>Ga0137308_100361_pt1 | contig 82013 bp, 71 predicted proteins | sample Inofrocosms_June_FD_97181 | JGI IMG/M metagenome (GOLD analysis project Ga0137308, IMG submission 97181) | Mouse cecal microbial communities from Vienna, Austria - N-Acetylneuraminic and N-Acetylglucosamine D2O microcosms_June | ecosystem: Host-associated > Mammals > Digestive system > Large...
TAAGACAGACGATACAGCGGTTGACGCTCAGAATGTAAGTGGCGAGTTCGTGGCTCTGCTGAACGCTGATAGACAGGCAATGGGTCTTTCAACTGTAAGCGCCAATGGCACATTGGATTCCAACGCACTGGAGAGTGCTAAAGCGATTGTGGTCAACTACTCTCATGATGCGCTTGCATCGACAAGAGGTGGAGCTAACAGAGCTAACATTGGTCAGGGGTATGGTTCCGTTGCAGACGTATATGCGGCATGGAAAGCTAGTCCGGGTCACTGGGCAGCGATGACAGATGCAGGTTTGAAGTACATTTCTGTAGCAAGATGTGGCAACTACTGGGTATATCTGGGGTATGCCGAGGATGTGTTGGCTAACTACACAGATGCTAACGGTAATGTCGATATCGGCGCAGCTGTAGACGACGGAGCAGTGAAGGAAATCGGAACAGTAAAAGATGAAAATACTGGTAACAGTACAACAATTTATGGATCAGAGGGTACAATGTCAAAAGAAGAAGCAGTTGAAAGTGGTATCGTTACTGAGGAGGAAGCCGCATCCGATTTGGATTGGTTGCTCAATTAATAACGTGTATACAAATGTATAAGCAACCTTTAACCGGGTTGCTTTTTCATGTCTTAAAGCGTTTAAATTATAAAATTGTATTTTTAAAGTTTCCTCAATTTTCTATGATTATGCAATTTGTTTCTCAATGTATTATTTCTAGCTGTAAAGTATAGTAATATATATATATGATGAAAGGTACTTTATTTAGCGTATAATATTAAAAGGGCTACAAAAACTTTAAAATTAAATTGCCAACTTGATTAATAAGTACAGTGATAAGAGTGATAACTTCTAAAATGTGATATTCAGTATTGTTATTCTCATATGTACCACCTATTGGAAAATGGCAAGGGTATATAATACACTATACTGTTTTCTCTGTTAAGCCAAGACACGTTATATTAATCATTTGCAACCCCTAACCGGGTTGCTTTTTAATGCTTTCGTATTCTGCAGAAACTTCCAATGAAAGTTTCTTTCCCTTAGTAGTATTTTACTATAGTATATACTTTAGAAAGGGAGAGTAAGTCGTATGAAATGGAAAAGAAAAGGAAAGCAAGTTTTTGCGATGATGCTTGCTGTAGCGACTCTGTTAAGCGGTTGTGCGCCTAATGGTATTGTTTTTAGATGGGGTTACACTTGTGATTACACTTAGTAGGGAGGTGCTGGAAATCCTTTCTTTATGCGGTTTCTAAGTACGGTATTGGGTTCGAGTCCCGTCTATCGCTCTTTTTTTATGTAGCGGAATCCCATAAAACGTGGGGTTCCGCTGTTTTTTGTGTGTCTAAAATTCTGTAGACAGTTGTAGACAGTACGAATGTTCTGCTCTAATGCTTTCGCCATAAGGTCATAGGTCTGGCTTTCCGTCAGGGGATTGTAGATATAGCCCAGTGTCGTATTCAGGTTGTTGTGCCCCTGCGTCTGCCTTTTTTGCCGGCGGGGTAATCGCAAGGGTGCGCAGCATCTTCATTATACTTGTTCTCTCTTTGTTGACATAAGCGTATCAAGGCGCTTTCCGCCCATCTGTTATTATGGACACGCGCTTCCATAGGCAAGCGCCATATGAATTGTGCTGCCGACATACGCCCCCAGCCGGACTTTCCGTAACCAGGCTAAGCAGGCATGAAGCCGCATCAAGGTTCAGGGGATTCCGGATCCATATCATCAAGGGCGTATTCACATGCCTGGATGACAAAGGCGGAGAATGTGACGTCATTGTCCTTGATTGCATCGTCTATCCTCTCTATCAGGGAAAGCGGAAAACGGATTGTCTTGTTCTCGCTCTCTTTTTTATTGGGTCTAATCTGAAAAGCCATGTCCGATACCTCCTTTTATCAGCTTGATTGTATTGCATTCCGGACAAATAGTATGCAATGTGCATTGCAATGTAAAATGCATTACGATAGAATGCAAGTATGGAACAGGCAAGATTCCTATTGACAAAAAGTCCGGGGGGGTACTCTATAGGTGGATAAATCCCTGAACGGATTTTCGGAGAAAGAATCTCAACGAGGAGGAGACGGACATGAAGAAGAAAATCGTGACGGCATTGCTGATCACAGCAATGACAGCCAGCGTTTTTGCTGGTTGCGGAAACAGGATGGAGGGGGACGGCAAGGTGCAGGCTATGGCGGATGCAGAAAGCAGCCAGGACGGGAATGTTGACAGCCGGGAAAGCGGGGCAGAGGGAACCGGAACTATGGAGTCCGAACCGGAGGAAACGGCGGAACCCACAGAGGAACCATCGGCAGAAGAAACACCGGAGCCTACAGCGGAGCCTGAAACCGGGGCGGAGGCATCCTCTGACGGGAATGCCGATGAAAGCGGCAGCGTGACGCAGACCGGGCAGTCCGGCAGCGCAGACCAGACAGACGAGGCAGACCAGACGGACGAGGCAGACCAGACCGGGACAACCACAGGGGAAGAAACAGCAGATTCTCCCTATACCATCAACGAGATGTCGGGTACAATGTATGCCAAGTCCAGTGTTAATGTGAGAAACCAACCGTCAACGGATGGAGAAAAGGTTGGACGATTGGCTTACGGTCAGGAAGTCATCGTGACAGGGCAGTGTGAAGAGACAGGTTGGTATCAGATTGAGCTGAACGGTGAAGCGGCATTCGTAAGCAACAGCTACATCGTAGCCGAGAAGCCTGCAACCACAACAACTAAGACAGCAAGTGGTAGTCAGGGTTCTGGCTCCGGTTCCAGTCAGGCATCTAACCAGGGAACAACTAATCCTGAAACAGCCGCTAAGACCGCTGATACAGCAGAAGAGGCTCAACTTTGCAATGGTGAGTTTGTGGCTCTGCTGAACGCTGACAGACAGGCGATGGGTCTTTCAACTGTAAGCGCCAATGGCACACTGGATTCCAACGCACTTGAGAGTGCTAAAGCGATTGTGTCCAACTACTCCCATGATGCGCTTGTGTCGACAAGAGGTGGAGCCAACAGAGCTAACATCGGTCAGGGGTACAGTTCAGTTGCAGAGATATATGCGGCATGGAAAGCCAGTCCGGGTCACTGGGCAGCGATGACAGATGCAGGTTTGCAATACATTTCTGTAGCAAGATGCGGCAACTACTGGGTATATCTGGGGTATGCGGAGGATGTATTGGCTAACTACACAGATGCTAACGGTAATGTCGATATTGGCGCAGCTGTAGACGACGGGGTAATGAATGAAATCGGAACCTACACAGACCCCAACACAGGGCAGAGTCAGACGGTTTACGGTTCAGAGGGAGTTCAGACTGTAGAAGACGCCGTTGCATCTGGAGATATGTCTCAGGAAGAGGCCGATGCACTCGAAGATATTTTCAATAGTCTCCGCCAATAGCATATTGTGTAAAAAGCAACCGAACTAAGGTTGCTTTTTTAGTATTTATATTTTTGTCATTCATTATGCACTTATTATTTCTTCACTACTTTCTGTTGAACTAAGACGCTTCATTATAAAAGTATCTGCAACCCCTAACCGGGTTGCTTTTTTAATGCTTTCGTATTCTACAGAAACTTCGAATGAAGATTTCTTTCCCTTAGTAGTATTTTACTATATGTATATACTTTAGAAAGGGAGAGTAAATCGTATGAAAAAGAGAGGAACCGACATCAAAAAGGCTATCAAACACATCACTGACAGCCTTTTTGATTATTTTCTCTTTAATTTCCACCATTTTTTGATGTCTGATACCAAAGACGGATAGTACACGGCAAACTATTCGGTATGTCAAGGAATATTTTAAATTTTTACATCAAATTTTTACAGTACTTATTTGTTCTTCTGACTTATCAGACGATATAGTACGCTTGCTTTCGTCGTCGGCCTGACTGGGAGCGGCGAATGAAAGCGCATCTTTGGCCCTGTAGAGCTGGCGCTGGAAGATCCGGAAATCATCCTCCAGGTATTCAAAAGCCAGAAAAGCGATCTTGCCGCTGCCATATTCGATTACAAAAATCTTGAAAGGATTAAAGTAATAGTATATGGGTACGGCTATGAGCCCTATGGTCAGCAGGATAGAACAGACCCAGAGTATGGAGTCCATCCCGAAGTAGATATGATCAATGTACTCTACGAACCGCAGGAAGAAACCCGTCAGCACCGTCAGGAAGACCGCAAAGAACAGCTCCAGCAAAAAGATGCCGCCAAACCGCGTAGTGGAAAACCCCGTACTGATCACATTCTTAACATCAATGGTGTAATCTCCCTTTCGGATCCGGTAAGCCCCGTCCGTGTTGTGGAAATAGGTCCCCTTGACATAGATACGCTTGTCTGTCAGCACACAGAAGTGATCTTTCATAATGCCTTCATCTAAAAATTTGTAAAGAAATCCCTCTCCAAGGATAGCTGCTTTTGTCTCTGCAGCGTCCATAAATAAACTGTTCAGCTCTGCCATATTTTGAATTCCCCCTGCCTTTTCGGCCTTTCTCCTTTTTATAGTCTCACTTAGAACATCCCGGGCGGCGGAGCGCTCCACCGCCAAGGACATTCAGGTGAGAATCAAGAACGAGGTGTCAAGTATGCGTCCACACTTTTCACCTCGTGTATATCATAAGGCTTACAGATGGCAGAGTCCCGTACACCGCAAAAGGCATTGTATTTTTACCACAAATACGTTATAATACCAATGTGTGTATCGCAGACTCGTTCTGTATCGTGTGGTAGCTAACTCTACCAACCTTGCCACAGGGAGCTGCAACTTCCTGTGGTGGTACACCGACATTATTACGTCCTTGTATTCTCGATTACTATCTTACCATACTTTGTCCGTTTATACAAGTAGCAAAAGATTATAAATGAAATATTATCTGAAAATATTTGCAGAAAGGGAGTTGTGAGCGGTATGAATGGCATAAATGCGGCGTCTATGTTAAAGCTGATGGCAGCAAGAAATCAGTTCAACCAGAATCATCCGAAGTTCGGAGCTTTTTTGAAAGCGGTATTTTCCGGGAGAATAGAAGAAGGAACCGTAATTGAACTCAGTGTCACCAGGCCCGGCGAAGAGCCTGTTACCACAAATATCAAGGTACAGCAGTCGGATCTGGATCTGCTGGAGGAATTAAAGGAGGTGATGAGATGATATATCTTTCACATTTTTCGTTTCCCGACATAGAACAGGAATATAGCTTTCTGATGGGGATTAAGCGGACATGTTACGACACTTTCTATCCGTTTCAGGTGCTCTCGAAGCATGGGCTGCGGATGCTGGATTTCGAACCGATTACGATTCTCTACGGCGGGAACGGTTCCGGCAAGACCACGGCGCTGAATGTGGTGGCACAGAAAGTGGGGATTTCCAGGGAGTCCGTATATAACCGGACCGGTTTTTTTGAAGATTATCTGAAGATGTGCGATTTTGAGACCCGGGAGCGGGTGCCGGACAACAGCCGGATCATTACCAGCGATGATGTGTTCGACTTTGTGCTGAACCTCCGATGTCTCAATGACGGCATTGACGGCAGGCGGGAGGAGCTGTTTGACGAGTATCTGGAGAATAAGTATTCCCATTTTCGGATGAAGTCTCTGGAGGACTATGAGCAGATGAAAAAGGTCTGCGCCGCCCGCAGCAAGACCCAATCCAAGTATGTGCGGAGCAATGTGATGGATAATGTACGGGAGCATTCCAACGGCGAGAGTGCTTTCCTCTATTTCTCCGAGAAAGTGCAGGAAAACGGTTTGTATTTGCTGGACGAGCCGGAGAACAGTCTCTCCCCGTTACGCCAACAGGAGCTTGCGAAGTTCCTGGAGGATTCCGCCAGATTTTTCGGATGCCAGTTCATCATATCCACCCATTCGCCTTTTATGCTGGCTATGGGGGGAGCGAAGATTTACGATATGGACGAGGAAGTGGTGGATGTGAAGCGATGGACACAGCTGCCCGGAGTCCAAACCTACTTTGCTTTTTTTAAGAAGCATGAAAATGAGTTTTTAAATTGCCGGTAAAGGACGCCGATGACCGCCAATACGGCTTTGCGCCGTGCAGCACAGGATATTTAACATTTTGACAGGTACAAAAAACAAATAAATGTGGCAATCCCACGGTTTTTCCATGTATAATGGATTTTAGATGACAGCGCATAGAAAGGCGCGGAACGGAGGCAGCATGAAGAACGAAATTTTGAAACGATTTGAGGAAGTATTTGGGGGCGGCGAGGGTGTGAAAGCCTACTTCGCGCCGGGCAGGGTGAACCTGATCGGAGAACATACCGACTATAACGGCGGGCATGTGTTCCCCTGCGCCCTGACAATCGGCACCTACGGCGCAGCCAGGAAGCGTGACGACAACAAGCTGCGCTTCTACTCCATGAATTTCGAGAAGCTGGGGGTCATCGAATCCTCCCTGGACGAATTGGTGCCCGCCAAAGAGGCCGGCTGGACAAACTATCCCAAGGGGGTTATGTGGGCTTTCGGCGAGAGAGGCATGAAGATGCCCTGTGGCATGGATTTGATGCTGTACGGAAATATCCCCAACGGCTCCGGGCTGTCCTCCTCCGCGTCCGTGGAGGTGCTGACCGGGTACATACTGCGGGATTTCTTCGGGTTTGAAGTAAGCAACCAGGATCTGGCCCTCATCGGACAGTACGCGGAGAACAATTATAATAAGGTAAACTGCGGCATCATGGATCAGTTTGCCATTGCCATGGGAAAGAAAGACAATGCCATCTTCCTGGATACGGCTGACCTGAGCTTCGAGTACGCGCCCATCGTGCTGGAGGGGGCGAAGATCGTCATCGCCAGCAGCAACAAGAAGCGCGGCCTGGGGGACTCCAAGTACAATGAGCGCCGCAGCGAGTGTGAGACGGCTCTGGCGGAGCTGCAGCAGGTGGTAAAAATCAATGGTCTGGGCGATCTGGACGAGGAGACGTTTGAAAAGTTTCAGTCTGCCATTAAGGACGATGTGCGCAGGAAGCGTGCGAAGCATGCGGTGTACGAGAACCAGCGGACAATCCGCGCGGTGGCGGCGCTGAAAGCCAATGACGTGGCGCTGTTCGGCCAGCTGATGAACGCTTCCCATGTATCCCTGCGGGATGACTACGAGGTGACCGGCATTGAACTGGACACGTTGGTGGAAGAAGCCTGGAAAGTGGAGGGATGCATCGGCTCCAGAATGACCGGCGCAGGCTTCGGCGGCTGTACCGTCAGTATCGTGAAAGACGAGGCCATCGACACTTTTATCGAAAAGGTGGGCAAGGCCTATCAGGAAAAGATCGGCTATGCGGCGGATTTCTATGTGGTGGAAGTGGGGAACGGGCCTGTGGCGCTTTAAAAAGACGGCAGATCCGCAGGCTGGAATACTCTGCTTTGAAGATTTTGCCTGAAAGTATGTCCATGTGATGTCCCCGGAGCAGTGCGCTGCTTTAGAACAGGACGCGCCGGTCGGCTGTGCAAAAGCCGCCTGTACGGCGTGGCGCATAGGGCGAACCAGCGGGGAAAGGGGATAGCCCATCTGCTGCTTGACAGGATTGTGCAGGACGCGAAAGAACAGAGCTATTCCTACGTGGAGGGATATCCCTTTGCGGACAGAAAGTTCGATACCAGTATCACGGGCCGATTCCCCTGTATGAGAAGCACGGTTTCCGGATGGTTGCCCAAAAAGAATGGTTCTGTATCATGCAGAAAAAACTCTGAGGAATTTGGAGAGGCCTGCAGCACAAGGACAGCATGGGGGCAATGCGAAGACGGCACAAGGGATTTTGTATATGACGGAAAGGATGTGGAGAGGATGGAGAGAATAGAGTCTGATATTAGGAAACTGGTGTCCTACGGAATCAGGACAGGGCTGGTCCCCAAAGAAGATGAGATTTTTACGACAAACAGATTATTGGAACTTTTCGGCCTGGACGAGATAGCGGATGGGGACACCGCCTGTTTCATGGAGGAGGCAGAACTGGAGGAAGTCCTGAACCGCATGTGCGACTACGCCTATGAGAACGGCCTCATCGCGGAGGACGGCGTGGTGTACCGCGACCTGTTCGATACCAAGATCATGGGGCTCTTGATGCCCAGGCCCAGCGAGGTCATCCGTAGGTTCCGGGAACTGTACGAAAACGAATCCCCCAGAGCGGCAACGGATTATTATTACAAGATTAGTCAGGATTCCGATTATATCCGCAGATACCGCATCGCCCGGGACATGAAATGGATCGCGCCCACCAGGTACGGCGACCTGGACATCACCATCAACCTGTCCAAGCCGGAGAAAGACCCCAAGGCCATCGCAGCTGCCCGGAACGCCAAGCAGTCCGGCTACCCCAAATGCCTGCTCTGCCGGGAGAATGAGGGCTATGCGGGCCGGGTGAACCACCCCGCCAGACAGAACCACCGCATCATTCCCGTGACCATAAACGGCAGCCAGTGGGGCTTCCAGTATTCGCCCTATGTGTACTACAATGAACATTGCATCGTGTTCAACTTCCGGCATGTGCCCATGAAGATAGACCATGCAGCGTTCTGCAAGCTGTTCGATTTCGTCAAGCAGTTCCCCCACTATTTTGTGGGCTCCAACGCGGATCTCCCCATCGTGGGCGGTTCTATCTTAAGCCATGACCATTTCCAGGGCGGCCATTATGAGTTCGCCATGGCAAAGGCCCCGGTGGAGAGGCGTTTCATAGTGGAGGGCTTTGAGGATGTGACCGCGGGCGTAGTGAACTGGCCTATGTCTGTCATCCGGTTAAACGGCCCGGACGCAGGCCGCATCATAGCCCTGGCAGACCGGATTCTGGAGAAATGGCGGGAGTATACGGATGAAGACGCATTTGTTTACGCCTACACGGATGGAGAGCCCCACAACACCATCACCCCCATAGCCAGGAAGCGGGGGGAGAATTTCGAACTTGACCTGGTACTGCGCAACAACATCACCACCGAGGAGCATCCCCTGGGAGTCTACCATCCCCATGCCAGGCTCCACCACATCAAGAAAGAGAACATAGGCCTCATCGAGGTCATGGGACTGGCCGTGCTGCCCGCCCGCCTGAAGGGAGAGATGGCGCAGCTAAAGGAGGCCATCCTCACCGGAGCGGACCTGCGCGCGGACGAGGTGCTGGCCAAGCATGCGGACTGGGTGGAGGAATTCGCGCCTAAGTACGACAAGATTGACGCCTCCAATATCGATGGCATCATCGAGAAAGAGATCGGCCTGGTGTTCATGGAAGTGCTGGAGGACGCCGGAGTGTACAAGAGGACGCCGGAGGGCCAGGCGGCGTTTGACAGATTCATAGAGAGCCTGTAGAAAGTTGCTTTTTTCCCAACACGCCTCTCAACGATGCGGACCTCCGGGGACACAGTGCAGATGACGGACAGGGAGGTCCTGGAGAAAGCCGGACAGGAGCTGGAGTCCCTGTTGGAAAAATACGGCGATAGTATAGTCTGCAGAAGATATAAAGGTGACAGAGATATCAATTGTGAAATCTCTGTCACTTTCGCTTTAAAAAAATTTGTCCAAGCATAGTGCGGGTATTTGCCAATCCGGAACAGGCCTATTTAGAAATAGCTTGACAGAACAGCTCCGGGATAGTATACTGTAAACCAGTCAGTTTACAAGTTTACAGAAAGCGAGACGGCATTATGGAGAAGTTTATATATAAACAGGACAGTTATGGCAGGTATCTGGCACATCTTATCAAAGAGCACCGTTTTTCACAGTCAGAATTTGCAAAGCTGATAAATGTTTCGCGAACCTATCTTTATGACTTGCTGAATGACAGAGTCAAACCTCCGGCGCCGGAAATGCAGGAAAAGATCATCCTGGTGTTGCAACTGACAGGCAGTGAAAAGGAAGAATTCTACAATAGGACGGCTTCCGGCCGGGGAGAGCTCCCGAAAGATGTTTTTGAATACCTCTATAATAACAGCAATGAGATATCGGCAGTCAGGGAAAGGATGAGGTACAATAATGGCTAATGAAGCAAAAACATCTATCATTTTCAGGGAATTATTGCGAGAGCAAGATTACTATGATGACGAAGATGCTGTAGTGGAAGAACAGAAAAGCGATAATGCCAAAATTGATAAGCTTTTGAAATATGCGTCAAAGCGCGGCAACAAAAATGGATTTCCCGATTTTATACTATATTCAAAAAAATATCCGGAACTAATTATTGTCGTTGAGGCAAAAGCAGATATCAATAAGCATATAAGCGAAACCAGGGACAACTACGCGGATTATGCCGTGGACGGAGCGCTTTTATATGCCGCCTTTCTTTCCAAAGAGTTTGATGTACTGGCAATCGGAATCAGCGGGGAAGAAATAGACAAGCTGAGGATGAGCCACTACCTGCACTTGAAAGAAGAAAAGAATGCCTATCCTATCTTTGGGGATAAAATATTGACAATTGATGAGTATGCCGAGGGGATACAGGAGAGCAATTACAAGTTCAATCAGGACTATTCGAAACTCATCGCGTATACAAAGACCCTGAATGAAACTTTGCACGCAAAGAAAATCAAGGAATCACAAAGGGCTTTGCTGATAAGCGGGATTCTGATCGCCCTAAAAGACAAAGCTTTCAAGGCAGGATATAAGAAGCACGAGAAAGTGGAACAACTGGTAAAAGCGTTATATACGGCGATTGACGGTCAGCTGTCGGTGGGGGATATAGCGCAGAGAAAAGTAGATGTTTTGACCCATGCGTTTACGTTCATTAAGACAAACCCTACCCTGACGGACAAAAAGGATGGGAAGAGGTTCCTGGAAGATCTGATTGATGAAATTGATAAGGAGATAAATGGATTTATGGTGACACATAAATATGTGGACACTGTAAGCCAGTTTTATATTGAGTTCTTGAGGTACGCAAATAATGATAAAGGCTTGGGCATTGTCCTGACGCCGCCACATATCACCGATTTGTTTGCTGAGTTGGCAGAAGTAGACAAAAATAGCGTCATATTGGATAATTGCTGCGGTACAGGAGGCTTCCTGATAAGTGCAATGAAGAGAATGCTGAGAGACGCAAAAGGAGACAAAGCGGTAGAAGAGCACATAAAAGGGGAGCAGCTTATAGGCATTGAGTTTCAGGATGATATCTATACATTGCTGATTTCGAACATGATCATCCATCGCGATGGAAGAACCAATATTTATTGGGGAGACTGCTTTGCGGAAATAGAGGATGTAAAGCAGAAATTCAAGCCTACTGTAGGCCTGCTGAACCCGCCTTACAAGACAAAAGCATCGGATATCGAGGAATTCGAATTTATATTAAATAATTTAGAGGCATTGGAGCCAGGCGGCACTTGTATTGCCATTATTCCCATCAGCTGTGTGATAGAGAAGACAGCGACCGCAGAAAACCTAAGAAAAAGAGTTCTGGAAAAGCATACACTGGAAGCCGTATTATCGATGCCGGAAGAATTATTTCATAATTCAAAGGTGAATACAGTTACCTGCGCTGTTATCATCACGGCAAAGAAACCACATCCAAAAGGAAAAAAGACATGGTTTGCATATTGCAGGGATGACGGTTTTGTCAAACTGAAAAATAAAGGCCGTATCGATGCGAATCATGTATGGGAAGACATAAAGGAAAGCTGGGTGAATGCGTATAGAAATCGTGAGGTCATAGATGGATTCAGCGTGATGCGTGAAGTGAATGAAAAAGAAGAGTGGTGTGCCGAAGCATATTTGGAAACCGATTACAGTCAATTTACGCTTCAGGACTATGAAAGTACCGTAAAAAAATATCTGATGTTCCATCTGATGGAAATGTCAGGCGCGGCAGGGGGGGAGGAAGAAGATGAAGACCTGCAAAGTCAGTAAGCTGTTTTCTGTCAGATACGGTGTCAATCTGGAACTGAACGCGCTGATTCGCGATAACAGCGGCATTCATTTTGTCTCAAGGACAGCAAAAAATAATGGCGTATCTGCAAAAGTAAAGCCGCTCAGCTACATAGAACCTTTGCCGGCAGGGACTATAACGGTGGCTGGAGGGGGATCTGTCATGGAAGCTTTTTTGCAGATGGCTCCCTATTATTCGGGCAGAGATTTATATTATCTGACTGCAAAGGTGCCTATGACCAATGAGCAGAAATTATTCTATTGCCTTTGCCTTAGGGCAAACAAATATAAGTTTTCATATGGGAGGCAGTCGAATGTTACGCTTCCTGATTTGCAGATACCTACACTGGACAGTATCCCAGACTATGTAAAAGCTTTTTCTCTACAGAAATATGGGGAAAAGCTGCTCCGACAGATTGCGTTTCCGGATAGTGATTTGAGATATGACCAGACAGGCAGGACTGTTCCGCTTGATCGATTGTTTACGGTGGTATGCGGGATTCCCTCGTCAGAAGTCATCAGGAGCAGGGTAAGGCAGAACGTAAACTGGATACCCTATATCAGGCCGTCCTACAGACAGGAAACCAGCATCGATGCTTATGTAAACAGGAACGCCATACCGAGCGAAAAAGTATTTTCCGCCCAGACATTGTATGTTTCCACAGATGGACAAGGCAGCCATACTTTTTCTTATGTGTCAACTTTTGAATTCGTACCAAACAGCAATGTGGCGGTATTGATGCCCAAACGGGAAATGGGGCTGCAGGAAAAGCTGTTCTATGCCCAGTGCATTACAAATAATCGTTATAAGTTTTCTTACGGAAGAAAGCCGAAAGGAGAAAGGCTGAAATCCATACTGCTGCCGGAGTATCCGCCGGACTATGTTATCGAGTATGATGTGGACAATGTAGTACATGGTTTTAGCGGCGTGCTAGGGAAAGTATGATGAGGAGGAAAAGAAATGGGACTGTTGGACCTATTCAGGAAGAAAGACAAGGACGACGGCACATACCATCGGGACAGGAGCTGGGGCGGTGTGCTGGAGAGCATATCGGAATTTGATTCCTGAAAGCGGCGTTTTTGCGGAAAGGGGAAGACTGGAATGAGAAAGATCGCGCTGATCAGCGACATCCATGGAAATTATAAGGCCCTGGAGGCCTTTCTGCAATACATCGACGGACATCCGGTGGAAGGCATCATCTGCCTGGGGGACTATGTGACGGACAGCCCCTACCCGGAGCGCACCATGGCGCTCCTGTATGAGATGCGCAGGCTCTATGAATGCTGGATGCTGCGGGGCAACCGGGAGGACTACCTCCTGAATAACCGGGACAACGCAGAGGGCTGGAAGCCCTCCTCCGCCAACGGTACGCTGTTCTATACATTGCGGCACATGACGGAGACAGACCTGGCATTTTTTGCCTCCCTGCCCACGGAGCGGGAGCTGTGTCTGGAGGGCTGTCCTGCCCTGTACCTCTGCCACGGCACCCCTGGCCGGGTCCGGGGGAATGTACATGAGGAGGCGGGACTGAAAGAGAAAGTCTTGAGAGAACTGTCCTATCCCTACCTGCTGGGCGGTCACAGCCATCACCAGGAGACGGACAGCCGCTTCGGCGCCACTTATATCAACCCGGGCTCTTTGGGCTTTGCCGTAGACGGCGTGGGGCGGCATGCCCAGTTTGCCATTCTGACAGGAACGTCGGAAAAATGGGAAGCGGAATTCCTGTCCGTTCCCTATGACGTGGAGTCCTATCTGCAGGATTTTGCGAAGAGCGGTGTGGACGAGATGGGCATGACCCTGAACCGGGCGATCAAGAAGAGCCTGGTGACGGGGGTCAACTATTTCTTCAAATGCATCCTTGCCATGGAGCAGCGGGCGAAAGAGATGGGGCTTGCCTCCGTGCCGCAGGTGCCGGAATCCGAGTGGGAGAAGCTGGCGGAGCGGTTTGAACTGTGAGCCGGAACGGCTTGATGCGGAAATGCCGGCAGATTTGCGGGCCGTCCGATATAGCCGAAACGTATAAGGCGGAGATAAAGAATAGGGAGGCGGGCATTGGACTTTAAATTTCTTCTGGCGGCGGTGAACGCCAAATATATTCATTCCAACCCTGCCGTCTACAGCCTGCGGGCCTGTGCGGGAGAAGCGCTGGGGCGGCATGTGGAGCTGGCGGAGTATACCATCAACCAGCCCATGACAGAGATCCTGGCGGACATCTATGGCAGGAGGCCGGATATTATCGGTTTTTCCTGCTATATTTGGAACTGGCGGCTGGTGCGGGAACTGCTGGGGGAAATCCCGAAGCTTCTGCCGGATACGGAGATCTGGCTGGGCGGCCCGGAGGTGTCGTATGACGCAGATGTCATTTTGCGGGAACATCCGCAGGTGGCCGGGATCATGGTGGGCGAGGGCGAGATCACTTTCCGGGAGCTTTTGGAGTATTATGCGGAGAATAAGGCCCCGGCCGGGAGCCACGGTACGGAATCGGAAAGCATGGCCCCGGCCGGGCATGAGGACATGGAGCCGAAAGCCATTGCTGTGGAGCGGCTGCAGCGCATCCCCGGCCTGTGCCTCCCCACAGGCTACACCGTCTGCCGCCCCCTGACGGATTTAAGCGCCATTCCTTTCCCGTACGACGACCTGTCCCCTTTCGGGAACCGGATCCTGTACTATGAGTCCAGCAGGGGCTGCCCTTTCCGGTGCAGCTACTGCCTCTCCTCCATAGACAAGCAGGTAAGGATACGGGATATCCGCAAAGTAAAAGCAGAACTGCAGTTCTTCCTGGACCATCGTGTGAAACAGGTGAAGTTTATAGACCGCACATTCAACTGCAGCCATGCCCATACCACGGCAGTCTGGAGCTATCTTCTGGAACATGACAATGGTGTCACAAACTTCCATTTTGAAATCACCGCGGACATTCTGCGCCAGGACGAGACGGAGCTGCTGAACCGTTTCCGCCCGGGGCTGGCGCAGCTGGAGATCGGCGTCCAGACCATGAATCCCAGGACCCTGAAAGCCATCCGGCGCACTATGGACACAGAGCGGCTGGAGAGCGCGGTGGCCGCCATCCATAAGGGGGAAAACGTACATCTGCACCTGGATCTCATCGCCGGGCTTCCCTACGAGGACTATGAAAGCTTCGGCATGTCCTTTGACCGGGTCTGCCGGATGCGTCCCCATCAGCTGCAGTTGGGATTCCTGAAAGTACTGAAAGGTTCCGAGATGTGGGAGAGGGCCGCAGAGTACGGCATCCGCTATCTGGAGCAGCCCCCCTACGAGGTGCTGTGCACGAAATGGCTGTCCTATGAGGAGGTGCTGAGGCTGAAGCGCATAGAAGAGATGGTGGAGCTGTACTACAACAGCGCACAGTTCACCCACACGCTGCCTGTCTTGGAGAAAGCCTTTCACAGTCCGTTTGCCCTGTACGAGACATTGGCGGATTTCTATGAAAAAAAGGGATATTTTACCGCAAGCCCTGCCAGAGCCTACCGATATCAGGTACTGCTGGAATTTGCCGTGGCATATGATGGAAACAGGAAAGAAATCTACGCGGAACTGCTGACCTATGATATGTATCTGCGGGAGAACTTAAAAACCAGGCCGGATTTCGCGCAGGACACAGACCAGTACAGAGAAGAGATCAGGGCTTTCTATCAAATGGAGGAAAAGGAGCGGCGGTATCTGCCGGATTATAAAGAATATGACTGGAAACAGTTAAGCAGGATGACCCACCTGGAGCCCTTTGCCTACCCGGTGTGGGACAGAAGCCTCATGGCGGAGGAATGCGAAAGCAAAGGGAGATCCGGGGGCTGTTTTCTGGTCCTGTTCGACTATAGACGTCGGGACCCTCTGACTTGTGAAGCGACGGTACAGACGGTAAACTGATGTCTGAAGCGTCTTTGGCACAGAATGGCTCGGGGACAATCGGCCTTTAGAAAAGCCGGGGGCCTATGATGGAATCCTGGCTCTGCTTCAGGTGGCGCAGGATAGCGCCCTTGTTGGAGGAACGCAGGCCCTTGGCGATGCGCTTCATCTCCTCGATTTTGTCTCCCCTGCCCCGGGCGGCCCAGTAATCCGCCAGCTGAGAGTAGGTGCGGCTGATGTCCGTGCTGGTGCTGACCGCGAACTCCATGAGGATGACGGCTTCGTCCGCATGTCCTGCCCCGGTCAGGATATCCGCCCATTTCTGCAGAGTGCGGACCAGCAGGGTATAGTTCTGATCATATTCGGACAGAGCCGTGATATTGGCGGTGCCGTACTCCAGCTTTAAGTCCGTGTTGGACCAGCCGGTGAGATTGAGGATTTTTTTGTCGGAGAGGAATTCCATGGTTTCGATGCATTCCAGGACTTCGCTGTTGTCCTGGAGCAGATGGGTGGGAAAGTTTTCCAGGGGAATCTTTATATACGGCAAACCGTCCAGAGATTTACGACGAACGGAGTTCGCGGCGGATTCCCGGGCCCAGAATTCCGCTTCCTGTTTGCGGCTGCGCTTTGCCCGTTTCTTGACGTTATAATAAACCAGCAGGGAAAAGGTAATAAAACTTGCCAAAAAACCGATATTCATATATAATATCCTTTCGTAAGGAACTGTCTGCAAATGACGTTCCCGATAGTATTCGCCAGGAAAAGCTGCCGAGCGTGGAGCGGCTTTCAGGCAGTTAGGAGTAAGCCATGTTTCATATGAATAATAAAAAAACAACCCGGCGCATCTCTGCGATCATTGTCTCTTTGCTGATCATTGCAATGGTTGCTTCCACTGTAACATATTTTTTCTATTAATTCAATAGTGGGGAGATAACGCCGCAGGCGATTGGATGGGAAAGGAAGAGAAAAATGGGAAAATGGATGAGAAGAGGGAGCATTTGCGCCCTTATGCTGACGCTTATGCTGGCGCCGGGATTGACGGCGGCAGCAAAAGACGGAGATACCATCAAGAAAGGGATTTTTGTGGGCGACGTGGATCTGTCCGGCATGACGGCCCAGGAGGCGGTCCAGGCTGTGGACGCCTATGTGGAGACTCTGCGGGAGGTGGAGATCACGCTGCTGGCCGCCGGGGACAAGGAAGTGCCTGTGGCTGCCGGGGAGCTGGGTATCTCCTGGGCCAATAAAGAGGTCATCACCCAGGCCCTGGAGGTAGGTACCCATGGAAACGTGATAGAGCGCTACAAGATACTGAAAGATTTAGAGCGGGAGAATCTGGTCTATCCCCTGGAACTTTCTTTTGATTTTCAGGGGCTTACGGATATCCTGATAGAGGAATGCACCCAGTACGATGTGGAAGCGGTGGACGCCTCTCTGGTCCGGGAGAATGACGAATTCCGTGTAGTAGGCGGGAACACGGGCTACGCGCTGGATGTGGAGGCATCTTTTGACAAGGTCCACGAGCTTTTGTCCAGCGGATGGGACTGCCAGCCCTGCAGTATTCCTCTGGTAGTGGAGGTGACACAGCCCAGGGGGAACGCCGAGGAGCTTTCCAAAGTGAAAGATGTATTGGGTACCTTTACCACATCCTATGGTACCTCCAACTTTAACAGAAGCGAAAATATAGCCAATGGCTGTGAACTGATCAACGGCACAGTCCTGTATCCCGGGGACGAGTTCTCCATGCTTGACTGCGTGACGCCTTTTACCGCGGAGAACGGATATTACATGGCGGGCTCCTTTATGAACAATCAGGTGGTGGACAGTATGGGCGGCGGCATCTGCCAGGTATCCACCACGCTCTACAATACGGTTCTGCTGGCGGAGCTGGAGGTTACGGAGCGTTCTAACCACACCATGATCGTGACCTATGTGGATCCGTCCGCGGACGCGGCCATTGCCGAGAGCGCGGACAAGGATTTCCGGTTCAGGAACAACCTGGACAGTCCCGTCTACATCGAGGGACATACCGAGGGCAAGAAGCTGACCTTTACCATCTATGGGGAAGAGACCAGGGAGCCCGGACGTGAAGTCCGCTATGAAAGCCAGATACTGGAAGTGATCAACCCCACCACGGACAGCATTACGGCGGACGAGGGACAGCCCCTTGGGTATATCGTCGCCGATGAGGGGAATGTGCATATAGGCTATCGTGCGGAGCTGTGGAAAATCGTCCAGGAGGACGGAATCGAAGTGGAGCGGACCAAGATCAACAGCAGCAGCTACCGGATGGTGCCAAAGAGCGCCAGGGTAGGAGTGGCTACGGAAGATCCGGTGGCCCGTGAGGAGATTATGGCGGCAATCGGTACCGGCAGCATACAGCATGTGCGGGATGTACTGGCGCTGCTTCTGCCGCCTCCTCCCGCGGATCCGGCAGCTGACCCGGCCGCCGGGGCCCAGTGATGCCCGGGGGACATGACCGTCAGGGAATGCATACCGGAAAACTGTCTGTGAATGCCATGAAGCGTTCCGTTCTGGGACAGATCAGAACAAAGAGAGAGGAAGTGTTAAGTGGCGCAGGCATAGGAAGAGACTGCGCCACCTTTTCTTTCGTTCAGGGAAAAAACGCGGCGGTGTGCGTACAGGAGGCAGCCCTGTCAATGGGACAGGAGGGAGGAGACGCGGGACCGGGCGCCTCCCTCATCGGGGAGAATGCGGGAATACCCCTGGAAGATCTGATTGTAAAATGCACTAACAACCTGGCGGCGGGAGGCGCCTGTCCCGTGGCCGTGATGCCCGTCCTGCTTCTGCCCCGGACCATGGAGGAATCCGGGATCCGGGCCCTGATGGCCCGGGCCGGGGAGAAATGCGCGGAATTGTCCGTGGAGCTTGCCGGGGGACAGACAAGAATCACTGCCGCGGTATCAGCGCCCCTGGCAGCGGTGACAGCCTATGGCATAACCCGGGGAGAAGACCATACCGTAACGGCCGCCGCGCCGGGACAGGATATCGTCCTGAGCAAATGGGCGGGTCTGCAGGGCACGGCATATATCGCCAAAAGCTGCAGGGAGCGGCTTCTGGAGCGATATCCTGCCTGGCTGGTGGAGGAAGCTGCAGGCTTTGACCGGTATCTGTCCGTGCTGCCGGAGGCCCGGGCCGCATGTGAATTCGGTGTCTGCGCCATGCACGATGCCTCGGAGGGAGGGATCTTAGGGGCTCTCTGGGAGCTGGCGGAGGGCGCGGGCACAGGGCTTTCCTTGGATCTGCGGAAAATCCCCCTGCGCCAGGAGACCGTGGAGGTATGCGAGTATTGCGGCGCCAATCCCTACGAGCTTATGGCAGGCGGATGCCTGATCATGACGGCCTGGGACGGAGACGGGCTTGTCGGGGCGCTGAACGCGGCGGGAATCCCGGCAGCGGCGGCAGGGAAGCTGACCCGGGGCAATGACAGGATTTTGACAAACGGAGAGGAAATCCGCTATCTGGACAGACCACAGAGGGATGGAATATATCATATTACAAGAAAAGAGAGGAACATCAAATGAGAGAAGAATTGTTGGCATTGATTGAAAAAAACAGCCGCATCGACTTAAGGGAGCTGGCAGTTTTGCTTGGAGTAGAGGAGGCGGAGGCGGCAAACGAGCTGGCAGCCCTGGAACAGGAGGGCATCATCTGCGGATACCATACCATGATCGACTGGGAGAAGACCTCCAGAGAAAAGGTATCCGCGCTGATCGAGGTGCGGGTGACGCCTCAGAGAGGGCAGGGCTTTGACAGCATTGCACAGCGCATTTACCAGTATCCGGAGGTGCAGAGCGTATATCTGATGTCCGGCGGCTATGACCTGATGATCATTTTAGAGGGAAAGACCCTGCGGGAGGTATCTTCTTTTGTGTCGGAGAAGCTGTCCGCACTGGACTCCGTGATCAGCACGGCCACGCATTTTATTCTGAAGAAATACAAGGATCACGGCACAGTGCTTTCCAGGAAAAAAGAAGATGAAAGGGAGATGATCACCCCATGAGAAATCCGTTAGCAGACAATGTTGTAGCAATAAAGCCCTCAGGCATCCGGAAATTCTTCGACATTGCCCAGGAAATGAAAGACACCATTTCCCTGGGTGTGGGCGAGCCGGACTTTGATACGCCCTGGCATATCCGGGACGAGGGCATTTATTCCCTGGAGAAAGGGAAAACGTTCTACACCTCCAATGCGGGTCTGAAAGAACTGCGGGAGGAAATCGCGAATTACATATACCGGAAACAGGGCATCCGCTACGAGCACCCGCTGAAGGAGATCCTGGTGACCGTGGGAGGTTCTGAAGCCATTGACATAGGGTTCCGGGCCATGATCAACCCCGGGGACGAGGTGCTGATCCCCCAGCCCAGCTTCGTGTCCTACGGCCCCTGCGCGGTGATGGCAGGAGCAAAGCCCGTATACATCAATATGAAAGAGGAGAATGAGTTTCGTCTCACGGCCCGGGAGCTGGAGGAGGCTGTCACGGACAAAACCAAGATTCTCGTGCTGCCTTTCCCCAACAATCCCACCGGGGCTATTATGGAGAGAAAGGATCTGGAAGCCATTGCAGAGGTGATTTTAAAACATGACATATATGTCATGTCCGATGAGATCTACGCTGAGCTTTCATACAAAGAGAAGCATGTGTCCATTGCGGAGCTTCCGGGCATGAAAGAGCGTACCATACTGATCAACGGCTTTTCCAAGGCCTTTGCCATGACCGGCTGGCGGCTGGGCTATGCCTGCGGACCGGAGGCCATTCTGGAGCAGATGACCAAGATTCACCAGTTCGCCATTATGTGCGCGCCCACCACCAGCCAGTACGCGGCCATAGAGGCCATGAAAAACGGCGACAGCGATGTGAGAGAGATGTGCACGGCCTACAATCAAAGGCGGCGCTATCTGGTGCACGCGTTCCGGGAGATGGGGCTGCCGTGCTTTGAGCCCTACGGCGCTTTCTATATCTTCCCCTGCATTCGGGAGTACGGCCTGACCAGCGACGAGTTCGCCATGCGCTTTTTGAAAGAGGAGGGTGTGGCAGTGGTACCCGGGACCGCGTTCGGCGACTGCGGAGAGGGATACCTGCGCATCTCCTACGCCGCTTCGCTGGAGAACCTGAGGACAGCCATGAGCAGACTGGATCACTTCCTGAAGAAGCTTCGGGAGGAGCGCGGGAACTAGGAGGTACAGGTATGAAAAAGAGAGTCGGTGTTGTGCTGATAGTGACTGCGCTGCTTTTGTCCGGCTGCGCCATCGTCTCGCCGCTGGAATTGATGGAGACGTATTTCAGGGCCATTGGCGAGACCGGCAAGCAGAGCGCATCCCAGAGGGACAGCGATGCCGCGGAGGCCGGAGATGAGAAGCGAAAAGCCGGGTATGGTGCGGCATCCGGGGAAGACCCAATGGCATCCTCCGGCGGCAATGAGAATACTGCCGAAAGTCATGAGGAAGAGGCGGACGGCCGGGACGACGGCTATGTGAAAGGGGTTACCACAGACTATGGCTGGGAAAGCCAATACTGGAATCTGCGCTTTACTGCTCCTGAGGACGTCTTCATGCTCAGCGATGAGGGAATTGGCACGATCATGGGACGGGGACAGGAAGTTCTCTCGGAGAATTATGACTGGGAGCAGTCGGAATATGCGGCTGATGCCAACGTATATGAGATGATGGCAGCTACTGCCCGGGCGGATACCAATATGATCGTGATGGTAGAGAAACTGCTGATGCGGGGATTAACCTCGGAGAATTACAGAAAGGCGGCGCTTTTGCAGCTGAAGCTTCTGAACGGCCCGGCTTATACCATATTGGATGACAGCGGCACAGCGGAGATTGCCGGAGAGACCTATACCGTGGTGAATACTCAGGTGGAGTATAATGGCACTTATTACCAGGATTACTACTTCCGCGTAGTTGACGACAGGGCGCTGTGCATTACGATCACATATTTGGAAGAGACTGCGGACCAAGCCGAGGAATTCCTGGATAGCTTTGATGTATATTGACAGAAACGGATGCAGGATTTAAGGGAGGATTCATTGAGATGCATATCGTGCTGCACCAGCCGGAGATACCGGGAAACACGGGAAATATAGGACGTACCTGCGTGGCCACAGGTACGTCCCTGCATTTGATAGAGCCGCTGGGCTTCAGACTGGACGAAAAGTCCATCAGACGGGCCGGAATGGATTACTGGCACCAACTGGAGGTCCATCGTTACGTGAATTTTGAGGACTTCAAAGCGCGCCGTCCCGGCGCCAGGATCTGGATGGCCACCACCAAGGCGAAATATTCCTACACCGAGGCGGCCTTTTGCCCGGATGACTACATTATGTTCGGCAAGGAGAGTGCAGGGATCCCCGAGGAGATTCTGGTGGAGTACGCGGAGACTTGTATCCGTATCCCCATGCTTCCCGCCATCCGTTCCCTGAACCTGTCCAACTCCGTGGCCATCGTGCTCTACGAGGCGCTGCGCCGGAACGGCTTTGCGGGCATGCAGCAGGAGGGAGAGCTGCACCGGCTGAAATGGCTGTGAATCTTAAAATAAATAACCTACAAAAGAGATAAACCGGCCGCTGCATGCCCCATACAGCGGCCTTTATTCTCAGCGGAAAAACCGTGTCCCTGCGCCGCCCCAAAACCAAGATGACAAAAGTCCAAAAGGATGATACCATGAATGTATTTTCACCCTGCTTCAAGAGGCGGGGCAGGAGGAGGGCCAAAATGGGACTTACGATAGATGAAACGATCATGGGACAGTTCAGGGACAGTCTGCAGATCGGTGAAAAGAGCAAAGCCACCATAGACAAATACATGCGGGATATCCGTACTTTCGCCGCTTTCCTGGCCGGGGAGCCGGTCACGAAAGACGCCGCCATCCGCTACAAGCAACACCTGTCCGACCATTACGCTCTGTCCAGCGCCAATTCCATGCTCACCGCCATGAACAGCTTTCTGCGCTTTGCGGGCTGCCCGGACTGCGCGGTGCGTACTTTTCGGATGCAGACAGCCGTCTTCCGCTCCAGAGACCAGGAGCTGACCAAGGCAGAATACGTGCGCCTGGTGGAAGCGGCCAGGCGCCGGGGAAATCTGCGCCTGTGCCTGATCATGCAGACCATCTGCGCCACGGGCATCCGCATCAGCGAACTGCCTTTCATCACCATAGCCTCCCTGCAGACCAGACGCGCCGCCGTCTCCCTCAAGGGAAAGACCCGCACAGTCATCCTGCCCCTGGAGCTGTGCCGGGAGCTGAAGCGCTATGCCAACGCCGCCGGCATCCGCTCCGGCAGCGTCTTCGTGACCCGGAACGGAAACCCTATGGACCGCAGCAACATCCTCCATGCCATGAAAGCTCTGTGCCAGGAGGCGGGAGTGGAAGAGGGAAAAGTCTTCCCCCATAACCTCCGCCACCTTTTTGCGGTTACTTATTATAATGTAGAAAAAGATATCAGCCACCTGGCTGACCTGCTGGGTCATTCCAATATCAACACCACCCGCATCTACACACTCATGAGCTGCGAGATGCAGGAGAAGCGCCTGGAGGGCCTGGGACTTATTCTGAAAAACGAAAATACCGCATAATAAACATTATGCGGTAACTCTGTAAATGACTCTTTCATTCTGGAATCATTATACTCTTCCAAATCTGAAAATTCAATATTCGAAGATGAATTTCCAAAAGTATTTATTCCATTGGAGCTTTTTTGATGCGCTTTCGCCGCTTGTAAAAATACTATAACAAATCATCAGTCAAAGGATACGTCTAATTTTTTTGACAAAATAGGTTTTTACCTGATTTTTTGTATTTTTTCAAGCCTTTTTAACCTCATAATGTTTATTATGTGGTATGCATTGGGACAGGATAGAGGAACTTTTACATGAAGCGCAGACGCAGGGGCTGGCCTGACGGAAGAGAACAGGCATCCATGGCGGAGATATACGTGTACGACCTGGACGAGATAGGGCTGGAGGAGCTGAGCGGGGAGCCGCAGCAGGAGACAGCCGGGGATAGGAAAGCGCAAGCCCCCACCCTGGAACAGCTGGAGGAGGAACTGCGCAAGACCCGGCACAAGAGCCGGTACAGAAAGGTCCTGCGCAGCACAAGCTTTTCTCTGCTGGTGGTGGCGGCGGCAGCGGTGCTGACCGCGGTACTGTTCCTGCCGGTGCTTCGGATAGACGGTACCTCCATGACACAGACCCTGCAGGACGGGGATATCGTGGTGGCAGTGTCAGGCACAAAATTCCGGATCGGCGACGTGGTGGCGTTCTACTACAACAACAGCATCCTGGTGAAGCGGGTCATCGCCACCGCCGGGGACTGGGTGGACATAGACGGGGAGGGGAACGTATACGTCAACGGGGAGGCCGTCGACGAGCCCTATCTGACGGAGAAAGCCCTGGGACAGTGCGACATAGAGCTGCCGTACCAGGTGCCGGACGGGAAATGCTTCGTCATGGGGGACCACAGAGCTACCAGCATAGACAGCCGAAGTACCTCAGTGGGCTGTATCAGCGAGGGGGATGTCGTAGGGAGGATCACGTTCCGGATATGGCCGGTGCGGGAGATGGGACTGATAAACTAACAGTTTTGCAGATACAAGGAAGGAGACAGCACAATGGAATCTTTGAGAAAACAGGCTGCAAGAATCTTGGGGGAGCAGAGGAAATATAAGATCTGGCTGACGGCGTTTCTGTGCCTGGCCCTGCTGGTGACGGCGGGGACGGTGGCGGCGCTGACCCTGAGCGGCCAGGCGCTCACCGCAGATGAACAGGAAAAGGAGCTGGACTGCCAGGTGGCCGTGCACCGGCATACGGAGCAGTGCTACGACAGCGAAGGCGGGCTCATCTGCGGGCAGGCGGATTACGTCATCCACACCCATGATGAGAGCTGCTATGGGGAGGAGGGGGAGCTGGTGTGCACCCTGCCCGAGATAACGGCAGAAATCCATGTACATGAGGACGCGTGCTTCACGGAGCAGCAGGTACTCATCTGCGGCCAGGAGGAATCCCAGGGGCATGAACACGGTGAGGAGTGCTACACCAAAGTTCGAGGCGAGCTTGTCTGCGAGGCCGAGGGAACCGAGCACCAGCACGGTCCGGAGTGCTATGAGAAAGTGAAAGGCGAGCTGACCTGCACGGAAGAGGAGGCAGGGCACCAGCACAGCGCCGACTGCTATACAAAGACAAAGGGCGACCTGACCTGCGGCAGGGAGGAGACCGCGGGCCACCGACACAGCGAGACGTGCTACACGAAAGTGAAAGGCGACCTGACCTGCACGGCGGGGGAGGGCCACCAGCACGGCGCGGAGTGCTATACAAAGGTAAAAGGCGACCTGACCTGCTCTTCCCAGGAAGAGGGTCATGAACATACCGACGAATGCTACGCCTGGACGGAAGAGCTGACCTGCGGCCAGACCGAGGAAAGTCATGAACATACCGACGAGTGCTACGCCTGGACCGAGGAGCTGACCTGCGGCCAGACCGAGGAAGAGTCCCATGCCCATACGGATGAATGCTACGCCTGGACGGAAGAGCTGACCTGCGGCCAGACGGAAGAGGGCCATACCCATACAGACGAATGCTATGCCTGGACCGAGGAACGGACCTGTGAGATTCCCGAGGGAATCCATGAACACACGGACGAGTGCTACGCCTGGACGGAAGAGCTCGCCTGCGAGACAGCAGAGGGTGAGGGAGTCCATACCCACACAGAAGAGTGCTGCGAGGCGCAGACTGTCTGCAGCTGCGGCCAGCCGGCGGCAGTGGAGCATGTGCATGGAGAGGAATGCTTCAAGATTGTAGAGACGGAGGAATCCGTGATTCTTCAGAAAGTATATCAGGACAGCGAGATCCGCGTGACGGCCGTGTACGGTGAGGATGCCAACATCCCTGAGGAGGCCCAGCTGGTGGCGGAAGTGATCGCCAGAAAGACCGAGACCCAGGGGCAGGTAATTCAGGAGCAGGAAAACCAGAACCAGGAACCCGAAACCCCGGATCAGGCATCCGCAGAGGCGGAACCTGCTCAGACGGAATCCCGGGATCTGGAAGTTCCGGAGGCGGAGTCTGTCCAGACAGAAGCCGGGACAGAGCCTGAAGAGGCCGGACAGGAAGACCAGGGCATCGAGCCCGTAGTGGATGAGCAGCAGCCGGAGGGAACGGAGACGGCGGCAGACGGGCAGGCGCCCCAGGATACGCCCGATACACAGACTGCACTGGAAACCGGCACGGAAGCCGAGCCTGGGGCAGAGAATGCCGGCGGGGATGAGAAAGTTACCGACCAGGCGTCTGTGGAGGATGGAAATACATCCGATGACGCCGTGGAAATCATAAGGGAAGAAGTATCCTACAGACTGTGGTTCGTGGTAAACGGTGAGACGGTCCGGCCGGAAGGCACCGTGACCTTTACGGTACAGTGCCTGGATGGGGACGGCAATGCCGCAGGGGCACCCGTGGTGCTGGTATATAATGCGGGAGATGCCGTGGACGCTGTGGTGGCGACTCTGGTCAGGGAGACCATGGTAGAAATCCTCAGCGACGAGCTGACCTTGTTCCAGACAAAAGAAACTGCGAACTATATCGTGACCGTCAACTATGCGGAGAGCGCCCGGATTCCGGAGGGAGCGCAGCTGCAGGTAATCGAATATTCAAAAGACTCTGAACAGTACATGAAACGCTGTGAAGAATTGGGCTATCAGCCGGACTGGCTGCTGAATGTAGGCTTCTTCGTGGAAGGGGAGGAGGTAGAGCCTAAGACCCCTGTCAGCGTCAAGGTGACGGATAAGAATGTAACAGATGCTGCTGAGTATGAGATAGTACATTTTGCGGACACCGAAACAGAGAAGATGACCGGCAACGGAACCAAGACCGGAAGCGGTGTGGAAGCGGAATTTACGCTGAACAGCTTTTCCGATGTGGCTGGTACCAGCACATACACGGTGGATTCTGACAGTCAGCTCTCGCAGATTGCTCCTATTGGCGGTCTTGCTCATGAGAAAAAGGTTAAGCCTGTTCCGGGGATGGAGGATGTCTATGAACTGACCCTGAACGTAAAGGGCGCTATCGGAAGCATAAAGGAAAAGGCAAAACTGGATATCTTATTTGTGGTGGATACTTCAGGCTCCATGGATTTTGATGTGGATGGGCATGAGTACCATTATAATAAAACTCGCCAGGCCTTGGTAAATGAACAGATCACAATGCTGGTAAACAGCCTGGAAAATGACGACGCGATTGATGCCAGATATAAGCTGGTTACCTTTGCCAGCACCGCCAGTACAAGGAATGCAAGTTCGTGGCAGAGCGGAGCAACTTTAATAAACAGATTGCCGGGGGACGCTTCGGGCGGAACGAACTACCAGGACGCTCTGGAAAAGGCCGGAGCGGCAGTGAGTGCAGACAAGAGAGATGCGAAGAGAATCATCATCTTCCTGACGGACGGAGCGCCTACCTATTATAACAGCGGGCGCGGCGTTGCCGGACCGGGCTCCTCTACAAATACTACCTGTGTGACGAAAGCGGTAGAGGGTGCAGGAATGATCGGAAGCGATTGCGATTATTTTTACGCGGTGGGCTTTGGCGCGGATATGACGAGGCCTACTACCATGGGCAGTTCCGGAAAGACCGCGCTGCAGATTTTAACCGATGTTGCGGAAGCGGCAAAGAATTCCGGAGCCGGAGAGAGCTTTGCGACCGCAAGCACGGACCTGACAAAATTCTTTGAACAGTTTCAGGCTAATCTGAAGAAAATCATCGCGGTTGACGTAAGCTTTACAGACCGGCTGACCAATGTGGTCTATATCGTGGACGACGAGGGGAGTAAAGTAGAAAATCCGGGTGCAGATAACTGGGAATGCGGGATTACGAATGCTGACGGAAATGAGGCCTTTGATGAGATCAGTGTGTCCGGCATGAAAGCCGAGTATGACAGCGTAAATGGATTAAATGTGACTTTTAATTCTGGGTACGAATTGAAAGAAAACTATACGTACTCTGTAACCGCAAAGATTAAGATAAATAAGGAAGCGGCGGACCCTGAATATCGGATAAACGGATACAGCTATCCGGATAGGGGAGAGGCTAATACAGGAGCAGACTCTGAGGGGCAGCTGGGATTCTTCTGCAACGTGGAGGACAGCGCTAAAGTAGAGTACAGCTATAAAATAGGAGACGCTGTTGTAAAGCATGATCCGCTGGAATATCCTCGTCCTGTAGTCCAGATGACAACCGTACCTACTCCGGAGCCCATCAGAGTACAGGAGATGGGACATAATAAATATGTTACGAAAGTAGCGGGAGCGACTGATCTGTATGATTTGACTCTTGATATCACAGGTGAAGTTGCAACCGGAAAAGACCAAAAGCCGGCTAAGTATGATGTTATGTTTGTGGTAGATACATCCGGTTCCATGAACCGTGGCGTGAATACGAATAATAACGCATCTATAGGGTACCGCCGCATTGACGATGTCAGAACGGCTATAAATAATCTGATTGACCAGCTGGCAGAGAAGAAAATCGACGCGCAGTATAATCTGGTGACATTTGCCAGTTCGGCCAAGCCTGCCATTGGATGGCAAAGTGGCAATAGAGTCAAGGAGTACATTAAATTGACTACTTCTGGCTGGGGTGGGACCTCCGACACAAGTAATCTGGCTCCGTCGGGTGGTACGAATTACCAGGACGGCCTTGTAAAGGCAGCTAATGGAATGGGCGGAACTCGCAGTGATGCAACCAGAGTTGTCATTTTTCTGACGGATGGTCAGCCCACATTCCATGTATGCGACGCTACTAAAGGCATATGGGGTCTTCAATGCGGCCTGCTTAATAATAATGGGATACCAATGGAGGGAGGGGGAAATGAGACTGAGGATGATGACTTTAATGGCGCGATAATGGGTGCCGGCGCTCTGGCTGGGAAAGCTGATTCTTTCTATGCCATTGGTTTTGGCAAAGATATGAATTCAAATACAATTATTTACACAGACAATAAAACGAGAGAAAACTACACAGCCAAACAGTTGCTTGAAAAAGTTAGAGTTGCTACGGGTATACAGGACGGCAAAGTCGATGCCACCAACGATCTGGCAAAATATTTCAATGCGATCATCGAGACAATCGTCCAGTATAATTGCGATAATGTAACGATTACCGACATCCTGAGTCAGTGGGCAGAAATCGATGCAGCCGCGGATGTTCCGGGTGTTCCCCAGATGCTGAAAGTGGCACTCATTGATAAGGATACCGGAGCGGAGATAAGTTCTAACACAAATAAGGGAACAGATTTGTCAGTGACATTGCCGCTACCGAAATCCACAGATGCGAACAATACAAATCCGAATGGCGGTTCCATGACCGCAACCTACAACGAGGCCGAGAAAAAGGTTGAGCTTGATTTTACCGATGACTATAAACTGGAAGCAGGCTATTCCTATGCCGTAACCATAAGAATCAAACCTACGGAAGCTGCGTATGAAGAATTCAAAAACGGAAGTACAGAGAATATTCGTGAGGGCGAAGCCGGAACAGGCGAAACATCAGCCGGTAAGGAAGGATTTTACAGTAATAATACGGCAAAGGTGAAGTTCGACTTCAAAGGTGAAACAGGCAAGGAAACGGAATATTCTCGTCCGGTCATTCAGCCCAGCGCCGCTACCATTGTAGTGACCAAGGAAATAGTTGGCTTAGCGGATTTAACAGCGGAGGAAAAAGCCGGGATAATAGAAAAGCTGAGATTTATCTTTGACGATGAGACAACGCCGATACCGCTGACAAAGAACGAAAACGGGACCTACAGTATTACCAAGACGGTAACACCGGGCAGGCATACAGTGACTGAGCTTTGGGAAAGCGCTGATATCCCCAATATGCTGCGCACGACCACCATAACGATCAATGGCGTGGCCACAGCGCTCGATCCGTCTAAAACCGGCGGAGAAAGTGCAGAAGACGCATTATTCGATCAGGATGCTAAAGTTACAATAGCAGATGTCCCTGCAAACGGTACAGTGACAGTAGCTTTCACGAATACCTATGAGCCCAAGACCCAGACAGTCAAGCTGCTAAAGGTTGATGGTGATAATAAGATCAGCCCAGTATTTGAAGGATTGGATTTCACAATCCGGGCAGGAGAAATTACCGAGGAAGACTGGGATGCTATCTTTGCAGAGGAACCTGAAAAGAGAGAGGAAAAGCTCAAAGACCTGATTAACAAGAAAACCGTTGTCTGCAAGCTGCTGATAGACAGTGACGGATATGCGAAAGTAGATGAGAGCTCAATTAATAAAGAATATATGAAAGCCGACAGTGCGAACAGCGCAGAGATTGAGCTTAATATAGGTAACTACATTGTCGTAGAAGACAGAGTGGCAAAACCTCTGATAGACTACTATACAGTATACCCGTTCCTGCTTAAGGTTCTCGATTCCAAGGTCGAGATGGGTACGATCTCCGAATCTCGCGAAATAGACGGGAAGGTAGTCGGCATCAGATTCCCGAATGACGAAAATGTCATTTTGACCGATAACGAAAAGGAAAACAGCTTTGAACTTCAGGTAAAGAACCGCCGGATGGTGATCGACACATTGCAGATTGTGAAAGTAAACGCGCAGTCCAATGAAAAGGGATATCCGATACTGGATGGAGCGAAGTTTAATCTGTACCGAGTGACAAAGGGCGAAAGCGGTGATACGATCGAAACCCTTATCATGGAGGAACTGGAAGCTGTAAACGGAAAGATAGTTATTAACAATAGCACAAGCACAGAGAAATTCGCCGTTGGAGAGACTTATCTCCTCCGTGAGACAAAAGCGCCGGATGGTTTCATACTTTCTGCGAATGATTTTGTCTTCAACATCAAAGAGGGCCTGGACAGTAAGGTGGGCAGTATTGCGGAAGTTGTGCCGACCGACCACTCATTCTTTACTGCTTTCATCAGTGAGGATGGTAAATTTGCAATAGACGCTACAAATTCGGATACAAAGTACACTGTGGATGACAATGGCAAGGTTTGGACAATTGCAATACCAAACAACACAGGAGCCCAGCTCCCCGTAACCGGCGGCACCGGTACCGCAATGTATACATTAGGCGGGCTTGCGTTTATCGCGACTAGTCTTGTGTACGGTCTCAGCATGAGGCGCAAAAAGGAGAAAGGAGGTCAGCACTGATTCTGGGATGAAGCCTCCAATCGACGCGAATGCGCCGACTGCAAGACCAAATATAGCAACATGGAACTACAAACAAAAAATTTTGAGGGAAAAGAAAGGAAGGTTTTACTATGAAAGGTAAAATGAAAAAGTTATTTGCCCTGGCGTTGGCGGCTATTATGGTTCTGGCCATGGGCATCACGGCTTCGGCAAAGGAAGTTGCAGCAAACGTAAACCCTAAGGGGACTGCCAGCATCACAATAACGAATGCGAAAAAAGGCGTAACATATAAGGTTTATCAGGTGTTTAAGGCAACAGAAACAGGAAGTTCGGAAAATGATGATTTAAAGATTGCATATTCTTTGCTTGATGGGCAGACAAAAGAGAATTTACCTCCAACGACTGGATTGATAGCAGATGTTAATGGTAATGTAACAGCAAATAATAAAACAGTGAATGATTTAACACCAGAACAAGTTATAGCATTAAAAGCATATGCAGAGTCTCTTAATCAAGTAGTAGCAACTGGAGAAGCTGACGGCGATGCATTGGTATTCACAGGTTTGCAGTTTGGTTATTATATGGTGGTTCGTGATGCTGTTGGTGATAGTAATGCGGCGGTTAGTATAAACAGTACAACACCTGATATGGAAATTGTTGATAAGAATCCCTCTGCACCGACACCTGTTGATCCTGAGAAAGGACCTAAGCAGGCGGATAATGATTTAGTTGCAGTTGGTGAAGAAGCGCATTACACAGTGGAATTCAACACAACAAACTATGAAACAATAAAAAATGAAGAAACAAACGTAACAACAACTACAAAAATCTATCAGTACGTAATAAAGGATGTAACAGAGGGCGAATTCCTGGATGATATTACTGTTGATAGCGTGAAGATTTATCAGAACGGTAAGCCTGAAGCAGGTGAGGGTGATCCTGAAGGAACAATTACTCTTACACCGGTACCAGAATATGTAGATAATGTCATGACAATTGACTGGACTCAAGGTGGTACTAAAGATGGAGCTCATCTTTATAAAGATGGTTCAATTCTGGAAATCAAATATCATGGTACAGTTAATAGTAAGGTAAAACCTGGGGAGGGGAATACAAACAAAGTAGAAATTGGCTGGAATGACAGCACAACCAAGATTCCGGGTGAAGATGATATTTACACTGCCTCAATTACGATTGACAAGGTCAATGGTGCGGCTGAGGATAAAACAGCAACTACTGCTAAATTACAGGGAGCAAAATTTGTAATTCTTGATAGCGCAGTTAGCCTCGATGGAGTCATTCCTACAACGGCAAAGTATTACACTGTAGATGACGAGGGAAAGATTGGAACAGCAGATGTAAAAAATCTAGATAAAAATGCAGATGGTACTTATAAATGGCCTGAAAGTGCTGTAAAGGTAACAGATGATAGTGGCGAAGCGAGCTTTACTGGCTTGAAACCAAATACAATTTATTATTTGCTTGAAGTAGAAGCTCCTAAAGGATTCAATAGACTTGTACCGACTACGGAAATTGTAATTGGTGCAGCAGGTAATGCTACAGAGATTGAAGATTTAAAAGCGACCAAACAGATCGAAAATAATGCAGGCGCTCTCCTCCCCTCCACCGGCGGCATCGGTACCACAATCTTCTACGTGGTAGGCGGCATCCTGGTAGTAGTGGCAGGCGTCCTCCTGATCACCAAGAAGCGCATGAGCGGACGTGACTAATCAGTCACCGCAAGCCATAGCACAACCGACAAAAGACAAAAGGCAATAAACCAGAACCAAAAGAACCAATTAAGTATCAAATAAGCACCAGACCTCCGGGGTGGGGAGCCCTCCGACACCCCGCCCCGGAGGATGCCGCACGAGGCTGACACCTTCCCGTGGTGTGCGGCGAGCAACGGAAAGCGCCCGGCATGACCCATGCAGCGCGGTTCCGGCAAAGCGCAGCAAAAGGCCCAAGGAGCCGTAAGCTTCCCGGGCCATGGATTCAGGAAGCAACTGGCGGGGAAACCGATGAAGAAAAAAGAAAACACAAGGAAAGCGGGGAGGAGAAAGGGCACCCTCTCCAACATCCTCCTGACGGTGGTCCTGCTGGCAGGGCTGGGCGTCATGCTCTACCCCACAGTCAGCGACTACTGGAACTCCCTCCACCAGACCCGGGCCATCGCGGATTACGATGCGGTGGTGGCCCAGCTGGACGAGACGGATTACGAAGCCCTCTTCGCCGCGGCGGAGGAATATAACGTGAAGCTCCGGGAACTGAGCGCGCCTTACTCGGAATACGAGGATCTGGACGACCTGTATTACAGCGTCCTGGATGTGGCCGGAAACGGCATCATAGGCCACATTTCCATCCCTAAGATCGGCGTGAACCTGCCGGTCCACCACGGCACCAGCGATCCCGTACTGAACGTGGCGGTGGGACACCTGGAGGGCTCCAGCCTCCCCATAGGGGGGGAGGGCCGCCACAGCGTACTCTCGGCCCACAGGGGCCTGCCCTCCGCGAAGCTGTTCACGGACCTGGACCGCCTGGAGAAAGGAGACATCTTCATTCTCACAGTGCTGAACAGGACGCTGACCTACGAGGTGGACCAGATCCTTATCGTGGAACCTACCCAGATGGAGGCCCTGAACGTGACCAGGGGGAAAGACTACTGCACTCTGCTCACCTGTACCCCCTACGGGATCAATTCCCACCGGATGCTGGTGCGCGGGCACAGGATCGACAACATTGAGGAAGAGCAGATCGTCATCGTGGCCGCGGAGGCTCAGAAGATCCCCAGCTACTACGTCATCCCCGCGGTGGGGATACCGTTACTGTTCGTGACACTGGTGATCATGCTGATCGTATCCGGCAGGAAGCGCTCCGGGAAGACCGGGGAGGAGCTGCTGGAGGAATTCAAGAGAGACAACGATTTCAAATAAGATTCGAATCATAAGGAGGAAACGCCCATGAAAACAAAATGGAAGAGCCGCAAGCGGTTCCGGGGCCGCCTGATGGGTCTGGCGCTTGCGTCCATACTGGCAGCGGGATGCCTCGCTGCAGCGGCCGGCGGTACGGCCAGCGCGGCCGCGCCCCTGGACCTTTCCGCTCCCTGCACCCTGCAGGTGAGGGTGGAGCCCAAGGCCCTGTCGGAGGATGGGGAAGCCCAGTCGCCGGACGTGGCCATAGACCTGTACAAGGTGGCGGATGCCGTGAAAGAGGAAAACTATGACGCCTACCGCCTGGAAGCCGCAGGAGCTTTCGCGGATATGGATGTGGACATCACCGTGGGGGAGATGGCGGGAGAGGAGCTCTTACGGACCTGGAAAGAGCAGGCACAGAATGCCGCGGCCATCGTCTTCGCGGAGGGGAACCGAATGGCTCCCGCAGCCACAGCCGTAAAGGCACAGGGAGCCGAACTGGTGGAATTCCCCGGCCTGGAGCCCGGCCTGTACCTGATGGTTCCCAGAGGGGCTGATTTAGAAGCGGCAGACTATCTGATCCGGGAGACCCTGGAGGGTGAGACAGGAGAGCCTCAGGAAACCATCCAGACCATAGCCTACTCCGACTCCTATACATTCACCTACAGCCCCCAGCTGGTGGCGCTGCCCATAAAGGAGAGCACGGACGGCACCGCAGCCACCTCCAATCCTGGGGAATGGATCTACCAGCTCACAGGCTTTAACGCCGCCGAGTCCAAACCGGCCCTGAGCGACAGATTCGGTGCCCTGCGCATCGACAAGGAGCTGACCGAGTACGTGACAGGGAGCCCTGCCACATTCGTCTTCACCGTGGAGGCGACCCTCAGGGGAAATCTGGTCTACAGCAACGTAGTCTCCCTCACATTCAGCGCACCCGGGACACAGAGTGAACTCATCCTGGACCGGATCCCGGTAGGGGCTGAAGTGACGGTAACGGAAAGCTATTCCGGAACCACCTACCAGGCGGCCCCGGGAAGCGCCCAGACCCAGACCCTGACACTGACAAACGCGGAACCGGAGGACGCAGACTTTACCAACATCGCGTCATTCCGGAACATATACGACGGTTCAGGCAGACAGGGTTCTGCCATCACAAACCATTTCGAGTACGCCGACGACGGCCAGGGCCTGGTATGGAACTGGACCCAGATCCCGGCCGGTGAAGAAGAGTAGGGGGGTGGGATGAGATGAAAAAAAGCAAGATATTTCTGACAGCCATATCCGCCCTTGCGGCAGGCATGGTGCTCACTGCCACGGCGGGCAGCGCCTGGGCCTACTTCACCACCAATACCAGTGCCTCGGGCAGCTATGCTTTAAGCCTCGGCAATGAGACCCGGATCGTAGAGACCTACTCGGAGCATACCAAGCACCTGGTAGTCACCAACGAGGGAACCGCGCCGGTATACGTAAGGGCCAGGGCATTCAGCGGCAGCCTTTACGGCCTGGCCTACACCGGAGAGGGCTGGCAGGCCGGGGCAGACGGCTACTACTACTACAACGCGGCCGTGCCCGGTATAACCACCGCCGAGGACGGCACCGTGACAAAGTCCCAGACCACCCAACTGGACGTCCTCATCACTTTCCCGGAGGAGGCCGAAGAGGGAGACGAGTGTAACGTAGTCGTCATCTACGAGTCCATTCCGGTACAGTACGACAGCGACGGGAACCCCCTGGCGCCCCAGGCGGCGGACTGGTCTGGCAAGGTGCTCACCGGCAGGACGGAAGGAGGGAATGACCGATGAAGAAATTTAAGAAAATACTGGCATCCCCCATCACCACCATAGCCGCGTTCGTGCTGGCGGCGGGCCTGCTGCTCTTCAGCTCCATCGGCGGCGCCAGAGCGGCTCTGACCTACTTCTCCGACGACTACGCGGCCAACATCCAGCTCCAGGAGATCGGCGTGACCTTAGTGGAGAACGGAGCCCCGGCAGAGGGCGAACTGCTCAAAGGCCTTCTGGCAGAGGGCGAACAGTTCAAGCCCGGCGTCTCCTACAAAGAACAGCTCAACGTCTACAACAGCGGCGTCATCAACGAGTATGTCCGCGTAAGCATCCACAAGTACTGGCTGGACGAAAACGGAGAAAAAATCCGCACCCTGTCCCCGGACCTGATAAAGCTGAACCTGGTGAACTTAGGCAGCGACTGGCTGTTGGACAGCGAAGCCTCCACCGAGGAGCGCACCGTCCTCTATTACAATAAGCTGCTGAACTCCCAGAACGAAACCCCGCTCTTTGCCGACCGGCTCACCATAGACGGCAGCGTGGCGGACCACGTCAGCGAGACCAAAAAGACTGACGGCAGATACACCACCATCACCACAGTCTACGAATACGACGGCGCCCGGTTCTGCATAGAGGCCCGTGTGGACGCAGTACAGGAACACAACGCAAAGGACGCCGTCTGGAGCGCATGGGGCCGCAGGGTCACCATAGACGAAAACGGCGTGCTGAGCCTGGACTAGGAGGGGAGAGACCATGAAGAAGAGAATACTGACATCCGCCCTCCTGGCAGGGCTGCTGGCCCTTGCGCCGGCTACGGCGCGGGCGGAAACCCTGACCTCGGAGCGGAACGTGACCTTTACCCAGGACAACAAGCTGTCCGAGGACCGCACCGCCTCCGACGTAAACAGCGCCGTGTACGACTTACAGCCCGGCGACGACATTACTATCACCCTGAACCTGAAAAACGACAACGCCTCCGCCTCCAACTGGTACATGACCAACGAGGTGCTCCAGTCCTTAGAGGAGACCGCGGGGAGCGGGGCCAGCGGCGGCGCGTACGAATACGAGCTCACCTACACGGACCCTGCCGGCACCCGGGAGATACTGTTTACCAGCGACACCGTGGGCGGCGAGAACAACGGCAGCCGCGTAGGCTTAAAAGCCGCCACCAGCGGCTTGGAGGACTTCCTCTACCTGGACACCTTACAGCCGGGCCAGAGCGGAGCGGTGACCCTGCGTGTGGCTTTGGACGGCGAAACCCAGGGCAATGACTACCAGAACACCCTGGCAAGCCTCCAGATGAACTTCGCCGTTGACACCACCACCGTCAACACCCAGACCGTGAACCGCACGGTGGAGGGAGACCCGGTGCCCGTGGACGACAACGGCGGCCAGGGAACGGACGGAAACGGAAACGCGGACGGCAGCGGCTCCGGCAGAACCGGAATCGTGCGCACAGGAGACGAAAACGACCTGCTCCCCTACATCATAGCAGCGGGAGTCAGCGGAATTCTGTTCTTAGTCCTGGCCATTCTTGGAGTGAAAGAGCAGAAAAAAGGAAAAATAAAGAAAAACGCCAAAGCCCTTGGCATCGGCATCCTGGCCCTGTGCCTGGCATGGAACACGGCCGCGCCCGTATCGGCGGCTGAAGACTATACCTACACCCTGCGCCTGTTCGCGGGAGCCCAGGGAACCATAGACGCCTCCGTGGTCCAGCGCCTTACCGACGCCGGCGCCACCGTGGACATCCAAGGCGGCGAGGTCTGCGTCATAAGCGGCCTCCACTACGGGGAGCAGGTAGTCCTGGACATCCAGAAAGGCGTTCGTCTGGACGGCGCCAGCAAGTACTACCGTAAGGGCTTCCGCATAAGCGGCGAGGATACGAACAGCAGCCGCCTTGCCAACCCCTCCGTCACCGTGACAGGGGACACCGACTATGTGGTGGCCTACGGCATCCGGGGAGAGACCGTGGCCTACACCGTCAGCTACCGTGACAGTGCCGGCACCGACCTGTACCCCAGCGCAGTTTACTACGGCAATGTGGGCGACAAGCCCGTGGTGGCCTACCAGTACATCGAGGGCTGGCAGCCCCAGGCCTACAACCTGGGCAAGACCCTGACGGCGGACGCCTCCGAGAACCAGTTCACGTTCGTGTACACCCCGGTGCCTACAGTGACCAACGTAAACACCGTCGTGGTGCCCGGCCCCCAGGTGCCCGCACCGGAACAGGGGCAGGAGCCGGAAGAAGAGCCCGCGCCGCCCGTGACAGTGGTGACGCCCCCTGAAGAGGAGGAAGAGCCGGAACCGGGCGTGGTGGAGGTGGAGGACGAGGTGCCTCCTCTGGCCGAGCCTGAAGATTACGAGGACCTGGACGAGGAAGAGACGCCCCTGGGAGGCTTCGGGGACAATGAGGACGACGGCAGCGGCGGAACCGACGGAAAGAACGTGGCAGAGTCCATCCTGGAAGACCTGGCCACGCCTCTGGCCATGCTGCCCACCCCGGCCAAAGCCGGGATCCTGGCGGCCGTGGTGGCCCTGGCAGGAGCAGGCATCTGTTGGCTGGTGATGACAGCCCGCAGGAAAGGGAAGAAAGAGAATGAGCAGTAGTCCACAGGGACCAAAAAACGAGAAAAGGGGCGGGAAGCTGGTTCCCGCCCTTTGCAGCATAGCCGGTACCCTGATTCTGTTAGGGGTCATAGCGTTCTACCTGCCCGTCAGCATAGCCCATGCCAAAGGGTATGAAGTCTACAACGTAGTCAGCGGCAGCATGGAGCCCGCAATCCCGGTGGGGAGCGTGATCTACGTGGAGACCCTGCGGCCGGAGGAAGTGGCGGAGGGAGACGTGATAGCGTTCCACGGAGGGGACTCCGTCATCGCCCATCGGGTGGTAAAAAACCGAGTGGGAGAGGGAGAGTTCATCACCAAGGGAGACGCCAACGCGGAGAACGACATGAACCCGGTAGGGTACCAGGAACTCATAGGCAGGGTATGCCTGCACTACCCGGTGGCAGGCGGCCTGCTGGAGGTATGCACCAGCAGTATAGGGAAGCTGTACCTGATCTGCCTGGCCGCCTGCGGGGCCATGCTCAACATCCTGGCAGGGCGGCTGCGGAACCGGTGAGGGGACAATCCGCAGGACAGCAGCATATGCCGTCAGGCGTGTTATACGGCGGAGCCGAACAGAGTGCCCGGTAAAAGGGCTTATGAGTGGTTTGACGACATGCAAGAAAATGGAAACAAAAGGGAAGTAAGCTTCCATAAGGAAAGGAGAGCGGCGGCATGGGCAAGAGGCAGGACGACATAACCGGGCAGCGGTTCGGGAGCCTGACGGCGCAGCGCAGGAACGGCTACACCGTATGGCGTTGCCTGTGCGACTGCGGGAAAGAGGCCCGTGTACCCTCCCGCCACTTAAAGAACGGCTGGCGGAGGGACTGCGGCTGCGGCCTGGGAAAGGGCCCCGGCCAGGATCTCACCGGGCGGCGGTTCGGAATGCTGCAGGTGCTTGGCCCCGATGGGGAGAACAGGGCGGAGAACGGAGAGAGGCTGTGGCGTTGCCTGTGCGGCTGCGGGGCCCGGACCAGCGTCCCCGCTAGGCAGCTGGAGGCCGGGCACAAAAAGAGCTGCGGCTGCGCGAGACACCCGGCCCTGAAAGACTGGGTGGGCCGCAGGTTTGGCAGCCTCACCGTGACGGCATACGGCGGGAAGCGGGGCGGGAAGCATTACTGGCGCTGCCTGTGCGGCTGCGGCGGGGAGACGGTGGTGAGCCAGTCCAACCTCCAGGGGGGTCACACGAGAAGCTGCGGCTGCCTGGCGGACCCAGCGTCCACCAGGCATTTCGTGGACGGAACCTGCATCGAGAGCATCAGAAGCCGCAGGATTGCCGCCAGCAACAAAAGCGGCGTCCGGGGTGTCTACCGGAACAACAGGACCGGGAGATGGGCGGCCCAGATCACGTTCCGGGGGAAGACCCGCTACCTGGGGAGCTTTGAGAGCCTGGAGGAGGCCGCAGGGGCCAGGGCGGAGGCGGAGAAGCTCTTCGACGACTTCCTGGAGCGATACGGGGAGGCGGCGCAGGCACCCCGGCAGGAAGTGTCCGCGTGCCCCGCGGCGGGAGGCGCGCATGGCTAGGAAGATCAGGCATATCCTCATGGCAGTCCTGGGCGGGGTTTTCCTTTTCTCGGTGTGCTTCATCCTTGTAGTACAGTACGAATACAGGAACAACGAAAAGCTCTACCAGGGCGCGGCCGCTCAATTCACCGCGGCGGCTCCCGCGGGAGAAAGGTCCGGCGGCACCGGAAGCGGGACTGAAGAGGCTGGCAGCGCGGACACGGGCAGCCGGGAAAACGGCGTCTCCGGCGGGCAGGCGGGCCCGTCCCTGCCGCCCATCACCGTGGACTTCCGGGCTCTGGAGGCCGTCAACGGCGACGTCTGCGGCTGGATCTACTGCCCGGACACGCCCATAAACTACCCCGTCCTGCAGGGGGAGGACAACGACACATACCTGCACCACAGCTATGACGGCGCCTACGCGGCTGCGGGCTCCATCTTCGTGGAGGCGTTAAACCGCCCGGACTTCGCGGACGCCAACACCATCCTCTACGGCCACCATATGCGGGACGGCTCTATGTTCGCCTGCCTGGAGAGGTGGGCCGGGGAGGGCTTCTACGGGGACCACCCCGCAGTCTGGCTGCTGACCCCAAAGCAGGACTACCGCATCGACCTGTTCGCGGGCTATACCACCTCCGGCTACTCGGACACCTACACTGTCTTCACCGGCCCCTGTGACGAGCTGGCGGAGTATCTGGAGAGGAGCCTGGAGCAGTCGGACTTTGCGGCGGACGGAAAGCCTGACGCAGGGGCGGACACGCAGAGCCGCTTCGTGGTGCTGTCCACCTGCGCCTACGCGTTCACGGATGCCAGATACGTCCTGCACGGCGTTCTGGTACCGGTGGACAGCGCCGGGGGCGTGCCGTTTCCGTAGCGGCCACGCGTAAGCCCGGACCGGCCGGGGGGAAGTATACGCCGCCACATGAATATTTAGAAATAAAATCTGGGGGGAAGAATGGAAGAAAAAAGGACACATGGGGAGGAATGCTGTCTGCGGGTGCAGATGTTTGGGGGATTCTCCCTTTCCTGGAACGGGAAGCTGGTATCCGGCAGCAAGAAGACCAGCGAGTCCCAGTTCAACTATCTGATGCAGCTTCTGCTGCACCACAGGAAAGACGGCGTCAGCCGGGACATGCTGGAGCGGGTGCTTTTCGAGGACCGTGACATCCTGGACATCCACCACGCGGCCAGGAGCGTGATCTACAACGCGAAAAAACGTCTGAAAGCAGCCGGCCTGCCGGACGTAAACTACATAGAACAGAAGAAAGGCATCTGCTACTGGAATCCCCAGGTGCCGGTAAGGGAGGATGCGGCCATCTTTGAGGAGTATTGCGAAGCAGCCGGGAAAGAGACGGATCCTCAGGAGAAGCTGAGATTCTATATCCAGGCCTGCCAGACTTATACCGGCGAATTCCTGCCCCAGCAAACGGCAGTTTTCTGGGTGGCCCAGGAGGCCAGACGGTACCGCAGCCTGTTCTATGGTTGTGTGGAGAAAGCAGTGGAGCTGCTGCGGGTCAGCCAGGACTTTATGCAGATGAAAGAACTGGGGGACTATGCCACATCCATCAGTCCTCTGTCAGACTGGGAGACCGTCACCATGGAAGCGCTGGTGGCCATGGGCCGCTACGAGGATGCCAGGAAGCTTTACAATGACACGGTGGATTTCTATTTTCAGGAGCAGGGACTGAGGCCCTCCAAACGTATGATGGAGCTCTTCGACAGGTTGGGCACCCAGATGGAGCATCAGTACGACGCCCTGGATGATATTCAGGAGAAGCTGGCGGAGGAGCAGGAGGGGACAGGCGGATATCTCTGCTCCTACCCGGTATTCCAGGGGATCTACCGCATGGTAGAGCGGATGATGGAGCGGGGCGGCCAATCCGTGTACCTGATGCTGTGCATGGTGGTGGACAGCAAGGGCAATCCTATGAAAGACGGACAGATGCTGGAGGAGCTCACAGGCAGGCTGGAGGAGGCCATAAGGGAATCCGTGCGGCACAGCGACGCCATCAGCAAATACGGCAAGGGGCAGTACCTGGTGCTTTTGCTCAACACCACCAGGGAGAACTGCACTGTCATCCAGAAGCGCATTAACTGCCGGTTTCTCATAGGCAGGCAGCGCACGGGAGTCCAGTATTATGTGAACAGTGTCATCTGCTCGCCGGACAAGAGCAGAGCTATCATGAACAAAGGCAAGGGATAGGAATGGAGAAGTCTCAATGGTATCTGGGAACGCCCAACGGCGTGATTCTGTGCATCGACCAGGCGCAGAAAGGGCAGCTGCAAGGCAGGTTTTATCATGCCTATACAAAGGAGGCAGAGGTCTTTTCCACCATAGAGGAGGCAATATTCGGGCTGGAGCGGTTTTATGATTCGCTGAACTTTCCGCACCCGACTACAGATAACCGCACATTTATAAAGGAAGAGCGACATACCAAATTCAGACAGGAAAGGACAAGAATCATGAAAGATGAAGAATTGCTGAACAGACATGGCGACCTTGGGACTTTTATCGTCCGCGTCCAGCACCGGCAGAACAGCAGCTGGCAGGGGCGTATTACCTGGATGGACCAGAATAAGACAGTCTATTTCCGCTCTATCTGGGAAATGATTAAACTGGTGGAAGAAGCCCTGAACATGGTCAGTGAACAGGAGGACAGCCCCGGAGAGCGGTTCTGGCAGGATGAGGAATAGCGGCCGTACATCATGCGGCAGGTTTATCCCGCGATTGCCAGCAGTATGGGAATGGTAAACACGCATAGAATGGTAGTCAGTATGATGGCAGCGCTGCAGGTGCTGCCGTCAATGCCTTTCTGGTTCCCTAAGATCAGCGGCATGTTGCCGATGGGCATGCCAAACATGACCATGCACACGGAGGTCAGGCCGGGATCCCGGGTGGCCAGCCGCAGCAGGGGGAGCATCAGCAGCGGAAGAATTAATAATTTAACCACAGAAAACACATATAATCCGGGCTGACCGAAAATCTGTTTCGGATCCGTGTTGGCCAGGGCAAAACCCACGGCCACCAGAGCCATGGGAGAGGTCACATTTCCCAAATAAGTCACGGCTGTAGTTATAAAGCCCGGAAATTCTATCTTCAGTATAATAACAAGAAGTGCCGCCACACCGGATATCATGCCGGGATTTACCATAGTCTTCAGGGAAGAAAGAGAGAATTTCCCATCCATGAGAGCCACTCCGTAGGTATAGAATACAATGGTATAAATCACCAGGAATTCCGTCACATAGACCACATATTCGGCTCCCAGTATGCTGCTCACCACAGGGATGCCGATAAAGCCTAAGTTCGAGAAAACGAACATCATCTGGAAAATCTTGCGCTGCTCAGGACGTTTGTCGAAAAGCGGCGACAAAATCATGCCTGCGGCGATGAGGATAGCGAACATAGCCACGGCAATCAGACCCACCAGCCCCATGGTACCCAGAGGAATCAGCCCCACTGAGGAGGCGGCGCTGGATAATATGAGCATAGGGTTGAAGACGTTCACGATCATTTTGGACATCTGGTTGTTGGTATGGGCGTCCAGCATGCCCTTTTTGGTCATGAAATACCCGGCCCCTATCATGATGAGCAGGCATAACATCTGAAAAAATACGGTAATTATGGTCATGGCAACCTCCAATCAGCCTGTCCGGTTTTGGGACAGGACGGCATAGGCTTATTATAGCCATATTTGCCGCGGATGTAAAGAAAGGTTTTCCGTTTCCTGCATGAATAGCTTTCGCCGTAACGCGGAATACTGATGTCAGTCCTGCCATGCAGGGCTTAATTTGATTCGGCGAGGTAAATTTTATGACCAGGACAGTTGATGAGAAAGGAAATATAAGAGAAGAGCAGACCGGCGGCGTGCGCCCCTTTGGCATCCGGGACAAGCTGGGGTACATGTTCGGGGATTTTGGCAATGATTTCAGCTTTATCTTTGCCAGCAGTTATCTCATGGTATTTTATACCAAGGTGCTGGGCCTGAGCGGCTATACGGTGGGGCTGCTGTTTTTGGGCGCAAGATTTGTGGACGCTTTTACGGACGTGACAATGGGACGTATCGTAGACCATATGGCGCCCGCAAAGGACGGACGTTTCCGGGCCTGGATCCGGCGTATGTGCATTCCGGTGGCAGTGTCCAGTTCTGTGATGTATCTGTATTTTGTGCGGGACTGGTCTTACGGAGCGAAAATGATCTATGTAGTGTTAACTTATCTCCTGTGGAGCAGCTTTTGCTATACAGCCATCAACATTCCCTACGGCTCTATGGCCTCGGTGATCAGCTCCGATGTAAAGGACAGAGCCTCCCTTTCTACATTCCGCAGCATCGGCGCCAGCCTGGCAGGGCTTGCCATCGGCGTGCTGGTACCGCTGTTTGTATATGAGACGGATCAGGCGGGGAATCAGGTGGTACTGCCCCGGCGGTTTACAGTGACGGCTTTTGTGTTCGGGATCCTGGCCGTGGTCTGCTATGTGCTCTGTTATGTATTGTGCAGGGAACGGGTGGTCTTTCATAAAAAGGAAGAGAAAGCGGAGTCGGTTTGGGAGATGCTTGGCAGCCTTGGGAGAAACAGGCCGCTGTTTTCCCTGGTGTGCGCGGCGCTGGTGCTGCTGCTGGCCACGCTGATGAGCCAGGCCATGAATAATTACCTTTTTCTGGATTATTTCCGGAATGCCAAGGCGCTGTCTTTGGTGAATGTGGTGAGCATCGGCGGGACGTTATTGCTGGCGCCTTTTATTTCCACCATTGCCTCCGGATTCGGCAAAAAGGAAGCGGGGGCGGCGGGGATGCTGGCAGCCGGAATCGTGTATCTGCTGTTGTTTTTCCTGCGGGTAAAGAGCGTTCCGCTGTTTATGGCGCTGCTGTTTCTGGCTACCCTTGGCACAGGCCTGTTCAATCTGATCATATGGGCTTATATCACGGATATCATTGACTATCAGGAAGTAGTCACAGGAAAGCGGGAGGACGGAACCGTGTATGCGGTCTATTCTTTTGCCAGGAAAGTGGGGCAGGCCCTGGCAGGAGGCTTAGGGGGCTTTGTACTGACAGCCATAGGGTATGTGTCCGAGGCGCCGGCCCAGACAGAGGCTGTGGCAGAACGGGTTTATACAGTGGCCACTCTGGTGCCGGGGGTATGTTATCTGGTGGTATTTTTGATCATTCAGTTCACCTATCCGCTGACTAAAAAAGAGGTGGAGAAGAATGCGGCGATTTTGCACAATCCCCCTATTTCCCATTGACAATATTTCTTATATCAGGTACGATTCTAAATAGGACCGATTTTGGTCCACCTACATCGGACAAAGGCGCTGCAGGGCGCAAGGAGGCGTATGAAACTCAATACAGCAAGGACTACTGTCCCCGGCCTGTGGGACGTGATACGGGAGCATGAGGGGCAGCAGTTTCTGACCAAAAAGGGGCTCCCCTTTACCTATACCATCAAGGGAGGGGAGCTCTTCACCAACAGGAGAGAGCGCTCCATCACCAGGAGCACTTTCGAGAAAGCTTACGAGAAGCTGATCCAGGACTGGGTAGGCGAGGAGGCGCCCAGGAGGATCGTGGGGCCTAAGACTTTGAATTGTTACGGCGCCCCTTATGTCTGGGCTGTGTTCATGGGAATCGGTCTGATTGAGGAGCCTCAGTACATACAGGAGAAATTGGATATAAAGGACTAAAAATATTTCGGAATCCGATTGACGAAATGAGTGCAGATGTGATATAGTACAGACGTATGGAAAACAGACAGGCAGAGTCTTCCATGCAAATATTTTGGCAACCGTGTTGCCTTATTGATTGAGTTAAAAGCTCAAATTTTATAAGTTGGTGACTATAAACCGGTGCTGACGCACATCTAACTTGTGAAACGGTCAATAAGAGTAGTAAAAGTAAAATATTTGCTATATAGACTCTAAAAACCATATATCTGTTTGCTTTCATGTTCTTTCTGTTTCGGGGCCTAAGTGGATCCGGGAGGAGAGATGGGAGAGAATAGAGTATCTTCAAGGCAGGTGATGACAGGCGCACCTGCCTTTTTGTTATACGCAGATCTATGCACAAAGAACTGTCCCCGGCTCGATTGCCGGGAGTGACATGCCTCGGCAGGCTGCGTGACACGGATAAAGGAGAAAACATGAGCGAGAAATTTACCCTGTACGGATTCAACAACCTGACCAAGTCCCTGAGCTTCAATATCTATGACGTGTGTTACGCAAAGTCCCAGCGGGAGCAAAAGGACTACATCGCCTATATCGATCAGCAGTACAATTCCGAACGGCTGACCAAACTTTTGGTGGACGTGACGGACATGATCGGGGCCACGGTGCTCAACATCTCCAGCCAGGATTATGAGCCTCAGGGAAGTTCCGTGACCATCCTGATCGCGGACGAGAGCAAGGTGCCCATGGGGGATACCACGGTGGCACATCTGGACAAGAGCCATATCACGGTGCATACCTATCCGGAGTATCATCCGGATACCTATCTGGCCACTTTCCGGGTGGATATTGATGTGGCTACCTGCGGGGAGATCACGCCCCTGTCCACGCTGGACTACCTGATAGGCTCCTTTGACTCCGACATTATTACCATGGATTACAGAGTCAGGGGCTTCACCAGGGATGTGGCCGGCCAGAAGCTGTTCATGGATCATAAGATGACCTCCATTCAGGACTACATTGATGCCGGTACCCTGCGCAAGTATGACGCGGTGGACATCAATGTGTATGAGGCCAATATCTTCCATACGAAAATGCTGATCAAGGAAATCGATCTGCAGAATTACCTGTTCAACAGCGATGTCTATGAGCTGCCGCCCAAGCTGCGGCTGGAGATCATGGGGAATCTGCGCAGGGAGATGATTGAGATATACAGCGGCAGAAATATCTATTAGGAGCCGGTCAGAAATGACTCTGGAAGAGCTATTTCTGGTTTTGGGAGACTGTGAGGCCATATCAACCGTCTGCAAAGAACCGAAAGTTCGGTTCAGGATAAGAAAGGAGCGAGGGAAATGGGGCAGCATGACCAGTCGAAAGCCCCGATTTATGAGGCGCTGGAGGTATTCCGGGGAGAAAGGATAGTCCCTTTCGATGTGCCGGGACATAAGAGAGGGCAGGGCAATCCGGAACTGACGAAACTTTTGGGGAAGCAGTGCGTAGGCATAGACGTGAATTCCATGAAAGCCCTGGACAACCTCTGCCATCCGGTGTCCGTGATCAAAGAGGCGGAGGAGCTGGCGGCAGACGCTTTCGGGGCGGCGCATGCATTTCTGATGGTGGGCGGCACCACCTCCTCGGTGCAGAGCATGGTGCTTAGCGTCTGCAAAAAGGGGGACAAGATCATCCTGCCCAGAAATGTCCACAGAAGCGTCATCAATGCCCTGGTGCTCTGCGGCGCCACGCCCATCTATGTGAATCCGGACATGGACAGTAGGCTTGGCATTGCCTTAGGGATGCGCCTGTCCCAGGTGGAGAGGACGGTTTCTGAGCATCCGGACGCGGTGGCGGTACTGGTGAATAATCCCACCTACTACGGCATCTGTTCGGATTTGAAGCGCATTGTGGAACTGGCTCACGGGCATGGCATGAGAGTTTTGGCGGACGAGGCTCACGGGACTCATTTTTATTTTGGGGAAAACATGCCCTTATCCGCCATGGCGGCCGGGGCGGACATGGCCTCGGTGAGCATGCACAAATCCGGGGGGAGCCTGACCCAGAGCTCCTTTCTGCTGACAGGCCCTGACGTGAGTCCGGGCTATGTGCGCCAGATCATTAACCTGACACAGACTACAAGCGCATCTTATTTGCTGCTGGCCAGCCTTGACATCTCCCGCAGGAACCTGGCTTTGCGGGGCAGGCAGGAATTCGCCAAGGTGACGGCCCTGGCAGAGTATGCCAGAAAGGAGATCAACCAGATAGGCGGCTACTATGCCTACACTGCGGAACTGATCAACGGGGACAGCATTTTTGACTTCGACAGGACGAAGCTGACGGTCAACACGCTGGGGATAGGCCTGGCGGGCATTGAGGTCTACGACCTGCTCCGGGACGAGTATGATATCCAGATGGAGCTGGGGGACATAGCCAATGTGCTGGCCTATATCTCCATCGGGGACAGAGAGCGGGACACGGAGCGGCTGATCGGGGCGCTGGAGGAGATCCGGCGCAAGTACGGCAGAGATGATGCGAATTTATATACACAGGAATATATAGAGCCTAAGGTGGCGGTGTCGCCCCAGAGCGCTTTTTATGCGGAAAAGGAGTCGCTGCCGCTTCGGGAGACGAAAGGGCGGATCTGCAGCGAGTTCGTCATGTGCTATCCGCCGGGGATCCCCATCCTGGCCCCGGGGGAGGAGATCACGGAAGAGATTCTGGAGTATATCATCTATGCGAAAGAAAAGGGCTGCTCCATGACCGGGCCGGAGGACGCGGGGATAGAACGGCTGAATGTGCTGAAAGAGAAGTGGGTAGTGCGCAAAGATTTTCTAAGGCTGTAAAGTACACAGCCTAAGAAAATCTAAGTTGCACACTTCGCACCGATTTATGGAAATGGATATCAAAAGTTAGGGAGGTAGACGTATGGAATTATGGTTTTCGGAACAGCATACACCGGACGTAAAGCTTTCCGTCAAAGTGGAGAGGCAGCTGTGCGGCGTGGAGAGCGGATTCCAGCGGATCGACGTGTTCGAGTCCCCGGAGTTCGGGCGTTTTCTGACCCTGGACGGCTATATGATGCTGACGGAAAAGGACGAATTCATCTATCATGAGATGATGGTGCATGTGCCCATGGCGGTGCACCCGCAAGTGCGGAATGTGCTGATCATCGGAGGGGGAGACGGAGGCGTAGTCAGGGAGCTGGTGAAATACCCGGAGGTGGAGCGGATCGACCTGGCGGAAATCGACGAGCAGGTGGTGACGGTATGCAGACAGTATCTGCCGGGGGTCTCCTGCGGTCTTGAGGACGGCCGCGTCCATATCTACTATGAGGACGGCATGAAGTTTGTGCGGCGTAAGGCCGATGAATACGACCTGATCATCGTGGATTCCACGGATCCTTTCGGGCCGGGAGAGGCGCTGTTCACCAAGGAATTTTATGGGAACTGCTACAAGGCCCTGCGGGAGGACGGCATCATGGTGAACCAGCACGAGAGCCCTTTCTACGAGGCGGACGCCAGAGCCTGCATGAGGGCCCACAAGCGCATTGTGGAGAGCTTCCCCATCAGCCGGGTGTACCAGGCCCATATCCCCACCTACCCATCGGGCCACTGGCTGTTCGGCTTCGCCTCCAGGAGGTATCATCCCGTCCACGACCTGGACGCGGAACGGTGGCTGGCCAGAGGGCTGGAGACCAGATACTACACGCCCAGACTGCACATGGGGGCTTTCTGCCTGCCGGCTTATGTGGAGAAGCTGCTGCGGAAAGTGGAGATACATGAGGCGTAAGGGGCGCAGGCAGCCCGCGGGGAATTGGTGATGGCGCTCCGGATTTTGGGAGAAACGTCAGTTAAGTAGATCAGAAAAAGAAACGGAGAGAAGAAATGAGTAAAATACTGATAATCGGCTGCGGCGGCGTGGCTTCCGTGGCCATTCGGAAATGTGCGAAAAAGGCGGATGTGTTCTCGGAGATCTGTATTGCCAGCCGCACGGTATCCAAATGCGATGCCCTGAAAGAGAAGCTGGAGGGTACCACGGCAGCGAAGATTACCACCGCTCAAGTGGACGCGGACAATGTGGAGGAGCTGATTGCCCTGATAGAAAAGGAGCGGCCCAGGGCCGTGCTGAACCTGGCCCTGCCTTATCAGGATCTGACCATCATGGATGCCTGCCTGGCCTGCAAGGTGGACTATATCGACACTGCCAATTATGAGGCCGAGGACACGGAAGATCCCGCCTGGCGGGCCGTATACGAGAAACGGTGCAAAGAGGAGGGTTTTACCGCATATTTCGACTATTCCTGGCAGTGGGCCTACCGAGAGCGCTTCGCGAAGGCCAAAATTACGGCCCTGCTGGGCAGCGGCTTCGATCCCGGCGTGACCAGCGTCTTCTCCGCCTATGCCCTGAAGCACTATTTTGATGAAATCCATTACATTGACATCTGTGACTGCAACGGCGGGGACCACGGCTATCCCTTTGCCACCAATTTCAACCCGGAGATCAATCTGCGGGAGGTGTCCGCCAACGGCTCTTACTGGGAGGACGGCCGCTGGGTAGAGACGGCGCCCATGGCAATCAAGCGGGAGTACGACTTCGCCCAGGTGGGGAAGAAAGACATGTATCTGCTGCATCACGAGGAGATCGAGTCCCTGGCCAAGAACATCCCCGGGGTGAAGCGCATTCGCTTCTTCATGACTTTCGGCCAAAGCTACCTGACCCACATGAAATGCCTGGAGAACGTAGGGATGCTGCGCACGGATCCGGTGGAATTTCAGGGCAGGGAGATCGTGCCCATTCAGTTCCTGAAGGCTCTGCTCCCCGACCCTGCCTCTCTTGGCCCCCGGACCGTGGGCAAGACCAACATCGGCTGTATCTTCACCGGCGTAAAGGACGGGAAAGAGAAGTCCGTCTATATCTACAACGTATGCGACCATCAGGAATGCTATAAAGAACTGGGCTCCCAGGCCATCTCCTATACCACAGGCGTCCCCGCCATGATCGGAGCCATGCTGGTGATGAACGGTACCTGGAAGAAGCCCGGCGTGTTTAACGTGGAGGAGTTCGATCCCGATCCCTTTATGGAAGCACTGAACGAGTACGGCCTGCCCTGGGTGGTGGAGGAGAACCCCAAATTGGTGCCTTAGGGCCTGATGCGGGGGACTCTATTGCCTGAATGAATCTGATATGCCTGCCGGCGGGATGAAAGGAATGGGTGGATTCCTGACATACGCCGGACAGGCATATTTTTTTGTGGAAACAGACAGCCGGTTTTTTGCGAAATTCCTTGCGCAATTAATATAAAAGTGATATTATAATGATATCAAATGGAAATGACGGCGCGGAAAGCCCGAAAGCCGCGGCCGGAATGGGCCGCCACAGACAATAAAGAGGCGGGAGAGACAGGAGGAAAGAGACAAAATGCTGGAGATCAAGAATCTGACAAAGATCTACAAAGGCGGTAAGACCGCGGTGGACAATCTGTCCCTGGCGGTGCGGGCCGGGGACATCTACGGCTTTATCGGCCGCAACGGTGCCGGGAAGACCACTACCATCAAGGCCGTGGTGGGCATCCATGATTTCGACAAGGGGGAGATCCGGGTGGACGGCAAGGATGTGCGCACCCAGTCCCTTGCCTGCAAGGAGGTCATAGCTTATATCCCTGACAATCCGGATATCTATGAATATCTGACGGGCATTCAGTACCTGAATTTTCTGGCGGACATTTATGGGGTATCTGCAAGGGACAGAGAGGAGCGCATTCGGAAAGAGACGGAGGATTTCGGAATCTATCCGGTGCTGGGGGATCTGATTTCCACTTACTCCCATGGAATGAAGCAGAAGCTGGCCCTTACGGGGGCGCTGATCCATGAGCCCAGGCTCCTGGTGCTGGATGAGCCTTTTGTGGGGCTGGACCCGGAGGCGGCGCTGATTCTGAAAGACAAGATGCACGGGCTCTGCGAAAGGGGCAGCGCCATCTTTTTCTCCACCCATGTGCTGGAGGTGGCGGAGAAGCTCTGCAACCGCATCGCGGTGATCTCAAAGGGCTGCCTGGTGGCGGAGGGAGATACCAGGGAACTGACCAAAGACAAATCCCTGGAGGATGTATTTATGGAGGTGATCCGTCATGACAAGGCAGATTAGGCTATTGACAAAGCTCTCGCTGCGGGGGCTGTTCGGTCTCAACGAATTCTTCTATACCAAAGACAGGCGAAAGAAGATGAAAGGCTGCCTTATGGGCGTCATGTGGGTTTTTCTGATTGGGATGCTGGCGGTTTATGTGGGCATGCTCAGCTATGGGCTTCTGGCGCTGGGGCTTGGAGATTTCGTGCCGGCAGTGCTGGGTATGGCAGTGGCGGCGCTGGTGTTCTTTTTTACCGTGTTTAAGGCGGGAGCCGTACTCTTTGACCGGCGGGCCTTTGAGAAAGAAATTCCCCTGCCCGTGACGGTGCGGGCCGTGATCTTCAGTCGGTTCCTGTCCATGTATGTGACGGATATGCTGTTAGGGATGCTGGTGATGCTGCCGGGAATGGCCCTGTACGGAATCATGGAAAGGCCCGGATTGGCATTTTACGGATACGGGATCGTGGCAGTGATCTTTCTCCCGCTTCTGCCTATGACCGCCGCCTCCATAGCGGGGGCTCTCATTGCGGGCGTCACGGCCAGATGGAGGAAAAAGAATCTGGCGGGTATTCTGCTGACCCTTGTCTTTGTGTGCGCGATTCTGGCGGGAAGCATGCGGATGAGCGTAATGGAGGAAAGTCAGCTGATAGAAATGATGCAGGACATGGCGCTGCAGCTGGAGAGGCAGATCCGGGGCATATATCCCCCCGCCCTGTGGATGGCGGAGGCCATGGCCCGGGGGAGCATCGGGAAGCTGGCGCTGTTTTTGGGAGTCTCTGTGGGTACTTTTGCTGCTTTTTTGGAAATCCTGCGGCCTTTTTACGGAAAAATCTGTATGCTGTTGGGGGCAAATGAGGCAAAGGGAAATTATCGGATGAAAGAGCTGCATGCCAGGTCCGTGCTGGGCAGCCTGATAGAGCGGGAGTGGCGGCGCTATGTTTCCTCCACAGTCTATGTGACCAATACCCTGGTAGGGCAGATTCTGATGGTATTCCTGGCAGGGGCAGTACTGGTGATAGGGAAAGACGGCATAGGGGCGCTCATTGGCATTCCGGGTATCACGGACAGGATGCTGCCGGTGGTGCTGGGGGTTTTGCCGGGAATGATGCCCATGACAGCATGCGCTGTCTCCATGGAGGGCAGACAGTGGTGGATGATGCAGACGCTGCCGGTTTCCAGACGGGAGATGGTCTGGAGCAAGGTGGCACTGAATTTGATTGTAACGGCCCCTTTTTATGTGGTGTCGGAAGTGCTGCTGTTCATTGCTTTGAGGCCGGGATGGACAAAAATGCTGAGCTTGATCGCGGTGCCTGCGGCGTATTGTGTCTTCAGCGCCAGGGTGGGACTGGCCATCAATGAAAGGATGCCGGTCTTTGACTGGGAGAACGAGACAAGAGTGGTAAAGCAGAGCGCTTCGTCCATGCTTTCCATGCTGACCGATATGGCGGCAGGACTGATACCCATTGTGGTGTTGGCAGCGTTCCCGGCTGTTCCGGACATATGGATCCATGCCGCGGTGGTGTGCGTGCTTCTTGGCGCGGTCTGGATCATGGACTTACCGGGAGGGGAGAGACTGCCGGGAACGACATAAAATTCATTGCGAAACCGGCTTGCGGGTGGTATGATAATGTAACAGTTCAGACAGGGCACTGAGCCGTTACATGACAATCTTATGAGAGGAAAGCGAGGAATTAAACTTGGATACCATAAAAATCGAGAGGGGCAGCACAAAAATCATAGCTCACAGGGGCTTAAGCGGACTGGAGACGGAGAATTCGATTCCTGCCTTTGTGGCCGCGGGGAACCGCAGTTATTACGGTGTGGAGACGGATGCCCATGTGACAAAAGATGGTAAATTCGTCGTCATTCATGACGACAATACTGCACGCGTGGCATGGGATGACGTGAATGTAGAGGCGTCGCGCTATGAACTGCTGCGAAAAATCGGCCTGAAAGACCTCTGTCCGGCTGCGGAGGCGGAGCCTGTCACGCCGGGAGACAGACAGGACCTGATCATTCCCAGCCTGAAAGAGTATATCACCATCTGCCGAAAGTATGAGAAAGTCTGCATCCTGGAGCTGAAGAATGAATTTTGTTCGGAGGACATCGGACGGATTGTGGAGGAGATCAAAGAGCTTGGCTATCTGGAGCAGGTGACATTTATCTCCTTTGCCCTGAACAATATGACCCGCCTGCGGGAGCTTCTGCCGGATCAGGAACTGTATTACCTCACCGGTGAATACAATCAAGAGATTCTGGAGACGCTGAAGCGCCACAGACTGAATCTGGACATTTATTACAAAGCGCTGACGAAAGAAATCCTGGAAGAGCTCCATGGAGAGGGCATTCTCGTGAACTGCTGGACCTGTGACGATAAAGAAGAGGCAGAGCGGCTGGTATCCTGGGGGGTGGACTTTATCACCACGAACCGGCTGGAATAGGACCAAGACCGGGAAAGGCGTTTGGAGGGGAGAGGACGGAAAATGACGGATGTGATATGGGCGGGCACGGAGCAGTCCCTGCCCACGCCCTGCTATGTGGTGGACGAGACCCTGATAGAAAAGAATCTGAAGATACTCAAAGGAGTCATGGATCGCACGGGAGCCAGGATTCTGCTGGCCCAGAAGGCCTTTTCCATGTATAACCTGTATCCCCTGATCGGGGGGTACCTCACCGGGGCCACGGCCAGCGGCCTGTACGAGGCCAGACTGTGCGCGGAGGAGATGGCGGGGCCCCTTGGGGCCCGGGGGAAACAGGTGGAGAACCATATTTTTTCACCTGCCTATAAAGAATCGGATTTTGGGGAGATTCTGCAGTATTGCGACCATGTTGTCTTCAATTCCTGGAAACAGGTGGAGAAGTTCGGTTTCCGGGCAAAGGCCGCTGGAAAAAGCATCGGACTGCGGATCAATCCGGAGTGCTCCACCCAGGAGGGACATGCCATCTACGACCCTTGCGCTCCGGGCTCCCGGCTGGGAGCAACGGCAGCGAGCTTTGAGGCAGCGCGGAATTCCGGCGGAAAGGGCATTGCGCCGGCACAAAAGGATTTACTGCATCTGCTGGACGGACTCCACTTTCACACACTCTGTGAGCAGGATTCCGACGCCCTGGAAAAGACGCTGGATGCGGTGGAAGAGAAATTCGGCAGATATCTTTTCGGCATGAAATGGATCAATTTCGGCGGCGGGCATCATATTACCAGGCCGGGATATGATATTCCCAGGCTGGAGCGCTGTGTGAGAAGAATGCAGGACAGATACGGACTGACCGTTTATCTGGAGCCCGGGGAGGCTGTGGCGCTGAACGCGGGATTTCTGGCGGCGCAGGTGCTGGAGATCGTTCACAATGAAATCCGCACAGCCATTCTGGATACCTCGGCGGCCTGCCATATGCCGGATGTGCTGGAGATGCCTTACAGGCCGCCCCTAATGGGCAGCGGCCTGCCCGGTGAGAAAGCATACACTTACCGCCTTGGGGGTCCTACCTGTCTGGCCGGGGATATCATCGGGGATTATTCTTTTGACAGGCCTCTCCGGGAGGGGGACAGACTTGTATTTGAGGATATGGCCATCTATTCCATGGTAAAGAACAATACGTTTAACGGAATGCCTCTGCCGGCCATAGTCCTGCGCAGAAAAGACGGGGAATGGGCGGTGATAAAGGAATTCGGCTATGAGGAGTTCAAAGGGAGGCTGTCATAGAGTCTGCCCGGCCAATGCCGCCCGGCAGGCGGCATTGGCCGGGCCTGACTTTTCCGGAATACAAAAAGAGCCCGGCGAACCGGACTCTTTAAGGGAGTAAAATAAAAGAAAACATGAAAGGGAAAGGTATCTATAGTAAAACTGCAAAAGCAGTATTGCTATTAGTCGAAGCTGACAGAACCCTGACACATGTTTATCAAAATTCAACAGCTCCTTTGTTTATGTATCTATCATAACCTGAAAATGTGTCTAAAGTTTGACCTTGTACTTAAGGAATTATAAAAAATATAAATAATAAATTTAAGGAATATACGAAAATGTGGAGGAGGCTATTCCATGAAAATCATCAGAGAGTCCAATCCGGCCGCGGACGGCTTCCGGATGCCCGGGGAGTTTGAGAGACATGAGGGATGCCTCATGATATTCCCGGAGCGCGCGGATTCCTGGCAGTACGGCGGGTATGCGGCCAGAAAGGCTTTCGCGGAGATTGCGGAGGCGATAGCGAAGTCGGAGCATGTGACGGTCTGTGCCAGCGAAGCCCAGTATGACAATGCCAGGGCCCTGCTTCCGGCCCATATCCGGGTGGTGGAGATGTCCGGCAATGATGCCTGGGCCAGAGATTATGCGCCGACTTTTGTGAGAAACGACAAAGGCGTCGTAAGGGGGATAGACTGGGGATTCAATGCCTGGGGAGGTTTATGGGACGGCCTGTATTTTCCCTGGGACAAGGACAACCGCATGGCCCGGAAGCTCTGTGACCTGCTGGAAAAGGATGTGTACTGCAAGAGGGATTTCATTCTGGAGGGCGGCTCCATTCATGTGGACGGCCAGGGGACCTGTATGGTCACGGAGAGCTGTCTTTTGAGCAGAGGGAGGAATCCGGAGCTGTCCCGGGAGGAGATCGAGGGGGTACTGCGGGCTTATCTGAATGTATCGGTGATTCTCTGGCTGCCCTGCGGCATTTACAATGACGAGACCAATGAGCATGTGGACAATATCTGTGCTTTCACGGCGCCCGGGGAGGTGGTGTTAGCCTGGACGGAGGATCAGGGGGATGTGCAGTACGCCATGTCGAAAGCCTGTCTGGACTATCTGGAGAGGGCTGTGGACGCAAAGGGCAGGAAGATTCGGGTGCATAAACTGCCGCTGCCGGCTCCGGTGACCGTCACGGAAGAGGAATGCCAGGGACTGGACGCCTGCTTCGACGAGCCCGCCCGAAGACCCGGGGAGCGGCTGGCGGCCTCCTATGTAAATTTTTATATTGCAAATGGCAGCATCGTGATGCCGGGCTTCAAAGACCCGGCCGATGAGAGAGCGAAAGAAATCCTCCAGGGACTTTTCCCGGACAGGGAGGTAGTGCAGATCTACACGAGGGATATTCTTATCGGGGGAGGGAATATTCATTGTATTACGCAACAAATACCAGTGTGAGAAGAAGTTCTAGGCGGCCAAAGGACGCCCGCCAAGAACTTCCAGGCCCGTTAGCGAACGAGTTCGCTTGACGAGCCAATCTCACACGTAAGAATGCCCGAAGTGCACGGGCATTCTTACGGACTTGCACCGATTGTTCTTGACAACAGAACTGTGTTCTGTTGTACTTGACACTAGAAATTGTTTTCTGGTGTATGTCCGCCGGAGGCGGTATGTTTGAAAGCATGAGTAGAAGTTCCAGGGCATCAGAGGATGGTGGGAAAGGCGGAGAGTTATGGCACGGGAATTGACAGTGGCGGCGGTGCAGATGTATTGTAATCGTTCCGGGGCGGAGAATTTGGCGGCGGCGGAAGAATGGATCAGACAGGCGGCGGGGGCCGGAGCTCAGGTTATTTTGCTGCCGGAGCTTTTTGAAAACTGGTATTTCTGCCAGGAGCGGAATTATGATTCCTATAAGCTGGCCAGTACGGTGTGGGAGAACAAGGCGGTTTGCCGGCTGCGGCAGGTGGCGGCGGAACTGAATGTGGCGCTGCCGGTAAGCTTTTTCGAGCGGGCAGGGAATGTGACTTACAATTCCGTGGCTATGATTGATGCCGACGGCGAATTGAAAGGCGTATACCGAAAAACCCATATACCGGATGACCATTTTTATCAGGAGAAATTTTATTTTACACCGGGAAATACGGGCTTTCAGGTGTGGGATACCGCCTATGGCAAAATCGGTGTGGGCATCTGCTGGGATCAGTGGTTTCCGGAGGCGGCCCGGTGTATGGCTCTCATGGGGGCACAGATTCTGCTCTACCCCACGGCCATCGGCTCGGAACCTATCATAGACTGCGACAGCATGCCTCATTGGCGGCGGTGCATGCAAGGGCATGCAGCGGCTAATGTGCTGCCGGTAGCCGCCGCTAACCGCATCGGCAAAGAGACCGTCACCCCCTCCCGGGAGAATAACGGCCAGTCCTCCTCACTGACATTCTACGGGTCCTCTTTTATCACGGATGAGACCGGAGAGATTCTGGAGGATGCGGGCAGGACGGAAGAAAAGGTAATTATGCATACCTTTGATCTGGACGCCATAGAAGAGATGCGCTTTAGCTGGGGGCTGTTCCGGGACAGACGTCCCCGGATGTATGGGGAGATCTGTCACTGAACAGCTGTGGGGATGAGGCGGTAAATCTGAAATTGCAATGTCATATACTCAAATGAGAAAACGTGTTCACAGAGATAGGTTGGAGCAAAATCCGGCAATTGGAAATTGTCCAGAGTATAGACCCAGATATCGCCTTGTACGTCCGCCAGCTGCTCCCACTGCTGGAACACCGCAGTATTGTAAAACGGGGAAAACGCGGGCAGGGAACCGTAAACCATATAGGGCCTGTCCGGATGATACACATTCAGATAAAGCGCGTGGACGGACATAGCCATAATCATATCCTGGGGTTTTACGCTGCTCTCATAAAAATTCTCATATTCCCGGAGACCGCTCCCGTATTCCATTTTAAGCTCCCAGCGGTATTGCAGAACGAAACACAGCAAAAACAGAGCGGTCACGGTGGTTTTGACTTTGCGGGAATGAATCCCTTTCATTCCCACTGCGTACCACAATGCCAGGCCGCCAAAGCCAAAGAAAATATAACGTCCCATGAAGCAGGACGCCACACGATAGGACAACAGATACCCGGTCACGGTAGTCAGCCCCAGGATACCCATAGCCCATGCTGCGGCATAGTTACGGCTCCTCTGCATCTGCCCGACTGCATAATAGCCCAGAAACACCGTGAGCGCCATGCCCAGGTAGACGGCAAGCGGAATCGGCCCGAGAGGATTGGAGAACCATTCCGCAAAATAATCCATCGGCGTATATATGGTTGGGGCCAGCGCCTCTGTCATTGTGTCAAGCCTGTCCTGCATTTGCCGGAAGAGAACTCTGAGCCAGAGCAGATAACAGACAGAGACAGTCAGGCCGCTTGCCAGATACCATTTCAGCAACAGATACTTTTTCTGGCCCAGCAGCGCTCCAAGCAGGATGAGATACAAAAGAAAGGTCTCTATCATGGAGAAAGTATGGCTGTAGACGCTGCCGATGCCGCACAGGGTAAACAGTATCCACTTTCTTCCCGTGGAACCGCGCAGAATATCACAGGCAAGTAATCCGGCGGCGGTGAAAAAGAACAGTCCCATGGCATACATCCGGACATTGCCCGCCTGGGTACACATACTCGGCATCAGCAGAGAAAAAACATAAAATATACCGAAGTCTGTTCGTCAAAAAGCTTTTTTACCAGATACTTTCCCAGAAAAAGATAGGCACTCATAAAAAGCAGGGAAAAAAGCTTCATCGGCCAAAAGTGATATCCGTCCCCGGCCAAAAAGGTGATGGGTCTGCACAAAGAACAGAAAGCTTTCAAGAGTATATAGTAAAAAGGAGCATGCACATCCTGGGCTGTGATTTCCACCAGTTCTCCAACCGGATGAGAGATCAGAGCGGCGGTATATGCCTCGTCATATCCCAGATTGTCGGTTATGCAAAAGACACCCCAGATTGCTGTCCCTATAAACGGAAATATTTTCCATAAAATGTGGCAGAGATTTGCCGTTTTTTCTTTCTTCATTTCATTCCTCTTTTCCAAATAGATACTCTTAATCCACCAGCTTCGCGTTAGGGTAGATCCGTTCCATCCGTTCGTCCGGAAAATGGGCATCCAGGAAAGCGTCCAGCGTATCCGGGGCGGCATCGGAGGAAGAGGCGCGCTCCGTATACCGGGCCAGAGCCAGGGAGGAAACGGCCATATTAAAGAGCATGAACACAATCAGGCAGTTGCACAGTATCTTACCGGTCCGCACCGGAAGCTTCTCGATCAGATCCGACAGCCTGGGATAGATCATCTTCAGCCACACTACCGCCGCAATCCCCCAGAAGAAGCAGTACAGCAGATTAATGCGTCCGCCCAGATTGAAAGCAAAGCCGCTGTAATCCCAGAACACAGTGCCAAAGACCAATTCCGTGAACACGCTGCAGACATACTCGTAAGCGCCGCCCAGCAAAGTCCCTGCCAGAAAGATATGCCGGTCGCTTTTGTTGCGGTAGCGGTACAAAAAGAGAGTCAAGAGCGCACAGCCCAGGCCCCATACGATACTGAAAGGCCCATATACCACGCTGCTGCGGCTCATGAGCACTCCCGTGGTCAGGAGGCAGAAGACAGTCTCCGTTACGTCCCCCAAAAACGCACCGATAAAGAACAGCGCCGCCAGCTTGTAGAAGCTGCACCCCTGGGCAAAGACTGCTGGTTCTGTTCGGGCCTGTTCCGATTTTGCCCTGATATCTGCCGCAATATCCTCGGGATTGATGGAGGGAAAGGAACGCTGCATACGTTTCTGTATGCCAACGGTAAGCCGGTTCTCAAGGAGCCTGGAGGTTTGCCGCATGCCCTGGGAAAGCCGTGACAGACGCCTGGCTGCGACTTTCATGCCCAGGACGGCCATGGAAGTGGTGATGAAGTCCAGAACCAGCAGCCCAACGGCTGTCCACTGCACCGCAAGCGTCACCACCCAGGGGATGCCCCGCAGGAAATCGCACAACACAGGGTTCAGGAAGCGCATGGTGATCACGGCCAGCAGTCCCCACAGCAGGGAATAGCGGACGCAGACATAGCCGCTTAAATTGTACTTAATATCAGAATAATCCCACAATTTCTTGTGAAAAATCTTCTCCATGACCATACCTGTGGTGTATTCCACTGTGGAAGCCAGCAGCAGACCTCCCAGGAAGAGGAAAAACGGATTATTCGTCAGCTCCTGCAGAAACACGGCGAAGAGCAGGTTGCTGAAACCATATATGGTACAATACGGGCTGTTCACGAAGCCGCGGTTCACGAACTTTTTCCGGCTGACGGCCGCGTAGCACACCTCCATGCACCAGCCTGCGAAAGAGTATATGAAAAACATCCAGACCAAATCCGTTAAACTGTATATCATTGCATTCCTTTCTTTTATCGGGTGCCGTATTTCGTGTCAGGAACAAGGACATTGTATCATATCCGTCTGAAATTGGAAAGAAATAATCGGAAAAACAAAAAGACGATCAGTAAAAGATGAAATAGCGTATAAAGCTTTTACGGAATGCAGATGCCGGTTGACAATTTACGGACTTCAGGTATATGATAAACCTGTCTTTGACGATATCCGGGCAATTTGGGGCGGACTATTATGGATAAGGAGGGCCGGACAAAATGGCGATATTATCACTGAAAGTAATAGATAAAAATGGCAATACCATTTGTGTGAGCAGCGGAGAGGATTTCGTGGACCTGGTATGTATGAGGGCATATGAGGAAGGGGACAGGATTGTGTTGGAGACGTCCCGGAAGAATCTTTACATCAATTGGCAGGTGGACGATGCCTTGGGAGCGGCTTTTGTATACCTGACCGACAATGTGGCCTACGAAATTCCTTTCGGAGAGAAGCGGATCAGTCTCTCACCCAAGGTTTTCTCCGGCGTCAGGCATTATCTGTACGCGGAAGCGGCCAGGCAGGACGAGATAGAGGCTTATCGCAACCTGGCGTTAAACCCTGCCGACCAGCACAGGGATGTGCCCTGCTACCCCCATGCCACGGCGAATGTGGAGACCAGAGGGGAGTCCGTGTTCGCGGCGAAGAATGCCATAGACGGCGTGCGGGCGAACCTGTCCCACGGCCCCTGGCCCTATCAGTCCTGGGGCATCAATCGTCAGGACGATGCGGCGATGCGGGTGGATTTCGGGCGCAGGATCCGCACGGACAAGGTGGTGCTTTATACCCGCGCCGATTTTCCCCATGACAACTGGTGGGTACAGGTGACACTGCGGTTCTCCGACGGCAGCTCCCAGGACTTTGCTTTGGAGAAATCTGTCCGCGGCCATGTGCTGACATTTCCGGAAAAGGAGATTACATGGATTGAGCTTTGCAATCTGATCAAAGCGGAGGAACCATCCCCTTTCCCGGCATTGACCCAGATAGAGGTATACGGAAGAAACGTGCTGTAGGAGAAAACGGATACCGGGACGATGGGAATGGAGCTGTGGGCGGAAATGCAGAAAAACGAAAAGATAAAACTACTGTACGGAACAGGCAATCCCGCCAAGCTTGATGTCATGCGGCGGAGAATGCGGGACTTGAATATAGAGATACTTGGGCTGAAAGATTTCAAAGAAAAAGCTCCGGACGTGCCCGAGGACGGGAATACGCCTCTGGAGAACGCGAGACAGAAAGCGATTGCCTATTATGATTTTTACGGAATGCCGGTGTTCTCCTGCGACTCCGGTCTGTATTTGGAGGCAGTGCCCCGGGAACTCCAGCCGGGCGTCCATGTAAGGAACGTGGGCGGGAAGTATCTGACGGATGAAGAGATGCTTGCATATTACGCCGGCTTAGCGAAACGGTACGGAGACTTGCGGGCCAGATACAGAAACGCCATTTGCCTGGTGATGGACAGGGCGCATGTCTATGAGGCCATGGACGATACCCTGGCCAGTGAAGAGTTCCTGATCACCGCTGTGCCCTGCGCGGAAGTACGGCACAAAGGGTTTCCCTTGGACAGTCTCTCCGTAAGCGTCAGGACAGGAAAATATTTCTATGAAATGGACGAGGAGCAGACAGATGAGCTGGCGGTTTGGAACGGATTTTTGCAGTTCTTCCGGCGGCATCTGCCCTCCGGGAGAGCGGACCGGGAGCAGGAGAGGACTTAAGTCTGTATGTAAGGCAGGAAAAAGGAGAAAAGGCCCATGAGTACGGAGCACATGAAAGAGAGAAGACGGATCGGGATGGCGGAGGCAGCTTTTCTGGCGGGTATTTGGATTCTGCTGGCCTGTCTTTTCGACTATCGCTACGCCATGAATGACGATGTGCTCATCCATGGGATTTTGTCCGGGAAATACGCGGGGACGCCGGACATCCACAACATTTCCATGAATATTGTGCTGAATGGGGTATTTGTGCTGTTGTACCGGCTCTGCGGCTTTGTGCCCTGGTTTGGATTGATGATGGTGTCCGCGCAGTTTTGTTCCCTCTATGAAATCGTCATGTGCCTGGAACGGAAAATGCAATTCCGGGCAGTGTGGCGCCATGTGTTCCTGGGGGCGGTGAATCTTCTTCTGACCGGGCTGATGCTGCGGGAGCTGGTAATCGTGCAGTATACTTATACGGCGGCGCTTTTGATGGCAGCTGCCACAGCGCGGCTTTTCTGCATGGAGGAAGCGGCCGCTTTGGGCAGGAGGTTTTGGCAATACTTTGGTATCCTGATTCAATATCTGCTGGTATTTTGTCTGCGGACTGAGATGTGTCTGTTTCTCCTGCCCTTTGCCGGGGTTCTCACCGTAATCGCTTATCACAAGAGGAACGGCCTGCACATTCTCCGCCGGGAGCTTTTGCGTTGGGGCCTGTTTTGGGGTGCGCTTTTTGTCTGTCTGGCGGGGCTATATGCGGCGGACCATGCAGGGTATGCCCGGGGAGGCTGGGCAGATTATCGAAAGGTGGACCAGTACCGGACCCAGCTGTATGATTTCCTGGCTCTGCCGGCCTATAAGGAGAATCAGGATTTTTATGAGGCGGCCGGCATATCCGAAATCCAGTATGAACTGCTGAAAAACTATAATTTCTCTCTGGATCAACGGATTACAGGCGATACCCTCCAAAGGGTCGTGGAGTACGCCAATGAAAAGAGAATGGCGCAATATCAGGGGGCAGAGAAGCTCTATATGCGATTTTTTACACTCCCGCTGCGGGAAGGCATATGGTCTTACAGCCACAGAGTACTGTTTGACCCGGAGGTTTCGGGGGATGATTATCCCTGGAATTTTGTGTGTGCCGCCCTGTACCTGACTATGATTATCCTGACTTTTCTGACGAAGCGATGGCGAAACGCGGTATATCTGTTTCTGCTGGGGGCCGTGCGCTCCGTGCTGTGGATGTACCTCATCCTGAGACAGAGAGCCCCGGCGAGGGTGACGCATGGCCTGTTTGTCATGGAGATCGTCTGCCTGTTGGTGCTGGTGTTTGAGGAATTGAGCGCCTTGGAGAAGAACGCAGGTTCGGGAAAATGCGCGTGGCTGTATGGAGGCCTGGCGATTCTGTTCCTGGGCGGGGCAGGCGCCGTCACGGCGGACAGCTGGGCGGGCTTTCCCGGGGAGTACCGGGATACGGTGGCTTTTCATGAGGGCTGGCAGGAGCTGCTTCAATACTGCTCTTGGAGAAAGGACTGTTTTTACCTTTTCGATGTGTATTCCACGGTGAATTATTCGGAGCCTATTTTCGGGGATGCCCGGGAGGGCCCGGACAATTATGACATCTGCGGGGGCTGGCTGGCCAAGAGCCCTCTGTGCACGGAAAAATATGAAAACTTCGGTTTCGGTGAGCCGCTGGAAGCCCTGATTGAAAAGGACAATGTATTCTTCATGGCGCAGGAGGGCAGCGATCTGGAATGGCTGCTCGGACTTTGTGAAGAGCAGGGAGTCCGGGCGGAGGCGGAGTATCTGGACAGGGTTGCAGGGCAGTTCGACATTATCAGGCTGCGCCCTGTTGTGGAAGAGGCTGGGGATTAATCAGCCTCTTTTCAAATATTCCAAGATATGTTACACTGAAATCAGATACATGGCACGGGGCCTGTTTGCGGCTGCCGTGTCGGATAGGAGAATCATAGAAGATGGATGGAATGAACGGACAGATAACGGCGGACGGGCAGTTTTTCATGCAGCAAAGTCCGAAGCCGGACGACAATCAGATATTAATTGCTGCCGGCCGGATATTGAGAAAGATCAGGAAACATTTCTCCTGGCTGGGAGGGATGTACATGCTGGGGGTCATAGTGATATATGCGGTGCAGATTCTGGTTTCTGCAATCAGTATATATCTGTGGCCGGAGCTGACGCAAAACGGGGATTTGCTTCTGCTGAGTTCCATGGTGCCAATGTATCTGATCGGTATGCCGGTGACTATCCTGCTGGTAAGGACGGTTCCGGCACAAAAGGTGGAACGCCGCCGAATGAAACCGGGACATTTTGTCCTTGCCGTGATCATGTCCTTTGGCGCGGTATATCTGACCAACATCATCGGGAATATCATTACCACTTTCATAGGTCTTTTGAAAGGCGGAGATGTGCAGAATCAGCTGGCCAATGTGACGGACTCTGTCAGCCTGTGGATGATTGCGCTGATTATGGTGATTTGCGCGCCTGTTATAGAGGAATATGTCTTCCGCAAGCTGATTGTGGAAAGGGCAATCCGATATGGAGAGGGAACGGCCGTTCTCCTGTCCGGATTTATGTTTGGCCTGTTTCACGGCAATTTGAATCAGTTTGTCTATGCTTTTGTGCTGGGAGTATTTCTGGCTTATCTTTATGTAAAGACCGGCAATCTGAAAATTACCATTGCCATTCATATGATGATCAACTTTATGGGAGGGCTGGTGACCTCTGCGCTGGGCAGATGGGTTTCGCTGGACGAGTACCTGGAGATAGCCGGTCGGGGGGATACGGCCGCTCTGTTTGCTTATGCCAGCGAGAATCTGGCGGGTATACTGGCATACGGCGTGTTTTTCCTGTTTGTTTTCGGATGCATTATAACAGGGGTGGTTCTGTTTATTGTTTTTCTTGCAAAAAGAAAGTTCACTTTTGCCCAGGGGCCGGTAGTGATTCCGAAAGGGGAGAAAGTCCATACCGTATTTTTGAACCTGGGCATGGTCTTTTATGAAATTTTCTGGATTGCGACAATCATCTACCAATTGCTCGCATGACACAAGGTATCATCCGGTGAGAGCGGTTCGGCAGGCGGGATTTTGCCGGAAAAGAGGAGGTTTTTCTATGTACACATTTGACAGCAGGATCAGATACAGCGAGACTGACAGCGAGGGGAAGCTCACGATGGCTTCCCTTATCAACTATTTCCAGGACTGCTCCACATTCCAGTCAGAGGATCTGGGGCTGGGCCTGGCATACTTAAAAGAGATGCACATGGTCTGGGTGCTTTCATCCTGGCAGATCGCGGTGGAGCGTTACCCCGCCATGGGAGAGAGGGTTACCGTGGGGACGCTGCCCTATAGCCTGAAAGGATTTCTGGGATACCGGAATTTCTTTCTGAAAGACGAAAGGGGAGAATTCCTGGCAAAAGCCAATTCCCTGTGGAGTCTGCTGGACACCGGAACCAATAAGCCCACTGCCATTCCGGAGGCCATGACAGAGGGATACAGGCTGGAGGAAAGGCTGGCAATGGACTACGCGCCCCGCAAGATCACGGTGCCGGCCGGTGGGGAGCTGAGGGAGCCTGTGACCGTAAAGCAGCATCATCTGGATACGAACCATCATGTGAACAACCAGCAGTTCATTGACATTGCCATGGACTATCTGCCGGAGGGCTTTGCGATTAGGCAGGTGCGTGCAGAGTATAAGAGGCAGGCTTTTCTGGGAGACATATTGATGCCCCGGGTTTCGCAGAGGGAGGACAGTGTCTGGGTGACGCTGGAGAATCAGGAAGAAAGCCCTTATGTGGTGGCAGAGTTCAGGAGACCGGAAGCCGCAGACTAAAAACGGGAGAGGATATGGGTACAAGGCCGTCTCCGCATGAGGGGCCGCAGGAGCAAATAGAAAGAGCCGGGTAAAATTGGCCTGTGCCGTTAGGAAAGGCGCCGACGCCGCTGGCAGCGTGACGGGAGGCGCGATTGATAGTGGGGGTATGGATATGATAAACTTAGGTGAAAAGCAGCAGCTGACAGTGGTAAAAAAAGTGGAATTCGGCATCTATCTGGCGGTTTCCGCTGAAGAGGACGATCCCCGGGTGCTTCTGCCCCGCAAGCAGGTGCCGCCGGAGTGCAATGTAGGAGATGTGATGGAAGTGTTCATCTACCGGGATTCCCAGGACAGGCTTATCGCCACCACCAGGGAGCCGAAGCTTGTCCTAGGCCAGGTGGCGGAGCTGGTCGTGGCGCAGACCGGTAAAATAGGAGCGTTCCTGGACTGGGGCCTGGAAAAGGATCTGCTGCTGCCCTTTAAACAGCAGCGGGGCAAGGTGGAGCAGGGGGATAAGGTATTGGTATCCCTTTATATCGATAAAAGCGACAGACTCTGTGCCACCATGAATGTGTACGATAATCTGCGCACGGACAGCTCCTACGGAAAGGATGACAAAGTAAAAGGCCGTGTCTACGAGATCAGCGACAACTTCGGCGCTTTTGTGGCTGTGGACAATCTTTACTCCGGCCTGATTCCCCAGAAAGAGCTCTATGGAAACGTGGAGCTGGGAAAGGATGTGGAGGCCAGGGTTATCCAGGTGCGGGAGGACGGAAAACTGACTTTGGGCATCAGAGACAAAGCTTACCTGCAGATGGACAAGGACGCGGAGAAGATTCTGACCATGATCGAGGAAAACGGCGGTATGCTGCCCTTTACGGACAAGGCTTCCCCGGAGCGTATCCGGCAGGAGACCGGTATGAGCAAGAATGAGTTCAAGCGGGCTGTGGGCCGGCTTCTGAAAGAGAAGAAAATTGAGATCGGGCAGTACTCTATCGGCAGGATAAGATAAAGGCTGTTTGTACAAACCATAAATTCATTAAGAAATTGAAAAATTGCCGGAAAGGGTGGTAAAACCGTTCCCATTATGATAGAATAAAAATGTGAGCGTTTTCAGCCATAAACGTAAATTGCATTCTGGTCAGGAGGTGTATTCATGGATATTCCAGAAGTATCAATGGCGCTGGCGAATGCTTCCGTATTGTCTCAGGTAGGGACAGCGGTTCTGAGCAAAGCGCTGGACTCCAGCAAAGAGCTGGCGGCAGGGATGGCGCAGCTGATGGATGCCGCTGCCATGGAACTTGCCGTGAATCCAAATGTGGGTGCGAATTTTGACATGCGTGTCTGAAACGGATGCAAAAAAGCGGCCCCTGTTTTGGAAATTTGCCTGTCAAACTGCCTGGGGTCATGCTTCAGGCAGTTTTTTTGTGAAAAGTCATAAAATCCTATTGCTTTTTTTGCGTATTTTTTGTACATTTGTAGATGTAGAAACAAATACTGGCATCGAAACCGGCCATGGCGGCAAAAGGAGTGGGGATTATGATTTCAAATCAGATTCTGCAGAATACCATCGATGGACTGAAGAACATTACGCGGGTGGATTTTTGTATTATGGATGTGGACGGAAAGAAAGTGGCTTCTACAGCCGACATAGGCGGCAGCGTGGGAGCTGTGACTGAATTTGCCGCATCTGTGGCGGATTCTCAGGAGATACAGGGCTGTCAGTTCTTTAAGATATTCGACGATCAGATTCTGGAATATGTACTGGCGGCTGCCGGAGCCGGCGAGGATTCCTATATGATCGGAAAATTGGCGGCGTTCCAGATCCAGAATCTGGTGATCGCCTATAAGGAGCGCCTGGACAAGGACAATTTTGTCAAAAATCTCCTGCTGGACAATCTGCTGCTGGTGGACATTTACAGCCGGTCCAAGAAGCTGCATATTCAGACAGATGTGCCCAGAGCGGTTTTGATCGTGGAGTCTCCCGGCGGGAGGGACAGCAATGTACTGGAGCTGGCCAGGACCTATTTTGGCAACAGCAAGGACTTTGTCACGGAAGTAGACGAGAATAATGTAATCATTGTCAAAGAGCTTCCGGAGGACGACAGGACCAGAGAGATGGACAGGACGGCAAAGCAGTTATGGACTTTTCTGAAGAAAGAGGGCATTCAGGACAGCCGGATTGCCTACGGAACCGTAATTCAGGAAATCAAAGAGGTGAGCCGTTCCTATAAGGAAGCGCGGATGGCTCTGGATGTGGGCAAGATTTTCTTTGGCGAGAGGGAGATCATCGCATACAGTGAGCTTGGAATCGGCAGGCTGATCTATCAGCTGCCCCTGCCTCTGTGCAAGATGTTTATCAGGGAGATCTTCGGCGGCAAGAGTCCGGATGATTTTGACCAGGAGACTTTGGGCACAATCTATAAATTCTTTGAGAACAGCCTGAATGTGTCCGAGACTTCCAGACAGCTGTTCATCCACAGGAATACGCTTGTATACCGACTGGATAAGCTGCAGAAGAGCACGGGATTGGATCTGAGGGTCTTTGAGGACGCTATCACGTTTAAGATAGCGCTTATGGTAGTGAAATATATGAGGTACATGGAAACCACTGACTTTTAGGTGGGTTTGCCGGGATGGAGGAAAACGATGGGCAAAAAGGAGCTGTCGTGGAGAAAGCGGGAGCAGTTTATAGAGGATAACGGCATTATTTTTTTGGATAATGTAAGCAAGGTGTACTCAAAAGGGGCTCCTGCCATTAACGGGATTACGCTGGGAATCGGAAAGGGAGAGTTCGTATTTATCGTAGGCGACAGCGGATCGGGGAAATCCACTCTCATCAGGCTCCTGCTGCGGGAGCTGACAGCCACGGAGGGCAATGTCTATGTGATGGGCAGCGATCTTGCCAAATTAAAGCACAGGCAGGTGCCGAAATTTCGGCGGAACCTGGGCGTGGTATTCCAGGATTTCCGCCTGCTCAACGACAGGAATGTCTATGAGAATGTAGCTTTTGCCCAGCGGATCATAGAGATTCCCACCAGTGAGATCCGCCGAAATGTTCCCACGATCCTTGCAACCGTGGGCCTGGCCGGGAAATACAAGGCCAAGACCAGGCAGCTTTCCGGAGGCGAGCAGCAGAGAGTGGCCCTGGCCAGGGCTTTGGTGAACAAACCCTCCATTCTGCTGGCAGACGAGCCTACGGGTAATCTGGATCCTAAGAATTCCTGGGAAATTATGAATTTGCTGGAAGAGATCAATCAGAGCGGCACCACTGTGGTAGTAGTGACTCACAACAGAGAGATTGTCAATGCCATGCATAAGCGGGTGGTTACGATGAAGCGGGGCGTCATTATCAGCGACGAGGAGGGAGGAGAATACATCGATGAAGATTAGGACATTGTTCTATACCATCAGACAGGGCTTCGTCAACATCTTCCGGAACAAATGGTATTCTCTGGCTTCCATTGCCACCATAGCTGCCTGCCTGTTCCTGTTCGGCCTGTTCTACTCCATTGTCATGAACTTCCGCAGCATTGTCATGAAAGCCGAGGAGGGAGTATCGGTGACGGTATTCTTCCACTATGAGAATGACTTTTGTGACAGTCACACGGAGGGACAGATTCCGTCGGATGCCCGCATAGAAGAAATCGGCCAGATGATAGCCGGCCGGGCCGAGGTGTCGGATGTGAAATTCATCTCCGACGAGGAGGCCTGGGAGAACTATAGGAGAGAGAACTGGGGTGAAAATTACGAGGCCTATTCCAAAGGGTTTCTGGAAAATCCCCTGAAAGGCGACCACAGCTATGAAGTTTTCATCAGCGACGTGTCACTGCAAAGCGCTTTGGTCACATGGCTGGAATCCCTGCCGGAGGTAAGCAAGGTCAATCATTCGGCGTTGACCGCGGATACCTTAAGCGGCGCGAATCTGCTGATCGCCTATGTGTCCATAGGCATTATCATTATTCTGCTTGCGGTCAGTGTCTTCCTGATCAGCAATACCGTGGCCATCGGGATTTCCGTGCGCTCGGAGGAAATCAATATCATGAAGTATATCGGCGCCACAGACTTTTTCGTCAGGTCGCCCTTTGTGCTGGAGGGGATGCTGATCGGACTGCTGGGGGCGGCGCTGCCTCTGTGGCTGATTTACGGCATCTATAATTATGTCTTGAACTATATTGCCGAACGATTTGCGATTTTAAGCAATTTCCTGGCCTTTCTGCCGGTGGAGGAACTGTTTGGCGTACTTACGCCCGTGTCTTTGCTGGTAGGCATAGGAATCGGTTTCCTGGGAAGCATTGTCACTGTGAGAAAGCATTTGCATGTGTAGAAGAAAGCTTATGAAGATGAGAACAGAATATAGCATGGCGCACCGCCTGCTTTGCGGATTGCTGCTTAGCGGCGCGGTTCTGCTGGGAGCGGGGGCTGGTCTGCAGGCGGGAGCTGCGGGCAAGTCCAATCCCACCGTGGACAGTATCCGGGAGAAAGAGAAAGAGATTTCCCAGATAAAAGAGCAGAAAGAGGGCCTTAAGGACGGACTTAGCAATCTCCAGGAGATGAAGAAGAATCTGGAGCAGCAGAAAGATAATCTGAAGAGCTATGTGGAGCAGCTGGACGGGAATCTGACAGAGATCCAGGCCAGAATCGCTGAGTTGAAAGGGCAGATTGCCGCCAAGGAGGAGGAGATCATCCAAACCCAGGCGGAGCTGGAGGCGGCAAAGGAGCGGGAGGACAACCAGCAGGAGGCCATGGAAGCCCATATCAGGCTTGACTATGAGTCGGGGAATCCCAGCGTGCTGGAGCTGCTGCTGCAGGCCAAGAGTCTGGGGGATTTTCTCAATAGAATGGACTATGTGGAAAAGATGGTGGTCAGCGACCGACAGATGTGGGAGGATTACCGGACCGCAAGGCAGTATGTGGAACTGTGCAAGGAAGAGCTGGAGCTGGAAAAGGAGATTCTGGACGAGACCAGGGAAAGCGTTGAGATAGAACAGAAGAATCTGGAAGAGTTGATAGACCAGAAGAATCGTGATATTATAAGTTATGAGACAGATATAGGCAACAAGGAAAAGGCCATAAGGGAGTACGAGGAGGAGATCAGGGCACAGGAAGAGGAAATCCGGCTTCTGGAGGCTGCCGTGGCGGAAGAACGCAGACAGCTGATCGCAAACAGCGGCTCGGCAATTACCTATGACGGAGGCGCTTTCAAATTTCCCCTGGCCTCTTATACCAGGATATCTGATGAGTACGGTATGAGAATACATCCTACCCTGGGGGTGGAGCAGTTCCACAACGGAGTGGACTTTGCGGCCAATGGGGGAACGGCTATCTACGCGGCTTACGATGGAAAAGTGGCGGCAGCGGCCTACAGCACCACCATGGGAAATTATGTGATGATTGATCACGGAGACGGTCTGGCTACTATTTATATGCATGCGTCCGCTCTGTACGTGAACAAGGGCGACATCGTGGCCAGGGGAGATACCATAGCGGCAGTAGGCAGTACGGGCCGCTCCACGGGGAATCATCTCCATTTCAGCGTAAGGCTGAACGGCTCCTATGTATCCCCCTGGGGGTACCTGAGTCCGTAATATGCATGGTGCTCTTGGGGGCAAATTTGACCGCTTGTGAGTATATAGAGCCATTGCGCAGCGATTTTGACAGGAGGAAGAGAGATGGACGAGAATCAGGCTTATTTCGACAACACATACGGCACCGGAATGGGACCGGATGCCACGAGAGGGAGAAAACCGCCCAGGAGAGAAAGGGGCAGCGGCAAGGGGCTGTTTCTGGTGGGCCTGATCACAGGCATCTCAGGCGCGCTGCTGATATTGGCTATCTGTTATCTGGGCATTTATATCCAGAGCGCGGTGGAATTCGGCCAGAACATGGGTCAGACTGCCCAGAGGACTGAGGGCGGAGAAGCGTCCTTTTTGGAGGATTCCGCCATTGATGCGGATGTTCTGAACAAAATGCAGACCATAGAGAATACGATAAATAATTATTTCTATCTGCATGATGTGACCCGGGAGGAGATTCAGGACGGCATCTACAAAGGGATGCTGCAGGCTTTGGACGATCCTTACTCCGAGTATTATACCGCGGAGGAGTTGACGGAGCTGATGGAGCAGACGGAAGGAATCTACTACGGTATCGGCGCCTATGTGAGCCAGGATACGGCCACGGGACTGCCGAAGATCAGCGGCGTCATTGCCGGGGCGCCTGCGGAAGAGGTGGATCTGCGGGCCAATGACCTGATTTACGAGGTGGACGGCGCATCTACTTACGGACTGAGCCTGACAGAGGCTGTTTCCCTGATAAAGGGGCCGGAGAATACGGATGTGACCCTGACCATTGTCAGAGAAGGGGAAGGCGATTATCTGGAAGTTAAGGTCACCCGCAGAAGAGTGGAGACGCCCACCGTGCAGTATGAAATGCTGGAGGACGGCATGGCATACATTCAGCTGACAGAGTTTGACGACGTGTCGGTCAAACAGTTTGAGAACGCCCTGGCTTCTGTGCGCAAAGCAGGCATGAAAGGCATGATTCTGGATCTGCGGGCAAATCCGGGCGGAAGCCTGAGCGCAGTGGTGGACATGGCCCGGATGATTCTGCCCGAGGGTATGATTGTATACACGGAGGACAAGAGCGGAAAACGCTCCGAATATAAATGCGACGGCAAAAAAGAGCTGGATGTGCCGCTGGTGGTTCTGGTGGACATGAATTCCGCCAGCGCGGCCGAAATCATGGCGGGAGCCATCAAAGATTATGAGCTGGGGACCCTGGTGGGCACCACTACTTTCGGCAAGGGAATCGTACAGCAGATCATTCCTTTCCGGGACGGTTCTGCGGTGAAAGTCACCATCAGCGCTTACTATACGCCAAAGGGTAACAATATCCACGGCCTTGGCATTGAGCCGGACGTGATATGCGAGTTCGACGGCGAGGCTTATTACGGAAGCGAGGAGCGCCCGGACAATCAGCTGGAAAAGGCAAAAGAAGTGCTGAAAGGCCTGATGGGTCAGTAATGCGGGGAAGGAATGGGGTAGACATGAGAAAAGGAACAGCGGGAGAGAGAAGCCGCCAGGCATTTTGGATCGGGCTTGCGATACTGGTGACAGGAACGCTTTCCTTTTTTTACTGGGCAGGAAAAAAGCAGGTTTGGTTCTGTGATGAGATCTATACTTATGAATCGGCAAATGGTTTTGAACAGCCCTGGCCCAATACCAATGTGGACCAGTGGATGACGGGAGACGATGTGGAAGCCTATTTTGCCGCCGACTGGAACGTACTGTCGCTGAACGATATTTCGGTACGTTTGTACAGCGACCATGTTCCTCTGTATTTTTGGCTGTTCCGTATGATATCTGTCCTCTGCTTCAGGGGGAGCGGAAGTATCTGGATAGGCCTTTCCATGAACCTTGTGTTTTATCTGGCGGTGCTGGCGCTGTGCTACGGAGTGTTTCTGAGGCTCACAAAGAGTCCCATAGCGTCCGGCGCAGCAACGATTTTGACTGGTATAGTCAATCGGGTGATGCTGGAGCAGGCCACAGCGCTGAGAATGTATATGATGCTCCTGCTGGCGGAACTGCTTTTGCTGCTGGGGGGCGTATGGATTTTACGGGGGGCCCGCAGAAAGAAGATGTCGGCGGGAGTGTTTCTGTATCTTTTTGCGGTCAGTGTGGCAGGATTTCTGACCCACTATGATTATTGGATATTTTATGCCGTTACGGCGGCGATGTTCTGTCTGTGGCTACTGTTCCAGGCGGTAAAGGAAAAGGGAAAGAAGTTTTGGAGCGCCTGGGAGTTTCGGTATGCGGCTGCCTGGGTTGGAAATTTTCTGCTGTCCCTGCTGGCTACCATATATCTGTTTCCCTATTGCCGGTGGAATCTGAACCGGGGTAAGGGCCAGACAGCGCTGTATTCCCTGCTGAACTTCTCGGAAGATAAGGGCAGACAGATTGTATGGGGCTATCAGCGTCTGGCCGCGTCCATATTTGGGGATGCATTTCCCGCGGCCGCCGCTCTGCTGCTGCTCTTTGGCTGCATTGCAGGCGGGGGGGTCATTTTGTATCGGAAGAGAGAGCGGGAAAAGCTGGCAGTGCTTATCCTGGCAGTGTTGATTGCCCAGGCATACCAGTTTGCAGTATGCTTTACGCTGCCCGCAGCCTGGGAAGAGAGATATCTGTGGGGTGTTTTTACCATTATGATTCTCTGTATGGCATGGGGAGGCATTCTGCTGCTTGAGGAGCTTTTGCGTATCCTGAAAGAGAAAGAGCTTGCGCCTGTTTTGACACGGTGTGGAATTTCCCTTTTGTGTATTGGGATTCTGGCATGGGAGCTGGCGGTGATTGACGGCGGAAACGGCGTTGCCTATTTATTCCACCCGGATAAGGATGTGGCCGTGCTGAAAGAGCACGGTAATATTCCATGGCTGGTGTACGGGCCCTTAGGAGGTGTGTATTCCTACTATGACTGGATCATTCCGGAACAGATCTGCTTTGTGACAGAGGAGAACACGCCGGAGGATGCGGATGCGGTCAGGGCAATGCCGGGAGATTCCTTTGTTCTCTATGCGTTTGAGGAGTATCTTCCGACGGCCCTTGATTTTTTCCGGCAGGAATTGGGCAGGGAACTGCATGCGGAGTATCTTACCAAGAGTACGAACCTGACTGTGTATTTGATACAATAGAGACGGATACAAAGAGAAAACCGCGGCCGGGAAGTCATCCGCGGTTTTTCAGTTCTGTCAGCAGGCGAGCGATTCTCAGGGCGCCCAGTCCGTCCGCCACTTTCTGCTCCCGTTCCCGGATACCGCGTCTCATGGCGGGATCCGCGGCCAGAGCATCCGTGAGCAGCTTCATTTTGGCCAGGGTGGCAGCGGGATCACGGTGAAAGGCGCCGCAGTAGCCCGCGATGCGCTCCCGGCCGATATACTCCGTGAGCTTTTCCTGGTTTTCCGCATAGGAAAAGCACACAAAAGGGACACCGACGGCGCAGAGTTCATATATGGTGGTGCCGCCTGCAGTGACGGCCAGGTCGCAGCTTCCCATTAAAAGAGCCATATTTTTGACGTCATGGTGGACGGACAGCTGCGGGCATTCCTGCTCCCGGCGTTTCCAGCCCTGAAAATCCGGGTGGTAGCGTCCGATTACCACATGATACCGGAGCCCGGGCTTTTGGATAGTATCAAAGATCCGGGCCGCTATATTTTCCTGATCGCCGCCTCCGGTGGTGATCAGGACATCCTGCACCTGCTCCCGAAAGGAGGATCCTGCCTTACGAAACTGCGGCCGGAGGGGGACATAGGCGCTCCCTGTGTAAACCGCTGTATCGGTACCCGGGTAAATCTGCCCATACTGTGCCTGGGTGGCAAAGGCATTATAGTTCAGCACACAGTCCGCGGGATAAGCCTGTCTGGCCATATCGTCCAGCAGAAAAAGGCGGGTCCGCTGCCTCAGAGCGCGCAGATAGGGCTCTGTGATATAATAGCTGTCAACCACCAAAACCGGATTGCCGGCGGGCGCTTCCTCCGAAAAGAGCCGCGTCAGCCGGGGAAGCTCCTCCTCCATATTACGGTAATCCGTATGGAGCACCAGGGTTCGGTACCCTCCGGCCTCTGCCAGGGCGCCGGAAGCCTCGTCGGCGCAGAGAAAACAGATGTCCGCCGGATCCGGCCCGGGGAGAGCTTGCAGCGCGTCCGCAATGGTAAGACAACGCATCAAATGACCTGCCCCGGTGGCGGCGTTTCCGTCCGCCCGGAAATAATACCTCATGACTGCACCAGATCCCAGGACATAGGCGTGCCGGACTTTGCGTCTCTGGAGATTTTCTTTCCCAGGAGCTCCTCATAGTACTTTGTGTGCAGACCGCAGGAAGGACGCACGGAACGGAGATTTTGGGGGGTAAACACATCCCCGGCTTTCATGTCCTGCGCCACAAACAGAGATCTGGCGTGGTCTCTGCTGGCTTTCTGCTTGGGGGTCAGCTCATAGGTCACCTTGCCCAGGGCTTTTTCTATGATGCGGATATGCTCCACCATTTGCCTGAATTCCTCAGGCTCCATGGAGAATGCGGCGTCCGCGCCTCCGTCCGCCCGGCTCAGGGTCAGATGTTTTTCCACAACCTTTGCCCCCACCGCAACGGCGGCGCCTGCCACTGCAAAGCCCATGGTGTGATCCGACAGACCTGTAATACAGTCAAAAGTCTCTTCCATAGAGGGAATGGTCCTCAGATTGATATCCTCGTAAGGAGAGGGATAAGCGGAGCAGCATTTTAAGAGTATGACATTTTCATTGCCCTCTTCCTTACAGGTTCGGAGAGCCAGCTCAATATCCGCGAGATAAGACACTCCTGTAGACATAATGACGGGCTTTCCGGTCCGGGCGATCTTGCGGATAAAGGGGATATCGTTCATCTCAAAGCTTGCCACCTTATAGACAGGTACGTTAAGCTCCTCCAGAAAATCAATGCTGGAAAGGTCGAAAGGAGAAGAGAAGAATACAAGGCCCATGGACTCCGCGGCCTCTTTCAGCTTTGGCTGCCATTCCCAGGGGGTGTAGGCAGTCTGATAGAGCTTATACAGGGTAGTGCCGTCCCAAATGGTTCCCTGTGTGATCTGAAAACAGGGATCGTCGCAGTTGAGCGTGATGGTGTCCGGCGTGTAGGTCTGGATTTTAATCGCGTCTGCCCCGGCATCCTTTGCTGCCCGCATAATGGCTATGGCTCTGTCATAGTCCATCAGATGGTTGGCGGACATTTCCGCGATGACAAAGGTGGGGGAGTCCATGCCGATCACATGACCGCCTATCTCGATGCTTTTATTCATGCTGATACCTCCCGCGCGGTTTGACGCGCATTCCCCGGCTGTTTAGAAGCCCGCGGCAGAATTGCCGCCTGTTCCTGAGCCAAAGGAAATTTTCTCGTATTTTTTGCTGTGTCTGATCTCCTGCCAGCGCTGTGCCGTCATATGCATAAAGGTAACGTCATAATACCTGCCGCTCTTGCAGACATGATTTTTCTTCTCCTCCATGATCTGGCTTCCGCACAGAAGATGGAGCTGGATCACGCCCTTATTCAGGGTAAAAATATCTCCTACAAGCTCATTTTTCCCCAGTACGTCAAAAACATAATCATACAGATTCATCTCCAGGGCCAGGGCGGCTTTCATACTGCGCAGGCGTTTCTCCCCTACATAGTAGGCCCAGCCCAAACTTCCCGACGGCCGATTGAGCCCGGTGAGATTGATGACTCCGGCGGGCTGCCCCTCTATCTCGATGAGCCAATAGAGAACATCCGTGTCCTCGCTGATGGCCCGGAACCACTTCCGCTGGCCCTCCGGGGTCAGCTTCGGATCCGTATTCATATACCGGGTGATATCCGGATCCATGCGCCATTGCATGATCAGTTCCAGATCCTCTTCCCGGATTTCCCGCAGATGAATACTCATGCCAGGCCTGCTTTCTGAAAGATTTCCGCTACGGAGGTGATTTCCACAGCCTCGTCCAGAGGAATAGCAATGCCGAGTTTTGCCTCCAGCTCTCCGATGAGCATGACATGGGCCAGGGAATCCCATTCCTCCAGGCTTTCCATGGTAGTATCCCCAGTTATGGTTCCTGCGGGAACCTGCAGTATTTCCTCCATCAGAGCGATTATTTTTTCTTTCATTATGATATCCTCCTGTTCCGGAACCGCGTTGGTCTTGAGAGTTCCTGCACTTTGACGCCCGCAGCCGCTGGTTTCGGCTGCCATGAAAGCTTAAGGCGCCGGCCTTTCGCCCGTCCACCGGGCGCAATAGTCCCGCCTGCGGTCAGGGGCCAGGGTTATCTCATACAATTTTTTACCCGTTTTATCTGCGGCGAGAATTCTGTAGTCAAGTTTTTCGAAGAGATTTTCCACAGGCCTGTTTTTGGCTGTGGGGAGATACTTCGCCCGCAGGGAAGTATAGCCCTGACGGTACAATTCCCTTTCAATGTCTTCTATGATTGCGTTCTCGATATTGCGCCCCATCACCCGGCAGCTCATGACAAAGGTATCGATCATGGGCACGGCTTCTGTGAGATCCACGATGACTGCCGCCACGATGCCGTTATCCCCGAAGCAGTCCTTTACCCGGTATAGATAAACTCTCTTTCCGGCATCTTGAAGAAGCCCTTGCATGGCAGACGGTTCATATCGCTTCGTCGTCAGGTTAAATTGGTTGGTCTTGTTGACCAACTGAGTCAAACGCTCTGAATTGGCTTCCGGCGATTCCCTGGAGATTTCCATGGCAAGCTGGCGCAGATAGGAGGCAAAGTCCAATGCCTGAGTCTTCAGCGCGCTGCGCTTCGCGTTCTCCGCGTATTGCCGGGTTTTCTGTCTGTCCTCCGAAGTGACGGCTGCCTGTTCAAAGTATTGTCTGTAGATCCGAACCATTGCCTCCGTGAGTTCCTCGGGCCTGTCCGGGAAATCCGGCACTGTCACCTGGGGCAGAGAGGCTTTCACCAGAGTACGCTCTGCCGGACTGTCATCCCAGAACACAAAGGAATCCAGCCCCAGATTCAGTTCTCTGGCAATCTCCGCGATATTCTCCGGCTTGGGACGCCAGTTGATCTTCATGGCCACGAAATCCTCCGGGCGCAGCACCATCTGAGGATGGGAGGAGATGATGTCCATGGCGTCTTTCTCGTTATTTTTGGAGACAATGCCTAACAGGACGCCCTGCTTCTGCATACCGGCGATGACCCTCTGGAGATTCCGGTACATGAGGCCGGTATGCTCCCCGGAAAGTACTATGGGGGTGTGGTCTGCTTCTCCTGCCAGCCCGCCCCAAAGAGTATTGTCCAGATCCAGCAGCAGCACCTTTTTGGGAATCCGCCGCTGAAGCCGGATGATATGGAGGAGCAGTTCCACAATGCGCTTCTGGGCCTCATTGGTGTGGAGAATGCGCCCCATGTACCACATTTTAAGGGAAAAGGCATTTTCCGCGCCCATTTCCTCTATTACATGACGATAAGGCAGAATGCGGACATTCGGGCACTGGGCGCAAAGGGCCCGGAGACATTCCTGCCACCGGTATTCCAGCGCGCCCCGACAGTCGTCTCCCCACAAGATTTCCGCTTCAGGTCCCCACAGGAAAGCATCGGAAACATAATACAGCCGTTCTGCGTGCAGAGCCGCTTTCAGTGAGGCAAACCAGCTTTCAATCCTTTCGCTGCCTGCGTCCGGATCGTGATCCACAGCTTCCAGCACATCCATGATCAGAAAAGTGATATCCGGCGCAAAAGCTTCATAGGAGGAGGAAACGTCCAGAAGCGTCCCCAGCTCATTGCCGTACCCCTCGGGCTGGTAGAGAGCAGTGTCCGGTTCTGCCGCAGCCAGCTCCCTTGCCAGCATCCGTACCGCAAAATTCATATTTACATTGGACAAAACAGCAATTCTGTGACTCATGCATACACTCCCTGGCCGCTCATCATCCGGTACTTGATTTCCGCGATTTCCCAGTCCGTCTCATTGTCGATATCCTGGACCTCCATTTCGTCCAGCACCAGGGGCAGGATTTTGCCCAGCAATACCTTTCTGTTCACCAGATAGCGTTCGGTTTTCATAATGGAAAACTGCCCGGCATCATGATAATGGGGCACAAGATCCTGGGAGCGGGTGTCCAGATACTCCGGATACTCGAATACCAGTCTGCCCTCCCGTACCACCATGGCGCGCTGGGGAGGGAAAGAAAAGGGCACCACGCCAAGTATGGTATCCGCGTCCGAAGCGCTGAGCTGCTCCACGGCGTTTCGCAGCTTCTTCCCTGTGACGAAAGGAGCGGTGGGATAGATACAGCAGGTCAGGTCAAAGGTCTGTCCCCGCTTTTCGTACTCTGCCAGCACCTCCAGCAGCACATCATTGGTGGTGGCGTAATCGCCGGAGGTCTTCTCGCTTCGGTAAAAGGGCACCTCCGCCCCATAGGCCAGCGCCACCCGGGCGATTTCCTCGCTGTCCGTGGATACCATTACGGTATCAAACACACCTGCCTGCAGAGCCGCTTCTATGGAATAGGCCAGAATGGGTTTTCCGCAGAAATCCCGTATATTCTTTTTCGGAATGCGCTTGCTGCCGCCTCTGGCAGTAATGATGGCAATTGCTTTCATATCCATACCCCCTTGCGTCTATATCTGTTCATTCTGTCTGTGGACCAGCGGATCCTCATAGGCATCCATGAAATCCTCGCCCAGCCGGACTATCTCATCGGCGAACCGGATGGCTTTGATCTCTGTCAGCACGGCCACCACTTTCCGGAACCGCAGGCCCGGGAAGAAATTCAGCATTTCCATGGGCACAGTGGCGTCAAACTGCGGATATTCGGCAAATAAACTGCGGTAGTCAAGCTCGTCTCTGGGATGGGGCTTGAGAAAGATAGTCCCCTCTTTTTCATACATACGGATAATATCCCTGAAAATCCGCTCCCGCACATCCAGCGTGCACAGCGGGTCGGTCAGGATCAGGATTTTGTCCCCTACGCTGCCCGCGGCGTCAATCTGGGCCTGAAGCTTTGCCATATCCCGAATGAAAGCCTGTAGTATTATTGATTTGTCTTCCGACGCCAATCTGTCTACCAGAGCCTGCCTGGGCTGTTCGATATACTGGGGACAGGGGTACTTGATGGCGGAGATGTCGTTGACCTCCATGTCCAGGCAGTATTTTCCATAGCCGTTCTGGACGAAGATCAGGTTCAGCTTCCTGGAGAGGAAAACTTTCAGCTGAAAATGCCCTCTGTTGTCATAGCGGGCGGCGTCATAATTCTTCAGGCAGTTCAGCCCGTCCTCCAGGGCATGGTAGGGAATTTTCTTCTGATTCAGGTAGTAGCCTATGGGGTCGGAATCGCAGTATACATAGACATCCCCATATTCCCTGAAGTCCACCGGCACATAGGGCTCCTCCAGCTTTGCGTAGAGCCTGGTAAAACGGATCCGGTTCCACAGATGCATGAGAAAGCCTTTTCCGGCAGTGCGCAGCTTTACCAGCTCGGGAAAGAAATCCTCGCGTTTTTCGTCGAATGTAATTACCTGCTCAAATAGTCCCGTGCGCTCCACCCGGCTTCCCAGGGTCTCAAAATGGTTGGACATTTTGCTCAGGACCAGAGTGGCCTGGCCTCTTTTTTCAACGGGCAGAGCAAGTTCTTTGAGGAATGTGACATATACATGGTAATAGGTATGGCAGACGTAGATTCGTTCTTTCATCAGATCAGGTTCCTGCCTTTTCGTTTATTTTCTGATTATAGCACTCGCCGCAATGCTTGTCCAGTCTCATGGGAGGATTGACAGGACAGATTCCGAGGGAGCATGGCGATTTGGACTGCTTCACAGAGGATCTGGCGGAGAACTGGGAGAAGCTGCGGCAGCAATATGGGAACCTGGGATATGATGTCTATTATATGGAAGAATTCTGGCTGCCGCGGATTGAAAAGGGCGGGCTCCATGCTTCTTTCAACAGTATGAAGAACATAGACGGCATTGCCCACTGGTACCATGCAGGTTCTCATGGGACTGTTTTTCCCCTATGACTGGCTGGACGAAGAACCGAGGATGCCCTGCGGGACACCTGTCCGCACCATTGGGGAAAGGCTGGCTTACGTGCGGAAGACCAATGCTCGTTTGTTGAATCCGGAGTGGAAACCAGAATTCGAACAAATGTTCCGTTTTGGGTATTTGCTTTTTTGAGAAGATGTGTTACACTATCACTAACCTTGAAATAGTTGATTTTATTATTTATATTACATATAATAAAGAGGGAGTGACGATGATAGAGACAAATTTAGCGCAGACGGTCAATGCCACAAATGACTCTGGTTCTGTATATGATACAAATGTAAAATATTTGCTTTCGGACAAGCAGATATTGGCACGTATTTTGAAGTATACGGTTGATGAGTTTCAGGA
>Ga0137308_100362_pt1 | contig 81955 bp, 67 predicted proteins | sample Inofrocosms_June_FD_97181 | JGI IMG/M metagenome (GOLD analysis project Ga0137308, IMG submission 97181) | Mouse cecal microbial communities from Vienna, Austria - N-Acetylneuraminic and N-Acetylglucosamine D2O microcosms_June | ecosystem: Host-associated > Mammals > Digestive system > Large...
TTTTCAAGAGTATGAAAGATTATATTGAAGAACGAGCGATCAATATTGCTGTCTATATTATTGACAATAACGCGACCGTGCGGCAGACTGCCAAAGCATTTGGAGTGAGCAAATCCACAGTACATAAAGACGTTACCTCCCGGCTCATGCAGGTCAATCCTACGCTTGCCAAACAGGCGCGGTCCGTGCTGGATGTAAACAAGTCTGAGCGTCATATCAGGGGAGGACTTGCCACCCGCGAAAAATATGCACATCAAAAAAGCGAGTAGGGGGAATCATCTCCCTCCTACTCTGCTCTGTTCTCTTCTCACACCACTCTGCGCACACATAAAATATCACGGTAAAGTGCATTGCTGATCTTAATTCCTGTCTTGGCGGAGCTTGCGTGGACAATCTTGCCGTTACCTATATATATTGCCACATGTCCCGGATAGCATATGATATCTCCCGGTTCCGCCGACGCATAGCTTACCTCTTTCCCGACGCTCCGCTGGGAAGTCGAGTTTCTCGGAAGGCTGTAGCCAAATGCCTTGTAGACAGACTGCGTAAAGCCAGAACAATCCGCCCCTTTTGTGAGGCTCGTGCCGCCTGCAACATAGGGGTTTCCCACAAATCCACAAGCATAGTTTGCAATTTCTTTGCCTTTGGCGCTTCCGTTTGACGATGCGACTGTGTCCTTTCCAGCAGCCACTTTGGAACCATTATCATTGGCGGGAGGCGTGTCACGGTCCGCATCACTATTTTCATTATTGTTATTGTTTTTCTTTGCCTCTTCTTCCCGCCGTTTGCGTTCCTCCTCCTCTTTGCGTTTGCGTTCTTCTTCCTCTTTGCGTTTGCGTTCCTCCTCGGCTTTTCTGCGCTCTTCCTCCTCAATCTTTTTGATCTGTGCATTCCGCTGTTTAATCTGTGTCTTATAAATCTCCGCCTGCTGCTTCGCCTTGCTGATCTGCACTGCATAATCTGCACTGATCGCCTCGAGCTCTGAGCGTGCCTCCTCGACGCTGACACGCTCTTCCTCAAGCCCTTCCTGTACCGCTTCAAGCTCTGATTCCTCTATTTCAAGCGTTTCCTTCAGCGTTTCAACATTTTGGCGCGCAATCTGATAATTGACAAAGACCTTCTTGTCATACTCGTGCATCTTCTCCACATAATCTGCCTTGTTGAGCATATCCTGCATCGATGAGGAGCTGAATATAATATCCAAAAAAGAAGTTTCTCCGCTCTCATACATTGCTTTGACCCGAATTTTCATCGCCTCATACTGCTTGCGCTCGACCTTCTGTGCCTCCTCAAGGTCAAGCTTTGCCTGCTCGATCTGCGCCTTTTTTGCCTCGATCTCTTCTTCAAGAAGGCTGATGCTTGCCATAATCTCCGCAATCTCATTGCTGAGTGTCTCGATCTCTGCATCAATGCCCTCCTGCTCACCTTCAAGCTCATTGACTTGATCGTCAATATCCTCTAACCGGTCCTGATCATTCTGATTCTGCTGTTTCAAGACATCTTTTTCTGTCGCCTGCACCTGACAGGGTCCCTTAAAAAACACTGCCACACACAATCCAATTGTCAGCAGCCGCCTGTACCCTTTTTTCATGTGTATTTTCCCCTTTTTCTATTGTCTGAACCTGCATATTTCACGCGAAACATTTGAAGCTTGTACTAAGATTCCGTTGATGCCTCTGCCGTCTCAGTTGGTTCTGTTTCCTTGATCTCTTCCGTCTCCTGCACTTCCTCCTCGATTGTGACAAGCTCCATCAACCGCTCTACCACCTGATCCTGGACAATGGACATTCGGTACGTGGCATATCCAACCTCACTGACCAGTTCTTCTCCAGAGGTGTATCCATACTCCGCAGCCTCCTCGTCTGCCTTTTTGGAAATCATGTCCTCGGTAATCTCGATCCCCTCAGCTCTTGACACCGCTTCCATTACCAGATACTGTTTGACTGTATCTGTAAACATCTCATTCATTTGTGCATTGTACTGTTCCATCGTGACACCATATGCATTCGTCACAAACGTCTCAAGGTCCATATTGTACATTGCCTTCGCCAGCGATTCAAGATAATGGTTATAGTTCTGTGCCTCCTCCTCGACCAGATAATCAGGAATCGACTTCACTGTGCTTTCCTCCACAACCTTCTGCACCACCGCACTTTTTGCATTGGCGTTATAAGCCTCCTCTGCGTTCTTCTCCACCTCGGACTTTCCGGCTTCCCAGACCTCCTCCTTCGTCTTGTAAGAAAGTCCCATTTCTGCCATCTCCTCCGGTGTCACTGTCTCATACGATGCGGCGCCCTCAATGCCGTTGACTGTAACGGTAAATACAACCGCCTGTCCTGCCAGGTCCTCACTGGGATAATTCTCTGGAAAAGTCAGGTTCAAATCAACGGTCTCGCCGGGCATCACGCCGATTAACCCGTCTTCAAACCCCGGAATAAAAGACCCCGAACCGATCGCAAGCCTGTAGCCCGATGCTGTGCCTCCCTCAAATGCCACACCATCCTTTTTGCCCACATAGTCGATATCGGCGACATCCCCCTCCTTGATCGCTCTGGTGGTAATCTTTCCTATTAAAAGCCTGCTGTTGATATAGCTCTCGATACTCTCCTCATCCACCGCCGGGCGCATAGCCGTCACCTTGAGATTCTTGTAATCCGCAAGTGTCACATACTCATCAATGTTCAAATCCTGAAATCCTACATAGCCTTCCCGCTCACTTACAGGCTCAGGCTCTGTCGTCTCCTCCTGTGCATCTGTGTCCTTCTCACTTTCGTCTGCTGTCTGGGTTGTCTGTAAAGTCTCCTGTGCATTCTCATCAGCTTTTTTCTCCCCGCAGGCGCTCACACCCAAGATCAGTACGCCCGCCATACACATCAATGCCAATTTCTTTTTCATAATTAATATTCCTTCCTTCAAAAATAGATTCTGTTAGATTCTATCCACCCTCATGAACTATATGATAACATCATCACACCAAAAAGACAACGAAAAATGGCAATGAAATCGACAGAGTTTCTTGCACTTTCTGACATTTAATGTTAAAATCCTTATTATCAGATATCAATAAAACAGAAAGGTAATGATTTCAAATGGCAGTAAAAATTTTAATTGCAATTCTTGTCATTTTCGTGATACTGTTGGTAGTCCTTTATTTTGTCGGCAAAAAGCTGCAAAAAAAGCAGGCTGAGCAGCAGGCTCAGATCGAGGCCGCCAAACAGACCGTCACGATGCTCATCATTGACAAAAAGAAGCTCAAATTAAAGGAGGCCGGGCTTCCTGCTGCGGTGCTCGAACAGACGCCCAAGTACATGCGGCGCGCCAAATTTCCGATTGTCAAAGCCAAAGTAGGACCTCAGATTTTATCCTTAATCTGTGATGCCTCGATCTTTGACATCATACCTGTCAAAAAGGAAGTCAAGGCGACCGTCAGCGGCATCTATATCACGGACGTAAAGGGCATCCGCGGCAAACTCAACACCGCCCCCGCCAAGAAAAAGGGCAAATTCAAAAGCTGGGTTGAAAAAATGCAGGAAAAGGCAGGTGCCAAGCCTCTCAAATAAGGAATTGTCGGTTAATACCGATTTTTAAGCTCTGAATCTTAAAATACGAATCTCCCATAAAAATCAGTGTTTTTAATACCTGGCCTTCTGTGGGAAATTCGTATTTTTTCTTTTCTGTATGTATTGCAGGACACAAAAACCTTAGCTGCATTTTTGAACATGCACTTTTTCTAAACAGCCTTTTCTTCCGTTTCTCCTGTCCATTCAGCATGTGGATCAGATTTTTCTAAAGCTTCAGGATTTCATTGTGATCAGCCCTTCTTTTTGCAGGCGGCGCATGGGAGGCGCGACGAACAGGGAAGTCTGCTGCTTTTTGTCTGCACTGGAAAAAAATGTTAATCTTTTTTTGTGCAGAGAAGAATTTGTATCAAAACGAAACAGAATGGAGGAACTGACACTATGGATGTATATGGATATGTGCGCGTGTCCAGTATGGATCAGAACGGGGACAGGCAGATGATGGCCCTGCGAGATATGGCTGTGCCGGAAAAGAACATTTTTATGGATAAGCAGTCGGGCAGGGATTTTGACCGCCCCAATTATAAAAAACTGGTGAAGAAGCTGAAAGCTGGAGATTTGCTGTATATCTTAAGCATTGACCGGCTGGGGCGCAATTATGAGAAAATACAAAAGCAGTGGCGTGTCCTTGCAAAGGAAATAGGCATTGATATCTGCGTGCTGGATATGCCTTTACTCGATACCCGCGGTGACAGAGACCTGATGGGAACATTTATTGCTGATCTTGTCCTGCAAATCCTGTCCTTTGTGGCGCAAAGCGAGCGTGAAAATATTAAAAGGCGGCAGGCGGAAGGAATCGCAGCGGCAAAAGCAAAGGGCGTAAAGTTCGGCAGGGTTCTTTCTGTACTTTGGGTATCCGCATATTTCCCGAATTTGCTGTTAGCTATCAAATTAGCTGAGTAAAGCAAAACGGAAATAGCGGAGTTACCCAAACATCAGAAAGAACCCCGGAACGAAAAAGGCAACCTTTAAGATTGTCCGTACCGCCGTCAACATGAATGATGTAACATGTACCAATTCCGAAAGCTTTCGCGAAATGGAGTTTGTCAAGGGCGGATGCACACCGTACCCGGTACTGACTTACGACGGTTATACGCTCCAGGCAGGGACGGACTACACCATTTCCTACAAGAATAATAAAAAGGCTGGCGCCACGGCGAAAATTGTCGTGAGCGGAAAAGGGAACTTTAAGGGAAAAAGGGAATTTGGCTTTACTGTCAGACAGAAGGACATCTCCAAGGTTTCCATGTATACGCCCAACGTGCCCTACACCGGAAAGAAAATAAATACCAGAGCAAACCGATACTGACAGATTCCGACGGAACACGGCTGAAAGTTAATACGGACTATACTGGCAGAGCCATTACCAACTCGAAAGAGGATATCAAGTCTGCAACAATCAAGGTGGCGGGCACAACGTCACCGCTTACCTATGGAGAGGATTACGAAGTAGTATCCTACAGCAAAAACGTGAAAAAGGGAACGGCAACTGCCGTACTTTGCGGCAAAGGAAAATACTGCGGAGAGAAATCCGTAAAATTTAAGATTGTCAGCAGAAATATCCAATCCGACAAATAAGTATACCAAATCTGACGGCTGCACAAGTGTCTTGTGCAGCCGTTTTTATGCATTTTTACCGCTTTTCAAACCGCTCAGCCAGACAGCTCTGGTTACCGCAGCCCGATGCCCCCTTTATTCCTCTATTCAGTTCCAAACTGATATTCCCGTATCTCACAATTTCGAATGCCAAACGCTGCATATTCTTCATTTCCCATATCATAAAAATAGGAATGCACCACTCTGGCAATACCATTGTGCGCCACCAGCAGATATGTCTTCTCTCCTGCCTGCGCCCTGAGTTCGTCCAACAGATTATAAATGCGCTGCGCCAGATGCAGCATCGTCTCCCCACCCTCAAAATGATGGATAAAACTCTTTTTGGCTTCCTGAAATTCCGCCCCGTCTCTGGGCGTGGACTCATACTTTCCAAAATTCTGCTCTGTCAGACGCCGTTCTTCCCGCGCCGGAATCCCTGTGATCTCTGCAACCGCCAGCGCAGTGTCCCGCGCCCTGATTAACGGCGAATACAAAATCTCGTCAATGGACAGACGTTCCTCCAAAATCTGTTTCCCAAGAATCTGTGCCTGTTCTCTGCCAAACGCTGTCAGTGCGATATCCGTCGCCCCACAAATCTTATTCTCTACATTCCAAATGGTTTGACCGTGTCTTGTGAAGTATAGATGTGCCATCTTCTCCAAACCTTTCTTTTTCGTATTTTTCTATATTTCCATAGCATCAAATCAAGCGGCCGCCATATCTTCTACTCTCGAATGATACAACGACCGCTTTACTGCTCTTCAATATTCAATTTTTTTCCTCTTTCCCGGATCCTTTCATCCGTACATATTCTTTGATTTTACCTTACCTGTTGCATTTTCTTGAATCCTCTTTCACTGGATTCTTTTTCTTACACACAAATCTTTTGTTTCCTGAATGCTCTTGTTCTTTTAACCTTATTTTCTAACTTCTACTTTGAAATACACTTCTTAATCTTCTATGCTTTGCTATAAAGATAGCTGCATCTTTTCGTTCTCATATCTATTAAGGGATCCTATCCAACCTGTATCCGTTAGAATCTAGGTTTCTGCGATTGCCAAGGGACTCATCTCCTTTCCATATGTACGCTTTATCTCGATTGTTACAGGTTTCCGAATGCTGCACTTGTTTTATCAAATGCTTTACAAAAGCTTTTTTTGTATCTTGATCCTTTTATCTTTGGTATATCTACAATTTATCTTTTGTAATCTAGCTTCGTCACCATCTTTGGTACTTCCTTTGTCTAGTTCTCCTGTGGAACTATCCTTTGTACCTTATTTTTTCTCTTCCTTTGTGTAATTGTATAGTAACACTTCTTTCCTGTGATTGCAAGTGTTTTTGCAAATTTTATCAAATATTGTCGAATTTGCCACATTCTATCAGCTATTTTGCACAATCATTTTGTTGTTTTCTGTCAACCGCTCTCCATTTTTACTATTTTCAATCACATACTGTACTTCACCTTTCACCAGTGTATCCTTCTTCTCATAATCTGGTTCTTTTTGCACTGCTACTGCCTCCTGCAATGTCATCAGCCTCCTGAGCTGTACCGTATGGTTTTCCACAGGTATGTATGCCTTTTTCTTCCGCTCTGCAACAGACCGCAGCAAGTAATATTGATAGGTGTCCTTTTTGTTATCCGCGAGTTTTACAATATCATCGACGACGCACACGCCAATCGTCTCACTATATATAATATCTTTTTTTTGAAACAACGTTATCCCTCCAGAATCTTTACATGCGCAGCGAATCAAGATCGCGCATAATCTCCTTGTCTGTCCTGCTCAGAAACTGTGCCTTGTATGCCAGACGCCTGTCCACCTTATTGACCGTTGCCGCCAGATATTCAAAGCCCGCGTCCATCCGCCTTCCAGAACGCTTGATGTCAATCCTAAGCTCCCGCACATTGCTGGTCAGGCAATCCAGTCTGTTTTCCATACGGTTCAGCTTGATCTCCATCTTATCCTGGCGGACTTCCATACGGTCAAAACGCTCCTCGAGACTGCCAAAGCGCTCTTCGAGGTTATCAAAGCGCTCTTCGAGATTATCAAGACGCGTTTCCATATGATCCAGCCGATCTTCCACTTTGTCGAGACGATTTTCCACTTTATCAAGACGCACTTCTACATTTTCAAGACGAGTCTCTACGTTTTCAAGACGCACTTCTACATTCTCAAGACGCACTTCTACATTTTCAAGACGGTTGTCTATTTTTTCAAGATGTCCTTCTATATTGTTGAGTCTGCTGTCCAGTGGCTGAAATTTTAAATCCATTAATTGTGCAATTGCCTGTAAATCCTTTTCTTCTAACATATATCCTCCTTGTAGCGCTCTCCTCACTGTTAAATCCCACTTTAGCAGAAAAAATTTTTTCTGTCCACTCGAAATGTAAAAACTAGCACAACAATTTTTATTTTGTGATATTTTTATATCTATATTGATTTTTTAAGCGATATTTTTAGTAAAACTATATAAATCCCCCCAAAGCATCCCCGTGTCCGTGGGCATAAAAATAACATCATACCCGCCCGGAATGATGTTATTTTACCGCTCACTGTGAAACTGCATTGTTACATGTAATCCCTTTCCCGTCTGATGCTATCGAGTTACTTTCCCTTCGCACCAACCGACCGTCCATAGAACCAGCCTGTCAGCAGAAATTCTGATCCGCTTGCTCTGTATCATCAAACCATATTTTCTTTACTATCTTTATCGGCCAAAATCCAGCTTCCCTTAACCCTTTTTTCATAATATATGCCAGATGTATACTCCTGATACCTCAAAATGAAAATGAAGCGCCATATGCATAAAACAGGAGGGGAACTCCCCTCCTGCATCAATTAAACTTGTTTGCGTTTTTCGACAAATACCGGGAAGGACTCCGTTCCCTTTAACTCTTTATAAGAAGTAATCTTCACATTCTTGTCGGTGATTGCGTACTCTACCGTCGCGCCTGTCTCGATCACTGTATCCTGCATCAGGACGCAGTTCCTGACCTTCGCACCTTTGCCAACCTTCACGCCTCTGAAAAGGATACAATTCTCAACCTCGCCCTCGATCACGCAGCCGTCTGCCGCCATCACATTCTTTGCATGAGAGCCGTCTGCATATCTCGTCGGATTGTCATCACGAATCTTGGTGTAAACTGGATTCGGGGAGAACAGTGCGTTGATATTCTCCTCCTTGAGCATCTTCATGTTTTCCGCAAAGTAGGAGTTGATATCCATGATGCGTGCAAAGTAACCGTCGTGCTGGTAAGCCTTCACATTCAGCTTGTCAAGCTGCGGAGAGATGATATCGCGCTCAAAATACGTCAGTCCGTTCACATATGCCTCACGAATCTGATCAATCAAAAGCTGACGCTCAATGACATAAATATTCATGGAAACATTATGTACACCATTTTCCTTATTGTTGACTACGATTTTCTGAACTCTGCCGTCGCCGTCAATGTCAAGTGTATAGTACAAATCCTTTTTGGTCACATCAATGTCGCGCAGTGCCTTTGGTATGTCCTCTTTCGTGTATGCAATCGTCACGTCTGCACCGCTGTCAATATGGCGCTGGAGCAGCTTGCTGAAATTAAAGTTGACAGCAATGTTTGTATCTGCCATAATGACATATTTTTCCTTCTGGCGCTTGAGATAGTCGATAATGCTCGCAATCGCCTCAACCCTGCCATTGTAGATATTTACGGTTTTCTGCGCAAACGGCGGAATGATGTTCAGACCACCCTTCTTGCGCGTCAGATCCCACTCTCTACCGGATCCCAGATGATCCATCAGAGAATGATAATTTCTCTTTACAATCAATGATATATTGTCAATACCACAGTTAACCATACTTGAAAGCATGAAATCTACCAGTCTGTAACGGCTTGCAAATGGAATGGATGCCATCAGTCGCTCAGTAACAAGCTCCGGTACTAATGAATCATAGCTGTTTGGGAACAAAATGCCCATTGCTGAATCTGCGTTTGAATTGATCATGCCTTGTCACCTCCCTTTACATCTGCTGACACCATCGCGTCAGGTCCCACGATCGCACCTTCACCGATCGTGACATTAGAGCCCACTGTCGCAACGCCTTTCTTATCTCCGTTGGGCATCTCTCCTACGACAGCATTCTTCTCGATCACTACATTCTCTGCAATGATACAGTGCTTGATCTGAGCGCCTTCTTTGATTGTGCTTCCGCCCATGATTACCGCATCCTCGATCACCGCACCCTTTTCCACCTTGACGCCCGCAAAGAGCACTGAGTGTTTTACCTTGCCGTCAATGCTGCATCCGTCAGTGATCATGCAGTTCTCAAGCACTGCCTCCTCACCGATGCGATGCCCTGTCATACCGCTGTTTCTGCTGTAGATGCGCCAGTCATCGTCAAACAGATTGATACCGCTATTCTCCGGGTCAAGCACCTCCATATTGGCTTCCCAGAGAGAAGAAATCGTTCCGACATCCTTCCAATAGCCTGAAAAATGATATGCGTACATCTCTCTCTTATCACGCAGCAGGCTCGGGATGATATTCTTGCCAAAATCATTTTCAGACTCGGGGTCATTCTCATCCTCGATCAGATATTTCTTTAAGATATCCCAGTTGAAAATATAGATACCCATCGAAGCCAAATTGGACTTAGGCTCCTTTGGCTTCTCCTGAAATTCCGTAATCTTGTCGTTTTCATCTGAAACCATCAGACCGAAACGGCTTGCCTCCTCCCACGGCACCTCCATAACCGCCACGCTGAACTCCGCATTCTTTTCCTTATGGAATCGGAGAAAATCGCTGTAATCCTGCTTGCAGATCTGGTCGCCTGACAGAATAATGACATATTCTGGATCATAGCGCTCGATAAAGTTTATATTCTGGTAAATCGCGTTCGCCGTGCCCTTGTACCAATCCGATCCCGTAGCCTTCTGATACGGCGGCAGTACATGAACACCACCATGCAGCCTGTCCAAATCCCACGGCTGGCCATTTCCTATGTACTCATTCAGCACAAGCGGCTGATACTGGGTAAGGATACCTACTGTATCAATCCCTGAATTTACGCAGTTTGAAAGTGGAAAATCAATAATCCTGTATTTCCCGCCAAACGGAACTGCAGGTTTTGCCAGCTTCTGTGTCAATGTGTAAAGACGTGACCCCTGACCACCGGCAAGCAGCATTGCAATCATTTCTTTTGCCATAAAATACCTCCAATCCTATTTTGAGCATCGTCAATGTTCGATGAAAAATTTATAAAAATTGTCTGCTCAATTTACGTTTTCTAAACCAGATACAAACTGCCCTGAAACGCCCAATTTGTAATCTCGCTCTGAATAGTTACAATTATACTATAAAATTCTAAAAAATGGTAGTGTTTTGTTAATTTTATTCTAAAAAATTATGCACAAAAATGAAGAAATTATAAAATGTGCCATTTTCTTATCGGACTTTTTTTAACATATTGTTACATTTTTATGAAAAAACGATGCTATTGCAACAAAAATCCCGTGCTGCACGGGATTTTCTGATTTATACTCGATTATAATTAATGAGACATCCTTTGAGGATAATCTGCCGCTCCTCGTCGGTAAGCTCTCCGAGCGTCATCTCAAACTCTGTTTTCTTGCGCTCACCCGAAGCGCTGCCCACGACGTATGCCTTGATCACTTCTGTATTCTCCTCCACAGCCCTCCTGATGCCCGGAATGTAGATATAGTCGAGATTTTTGAACGGCAGCTCGCCTTCTTTGATAAGAAATGGCAGCATTCCCCAGTTGATCAGGTTCGAGCGGTAGCGCTTGGTCGCATACTCGTTTGCGATATTCGCCCAGCCGCCAAGCACCTTCTGGCAGCTTGCCGCCTGCTCTCTCGCCGAGCCGTCCCCCGGCTTCACCGCAAAGATTGTGCTTCCAATGCCAGTATTGCTGCGGTCCGCATCCGGCGTGATGGTTTTCATCACAGCCCATGCTGCCTCCAATTCCTCAAACTTCTGCACAGGGCAGACTTTCTCCTCGCGCGCCTTCTCCGCCTCCTGCACCTCTTTGGCAAGACGCACATAGTTCGGGTCCTTGCGGGAGAGTGTAAACTCTGCAAGACCGAGAGGATTGGAGCGGTAAGAGGAAGTCTCCCCTGAAGGAATCAGCTCATCTGTAGTCGTGACAGGATCATGAATCTCTGAGACCACTTTGAGCATCAGATTGTCCGTCAGTGCCACCATCGCAGGCCAGTCCTTGATGTTTGGTCCAAACTGAATCTCGACAGACTCGTCCGCAACGCCCTTGGAATCAAACACACGGTTCTCATAAATCTTTTTGTCAAAGAAATATTTGTACTTCGCAAAATTACCGTCAAAATCTGTAGCCGGCGTGAGATATCCCTTGTTTGCCGCTGTCGCTGCAATCGAGCGCGCGTCCATCAATGCCACTGACGCAATCTGCCCGCTCTGGAGTTTCGAGCCCTCGCGGTTCGGGAAATTCCTCGTCGAGTGGCGGATTGAAAACGCATTGTTTGCCGGCGTGTCTCCCGCGCCAAAGCAGGGACCGCAGAAAGCGGTTTTCAATACAGCGCCTGTCTGCATCAGCTTTGCGGCACAGCCATTTTTCACAAGCTCCATATAGATTGGCATAGACGCCGGATAGACGCTCAGCGTAAACGCATCTGGTCCGATGCTTGCATTTTCAAGAATATCCGCCGCCGCACAGATATTCTCAAATCCGCCGCCTGCACAGCCTGCAATAATCCCCTGCTCTACGTATAATCTGCCATTGTGTACCTTATCCTTGAGTGTAAAGTCCACTGCGCCGTCGAGACTGACGAGCGCTTTCTTCTCACAGTCCGCTAAAATATCCATCAGATTTGCATTTAATTCTTCAATGGTATATGTATTGCTTGGGTGGAACGGCATCGCGATCATTGGCTTGATTTTACTCAGGTCAACCCGGATACAGCCGTCATAGTAAGCCACTTCCCCGGGATTTAATTCTGCATAGTCCTCACTTCTGCCGTGAATGTCATAAAAGTCCTTGATTTCGTTGTCTGTTTTCCAGATCGAGGAGAGACAGGTTGTCTCTGTCGTCATGACATCAATTCCAATCCGAAAATCCGCGGAGAGCGATGCGACGCCGGGACCGACAAACTCCATCACTTTGTTTTTCACATAACCGTTCTTAAATACCGCGCCGATGATGGCAAGCGCCACATCCTGCGGTCCCACGCCTTTTTCTGGCGCGCCTTCGAGATAGACTGCCACAACGCCCGGCATATTGATATCGTAGGTCTGGTTAAGAAGCTGTTTTACCAGCTCTGGGCCGCCCTCTCCCATCGCCATTGTTCCGAGCGCGCCATAGCGCGTATGCGAATCGGAACCAAGGATCATTCTGCCGCCGCCTGCGAGCATCTCCCGCGCAAACTGGTGAATGACTGCCTGATGAGGCGGCACATAGACACCGCCATATTTTTTCGCGCAGGTCAGTCCAAACATGTGATCGTCCTCATTGATGGTGCCGCCCACTGCACAGAGCGAATTGTGACAGTTGGTCAGCACATACGGCACTGGAAACCTGGTGAGTCCTGACGCGCGCGCCGTCTGAATGATTCCCACAAAGGTAATATCATGGGAAGTCAGTTTGTCAAACTTAATCTTTAGCTTGTCCATATTGTCAGAAGTGTTGTGTTCTTTGAGAATGCCATAGGCGATTGTCTCCTTCGCGGCATCCGCCTTACACACTTCCCTGCCTGTCTTTGCCTTGATGGCTGCCGCCGCGTCCGCATTGTCCGCAACCAGCTCTGTGCCGTTTACAAGATATGCGCCTGTGTCTAGTAATTGAATCATTTTATATACCAATCCTTTCTATAATATAATGTAATTTGTCAATATTTTTATATCATTCAAAATTTACGCTTCAGATCTTACTCTATTAGTACCAAAGCACTGCATTTCAAATCAGAACCGTAAAAGATCTGCATTGCACACTTCCATGTATAAATATACTATACCTTTCTATATGAATGCAATGGTTATTTTGCCCAATACGCAAAAAAATCGAACAAACACTTGCAAAACTGCTAAAATTATATTACTATATTACAGTAACATTTAACAAATGTTTAAGTATATTTAGTTAAAATAATGGCTAAACTTAATCATTCGAACTTATGATTGTGGTGTAATCTGTTATAAATAAAAGAATCTGTCTGATAATCACTGACATTTTCTATATAAACAAACGATTACATCCAAAAGGGGGTACCATATGAGAAAAGAATGGAATGTAACTGACAGCGCTGGGAATGTCCATAAAGTACAATGCAATCTAGGCGGTTTGGGCGGAAACAAAGTGATCGTGGACAATGACACCTACAAATTAAAATCTAGCAACTGGTTCATTAACGTGGTGGATTATCAGATCAACCTGCCGGGCGCCTCATGCAACCTCGTCATTATTGGAAACAATATCCGTCTCTCTGTAAACGGTGTTTTTCTGGACGATGGCAAGCCCTATGAACCGGTGAGCAATGTGCCTGTATGGGAGTGGGTGCTCGTGGGTATCAGCTTTGTCGGCGGCTTCTTTTTTAACGGGGTGGTTGGTATCTGCATCAGTACACTGTTCACCGCGTTTGCCGTGAAATCAAGCTTGGAGAAAAAGACAGCACTTGCTGTTGTGCTTCCGATTATCTCGCTCGTTGTCACTTTTGCCCTTGGTATGTTTTTCACATCGCTTCTGCAATATTAAGAGGAGGCTGTAACATATCATGGATAAGAACGAATTAGACAAACAAAATTCCGCGTACAGTCAGGGGCAGCCCTATGAACAGCCAGTCTCTGCACAGCCTGCAAGAGCCGTCGTCTACGACACCATGCCGATGAAAAATAATAACATGGCAATTGTCGGGCTGATATTGGGCATCTTCTCGCTTTTAGGATGCTGGATTCCCATCTGGAATCTGATTTTATCCATCGGAGGCATCGTCAGCTCTGCAATCGGACTTGCCCGCAAACAGCGGTCTGGCATGGCAATCGGCGGGCTGGTCGCTTCGATCATTGCGCTCTTGATCTCAATTGTCATCACATTTTTGTATCTTATTGCGATCACATTGGCATAAAATCTGTGTACATAACAAACTAAACAGAATGTTATTTTCAGGGCTGTCCATTACTGGCAGCCTTTTTTATTACACCGCTATCTCGGCAACAAACAGGTGAAAAGTTTATATTGAGAATCTTTCACCTGTCGTGCTATACTAAAGAAAATACTGTAAAACTGGAGGGGTTCTATGACTATATGTCTAAACACCAAATCAACATATAACCTTTTTCAACTGGGAGGCAATCTAACATGGCTGTATGTTTAAACACCAAATCCGCCTATAAGGATTTTCAAATGCTGGTCAATGACTATTACTTTGTGGACAAATCAGGTATTATTGCGACCATCAACACCCGGATTAAAACCAAGAACAGATATATCTGCATCACCAAACCGCGCCGTTTCGGCAAAACCTCAGTGCTCAACATGCTGGGCGCGTACTACTGTAAAGCTTTTGATTCCACAGAATTGTTTGACGGGTTAGAAATCAGCAAAACCCAGACCTTTCAAATGCATTTCAATCAATATAATGTCATTAATTTATGTCTGAATGAGATTCCTCTTGACAGAAGCCGCTATGATCGCTACCTTGCACAGTTCAACAATTCCATAATCAAGGATATCAAAGAGGCCTACCCTGCACTAAAAGATCAGGAGTTTGAAAAAGCGTCTGACGCACTGGCGGCTACAGATGATGAATTTATTTTTATTATTGACGAGTGGGACTATATTTTCAGCCATGAGCTGTATCCTGAGCATTATGGAGACTTTCTGGAATTTCTTCGCGAATTACTAAAAGATAAACCTTATGTGGCGCTTGTCTACATGACGGGGGTGCTGCCCATCAAGAAATACAGTACTGGCTCTGCGCTGAACATGTTCAAGGAGTATACTATGCTAAAAGACCCTTCTTTTGAAGAATATTTTGGCTTTACAGAGGACGAAACAGAGATGCTCTGCAAAAAGCAGACAGCACTGACAATGGAGGAAATCCGTGACTGGTATAACGGATATCAGACCAAAGGCGGCTCACGCCTATATAATCCGCGCTCTGTAGTCTGCGCCCTCGAAGATTCAGCATGCCAGAGCTACTGGACACGCACCGGCAAGATGGATGAGGTCTTATTTTTCCTGAAATATAACATTGCCCAAGTGCGGGATGATGTGGTAAAGATGGTGAACGGAAATTCTATCGGAATTGATATTGAAGAAGAATATTCTGCCGGGCAAAACCCTCCCAACAGCCGGGAAGATATTTATTCTGCCATGATCATATATGGTTTGTTATCTTATTCTAATGGTGAAGTCAGGGTTCCAAACAAAGAACTTATGATCGAGTTTCAAAAAGCTTTGAAAGATGACGACTTTGGCTATGTCGCAGAGCTGGTGCGCAATTCCGGCGAGGTGCTCAACGCTACCTTAAACAAAAGAGGCGATACGGTGGCTTCCTACCTCCACAATATCCACAACAGTGAGCTGCCCATTCTAAAATACAACGACGAGAACAGCCTCTCCTGTGTGGTAACGCTCGCATATCTCTCTGCCAGAAATAAATACAAGGTTGAACGAGAAGAAAAAAGTGCCAAGGGCTTTGCGGACTTTATCTTTTACCCAAGGCGCAAAAACCTGCCGGGCATCATCATCGAATTAAAAGCCGACAAGTCGCCCGAGGAAGCCATTGCACAAATCAAGCAAAAAGAATACAGCGAAAAACTGAAAAAAGAAAATGTATCCGCCATTCTCGCTGTCGGCATCAGCTACGACACAGCCGCCAAAGAGCATCAATGTATCATTGAAGAACTTCTGTGATCTTTTATTGCAGCTCAATCACCGTTGCGCCCAGAGCCAAAGCCTCCTGCTCATCATGTGTGACAAAGAGCACTGTTTTCCCGGCCGCCTTTTGCTTCACATATGCTAAGACCTGTTCCTTGCGCGCATCGTCCAGCCCCTTAAACGGCTCGTCAAGACAGAGGATATCATACTCTGCAAGCAGTGCCCTGAGAATGCTCACGCGCCTGCGCATTCCGCCGGAAAGTTGGGACACTGGCTGCGCACAGCAGTCTCCCAGCCCAAGCCTATCCATCTCCTGCACTACGATACCGGCATCAAGCCCCGGTGTCACCAGACGGATATTATCCACGGCGGTCATGTACTCGCACAGCCGTTCTTCTTGAAAGACAGCGCTGAAGCGCTTTCCCTCCAAGCCGGTAATCCAGCCGCTGTCCGTCTCCTCGAGTCCCATCAGGATACGGAGCAGCGTTGTCTTTCCTGCGCCGGAGGGCGCCATGATACAGTTCATTTCCCCGCCGCTTATCGTCAAGCTCAAATTTTCAAATACCTTTTTGCCGCCAAATGACTTTGACACCTTTTCTACGCAAATATTCTCCATAAAATTATTCCAACAATATCTCTGTTCTGCGCCTGTAGCTACATGCCGTTAAGATGCATCTGCCTCCACTGCACCCAGTCCGCTGCCCCACACTGAGATTCCGGTCGCAGCATTGAGCGCCGTGAAGGTCATCACATATTTTTTTCCGTCCTCGTCCCACTGTTTTAAAACGACACCGTGATATGTATCGCCGTCCACCGTAAGCGTAATGTTGTTATTCTCCGTAAGCTCCCATGTGCCTTCCAGCTCACCGGCAATCTTTCCGTCTTTTTTTAACTCAATCAGCACGGATTCCCGGATTTTAGGAGAGATATCCCTGCCATGGTTGATATATTTGTAAGTCCCTGCCAGATCGTCCTTTGTGTAAGTTCCCATCGTCTCGCCTGTGTATCGGTACGGCGTGATCACCGGCCATCCGTCCTCATTAAAGAACATCTGATGGACGCGGACTTGGTGCTCCTCTCCACTGTTTTCAAAGCGGGTGTGATAGATGATAAAGTATTTTCCAGTTTCTTCCTGATACAGACAGGAATTGTGCCCCGGCGAGAGATAGCCCTTGCGTTTTTCGCCTTCCTCGCCCTCTGACCACAGAAATTTGTAGCAACCCATCAGCTTTGTGCCATACAGCGCTGCCGTGGCATCGCTGAACGCACTGCCCGCCGGTCCCTTACAGTCAATCATATCCTGCCCCATAGAGTCCAGATAAGGTCCGTCCGGTGTCTTGGAACGGCATACGCGGACATTGTATCCGCCGTCGGAGTCCAGCCCGCCAAAGGAGAGAAACATATAATAATACGCTGTGTCCTGATTGTAGATAATATATGGCGCCTCGATTCTAAGATGGTCGCCGCCAAGCAGCTTTTTCCCATACCCCGGCTTTAACGCAAGCCCCGTCTGCGGGTCCATCTCCTTCACAAAAATGCCGCCGGAGTAAGAACCGTAAATCATCCAGAGCCGCCCCTCCTGATCGTAAAATACAACAGGGTCCACTGTATTTGGATCGTCCGCAGCCTGATAAATGTCCCCATCCTCGCTCGGCTGGTCCGCTGTCATTCCTGATTTGAGCATAATGCCCTCATTTACGTAGGGACCTCCCACCGCATCAGACACCGCTGTACCAAGACATGAGAGCGGACTGTCTCCCTGACAATTACAATAGTACATATGATATTTTCCATCGCCAAGCTTCACAACATCCGGCGCCCAGAAGGTATTGCTGTGAGACCACTCAAAAGCCTCCTTCATCTCCGAATAAACATTCGGAATCACATCATTCTCATTCTTGATGCCTCTGTTCACATAGGTCCAGTTCATCAAGTCATTCGTCTTTGCCACAGCCAGATGCGAGCCGAAGATATAATAACAGCCATCTCCGCCGTCCACGATAGACGGGTCGTGCACGGATACCTCCTCAAAGGTCTTTTCCACGGCTGTCTCTGCCTTCAGTCTTTCCTTCTGTCCGCACCCAGACAACAAAGACAGCGCCACCCCAATCCCGATCATTTTTAATGTCAATGTCTTTTTTCTCATACTTTGCCCTCACAAATTTTCCTGAACTCAACTATACACGTACTTTCCCCAATATGCAAGTCCTGACGCGTCAAAACCAGACACTGCCCGCGTTGGCCTTGCATTTTCAAAATCCCAGCACGTGTGCACTGTTCCCGCCGCAAGAAGCTCTGCCTCCTCCTGTTTTGACAAATGCACCGCTTTTTTCATCGTATTATCCAGATCTTCAAAGCGAATCCACTCCCAGCAGCCCTTGTCATTCTCCGAAAACTCTCCTGAAATTTCCCCTGTATACGGCTCAGGGCTAAAGACTGGCCAGCCCTCCTGAAAGAACATGCTGCGAAGCATCATATAATGAAGTCTGTAGCTGTCACGATGCTCCTTCTCATCATAGTTCCGGTGAAGTTCTGCGCCATCCCGAATATGATGCACAAAAAAGTAAGACTTCCGCTGCGGGTCATAGAATGGAACACCGTGTCCCGGCCCGCGAAAGCCTGCCCACGCCCACGCGCGGTTCTCCTCTGCGGCATTTGGCGACGCCGCGCTAAATTCATAGCTTCCTGCGAGCTTGGTCCCCATACTCTCCTCTACCAGACAACGCCCCTGCCGGTCTGTATAAGGTCCTGTCACCGAGCGGCTGCGTCCTACGCGAATGTCATAAGTATCGCCCAGCCAGCCATAGGACTGAAACAGATAGTAATAACCAAGCGCAGGGACATAGATTACAGAAGCACCTTCTGGTCCGTCAATCGGCGGATTGGGCTGTCTGCGCGAGATACACTGCCCCAGATTTTTTTCATTTCCGTCAAGGGCAAGCCCTGTCTTTGCATTCAGCTCCTTGATATAGATTCCGCCAAAGAATGAGCCATACACCAAATAGCAGCGCTCTTTGTCCCATATAACATGCGCGTCAATCGCGTTTGGCAGCGTGTCATCAGTTCCCCAGGTGTCCGCCACCACACCGCGGTTCTCAAATGGTCCCAGCGGGTGCTTTGCCACTGCGAGCCAGATTCGCGACTCAGAGCTGCCAAACCGTCTGGTCGCCGAATAATACATTCTGTACTCCTCCTCCACATATTCCACATAAGGCGCCCAGAAATTCATAGTCTGCGGATACGCTCCATTATCTCTTCCCTGACGGATAGCGTGTTCTGACAGGACAGTTCCTTCATATTGGAAATGTACCAAATCTTCCGAGCTGCGGACAGGAATCCCGATCTTGTCCCGCAGGCCACACCGCGGCATATAGACATCTGTGCTATAAGAATAATACTTTCTGGTAACGGGGTCCCACATCATCGAGGGGTCATGCGCGCCTAGCGTGGCATTGTGCTCTACATTATAATCATTTAATCGCAGTATGCCATTCATTTTTCCTGTTTTATTTCCTCTCTGTATTGATTTTAATTGTTTTATATCTGAATACAGGGCTGTTTTCATGTCCTCCAATGAAAACAACCCTGTGTATGTATGTACACTAACCTAGCCCTTAACGCCTGATACTGCCAGCGATTCGATAATATAGCGCTGGAAGAAGAAGAACAAGAGCAATGTCGGCAGAATCGCCAGCACGGACGCTGCCATGATCAGCGGATAATCGCTGTTTACTGCATAGTATGAATTGAAGGAACGGATTACTACCTGCAAGGTAAACCACTTCTCATTCTGGATAAAGATGGTCGGTGCCAGATAGTCATTCCAGATGCCCATAAACCACAGAATGAGCTGTGTCATCAGAGCGCCCTTCATCAGCGGAAGGAAGATCGAATAATACATCCTGAAATAACCACACCCGTCAAGCTTTGCCGCCTCCACGATCGAATCCGGCACACTTGTTAGATTCTGACGCAGGAAGAAAATGATGCTGACATTGCCAAACAGACCGGGTATGATCAATGGCAGAAGGCTGTTCGTCCATCCCATCTTTGTAAACATCACGTACTGCGGAATCATCACGACTGCAAACGGAATCATCATGGTTGCCAGCAGTCCGAGGAAAATACCATTCTTTCCTCTAAATTTCAGTTTGCTGAACGAAAATGCCGACAGAGAGGAGGTGAAACCACCAATCAACAGCACTGGCGCCGCAACGATCAAGGTGTTGCGCAGACCTCTCAAAAACTCCGGCTTTGCGAGCACTTCCGAATATTTTCCGAATTTCCACGGATTCGGTATAATACTAAAATCCGCAGAAAGAATCTGATTCTTTGTCATAAAGGAACTCAGCACCATGTAGATCAGCGGAAAGACCATGACAACCGCACCTAACGATAACGCCACAAATACAATCCTGTCTATCATCTTACTCTTTGCAGACTTAATCTCTGAACCCATTTCATCTCGATTATTTGCCATATCTTCCACCTCCTACTCAATTGTCTTAACCCATTTATCCTGACCCTTGAAATTGATCGCCGTCACAATAAAGATAAAGATTGCCAGAATAAATGCCATCGCGGAACCGTAGCCCATCTGATTGCTGCTAAATGCCTTCTCATACAGATAGAATACCACTGTCGCTGCACTGTAGTTCAAGCCGCCGCTCGGAACCATGACAAGTACCTCTACGAATACTTGGAAACCGCCGATGAGACCTGTGATCAACAGATAAAATGTTACCGGAGAGACAAGCGGTACCGTAATGTCGCGGAACAGATTCCAGCCGCTTGCGCCGTCAATCTTTGCCGCCTCGTAGTAATCTCTCGGAATCCCCTGTAAACCAGATAAGTACAAGATAATCGAAGAGCCAAGTCCCTTCCATACCATGAAAATAATCATGGAAATCTTCACCCAGAACTCGTCGCCGAGCCAGTTTGGTCCATGCTGGCCTGATATCATCTTGACAATGCTGTTCAAGAGACCATAATCATAGTTGAAAACCCACATCCACAGGATTGCAACGGCTACCAGCGAAGATACAACAGGCACATAGTACAATGTGCGCAGGAATTTGATTCCCTTTATTTTGCGATTCATACCTACCGCGATCACCAATCCCAGAATCATGCCGATCGGGATACCGATCATATAGATCACCGTGTTCAACAGCACTTTCCAAAACTTGTCGTCCCCAAGCAATTTGATGTAATTGTTCAACCCGACAAAATTGTCTGTCATGGAATTCATGCCGTTCCATTTTGTCAGACTGGCAAAAAATGCAAATGCAATCGGAAATGCCATAAATATTAAGAATCCAATGAACGCCGGCGACACGAATGCGAGCCCCCAGCAGTGTTCCCTGAACTCAGCCTTATTCATTTTTTTCTTTGATACTGCTTTACCTCCGCTCATACACTTACCTCCATATAGAAAGTGGCTGACCTTTTCATATCTGTCAGCCACTCTTCCCTAACCAATTTATTTGGTTGCCTGTTCTATCCTTTTGGTTATTCTATACTTTCCCATGCGGTGTCAAGAGATTCCTGCATCTGAGGCTGAACGTCAGCGATAAAATCATCTACTGTCATACTGCCGTTCTTGACATTATCAACATTTTTAAAGAATATATCAAACCATTCAGCATTCGGTGTGTAAGTGGTCTCTTGGAAACGTCCTTCGTAGTTGCCTGTACCTCCCAGATAGCTGAAGAATACATCGACTGACTCTGGGAACGGAAGGCTGCCGTCCTCGATTGCTGTGAGGAACTCACCCTCAGCCAGACTCTTTAAGTTCGGCAGCTGTATAGACTGTCCGCCCACGATACCTGAAAGCTCTTTTTGTCCATCTTCATTTGCACACAGATAAGAGATCAGCTCTGTCGCTTCCTTCTTGTTCGGGCTGCTTGCAGATACGCAGAAACCAACCGTTCCGAGCCATGTCATACTCTTTCCTGTGGAGAGTGTCGGATATCCGCACAGATCCCAGTTAAACGGGAAGGTTTCTTTGTCCATGAACGCTGCCACATCCCATGTACCGCATGCATAGAATGCTTCCTGTCCGGCAAGCCATCTCTGGTATACGCCAAGAGATACATCCTGCTCTACTGTCGGTGTTACCTGATGTACCAGAGTCAAGTCAATGAACTTCTGGAATGCCTCTTTAAACTCAGGTGTGTCAATGGTTACGGTCCTATAATCATCAGAGAGGAATGTTGCGCCATTTGACCAGATATACTGCTGAATCATGAACTGATTTGCCAAACCGCAGCCCCACTGGTCAATCTCGCCGTCACCGTCTGTATCCTTGGTAAACTGCTTGCAGACCTCCACGAACTCGTCATATGTATAAGGATTCTCCGGGTCGGGATAAGGAATGCCTTCCTTGTCAAACAAATCTTTATTGTATGCATACGCGAAAACGGACGCGTCCTTTGGAAGTGCGTACAAATCGCCTGTACCAACCTTTGAGCCATCATAACGGTAGCTGTTGAGCGCCTCCTGCGCAACCAGATCATCTGTTGAGATGCCCAGCTCTGTCAGGATTGGCTGAATGTTCTCGATATATCCGTTCTCAACAAACTGCTGTACGGATTCCGGTCCCACATAGAAAACATCGGGCAGCTCCTTTGCCGTCATCATACCGGTCAAGGTCTTGGAATACTCTTCCTGCGTCGTAATCTGGACATCAATATTTCCGATCGTATCAGAGTGTGCCTCCTTATACTTCTCGATCATGCCCTTGTAAATTGGTGACTCATGGTCATTTGCAAAGATAAATACCGATAGATTTTTCTTTCCGTCCGCTGTCGTGCCCTTATCTTTGCCGCCACAACCTGTGAGAACGCTTCCAAATACGAGAGTGGTCGTTAAAGCAAGCGCGCCTAACTTTTTCATTTTCATGTTTTTTACCTCCTTATTATTCATTTGAAGCCTTTACAATGATGTCTTTTTAACTGTTTTTTAAGATGACTTTATTCTAACACATTGTTTTAATTTATACAATACTATTTTAGTTTTTCGTAATAAATAATAATTTTCGGATAGTAATTTTGCTATTTTCCCCCTATTTATTATACAGTTTGCACAAAATATAATTATCCGTTTTAGCAACGCCTAAAACAAGATGATTTTATTCTTTACATCAGCCCGAGAATGTGTTTCAATATTAGAATAAGTATCAGTCTCCCTTTAAGAAACAATATCAATATCATCAATGAGGTGAAGTTATGCATTTATTTTCGATCGAAGGTCCCATTTGGCGTTTTTTTAACTTTGTATATAATCTCGTGGTCCTCCATGTCCTGTGGATTGTGTACAGCCTGCCGGTTTTTACCATCGGCGCCTCCACCACTGCACTGTACTATTCCTGCATGAAAATGCTCCGCACCAACGAGGGTTATATTCACAGAAATTTTCATCATTCTTTTAAACAGAACTTTAAGCAGTCCACGATCATCTGGCTTGGCATGGTGGCACTGCTCTCGCTCTACATCACAGACCTGCGGTACGGCATGTTTCTGGACAATATGGCTGGTAAAATCATGATCATTAGCTGTTCCATCTTTCTGATTCCAATTGCGCTGACCACGATTTATATTTTTCCAGTGCAGGCAAAATTTGAGAATAAAATCCGCGACAATTTAAAAAATGCCCTGCTTCTGTCGCTCAGGCATTTTCCATGTTCATTATTATTATGTTTGATATATGGAACTTTTGTTCTACTCACACTCTTCTTTGTCCCGTTCATCATGCTGATGCTCTGCTGCGGGGCTGGGCTGGTCGCCTATCTCACCTCCAATGTTTTCATCTATATCTTCCGCAAATATCTGCCCGATGAACTGGAAGATGATTTGGAGCGCTCTGGAGAGCATTTTGACTAGACACGGCCCGCTACCCCTCCTGACAGCCGCGCGGCGCACTTTACGATAAGCGCCAGCACCAGCTTCTCAAAGCCAAGGCTCAGCGCCACGATCACGAGCGTCCACGCAAACAGGTCCGGTGTATCCAGATAGACCTTTGCCTGCTGAAGCCGCTCTCCAACCGACCCCCGCGGCATTCCGATCACCTCCGCGGCAGCGCCTGCCTTCCAGCTCAGCCCAAGCGACACGCTGCACGCGGAATAAAAACAGGGCATAATCTGCGGCAGATAAATATAGCGCGCCACGCGCAGCCTTGGTATGCGAAAGACCTGCGCCATCTCCAGAAGCTGTCTGTCCACACTTTGGATTCCGCCGAGCACATTGGTGTAAATAATCGGCAGCACCATCAGAAATGAGATAAAGACAGAAAGATTTTTTGAGGAAAACCAGATGAGCGCCAGGATAATAAACGACGCGACCGGTATGGACTTGACCGCCAGCATGAGCGGCGCCGCCAGCTCATAAATGCGGCGAAAGCGCGACGACAAGCCTGCCAGCGCACACCCTGCCAGAACGGCGAAAAAGAATCCCAGCGCAATGCGCGAGAGTGTGAAGCATATGGATTTCCAAAAAATGACAGTCCCTGTCATCTGGGCAAGCCTGACCAGCACCTTGGCCGGCGAGACCAGCAAGAGTTCACTGTCCAGCCACATGCTTGCAAGCTGCCATACCACCAGCCAGAACGACACTGCCCAGAGACGCAGTTCACGCTTTTCTGTCCTGTTCTTCATAGCCCATAATAAAAATCATCCGCCGGAAGCGCCCCGCCGATGGCTTTTGGATTCTGCTCAGACAGCACTTTGAGATATCCAGAGAGCTTTTGCTTCATCTCCTCGCCTGTGATCAATACAATATTGCACTTTGGCACTGCCTTGACTGCGACTGCCGCCGGAACAATGTCATATTTTTCAATCAAAGCTGCCGCCTCCTCCACATGTTCATTGACATATGTGACAGAAGCCTCATAGTGCGCTAAAAAGTCAGTGACTGCCGCCGGATACTGCTCAACAAACTCTTTTCTTGCCACGACCACGCCTGTCAGCAGTGCGGAGTCTGAGCCAAGCTTATCCCACTCCTCAGTGAGATCCAGCGCGACCCGGATCTTGTCGCTCTTGGCCTGCGCCGTTGTCACAAATGGCTGCGGCAGCATCGCAACTGCATTCTCCTGTGCCATCAGCGCAGACAGGCATTCGGCGTGCTCACTCTTCCACTCGATTGTCAAATCTTTGTCAGGGTCCATGCCATTCTGCGTGAGAATATAGTTCAGCGCATACTCCGGCGTCGCGCCCTTGCCGCTGGCATAGATCGTCCTGCCCTTTAAATCGCTGATGTCGGACACAGTGTCCCCGCTTTCTACAAGGTAGATCACCCCGAGTGTATTGACGGCAAGCACACGGACGCCCGCGTCTGTATTGTTGTACAGCACCGACGCAAGATTTGCGGGAACTGCCGCAATATCCACCTGCCCTTGCACGAGCTTTGGCGTCACCTCGTCCGCTGCTGCTGCAATCTCAAACCGATACGTATACTCTGTGAGACTGTTGTGCTCGGACTTGTCCATAAAGTCCACCATTCCCATTGCGGTCGGTCCTTTCAGGGCTGCGACATTGACCGTCACGGTCTCTGCTTCTGACGGCGCTTTTTTGGCTGCGCCGCAGCCTGTCATCAACGCTGCCCCCAGCATCAGTGCTGCAACGATTGTCATAAACTTTTTCATCTTGTCTCCCCTTTTTATTTCACATATTTATTATAAAACTCCTCGACGCGCAGCGGCTTGTCAAAATAATACCCCTGCAAAAGCCCCGCGCCCGCCTCGTTGACGATGCCCATGATCGTCGTGTTCTCAACGCCCTCCGCGCAGACAATAATCCCTACATTATTGCAGAAGGAAATGATAAACTCGATGAGCTTTCTCTCTTTTTCCGTGCCGACCACGGACTTGATCATCGTGTGGTCGAGCTTGACGATATCTGTCGGAATATCCTTTAACACGGCAAGCGACGCATACCCTGTGCCGAAGTCATCCAGCGCAATGCTGATTCCTTGGTCTTTAAATTTCTGAAGCCGCTGTGTCAGCTCGTCAATCCGCCCGATTCTGCAACTCTCGGTCAGCTCTAACACAAGGCGCTCCGGCGCGATATGGTATTCATTTAATTTGCTGACCGTGAAATCCACCAAGTCATCATCGTGGAGCTGGATATAGGAGACATTGACATGGACCTTCTCAATCGCATGAAGCCCCCTCTCCTCCCACTCATTCAGGTATTTGAGCACCTGCTCGATAATCCATTTTCCCACGGGAATAATAAACGCAGTATCCTCAAGAACTGGGATAAACTCCATCGGTCCGATTTCGGGAAAACGCTCATCACTCCAGCGAAGAAGCGTCTCACAGCTTGTACCCTTTCCGGTCCTGGAATCTATAATCGGCTGCATGACGATTGAAAATCCCTTAAAACCCTCGTTGACACACTCGCGCATGGCATCCCGCAGCCGCAGCATCCGCGTCTTTTTCAGATGCATTTCTTCTGTGTAGATGGACACCCCTCTGCCGCCTGCGCTCTTGGCATTTTCCAGCGCAATCAGCATATTGCTCATAATCTGGTCAATGTACTTCCCATTCTGCGGAAACAGCACTGCCCCCGCCCTGAAATCAAGCTGTACTTGATTCCGCTCGATTTCCAGCGAAAAAAATGCCTGCTGCATTTTTTCGACCTCCCGCGCCACCTGCTCACAGGCTGCGTTCTCGAGCAAAAGCGCAAAATCCGAACCGTCCATGCGGTAGATGCGCGTCCCCGGCGTCCGCACGCCAAGCATCTTGTGCGCGGCGGCATAGAGTGTCTTATCCCCATAGGAATAGCCAAACTCATCATTGATCCGCTTAAAATTATTGAGTCCGATCAGGACTGCCGCACCGCATTTATTGTTGTAGAGCAGTTCCTCTGTGTCCTTGCGGAACTCGTGCAGCGTCCACAGCCCCGTCACAGGGTCAATTTTATTTCTGACGCCTAGGTTCGTGACAAAGCCGGCAAAAAAGTCCATATTGCCCTCCTCGTCGTAGGTCATATATCCCTTACAGTTGACCCACACATAGTCTCCCTCGGCATTCAGCATACGGTATTCCACATCATGATACGCGCTGACATGATTTGCCATATCCTCAAAATCTTTTAGGTAAGCGCCCTTATCGTCGGGGTGGATTCGTTTGAGCCACTCTATATCAGCAGGATAGAGAAGCTCACTCCCTAAACCAAAATATTCCACTGCCCCCTTGGACCATCTTGCTGTATTGTCCTTCATATTACTCGCAAAGAAAAAAGTCCTGTTCGATGACTGTGCCAGCACATCAAACAGTTTTGAATCGTACTCGTTCATTATGCTATCATATTCCATAGCTTTCATCCTCTTTAAAAAACCTGTCGCAAACTCATTATAACTTATATATTATACCGTAAATGCGCCCTAAACTCAATCAGGTTTCTGTATTTTTTTCTCAAAATGCTGGTAATCCTTGCTGCTGTTCCACGCCCCGCCCCACTCAAAGCCATGCTCGATAAACAACTGGTAACACAAGTCCTCCCGGTCAATCTTATATGGAAAATCCGCACTGCGGTCTGCGTATTCACCTGCATTCTGCGGCGAAACCAACACTTTTCCGTCTTTTGTGCGCACATAGGGATTGTACAGCGGATTGATGTCGATGGCACATCCATAGGAATGATTGGAGAGCTTCGACTTGCCGGGTACGGTTCTGTAATTAAAGCAGGAGGTATTGTTGTCCGCCATAGACAGCTCGTCGTCTGCGTTGTACGCGTCAATCAGCCATACCTTCTCAATGGGATACTGGTGTTCATACAATTCGCGGAAAATATCCAGCAAATCCTGCGCAATCGCCTGATTGCAGATGAGTTCTCCCTCTTGAACCTGCGCCTGAAAATCATAGTGCAGGATATGGACGTAAGCTAATTCCTCATAGGAGATCTGTATGGGCTCTGCCGTGTCAGGATAGGATTTTCCTGTGATGCGCGCCTTGAGTTCTTCTGTCAAACCAGTCGTGTAAAATGCGGTGTCGGCGTCATGGACTGGCTCTGATTCTATCTGTATTTCTGTCTCTGTATTTTCTGCCAGCGGCGTTTCCTCTGTCCTCCCAAGTCCGCTGAAATCTATTGTTTCTGTTTCGCCCTCCGCCGGCTCTTGCCGGTTCTGTCTTTTAAAAAGCATGAGCAGGCACGCCAAAAACAGCAGGCTTGACAAGATTACGATCATGAAATATCTGTTTCTTTTCATCATTGTGACCTCCTTTCCGCGTATGGGTCTGTGCATCACAAACAGGAAGCTGCCAAAACAGCCTCCTGTTTGTGATATAGACTCTCCGAGTCTCCCTATGCGTGTATTCTCTGCCTGTAGCTGCCGGCATCAATGGCGTAGTGGTCATATTGGTGTGCAAATGGCTTTTCTGAAATATTGATTGACATGATTGTCCTCCTTGCGCGTGATTTGGGCTTCTTTTTTATAAGATTTATATCGGTAAAAATCTCTCGATTGCCAACACGCATTGCACCAAATAACTATGAAAATACTTTATAAAAATACTTTCTTTACTGCCGTATATCCACATACCCAACCGCCAGCGATTCCTCACAGAACTCAAAACTGCTGCCCGACGTGTTCAAATCCAGATAAAGATATGACAGTTCTTCCTCCGGCACGAGCCATGCCATGTGCACTGTCTCCGTCTTTCCAGCGCCCAGCTTTGTGATATAATTATTATTCCGCTCTCCGCCATGTACATCATAATACCACATCTCTGTCCTGTGCGCTGCCCCCTGCGGCACCGCCTCATCCCACTCTGCATGTTCATCAGATGACTTTCCTTTATAGCATATCATTTGGCCGTTCTCCTCGGTAATTTTCATCAGATTGCCAAAAAACAGTACCTCCTCCAACTGCTTCGTTCCTGTATTGGTGTACTCTACTGTGACATACACCAGCTTCTGCGGCACCACGCGGCTGTCCACCGCTTCATTGAGGGAATGAATGCCATCGCCGTACTTTATATAATTGATTTTTGCCGGCAGCAGTTTTCCCGACGAATCCAGCTCTTGTTGCAGCTCCTCCCTGTCCTCGCTGTCGAACACAGACAAATCCAGCAGGCTCACATCATCGCGAACCTGTACATCCGCCACCTTTATTTCAATCTGGTTAAGCCCCCGCCAGTCCTCCTCGACTGGTACAGACACCGCTGAGAACGTCTCGCCAACCGCATGTGTATTTGCCATCGCGGATTTTGGAATGGATATGTCAGAGGCCCATGTTTCTACAGTCTGCGGCTCCGTCTTTGACTTCAAATATTCACTCCACTGGTATGCGTGGACAAGCTCTTGTGACGTTTCGTCCGAAGCCGGTGTCAAACGGACACCCTCCGCAATCTTCAGGGCCTCCTCCTTGGGCACATCGGAGGCTGCGAACATTTCCATCACATAATGTACATCTGTGTATGCCACATAGATGCGCTGGTTAAAGCAAACCTCGCCGTCCTCCCCGCCGTACAGGACATAGTACACGCCGTCGTAACCGTTTACTTTGACCGTCTCTGTCTCCTTCACACCGGTTGTCAGCATCTCGAACTGCGCGTCTCCTGTGTCCATTTTATAAAATGCGACCGTGACACCGCCTTTATATAAATTATCTGAATAACTGTACTTTCCGTCCTCTGTCTTTACCATTCCCTCTGGCAGATACGAAACCTCGAGCGCTATATCCCCAAGCGCTGTATTCTGAAGCGTGTCTTTTTGTGTCATGGGAGCATCTGCGGTTACATGATTTGGCTGAGGTGTCGTCGATTCAATGCTTGTTTTGGCTGCATACTTGCCCACCTTTTCTGTGTGCATCCTGTATGCAACACCTGCGGCTACCGTTGTTCCAAGCAGCATGACTGCCGCAAGCGTCGCGATCAGCACTTTTCTTGCCTTATAGTTTCTCCTTCTGATTGGTGATGTTGTTCCCATTTGTTTGCGCACTTCCTGTTCAACCATTGAGCGCAGTTCTTCTGGCATTGATGGAAAATGCTGTCCTAACGCTTTTAATTCGAAAGCTTCTATTTCAAAAGCCTCTATTTCGGAAGTTTCTATATCAGAAGTTTTTATATCAGAAGTTTTTATATCAAATTGTTTTGCAGTCTGTTTTATTTCCATTTATTAATCTCCACTTTCCCTGCCCGCCTGCCGGGCGCAATTTATTTTGCCTCCGCCAAATCTTTTTTGATTTTTGCTCTGGCGCGCATCAGACGATTTTTTACGGCGCTCTGCGTCGTATTCATCAATTCCGCAATTTCCTTGACATGGTACCCTTCTATATAATAGAGTGCGACCGTGAGGCGGATTTCTTCCGGCAGGCGGCTGAGTGCATCGTACAGCTCTGAATAATCTGCCTGCTCTGCTGCCGCTTCCTTGGCGGTAAAATCGTCGATTGGCACCAGTCTGCGCTCATGCCGCATAATGGCATAGCACTCATTTATCACGATGCGCACAAGCCACGTCTTTGCATAGGAGTCCTTGCGCAAGGTCTGTATCCCTGTAAACGCCTTCACGATCGCCTCCTGTATGGCATCGGCACAGTCTGCGTCACTGCGCAGCAGCGTCTTTGCCACACGGTACATCGTCTCCTCCGATGCGATAATTAAATTCCCCAATTGTTCCTTTGTCATAGTTTCCTCTCCGCCGGCTTTCTTTTTACGAAATAATATTTTGTAATTCATTACACTGATTAGATGTATCATAACATCAATCGGTCCCGCCACACAAAAATTTTTCCCAAAATACTCAAATCAAACCAATTGCACATCACATGCCAATATGATATACTAAACTATACTTTATAAGACCGCCTGAATTTCAGGCGGTCTTTACATAAAATATATCAAACAAATGTATCAGACGACCGTGTTGAAAGGATATAGAACGATATGGAAACCAGAAAAACCAATGGATATCTCATCATTGAATGCCATCCGGGCAGACAGCCGCAAATACTCTTTGCGGACAGCGGCGCGTGTGCAGTCACAGACAGCAGCTTAGAGCTGCTGCTGCGCGCCAATCCCGACCAGCTTGCAGAAAACCACAAAATTGAACGCATTGCACTGGACACCCGGCATGAACTGTGGGTACTGGCGCGCAGTGACGCCTCACCGTACCAAGCTGAGCTCGAACAGCTCCGGCAGCAGAATACGGAGCTTGCCGAAGCCCTGCGCGCCTGTGAGGAGGAAAACCGCGCAAAGAGCAGTTTCCTGTCCAGTATGTCCCATGATATCCGCACGCCAATGAATGCGATTATGGGCATGACCTCCATCGGTCTCTCGCACATTGACGAAAAACCGCGCGTGCTTGACTGTCTGCAAAAGATTCAGACGGCATCAGCCCATCTGATGAGTCTGGTCAATGACGTGCTCGACATGTCGCGGATTGCCAGCGGGCGCATGACCTTGAGTGAGGAACCCTTTTCGCTGGCAGATATGGTGCACGATATTATGATTATTGTGCGTCCGCAGGCGGCACAAAAACATCAGTCCCTTCAGATCGAAGTCGGAAAAATATATGAGGAAAATCTAATCGGCGATCCGCTCCACCTGCGCCAGATCTTTGTAAATATCATTGGAAATGCTGTAAAATACACACAGGCGGAGGGCAGCATTCACGTGAATATGACACAGCGTTTTGATGCCGCGGATAAAAAAACAAAAGACATCTGGCTCGATTTCCAATGCAAAGATAACGGAATCGGCATGAGCCCGGCATTCTTAGAACAAATATTCGTTCCCTTTGAGCGTGTCAACAGCTCTGCCACCAACAAAATAGAGGGAACAGGACTTGGCATGTCGATAGTAAAAAACCTCCTCGACCGCATGGGCGGCACTATCACTGTCGAGAGCGAGGAGGGCAAAGGAAGCTGCTTTCGCGTCTCCATTCCACTGACGGCCGCGCCGCCAAATCCGAACGAACAGCCTCTTCCCGCGGGGCAGACCGTTCTGATCGCAGAGACGCTCGACAGCCGCGCACAACAGCTTGCCGAATACCTGCAAGACGGCGGCATGGCTTCTGTGCGCCTCAAAAATGGTATGGAGGTTGTGACATGGCTGACCGAAGCCCAGTATGAGAACCGTATGCCCTGCGCACTGCTTACCGGGCAAGAGCTCAACGACATGTCTGCGTTGAACATGGCGTCTCATGTGCGCCAGCTCGCCGGAAAAGATTTTCCGATTATCATGGTCGCAGATGCGGACTGGGTTCAAATCGAATACCGCGCGACAAGGGCAGGCATCAATGGTTTTGTGCCCTGTCCGCTGTTTCAGAGCAGGCTCTTTGCAACCTTGTCAGAGCTGACTGACAAGGCACAGCAAAACTGCGGCGGTACACCCGAACTAGAGCTGGATTACAGCAAGTACCACATTCTGTTGGTTGAGGATAACGAGCTGAACCGTGAAATTGCCTTAGAGCTGCTGTCCCTGACTGGTGTGCAGGTGGAGACGGCAGAAAACGGACTGCGTGCGGTGGAAGCCTTTGAGAATGCGCCGGAGGGATATTTTGATCTGATCTTTATGGATATTCAGATGCCTGTCATGAACGGTTACGACGCTGCCAAAAAAATCCGCCAGCTTCCCCGCAATGATGCCGCGTCAGTCTGGATTGTCGCCATGACCGCCAACGCCTTCGTGGAGGATATCCGTCTCTCGCGGGAGGCAGGCATGAACGAACACTGCTCTAAGCCCGTAAACGAGGAACGCTTACACGAAATACTGCGCAAGCGCTTTTCACGCAAAGAGCCGTAATACTTGAACGACAGGAGGGATTCCCTATGCAACCCTATCAAGAGGAATATATCGCAAACTTAAAGGATATTACTGTACTGGCTTCCCGAAGGCAGACATCAAACCATTCCTTAGCAGAGTATCAGGAAAAACTGCTGCATGATCGAAGCCTGTTAGAGAAAAAAATCAACCGCAATATCGAGCTGCTGCGCGACGGGCTCTTTCCACTGTTTGACAGGCTCTTTGAAGCACCTCCCGCAGAGCTGGCTGAGCTGGAGGAATTTGCAGGTGCACTTTTAAATGGAAAAGATGAGTTAGATGCGGGTCTGTTCTGTCAAATCTATCACGCACTGTTAATCCATGCGCGCCACAACAAAGACCGCAACGCAATTATCCGCTGCCTGTACTGGCTGGGAATCGGGCGGCATCATATGTCTACCAAAATGGTCGGAATTGACTTGGCAGACATTGATCACTATATGTCGCAGATGCGGTTATGCTTCACAGAAGCCGCTGCCTATCTCAAATTTTTTGAAGAGATTGACGACACAGACACCAAGGGCTACATACTGCGCTCACGCGCCAACACCGCGCTCGGGCAGTTTAAATCCGCCAGCGCCAAAATCCGTCTGACAAGACAGACGCTGCAAATTTTAAAAGATGAGGGCTACCACGAAAATGCCCCAAACCTTCCTTGGGACAGATACATCTACATGACACATCAGCAGATGGTTTCCAACACCTCCTACTGCCGTGAGCATGACATGACTGCACAGGATGTCGCGTCCATCATGGAATCTGTCCATATTGTCCACCAGCGGCGGATTGAGGAGGCGGCGGACAAACAGGAGATTCCGATCCGCTCTGCCTTCTCCCGTTCTGCCATCGAGTACTATTGCGGAATGTTCACACTTGAAACACTGCTTGGCAAAATGGAAGAATTGATGGACCTTGCGGACACCACAAGCTTTTCACTCGAAAATATGTACGCCGTCATCTCTCTCCCTGCCTTCTACTGCCAGTACCTGCGCCAATATCCCGAACAACTGTCTGGACGGGAAAAATATCTGGAAAATTTATACAGAAAAGCGATTTCCTATGTGGAGGCTTTCCCAAAAGGCGAGACAAATGATCAAATCTTTTTCTATGTCAGGCAGCTCTCGACCACCTTCGTCGAGACCGCAGACAGTATCTCCTATGGAGACTTTCAGAAAACCATGCTGATACACTTTGCACCGGATATTTACGTTCATTCACAGGTGGTCGGCAAGGTTGCCGCTGTCCTGTGTGACACGATTCTCTCTGAGGAGCCTGATTTTTTTGATGATATTGAACAGCTCCAGCAGATCCAGAATCCAGCGGCAAAGCGTCAGGCGGTTCTTGACTTTGCCATGAACTGCGGCGTGTTTCATGATGTCGGCATCATTAATTTTATCAGCCTGTTCACCCGCACTGCAAGACAGTGGTTTGACGAGGAGTACGAAATTACACAACTGCACACGATTGTCGGAAACAAGCGGCTTGCCACCTGCGCATCGACGCGCGCCTACGCCGCGGCAGCGCTTGGACATCACAGTTGGTATGACGGCTCGCACGGGTATCCTGAAACGTACAAACGCTTAACATGTCCCTGCCGCCAGATGGTCGATGTAATCGGGCTGATTGACTGGCTCGATAACTCTATCAGCCGCGCATGGCTCTATGGCCATACCAAAAGAAACTTCGATGAAGCCATACGGGCTGCACTCCTGCTCGAGGGCAAGCGCTTCTCACCGCTTCTGACAGCCCGCCTGCGGGACAAAGCCATCGTGGAAAAGCTCAGACAGCGCTTTGTCTCCGCCCGACTCGAGGCATACGGGCAATTGTATGAGGCGGAAAACTGCGCGCCGCTTTAGCGGCATCGTCCGTGTGCATAAAAAACTAGGAGGACATACTTCTTTGATGCCCTCCTAGTTTCTGGTCAAAATTACATTGAAGAAAATTGTTCTTTGCCTACAAAGCACAGCGGACAAAGGAAATCCTCCGGCACATCCTCCCATTTTGTCCCCGGTGCAATTCCGCCCTCTGGATACCCTTTCTCCTCATCGTACACCCAGTCACATACATCACATATATACTTCATGGCTCTGTTCCTTTCACAATAAGATTTCAGGAATAGTATTCCCGTTTTATCTGTAAAAATTCACCGCTCGATAAGGCAGATGCACTCCACGCACTCCGTAAACCCAAACATATCAACCGGCGACGCCTCTTTTGCATGATACCCTTCCCTGCGGAACCAAGCCAAATCCCTGCCCAGCGTCTCCGGCTCGCATGACACATAGACAATCCGTGACGGCTTTAACGAGACGGCCGCCCTGACAAACGCCTCTGTACTCCCGCTGCGAGGCGGGTCCATGACAATCACGTCCGCGCGCTCGCCCTTTTGTGACATACGTGTCATATATTCGGTGGCATCTGCCGCCACAAAATGCATATTTTTAATATTGTTTCTCTTGGCGTTTGCCTTTGCATCTTTTACTGCCTGTGCATTGAGTTCTATTCCAGTCACATGCATTGCCTTTGCGCTCATGCACATGCCTATGGTGCCAATGCCGCAATAGGCATCAATCACATGCTCGCGCCCAGTCAGCGCTGCCGCCTGTACTGCCTTTTTGTACAGCACCTGCGTCTGTGCCGAATTGACCTGATAAAACGACGAGGGCGATATGCGAAACCGCAGTCCCATCAGCACATCCTCGATAAAGCCCGGCCCATATAGCGTCTTTTCCCTGTCGCCAAGCACCATTGTGGTCTGTTTGTCATTGATATTCTGCACGATCGTCGTAATCTCAGGGTGATGCCTGCGAAGCTCTGCCACAAAATGATTTTTATGCGGAAACTCCGCGGCGGCTGTGACAAGCACTACCATGATCTGCTTTGTCGATGCCCCTTTTCGCACAAGAATGTGGCGCATCAGCCCCCGTCTGGTATCCTCATTGTACACCCACAGTTTAAAGGACTGGATAAGCTGCGCCGCGGTCTGTATGATTGCTGATGCCTGCGCATCTTCGATCAGGCAGCCGCTGACGGGTACGAGCGTGTGCGTCCCCTCCGCATAAGTGCCCGCCACTACCTCCTCCTTGATCTTGCCAAAGACTGCGTGCACTTTATTTCGGTAATGATATGGATAATACATTCCCGCCACATCATGAATCTGGCTGCAATACTTTCCAATATGCCTAATAACATATTCCTTCTTCTGTGCAAGCTCCTCCTCATAACTCTTTTCGCCTATATGGCAGGCGCCGCACCTTGCCACATAGGGGCACTGCTGCGTCTGGCTCATTTTTTCCATGACAATTCCTCCTGATGATATTACCGCTCTCTGCGCACTTGGAAAATATAAAATTTGAGATAATACGACTCCTCCGCACTCCACAAAATCGGGTGATCAGCAGACTGTGTCCTGTACTCAACCTGCCTCAAACGGCAGTGGACGCTCTTTGCCGCCTGCGCAATGGTCTGTGTAAACAGTTCATAGTCCATAAAATGCGAACACGAGCAAGTCGCAAGAAATCCGCCGTCCCGCACCAGCTTCATTCCCCGCATATTAATCTCGCGATACCCCTTCACCGCATTTTTGACAGAATTTCTTGATTTTGTGAACGCCGGCGGGTCTAATATCACAACATCATACTGTGCCCCCGCCGCCTCAAGGCTGGGCAGCAGATCAAATACATCTGCACACTGAAATTTGACGACGTCTTGCAAACCGTTCAGCACCGCATTCTTTGACGCCTGCGCCACGGCAAGCTCAGACGCATCGACGCCCAGCACGCTCTTTGCCCCCGCGATGCCCGCATTCAGCGCAAAAGAACCCGTGTGGGTAAAGCAGTCCAGCACCGCTGCCCCCTTGCACAGCTTCTGGATTGCCAGCCTGTTATATTTCTGGTCGAGAAAAAATCCCGTCTTTTGTCCATCCTTCACATCAACCAGATAGCGGACACCATTTTCCATGATTTCCACATTGGTGTCAAATGGCTCGCCGATAAAGCCCTTAAAACATGCCATGCCCTCGCGAAGCCTCACTTTCGCATCGCTGCGCTCATAGACGCCCCGTATAACAATGTCCTCCTGCGCAAGCACTTCCTTTAGGCACGTGACAATCTCTAATTTCAGCCGATCGATGCCAAGCGCGAGCGACTCCACCACCAGCACATCGGAAAATTTGTCAATCACAATGCCCGGCAGAAAGTCCGCCTCGCCAAAAATGACACGGCAGCTCGATGTGTCTACCGTCTTTTGGCGGTATTCCCACGCCTCACGCACTCGCCTTTTCAAGAAATCCCGGTCGATCTGCTGGTTCTGTTCGCGCGTCAGCATACGAATCCGTATCTTGGAATTTAAATTGATAAAACCGCACCCCATTCCATACCCGTCAAAATCATGCACCACCACAATATCTCCGTTCTGAAAAGAACCCAGTACACTATCAATTTCATTGTCATAAATCCAAAGTCCGCCCGCCTTCAGGCTTCTTCCCTCTCCTTTTTTCAAGGTGACAATTGTCTCTGCCATCGCTGCTGCTCCTTTCAAAATAAGATTTCCAGATAGGCATCATAGGCTTTTATGACACTCGTGTCATGAAATTCCGCCAGTTGTTCCCGGACTGCCCTGAAATACCACTCCTGCTTCGCCCGGTCGGTCTGGTTAAATTTTGCCCAGATATCGCTTTTTATATGGCGCTGCTCCTTCACTATGGATTCCAAGTTCGCCGTCTTATCCGCCAGCACGATCACCTTGGTATCCATAGACGCCTTTTTCAGATGCTCCACCGTCTCCCGCTTTCGTATTTCCCACGTCTGGGAAGCCGGGATATTGGGGCGTTTATTCTCGGTTTCGCTCTCCACCAGCCGCGCAACCCTGTCACCAAACCTGCGCTGCAAATCCTCAAAAGTCACCCATGTATCCTCCACCGTATCATGGAGAATTGCCGCCTGTAGCACCTGCGTATCCTCCGTGAGCTCTGTCGCATAATTCATGGTCGTAATAATATGGGCAAAGTATGGAATGTCCGTCTTTTTTCTATTCTGCCCTGCATGTGCACTGGCAGCGTATGTATATGCCTCGTACAACCGCTCGTCCATTCCCGCCACAGACGGAAAAAGGGCTGGTTTTTCCTCCAATCCCTTTTCCTGATAACAGCACACAAACTGTCCCGGAACGCACAGTGTCCCTTCTGTGTAACAGGGGCAACCGCGTCCGCACACCTGCTGTTCCTTTCTATAATTTAACCTGCCGTCTACTGCCCTGCAATAAAAATATCCTTCACTGTCTGCTATCGCAACATGTTCATCTCTGTTCATAGTTAATCCTTTTTGGTAAATTCTATAATCCAGCCTTTTCCCTCACTGCCGTCGTCCGTCTTGTACGTACCGTACTCCATACGGCAGGTAAAAGAAACGCCCTGCTCCGCCTTCATCTCATTTACCACCTTCTCCATCGCTTTTTTGACCTTGGACTCATCATTTCCGGTATTTGAATTTCTGTACACGGTGCCAAACTTTTCTATATTGTAGCGTATCGCCCGGTTTAGCGCCAGTTTCAAGTCTCTGTCATTGCGAAAAGGTCCTGCAAGACTGTTGCTGAGATAATTATTTCTATAATTAATGAGATATGCCTGCATGGTCATATTCGCAACATTCTTGTCCAGTTTGGATTCATTCTCATACACCTCCTTGAGCAGCTTGCCGCTGTCCTGCAAAATGCAGGAATCCAGCATCGCATAGCCCATCAGGAATGAGTCAAGATACTTGATATAGGTGTTTTCGTCCATATCCTCCACGTCATCTGCATCAAACTCACTTAATTCAGGATTCTTGTAAAAAGAAAACGTCCCCTTGGTCAGCTTCGTGAGATCTGAACCTGTCACAACCGAATTCGCTGTGCCTGCATTCTTGGAGACCAGCCCGTCACCCGGCACATAATACGTTCCGTTCAGCGATACCTGAAACCAGCCGTTTGACGTAATTCCTGTCACACTGACTGGCAAATCCTTTGCGATGACTGTCACAACACCCGAATTGATGTCGGGCTGCTTGTATACCGTGGTCTTATCGTTGCTGTAGAGTACCGCCTTGCTCTCCTTCACTGTAAACTCCACCGCATAGGTCTTTAAAAGCTGGCGGTTTGCACCAGCAAACTGCGCGGAGGAAACTGCAAGGAGAGCAGCCACCAGCGCACCTGTTACTTTGATTCCTAATTCCTTCGTTTTTTTCATACCCTTTTCCCTATTTTCCAGTTATCATTATTTATTTCCAGATTCCGACTCTGTCCTCCGGCGCCACGTACATTTTATCTGTTTCTTTGATGTCATATATCTTGTAAAACGCATCGCATGAGCTTAGGACGGCATTGACACGCACCTTATTGGGTGAGTGGGTGTCAGTATTTAACAAATACATCATAAAACTCGCCGTGTCCTCACTCGCCCAGTTGTATGTCATCTGTCCAAATGCCTCGTCGAGTGCTTTGGCGTCATCGCCTATGATGGACGTGATGCAGGTCATTGCGCCGAGGTCCGCAATGTTTTCCATCAGTGTCAGATCTCCGTTGACCTTGGTTCCCATCATCTCATAGTTGCTGTAATAATCAATGATCGACTGGGACATTTTCTTGTACTCTGCCATCTCCTCGTCCGTCCACCAGACATTGTAGTTGCCGTACTCATCATAGAGGGCGCCACTCGAGTCAAACGCATGGCTGACCTCGTGGGCAATGACAAAACCGATTCCGCCCAAGTTGGCGCCGTCACTGTTGTCACTGTCATAAAACGGCGCCTGCAAGATTGCTGCCGGGAAGATAATCTCATTGTTCAAGGGATCATACATCGCATTGATTGTCTGCGGCGTCACATCCCACTCCGAGCGGTCCACCTTGGTGCCCAGCTTGTTCAGGCTGTCGTCGATGGCAACCTGCATACTCACGAGCAGGTTTGACAGCAGACTTCCGCCCTCTGAGATGGGCGTCACCTGCATCATATCGCGCGCTGCGGGCCACTGGTCGGGATACCCGATTTTGACCTGCATGGTCTCCAGCTTGCGGATTGCCTTCTGTTTGGTCGCATCACTCATCCACTCCTGCCGGCTGATAATCGCCTCATATTCCTTCAAAATCTGCCCGATCATCTTCTCCACAGCCTCTTTGTCCTCTGCTGAAAAGTGCTCCTTGACGTAAATCATGCCAAAATCCCACGGGAGCATATCCTGCGTCAGATTCTTCCATGTCTTTTCATCTCCCCAGCTCTCTGTGATGCCATAGAGCGCATTCTTCATATCGTCGCTGAGCTTTGCGTACGCTGCATCTGCGTATTTTGCAGTGTCATTGAGCATGACAAACGTGGAGTAATCCTTTAGCGCCTGCAGATTTTCCTCCACCAGCAGGGAATTAATCTTTTTTGCCTGCTCCACATCCATCACAATGTATTTATCCTGCCCGTCTATCTTGAGTGTCTTTAACATCCTGGGTATATCCACATTGGTATAAAGTTTTTGCAAATCCTGCTGGGTGTACACATTATAAGTGACTGCCGGATCATACATCTGTTCTGTCGTCAGCGTGGACGCGCAGATATCGCGCAGCAGCGCCTCGATCGAATCGGTACTCTGGGCTGCCTCGTTTGCCGTCATGCCAAACTCCATCAGCATATCGTTGATATACTCAAGATACATATCCACGTATTCCTGCGTGTTTTCCCCCTCGATATACTCCTTTCCGATCAGGGTGTCGGCATACATCATATACACGGCGTACTCGCTCGAATCCGCCTTATCCTGCATGATACTGTAGCCGCCGACGATACTGCTGAAGCCAAACTCCCCGCTCAGATGTGCCAGCGCGTCCACATACTCCCCGATCGTGCCGGCGTTGCGAATGCTGTCCATATGCGGCTTCAACGGGCCAAGCCCCGTCTCATTGCGGTTTTCTATATTGGTCACGCACTCGTACATGTCCTTGATCTTCTGCTCCGAGCTGCCTTTCTCATACGTTTTGCCGTCTGACGCCAGCTCGTCAATAATCTCCTCCATCTCGCCGCTCACGACGGCATTTAACTCACCGAACCAGTCCCAGTGCGCATCTGTCGGTGCAAGCTCAATTTTTGATAAAAGGTTCTGGTTTACAAACTCATAGTAGTCGTCCTGATATCGTACCTCCTTGTCCTCATCTTCGCCGTCTGCCTCACGCTCTCTGTTCTCAGTATCCTTGTCGTCCCCTGCGCTCTCCCGCTCATCGTCTGCCGGCTCCTTCCCGTCCTCCTTGTCATTCCTCCCGCTGTTGAACAAATCCTTGATACTGCTCTGCGTCTTGTTTTCCGCTGTAGTGTCCTGCTCTTTCGTTCCTGTATTGCACCCCGTCATCTGTAGGGTCAAAATCACTGCCATAAACAGCGCCAATGCTCTTTTCTTCATGCCTTTTCACTTTTCCTCCATTCATGAGCCTTATAAAATACAGCTTAATATATTTATATTATAACAAAATAAAATAAAACACAACAATTCTCTGAAAACTTATTATTCCCTGATTCTTAAATTTTTGTTATTTTTTGTGTTTACAATTTCAGAAAAAACGCGTAGTATTAAATAGGAAGAAAAGAGGTTGTTGTTATGATAGGATTTTTGTTTATTCTTTTGAAAAGTATTGTGTCACTGATTACCCTGACCATTCTGTACTTAATCTCCATCAAGCCGCGGCTGCACGGGCGGCCTGATTACAAGCCATTCTTCGGCCATATGTACGCCCACCGCGGACTCCACAATATGAGCCCTGCCATTCAAAAATTAAAAAATTTAGAAAATATTGATAACGCTTCGGAGAAGCTGCCGGAAAATTCATACGCGGCTATCCAGCGCGCTGCCGACCTCGGTTATGGCATCGAGTTCGACGTACATCTCACCAAAGATGACATTCCTGTCGTTTTTCACGACGATACCCTCAGCCGCATGTGCGGTGTCAAGGGAAATCTAAGAGATTATACATACGAAGAATTACAGCAGTTTCGCCTGCTCGGAACGCAGGAGCGCATACCCGCCTTCGCGGACATTCTGAAAATGGTGGACGGCAGGGTTCCTCTGATCATAGAATACAAAGTCGAAAAAAATGCAGACAAGCTGTGCCGCATCTGCGACGCGCTTCTGGCAGATTACAAAGGGCTGTACTGTATCGAATCCTTTCATCCGCTTGCCGTGCGCTGGTATAAGACACACCGCCCAAACATTGTCAGGGGGCAGCTCTCGGAGGACTTCACCCGCCAGAAGCTCAATATTCCCTACTTTCTGCTGTCGCACCTCATTGGAAACTGCTACGCTTCACCGGACTTTATCGCCTACAACTGCAAGCACCGCAACGAGCTTTCCAGAACCATCTGCCGCAAGCTCTACAGGAGCCTGAGCGTGGCGTGGACGGTCCGCTCACAGGAGGAGCTTGACAATGTGTCGCAGAGCTTTGATTTGTTTATCTTTGAAGGATTTGATCCGGCAACACAGTCTGAAACTTCATCATAAATTGTGCTAATTTTCACAAAATTTTCAGATAATTCTTTGTGCTACCTGACAAATTTTCCATATCGGGGTTAAATTTTCTGATTTTTACTTGAATTTTTGCAAAAAAGCATGTATAGTGATAGTATTCAGTAATGTAGCATGCATTCACTGTATCAGCACTAAAGGCGCTGTTTCAATATAATTCGGAGATTTATGTTGAAAACAGTTCGTAAAGATAGGAATTAGGAGGATTCCCGTATGAAAGATTTAAAAGAAATGGATTTCGAAACTTTAAAAAACAACTTTGATAACCTATGCAGTGAGATAAACGAAGGCACCGATGCCGTCGCGCTCACGCTACGCAGTGGCCGGAAGGTCTACATTATGCCTGAGCAAAGCTATGACAACATTTCACGGTTCGTCATACAAAATACGTCGGTAAAGGTTTTACATTAAAAACAACTCCATTGAAACTTCGGATTTTCGAATTTCAATGGAGTTATTTTTCTGCGTAATTTTTTGAATGCGATTCTTATTTCGCCCGAATCTCAGAAATGCGCTTCTCGCGAACTGTTGTTCTTTTATAACAGATGGAATACATCACCGCTGACAGGAGCAGCGCCAGCAGCACATCAAGCATGGAGTGCTGTTTGATGAGCACGGTCGAGAATATAATGCTCACGCCGAGGGCAAGCATCGCAGCCTTGATCACCTTGCGGCCAGCGAAGCATTTACTCCGCCACACCGCGATCATAACTGCCACTGAATTATATACATGGATACTTGGCAAAATGTTGGTGGGCGTATCGGTCGCATACAGATTTTTGATCAGATCTATAAAGATACTGTCGTGATCAAACGCCTTTGGCCGTAAATTATGACCATTTGGGAATACTGCCGACACCACGATAAAGATTGTCATGCCCGCCATCAAAAATGCTACCAGCCGCTCACTCTCCTCCTTGTCCCTGATACACAACAGCACTACGGTGAGCGCTACATAGGGAAACCAGAGCAGATAGGGCACGATAAACACTTCACAAAACGGAATGTAGGCATCGACTGCAAAATTAATCTCATGTACTGCCACAGTGCGCCGCTCGAGATAAAAAAATGCCGCGAGATAAACGACGGCATACACCGCCATGATGACCAGTGCCTTGTACTGCACGAAAAGTCCTGTTATTTTCTTTTTCACAAATTCTCCTCCCCAGAGCATTTTATTTTTCATAAAATGCCTTACATACATCTACCTATTTCTAATGTTCATCATTATAGAATATACCCTGTGCAAAGTCAACTTATAAATACAAATCTTTAAGTAATCTTCATAAAATCTTAATATGTGAATACTTCGAGAGCCTGCGTACCCTGATTTACGGTCAAAACTGTAACTGTGTGCATGATTTTTTTTCATATTATATAAAATTTGAATGTAAATGTGTCCAAAAAGTGTGTTCTGATGTGCATTTTTCCCGAAATTACTTTATTTACGTAATTTTAGCCCAAATTAATCACCAATATGAAGCGTGAATTTTCGTAAAAATTTTTATAGATTTTCCATGATTTGATATTTGATTATTTTCCCCATTTTTAGTACACTAAGGAAGGAAGGAAATTAATTTTAATTTTATAAATATATTGGAGGGTTCATCTGTTATGAAATTTGATATGCATTGCCACACGAAGGAAGGCTCGATGGATGGAAAGATTCCCATAGCGGAATATGTTCAGATTCTCAAATCCAAGGGTTTTCAAGGAATGCTTGTAACAGATCACGATTCATACAACGGGTTTCGCAGATACCGCGATCATTTAAAAGGAAAGCTTGACGGCTTTGTCGTTCTAAAGGGAATCGAGTATGATACCATTGATGCAGGGCATATCCTTGTGATTCTGCCTGAGCATGTAAAATTATTGCTGATGGAGTGCCGCGGTCTGCCTGTGAGAGTTTTGCAGGAGGTAGTGCACAGACACGGCGGGATTCTCGGACCTGCACATCCCTGCGGAGAGCGCCATTTGAGCATCACGCGCACGCGCGCCTACAAGAAAAACCCTGCTGAACTCATGAAGCATTTTGATTTCGTGGAAGCGTTCAATGCCTGTGAGTCCCCAGAGTCCAACACGGACGCGCGCAGGCTCGCAATGCAGTACGGACTGCCGATGTTTGGCGGCAGCGACTCCCACCACCCGGACTGCGTGGGCACTGCCTACACAGAGGTGAAAGACAATATTACCTGCGAATCGGCGCTGATCTCCTATATCAAGGAAGGGCATAGCGTCAATTACGGCGGAGAGTATTACCACGGTACAGTGAAAGGAAAACTTGGTGTTTTCAACCACGTCTTAGTAGAAAGTTTTTGGTTTTATAATCATTTTGCGAGCATGTACCGCCATCACAAGAGAAAGCTTGCGCTGTCACTTTTGAATCAATAGTACATAAAAAAGTGTTTCTGTCAAAGAAACACTTTTTTTCATGTCTTATATCATCTTCTCCTCCTTGCCCGGCGTGAGAATCCGAAAAGCGCCGCTGCCCGGCTCAAACACGACAGTCCGCGGGAAATCCTCCCCCACATCCGATGCAAGCAGCGGAATTTTGAGTTCGGCAAGCTTCTCCACCACTGCGTTTAGATTTCGCGAGGAGATGTCCCTGCTCTCCGGTATCAGGTCACACTTAATCATATGGGCAGCGCCCGCAATCTTTGCCACCAGACGCTTCCGGTGTGCCCCCTCAAGCACCAGTGTGTCAATCATCTCATCAAGTCCGCTGTCCGCGTACTTTGCCGCAACAAAATCTGTCCTGCTCGTCATCGTGTGATTTGGAAGCATCACATGCAGCAAGCCCCCCACGCCAGTGTGCGGGTCTCTAAGCGCCACGCCGACGCACGAGCCCAGGTCCTTTGTCATCAGTTTCTTTTCTCCCTTGGCAGTCTTGTAATCCCCCATGTTTACGATCACCATATTCTCCAGTTCTGCTACTGTAAATGCCGCCACAATAAATCCTCCATAAAATTTTTATTAAATAATTGTTAAAAAGTTATATCCTCATTATACCAAATTTTCCAAGTCTTTCAAGAAAAAAATACAGACAGCCCTGTTATCGGAACTGCCTGTCCTCATATTTCTCAAAAAATTCATTCAAATTCAATAGACACTTGATCATCACTTTCATCTCGTCCTCGTCCAGACCCTTCAAAATCGCCTTGATCATATTTCTGTGAAAGCCTCTGTGGTGGTAGAATGCTTTTTTACCCTTTGGCGTGAGCACGACCAAAACGACGCGCTTGTCTGTCTTGCTGCGCTCACGTATGATATATCCCTTATCCTCAAGACTGTTCATGTTGGTGGTCAGTGTGCCCATCGTCACATTCAGACGTTTCGCAATATCTGACATCCGGCGCGGCTCCTCGATGCCGATCGCCTCGATGATATGCATATCATTGTTTGTGATGTCCTTGTATTCCTCAGTGATGATCGCCTTCTCCTCCGCGTCCATTATATTGTTAAAGAGCTTGACCAGCATCTCATTCAACACCCTGCTCGTCTTCTTTTCGATGGTACTCACCTCCATATCACCTGCCTGAAAAAAGCTGCGCAGAGAAACCAGCCGTCTGATATCACTTACCATACCAGCACGCTTGCACCGTAAGTCAAGCCCGCGCCAAATCCAGACAGCACGATTCTGTCTCCTCTTTTGATCATGCCATTGCGGTTACACTCGTCGAGCAATACAGGAATTGTTGCCGAGGACATGTTGCCGATTTTGTGGATATTCATCGGAAACTTTGCCATCTCTGCTTTGAGGTGCTTTGCCACAGACTCGATAATGCGGACGTTTGCCTGATGTAAGATAAACCAGTCCACATCCTCCACCGTCCTTTCCGCCTTGTCAAGCGCCTGCTGGATACATGCCGGAACCTGCTTGGTAGCAAATTTGTAAACCGCCTGCCCATCCATCTGAATATACGGGCTTATTGTCTCATCCTCCGCATAAAAGGCACTGTTCAACGCCCGCTCTGCACACGAAAGCACCATTCCTTTTGCGCCGTCAGAACCCTGCACCATACACTCCATGCCAGCCCTGCGCCCATTTTCATACGTACACGTCTCCTCAGACGCCTCCACAAATGCCGCCCCTGCGCCGTCGCCAAACAAGATACAGGTTCCCCTGTCCTTCCAGTCCACAAGCTTTGAGAGCACCTCACTGCCCACAATCAAGGCATTTTTGTAGATTCCAGTCTGCAGATAGGCATTCGCTGTGTTCAGTGCAAACAAAAAGCCCGAACAAGCCGCATTCAGATCAAACGCCACCGCGTCTGCCGCGCCGATCAAATCCTGCACCTGACAGGCACAGCATGGCAGCAGCAGCTCCGGCGAGCAGGTCGCAACCAGTATCAAGTCCACCTCTGCGGCTGTTTTTCCTGCCATCTCAAGCGCCCTTTTGCACGCCTCGGCAGCCAGTGCAGACACCGTCTCCCCGGCGGACACCCTGCGCTGCGCAATGCCTGTCCGCTTCTGAATCCACTCGTCGGAGGTTTCCACAAGCTCCTGCAAGTCGAAATTTGTCACTATTTTCTCCGGCAGTGCGCTGCCTGTGCCGGTTATCCTTATTGTCATGTTGAAAATTCCTCCATTATATCCGCTACGGTCTCAATGCGATCTGCCCGGTAAGCATTACTTCCGCAGAAAATAAGACCTTCGTCCAGATTCCCCTCGACGGCATTGATCAGCGCCTCAGTAATGCAGTACGGCGCTGTGTCGGGCTTGCAGGTGATGATGCACTGCCTGCACCCGCGCATAAACCGCTCTCCTGCCTGCACCTTGTCCAGAAAGGCATTGTGTATCGCGCGCCCCGGCATTCCTACCGGGCTTTTGACGATCACGATATCCTCCTTCTTCGCATCGAGATACGCCTGCTTGTACGCATCCGACGCGTCGCACTCTCTGGTCGTGACAAAGCGTGTGGCAAGCTGTACACCCTTTGCGCCCATCGCAAGATAGTGCGCGAGATCTTTTTGCTCATACACGCCGCCTGCCACGACGACAGGCACTTCAAGCTCATCTGCAAGCGCAATGATTTCCCGTATTTCCGCGTCATAATCCTTTTCTTTGGTCACGGTATACGCATCAATATCTTCCTTGGAAAAGCCCAGATGCCCGCCTGCCAGCGGTCCCTCTACAACGACCAAGTCGGGCTTGCGGTCATACTTCTTTTTCCAGTGCTTTGCAATGACGCCGAGCGCTTTTCTGCTGGAAACGATGGGCGCAATCTTTGCGCTGCCGGCAAGCTCAGGCAGCGTCATGGGCAGCCCTGCACCTGAGATAATCAGATCTACACCGGCTGCCGCTGCCGCGCGCACATAGTCCTCGTACCGTCTCGTCGCCACCATGATATTGACACCGATTATACCGCCCGCTGCCAGTTCCCGCGCCTTTTTGATCTCCACACCGACTGCTTTGAGATTACTCTCGATCGGATTGCGGGCAAAGTCAGGGTCGCGGTAGCCAATCTGCGCCGTTGATATCACGCCCACACCACCGGCCGCCGCCACTGCGCCGGCAAGCCCTGACAAGCTGACCCCAACCCCCATTCCGCCCTGTATTACGGGAACGCGCGGGCAAAGATCTCCTATCCTCAATTCACTCATTCTTCTTAACCTTCTTTATATATTTCTCAAAATCCCCTGAACCGCTCGTAACGTTCCGCTGCAATCTGTTCTCCTGACTTGCCGTCGTATTTTTGTAAAAACTCCTTGATATATTCCTTCATATAGCTGCCGATCGCCGACGCTGTCTTGTTGTCTGCCCCGCCAAACTCCGGGACAATGCGCTCGATCACGCCAAGGCGTTTCAAATCCTGCGCCGTGATGTTCATGACCTCGCTCGCCTCCTGTGCGCGGTTGGAATCCTTCCACAAGATCGAAGCAAATCCCTCCGGTGAGAGAATGGAGTAGGTCGCATTCTCCATCATCCACACTTCATTGCCGACAGCCGTCGCAAGCGCGCCGCCGCTGCCGCCCTCCCCGATGAGAATGCACAGCACTGGAACTTTGAGCCCTGACATCTCGAGCAGGTTTCTGGCAATCGCCTCACCCTGTCCGCGCTCCTCCGCCTCCAGCCCGCAGAATGCACCGGATGTATTGACAAAGCTGATAATCGGGCGGTTGAACTTCTCCGCCTGCTTCATCAGGCGCAGCGCCTTCCTGTAGCCCTCCGGCAGCGGCATACCAAAGTTTCTCTCCTGACACTCCTTGAAATCCTTGCCCTTGATATCAGCCACGACGGTCACAGGCTGCCCCTCGATAAACCCGATGCCGCCGATCAGTGCCTTGTCATCGGCAAAGCCCCTGTCGCCGTGCGCCTCGACAAAGATGTCAAATATACTGTCCATATAGTCCAGCGCCGACGGGCGTTCCACCTGACGGACTGCCTTGACTTTCTCCCATGCACTGCGCGGTTTCGACTTCCAAGTCTGCTCCTTTAACTCCTCACTCAGCTCAAAGTGAAAATCTGTGTTGGGATAAAATCCTGCATAGGTCTGCTTTCCTGTTCCCTGATGGGACTTGATCAGGAAATGAATTGTCTTTTTGAGATTCTCGCGCAGCACAATGCCGTCCACAAATCCGTGCTCCACCAGAAATTCCGAAGTCTGAAAGCCTTCTGGAAGCTCCTGTCCGATGGTCTGTTTGATGACTCTGGGTCCCGCAAAGCCGATCAGCGCCCCCGGCTCTGCCATAATCACATCGCCGAGCATCGCAAAGCTTGCCGTCACGCCGCCTGTCGTGGGGTCTGTCAGAATAGAACAGTACAGCAGCCCCGCATCGCCGTGTCTCTTGATCGCCGCAGAAGTCTTTGCCATCTGCATCAGCGATACAATGCCCTCCTGCATTCTGGCGCCGCCGGAACAACAGAACAAAAAGACAGGAAGGCGCAGTTGTGTGGCGCGCTCGATCGCCCTTGTAATCTTCTCGCCGACAACGTGCCCCATGCTCGCCATCATAAAGCGGGAGTCGCACACGCCAAGCACGATCTCCTCGCCAAACACCTTGCAGCGCCCGACGGTCACAGCTTCCTTTAATCCAGTCTTGTCTCTTGTCGCTGCGAGTTTGTCCTCGTAGCCCTCATAGTCCAGCGGATTGCTCACTTCCATGTCCTCAAACCACGGTTCAAAGCTCTTTGCGTCCGCCACCATTCGGATACGGTTATTGGTCTTGACACGGAAATAACCGCCGCACTCATAACAGACATACCTTTTCTTGACAACGCGTGCGCGCTCTACCATCTTCCCACACTTAGGGCATTTGACCTCCTCTGTCTTTTCGGTTTTCTCCGCTTGTATGGCTGCCGCTTCCTCGGTATTCTCCAGTGTTTCATCGGATTTATTTTTGAGTCTCTGCTCGAGCTTATTGTACAAATTCAGGGGAAATCTCCTCTTGGTTTTCACCTGCTGTGATTCTTCCATCTTAAACCTCCTAATCGCCAATCGCAAACATTAACTCTGCTTTGCAAGCTGTCTTTCCATTGACTGTGGCAACTGCCTCGCCGACGCCGATCGGTCCTTTGACCTTGACAATCTTTGTCTCGAGCATGAGCACATCGCCCGGCAGAACCTTCTGTTTAAACCGCGCCTTGTTGATTCCCGCAAAATACGCTGTCTTGCCCTTCCACGCTGGAAGTCCAAGCAGGGCGACCGCCCCGACCTGTGCCAGCGCCTCCACGATCAGCACGCCCGGCATCACTGGATTGCCCGGAAAATGCCCTGCAAAAAAGGGCTCATTAAAACTCACGCACTTCCTGCCAAGCGCCCTCGTGCCCTCCTCGAGCTCCTCGATGGTATCAATCAGCATAAACGGGTGTCTGTGGGGAATGATCTCCATAATTTCCTTCGCTGTATAAACTGACATATGTGTCACCTTTTTCTTTCTGAAAGCCTATTTTAGATTACTCTGCATACTTTTTGATCAAAATGCTGGTGTTATGCCCGCCAAAGCCCAATGAGTTGCTAAGCGCATAGGCTATGTCCTCGCTGCTGCTCTCCTTGCAGTAGTTTAAGTCCATTTCCCCCTCACTCTCTGCAAGTCCGACCGTGCGGTGTATATACCCCTCCTCAAGCTCCTTCACGCAGGCAACAAACTCTACTGCGCCCGCCGCGCCGAGCAGATGCCCGACCATAGACTTTGTCGAGTTGATCTTGATATCCTTCGCGTGCTCACCGAACGCGAGCTTGATTGCCCTCGTCTCAAACAGATCATTGTGGTGCGTCGCCGTTCCGTGCGCGTTGATATACGTGATATCCTCCGGCGCTGCGCCTGCATCCTTTACCGCACCCAGCATCGCTGCCGCTGCGCCTGCGCCGTCCTCCGCCGGGGAAGTGATATGAAATGCGTCCGACGAGCAGCCATATCCCACAACCTCCGCATAAATCTTAGCGCCGCGCGCCTTTGCATGTTCAAGCTCCTCCAGCACGACAATCCCTGCGCCCTCGCCCATGACAAAGCCGCTTCTGTCCTTGTCAAACGGAATGGAACAGCGTGTGGGGTCCTCGCAGGTAGACAGCGCCGTCAGGGAAGAAAAGCCCGCGATGCCAATGGGCGTGATGGAGCTCTCTGTACCGCCTGCCACCATGATGTCTGCGTCGCCGTACTGAATCGTCCGAAACGCCTCCCCGATGGAGTTTGTGCCTGTGGCGCACGCTGTCACCACATTGATGCTCTTGCCTTTGAGATTGTAAGCGATGCTCACATTGCCCGCCGCCATGTTGGAAATCATCAGCGGCACCAGAAGCGGCGCAACTCTCGACGGTCCCTTCTCCTCCAGCTTGGTGTGCTCCCGCTCCATCGCCTGCAGGCTGCCGATGCCGCTTCCTACTGCGCAGCCAGCCCTGTATGGGTCCTCCTTGGTCATGTCAAGACCTGCGTCCTCGATGGCCTCCTTTGCCGCTGCAACTGCGAACTGGCAAAATGGCTCCATGCGGCGCGCTGCCTTCTTATCCATGTAATCAGCGGCGTTGAAATCCTTGACCTGTGCTGCCAATTTGCATTTATAGTCTGTCGTATCAAAATAGGAAATCGGTGCAAAACCGATTTTCCCCTCTTTTACACTATTCCAGAAAGAAGCAACATCATTGCCAATCGGGGTGATTGCGCCCATTCCTGTCACTACTACTCTTCTTTTCATATTTTTACCCTTTCCAATCTATATCCTATCGCGCTATATACACATGCCGCCGTCCACACAGATCACCTGCCCAGTGATGTAGTCCGAGCCGTCTCCTGCCAGAAACAGGACAAGATCTGCAATGTTTTTCGTGCTGCCCATCTTTCCCATCGGAATCATGCTGCTCAGCGTTTTCTTGGCATCCTCTGTCATATTTTTGGTCATATCGGTATCAATAAAGCCCGGCGCCACTGCATTGACATTGACCCCGCGGCTTGCAAACTCCCGCGCTACGCTCTTGGTAAGCCCGATCAGCCCCGCCTTCGACGCCGAATAGTTTGCCTGTCCCGCATTGCCGAGCACGCCGCTCACAGAGGAAATATTGATGATCTTTCCGCCTCTTTGTTTGATAAAGCTGCGGGAGAGATGACGAATCATGTGAAAGGCACCCTTTAAGTTTGTGTCAAGGACTGTATCATAGTCCTCCTCCGTCATGCGCATAATCAGATTATCTCTGGTGACACCCGCATTGTTCACGAGAATGTCCACTTTTTTATACTTGTCAAGCACTTGTTTTACAAACGCTTCACTCGCCGCAAAATCAGAGACATTGCACTGTATTGCCTCCGCGCTGCCGCCCTTTTGTACAATCTCAGCGACAACCGCCTCCGCGCTCTCCTTAGAGCCGTTATAATTCACTATTACCGTCGCGCCGTTTGCTGCCAGCACAAGCGCGATCTCTCTGCCAATGCCTCTGCCCGCGCCTGTCACAAGAGCGATTTTTCCCGTCAACATGACAATTCCTCCAATACCTTATCTAAATCTGCCACTTTATCTATATTCATGCATTTCACGTCCTTGTCGATTTTCTTCATAAATCCACTCAGCGTTTTTCCCGGTCCGATTTCTATGAAAAGGTCTATGCCGTCCGCGATCATTTTCTCGATAGTCTGCTGCCAGCACACAGAATTGGACACCTGATTTTTGAGAAGTGTCTTGACAGGTGCTGCCTCCACTACATCGAGTGCGTCCACATTGCTGATGTATGGAATGGCAGGTTTTCTAAGCTGAACACCAATCAACTCCTTCTCAAGCTTCTCTCCTGCACCCTTTAGCAGTGCAGAGTGAAATGGTCCGCTGACTTTGAGCGGTACACAGCGCTTTGCGCCGGCTTCCGAACATGCCTGCGCCGCTGCGAGCACTGCCTGCTCCTCACCTGTAATGACGATCTGGCCGGGGCAATTGTAATTTGCGATGGTCACAATGCCCTCTGTCTGGCGGCAGATCTCCTCAATCCTGTCACTCTCCAGCCCGAGCACTGCCGTCATGGCGCCGCCTTCTGGATACGCCTCCTGCATAAAGATGCCGCGCTTTCTGATGATATAGAACAAATCCTTCAAATCCATCACATCCGCCGCTGCCAGTGCGCCGTACTCGCCAAGGCTCAGCCCTGCGGTGGCATCTGCCTTGACGCCTTTGGACTCGAGCACTTTTAGAATTGCTACCTCTGTGGCAAGCATCGCAATCTGTGTGTACTCGGTGATGTTGAGCTCTTCATTCTCTGTAAAACAAAGCGCTTCCATATCCAGCCCGGACACCTCGCCCGCTAACTGGTAGACCTTTTTTGCCTCCTCATACGTATCATAAAAATCTTTTCCCATGCCCACATACTGTGAACCCTGTCCCGGAAAAATAAATGCTATTTTGTTCATTCTCTGCCTCTCTTAGTGATGCAGCCAGCCCTCAAACCCTGGGCTGCCGCATCTGTTGACCCTGTTAAATTCTGACCGCTTGTCATTATAAAAGATTCTGCTTTATAAAAGATTCTACATTATAAAAGATTCTGCTTCTCAGAATGTCTTGTTCAGGAGCGCTAATCCCTGCTCCATGATCTCTGCGATAATCTCCTTGCACGGCTGTTCTTTCTTGACAAGCCCTGCAATCTGGCCTGCCATGACCGTACCGTTCACCACATCTCCCTCCATGACCGCCTTTCTGAGCGAACCGAGGGTAAGCTTCTCCAGCTCCATGAAGTCTGCGCCTTCTTTTTCGAGCTTTAAGTATTCTTTGGTCATTTTATTGCGGATACTTCTGACCGGATGACCTGTCGTCATGCCAGTGACTGCCGAGTCGATATCCTTTGATTTGATGAGCATTGCCTTGTACTTCTCGTGTACGATAGATTCCGTCGCCACGACAAAGCGCGTGCCGATCTGCACTGCCTCTGCGCCGAGCATAAAGGCTGCTGCAAATCCTCTGCCATCTGCGATGCCGCCCGCTGCCACGACAGGAATCTCCACTGCATCTGCGATCTGCGGCACAAGCGCCATTGTCGTGATCGACCCAATATGTCCGCCGCTCTCCATGCCCTCTGCGACAACAGCATCTGCGCCGCCGCGCTGCATCAGCTTCGCCATCGCGACACTCGCCACGACAGGCATGACCTTCACGTCCGCCGCCTTCCACATCTCCATGTACTTCGATGGATTGCCTGCACCTGTAGTGACCACCTTGACGCCCTCGTCCACAACCACCTGCGCGATTGCGTCCGCCTCTGGATTCATGAGCATGATATTCACGCCAAACGGCTTGTCGGTCACTTCCTTTACCTTCTGAATCTGCTCTCTGACAAATTCTGCCGGCGCACCGCCCGCACCGATAATCCCCAGCCCTCCGGCTTCCGACACGGCCGCCGCCAGATTGTGCTCAGCGACCCATGCCATGCCGCCCTGAAGGATGGGATACTCTATTCCTAAGATTTCTGTTATTCTTGTTTTCATACAAACCTCTGTTTTTATCTTAGTTCTTGATTGGACTTGACGCTTACTCCTCTACGCCCTTGTCCTGCAAATACTTGATGATAGAGCCTACCGTTGTGATCTGCTCTAAATCCTCTGCCGGAATCTCCACGCCGTACTCATCCTGAAATGCGTCCACAAGCTCAAACAAATCAAGTGAGTCTGCGTCCAAATCCTCCTTGAAGCGTGTCTCCTCTGTGATCTCCACGCCCTCGATATTCAACTGCTCCTCGATGATTTCTTTTACTCTTTCTAACATGTTTGTTTCCATCCTTTCATTTTTCATTTCATTGCATGTTTTTTCATTTTGCTCTCTTTTTATTTTGCTTCAATACTCTGCGCCCACATTCAGGTCTGCCGTCAATTTATTTTGATGCTCAAATGTTTTGATTCTCAAATATTTTGACCTTCAAAGTATTTGCTGGTAACAGCATATACCTAACATAGTCTATTGTCAACAGGTTTTTTCCAGAATTTTCTTGATTTGGGTGCATTTAATACTTTGTTAAGAAACAGTTAGGGGGGACTGATTGAAAAAGCGGCTCAATGAAATGAACCGCTTTTTTCAATCCTGTTAATCCGTAATCTTGAACTTGAGTGTCTTTGTCCCATAATATCGCCCTATGCCCTGAACCGTTACCTGTGCGGTTCCTGTTTTGGTGTTATTTTTATAGGAAATAATCTTGATTTCTTCGTCTGTAAAGGGTACTGCTTCCCTGTCACCATATACGATTTCTTCCGGCACAAGCGTCACAGGATGTCTGCCGTCAAAAACCTTGGCTTGGACAATCCTTATCTTTTTTAATTTTGTCAGATTCTTTTCGGCAACCCTGTATGGCAAACTCCGTTCACCTATATAACTGGATTGCTGTGTCGGCTTGATGGTGAGTGTCAGCTCGGTTCCTTTCGGTGCTGTCGTCTCTCTGCTATCCCATTCAAGACAGTAATCCCTGCCATTTTTCATCTTCACACCTGCATAATCTGTTACCTTGAGCGCTGTTCTGCCCTTTTCCAGTTTTGCTGCGTCCAGCACAAACTCGTCTGGCACATTGATACAGTCTGAAAAATCTGCTTTGACGATAGGAATATCCTTCAATGTAACAGTTCCCTTGCAGGCATTTTTGCCCGTAAGCACCATTGTGACCGTTGAACCAGCCAGCTTTTTCCGCCTGTCACTGTAGGTATATTTTACTTTGTAATCTGTCCCTTCTGTCAAAATCATACCATTCTCTAGCACAAGCTTATTGAGCCTAGCCCCCTTTGGCGAATATGACACATGTGTCACCGCGCTGCGCAGATCTTCTTCCTTGAACGTATATGGATGGATAGTGAATTTATATTGTGTGGTGCCTGCAAAATTCCCGATTCCCTTTACAACTGCCACCGCTGTTCCTGTAGTGCTGTTCTTTTTATAAGAAATGGTATAGTCAGTTCCCAGTTTTAACACATAGTCTGGCACGTCCTGTTTTCCTTGGAGTGTTAATTGTAAATCGTTTAAGCGCACCGGGGTTCCCTGATAGTCATAGTTATTTGTATATTGATTGACTGTAATGTTTTTAATACTGGGTTTTTTGATTGTAAAGCTGAGCGTTTTGGTGCCGATGTAAGTACTGCTGTTCTCTGCATTACTTCCCAAACCAATAATTGTCACTGCTGCCTTTCCAGCGTTGTAGTTATTTTTGTAAACAACTTTATAGCTGATTTCCTCTCTTGCGTCTGTACCTGTCACTTCCACCCTTGGCATCACCGCGCTGCCTGTGTAGAATGCATCTCTGACATCGGACGCATTCAGTCTAAATTTCAGCCTTCCTATGTCTATTGTATTCTCTTTGTATGCATTCCGCTTGTCATAAATAACATACGACTGCGTGACAATACCTTGATAATTTCCTCTCAAATGGATTCTCAAAGTGTGGTTTCCTACGGATTTATGGTCATCGGTGTTCCCCTCAGAATCCCTGTCAGGGTATTCTGTACTGTAATCTATACCCTGAATTAATTTCTCCGTTCCATAAAAGACTTCTGGTCTGGGAAACTGTGCTTTTTTGCTAAAATACAGTGAAGGAACATAAATCTTCAAATCCTCTCCCATATTTTCTGCTGTCTGGGCATAAATGACATAGCGCTGTACCACTGTGCCTGTATAATTTCCACAAAAGCTCAGAACCACCTCATGTTCCCCGACAGAAGTATAGTCGTCCCCGTTTTCAGAATATGTCAATGTATAATCTATGTTCTCTGCCAGCTTCCAGTTGTCATAAACCAGCTCAGGTTTTGCCTTCTGTGCAGTTCCATTATAATACAATACCGGAAAGGAAGCAGTAAACTTTAGATTTCCTTCCTCAATCTCCAGCGGAAGAATGGAATAGCCTTGTAACACTTCGCCACTGTAGTATCCTTTAAAGCGTACTTCAATAATATGGTTCCCTACCGATTTGTAGTCATCTCCCTCAGCAGTGTAAAGCAAATCATAGTCACTGCCTTCTACAAGCACTTTCCCGTCATAAGAGAAAACAGGTTTTGCCTCCTGCCTTATATTATTAAAAATCAGCTCAGGTATTATCACTACAAGTTTTTCATCGTCTGATCTGATTTCATATTGCGGCTGGTCATTTCCCTTATTTTGAGTAGAAAATGTGCCTGTCTCTGATTCACCAAAATATTCCCACAATCCTGTATCTTGGTTTGCATAATATTTTATTTCATATTCATAGACTGTGTCCGGCGTTAATTTTGTAATATCAATCGTTTTTCTGTATATGCCGTCACTGCACAGCTCGAATGTATCAAATTTGATGGTGCGCAGGTACCGCTTCGTATCCTGACCATCCTTCACCCCATAATATATATCTGCGCTTACTGTCTGGTCTGGAAAAACAGCTTCTAACGTCAGGCTTGCACGGTCATGCCAAGAAATTATTTCCGTCTGTCCCGCGAAAACCTCCTTGGCCGATCTTGTGCTGAAGCTTTTGTAGCAGTCCTGTTCCCCGCCTGTCAAAACACCTTCCGAAAATTTCTTTCCGAAAACCTCGATATAATATTCATACTCTGTTGCCGCTTTCAGCAGATTCAAATGTATCACTGCATTGCCCTTCTCATCAATAATACACCGCTCATCCCAGCTATTTTCATTATGAAGCCATTCCTTCTGCCCTTTCTCTCTATAATAAAGTGTCAGCATGCTGGCACTCTCAATCTTTTCGCTCATGGCTGCAAAAAGGTCTGCGGCGTCTGCATACCGTTCTGTAACAGAGAGTTCTTTTAATTCAAGGCTGTCAGCAGAGCCTGTTGTAAAGGTATACCTGCTGCCCTTCTCCAGATTCACTGTATAGGCATCATCCTCTGTCTCAAACTCTTTGTATAGATAAATACTGTACTGGTAAGTGGTATCACCTGTCAGGGTATCAAACACAAGATCCCCGGTGTAGTTGTTCTGGCTGTCCAGCCTCACATCCTCTGTATAACGGCCTGCACTCTCTTCCTGCGCGGACGGCCAGTACTTTGCATATGCATAGAGCTGCTCCCCTTCCAGCACGTTGCCTGCTGTAATATTTGCCCGGACAGTCACTGCATTTGTCACTGTATCATTCAGCGTGATTGTGCGTCTTGAATTAGGTATCGTACAACTCTCCGTAACGGTTATTTCCGCAAAGATATTGCTCTGGTTACGCATCATATAGTCGTCTTTCTGAGAGGGGATTCCCATGCCAAGGAACATATTTTCTCTCAGGCAGACTGCCAATTTCCCATTCCAGCCCGCACTAATGCCCGTAATTTTTGTGTCGATATGGGTGTCTGATTCCGCACGGTAGTTCTTTCCATACTGATAATATATCTCTGTTCCGTTCACGAATCCCCTTGCAGGTGTCACAATCAGATGCAGGTCCTCCGGCATTGTTCCAAGCGTTACAGGAATGGTCATCGAAGGCTCCTTGTCCGAATCCATCTCATACGTGACAGACTCCGCACTGGCAGAAATCTGTGCTGCCAACATCTTTGCGTCCGGTCTTTGTGTCAAGATCTGATTCTTGAACACCAGCCATCCAGACCCATAGCGTTCATTTATTTTAATTTTTATACAAAACGTTTGTTCTGCTTGAAAATCCTTATATTCTGCCGCCCACTCATCATATAGAGGAACGTACCACGCAGACAGGATTCCTTCACTGGTTGTCTGTTCGCTACAGCGCTGCAACTCATACTCCCTGCCCTCCTGCACTGCCACAGCTTCCCAGAAACGAAGCGCTTTGGGCATTTGAAACACAATATACTGGCAGCCTGTATGTACTGTAACCGGCTTCAATTCCTCTGGCAGCTCCACCGTGACCGTTCTCCCGTTCAGCGCAGTCACCTCCTCGTTTTCCGGCAGCGCTGTTTCGGCGGACGGGGCTTTGATACTGACACCTATCGTATACTCTCCCTCAAAATCCAGCCCTGAGATCAACCATGTCTTAAAACTGCCAAGTGCCACCTCTTTATCTTCCTGCTCTGTTCGTCTGATCCAATCCTCCTCTCCCTGCTTCGTGTAAAAATACACTTCGGCCTTGTCGCCGGCTGTATCATTTTGTCCTGCATCTGTAATCTGTGCAGACAGCGAAAAACCGCCATAAAATGATTCCGCCTGCCATCTGATCTGATATCCGCCTGCCTGCTGTTCATAACTGTCTTCCATAGACTTAGTGCGGACTTCTTCTTTATAAAGTACAACTTCCTCCTCCCCATAATATCCAAACCGCGCCTCCACAGTATATGCTGTATCCGGCTCCAGCCCGTTGATATCCATGCTTTTTTTGCCTGATGCATCCACTGCACTCTCATGACGCTTGGATTCCCAAGTGGTGTCTCCGTCTTTCCGATAATATACCGTTGGAAAAATTCCGCCGAGAGAATCCGTCTCCATGCCAATTGTCAGTTTACTCATTCCCGCTGTCGTGTCAAAAGAGATTCCTGATAACTTTGTCACCGTGACCTGATAACTGCCTTTGACATGGCTGTTTTCATAATCGTCCATTGTCCGCGCTTTGATGTAGCGTGTCTGCCCTTCCTTTGCATAAAAGGCCATATTGGTGCCGCCCTCATCATCTCCCCAGTAACTCCCTGAAATCTGGACATACATATCAAAATACGGTTCCCATTCTATCGCTGTATCTGCCTGCGGGTTGCTTGAACGGATTTCATAAAAGCCGCTGTCAGGCGCTTGAAAAATCAGCCATTGTGCACTGTCATCATTCACATCTGTTATTTGATATGTATTATCGACGGATATATCCATTGCCGCCCGCACGGTTTCTGCATATACTGAAATTGTCTGAAGAACATCGCTGTTCTGAAGTTTTACAAACAAATATATGGTTTCATCTTTGGACAATTGATATTCAATCCTGAAACCATGACCGTAATCATACGATAAGAGCGGATCTTTGATCTCCTCCTTCCACGGTTCCTCGGGAATCTCAGCCAGATCATCCAATATCTCAGAATACAGATAACCTATTACAGCTCCTGCGGTATCCTCCTCATGATAATCCCAGCCAAACCGATAAATACCTTCCTCCGGGGCAGTAAATGCAATCCATTGCCCTCTATCTCTTGTGATACCCTCAACTGTCACCATAGACCCATTTTCAAGCATGAGCGTAGTTCCTGTATCAACAATTCTGCTGTCCGCTTCTGGTGCTTTTTCTGCCGGTTCAGTTTCGGCTGGTTCGGTTTCTTTCGCTTCGCTCTCCTCTGTTTCAATCCCTTCTGTTACAATTTCTTCTGTTTCGATTGGTTCGGTTCCGATCCAATCTGCCAGCTCTGTTTGAGTCTGCTCCGCCTCTGCTGACTCTGTTTCAACCAGTTCTGATTGAATTGGTTCTGTCTCAATAAATTCTGTTTCACTAAATTCTGTTTCACTAAATTCTGTCTCAGTAAATTCTGTCTCAGTAAATGCGATCTCAGCACATTCTGTTTCAACTGTTTCTTTTTTGGTATCTTCATCCCCAGCCGCTTCGTCTGATGGTTTCTCCATCAAATTTTCCTCTGTCTGTATCTCCCGGCGCGTCTCTGATACACTTTGGGCAGACACAGAAACAGGCAGACTCTGGATTGCCATGCCAAGACACAGGACTGTTGACAAAATACGCCGTTTCCATTTCGTCTTCCACGCTTTTTTCTCTTTTACCATTTTTCTCTCCTTTCCAAACCAACAACTGATAAATTCCTGTTATCCGGTACAATACTATAGTACTTATTAGTTAATAACTATAGTATTGTGTATTATAGCATTTTTCTTTTTTCTTTTCAATATCTATAGTAATTAATATATTAAAATCTATAGTAATTTGCATGCATCAATTCTGCAACCTATAGTTATACTAATATCTATCAATAAAGTTACTCAACGATACTATGATTGTAAAGGCTGGCACAGAACTATGTACATGGATAACATACAAATCGGAGAACAAATCCGATACTACCGAACCAAAATTGGAATCAGTCAGGAGGCACTCGCCCTTATGGCAGATATTAATCCTGCCTATATTGGACAAATTGAACGCGGCATCAAAAGTCCTACTGTCAATACGATAAAAAAGATTGCAAATGCCATGGGCATAAACCTTCATACGCTGTTTACCCCCGTTTCTGAATTTACCGAAACAGAATCTGAACTGCGCAAACGCGAGATGGAAAAAATCATGCTGTCGTTGAACAGGCTGAATGACCATGAACTGCTTCTGCTTTCCCAGATCATAACAGACATTGTTAATTTCAGAAAACTTCCTTAAAATCATCTCAAAAGACGCTCGAAAACATAGTTCCTCTATATGGGACTATGTATCCAAACAAGAAGTGGTGCAGTTCTTCTCCTGCACCACTCCTTCTATATTACAGACATCTGCGTAATCAACGATATCCCGCTGCCTGTATGTACTTTGCTTCTGATTATAACTTTACAGTTGTTCCATCATAGCTGACATGATTTTTGCTACTGCGTCCTTAAAATTCGCTTTCATGTCTCTTGGCTTGATGGTAAACGTTACCTTCTTGGTTCCGCTAAATGAATTGTTTCCTTTAATTACCAGTGTCGCCTTGCCCTTCTGGTCATTCTTTTCATAAGAAATAATCGTGTAGTCGTCATCTGCCACTGGCGTATTCTTGTAGGTAACAGTCAAATCTTCTTTGCCGGGTTTGGTTCCGCCTTGGCTAAAATACTGGATTTTGTCAGGTTTAACCGCAACCTTTGCCTCGCTAATCAGCTTCTCTGTAATCCTGAACTCAACGGTCTTTTTGCTGCTCTGCGCATCTTCTGATTTCACTGTATAATCCGCGCCTGTCAAGGTGATAATCACCTTTGCCACATGTCCATTTGCGGGCAATGTGCCAGTTTCTGTAAGTGTAATATCTTCCTTTTTATTGAGTTCATACTCGATTGTGTAGTCTTTGTTTTTCACAAGCTTTGCACCGTTATCGTACACTACCGCATTGGGCTTGTACTCCCTCGTGTTTGCCTTGTACTTTAGGTCAGGCACCTCCACCGTGAGTTCTTGGCTGTCCCATGATTTCGGCTCAATGGTCAGAGTCACGGCATTCTTTAAGCTACCCTTGAAGTTTCCTATGCCAGCAATGCTGATATACGCTTTCTTTACATCTGTGGTCGTATTCTTGTTGTTGGTGTAGGTCAGCTTGTAATCCGCCCCGTTGACCAGCGTTCTGCCCTCATAGACAAGCGCTACATCGGGCGTCACGCCTGCACGGTTTTGTTTTACCGTTAGCGCATTCTGCTGAAGCAGCTCTGCCGTCAGCGTTACTTTGTCGATTGTGAAGGTCTGCTTGATCTCACCGCTGTATTTGTTGATACCTGTGAGCAGCATTGTCGCCTTGCCCGCATTGCGGTTATTTGTGTATGTAATTTTATAATCGACATTCTTTTCCAGTGTGCTGCCAGATTGCTTGTCCTTCAATACAGGATTTTGATACAAGGCTTTTCCTGTATATGGAAGTTTTGTCTGCAATCCGCTGATTTCAATTGTTTTCTTTGAGAAAGGTGTTCCCTTGATGGCAAACGTCTTTGTGCAGCTTCCCACATACTTGCCTGTCTCTATGCCTTGAATAACGACACTTGCAGTTCCTACTTCTGTATTATTTCTATAGGAAATCGTATAGTTGTCTGTGGTGCCATCTTCTGCTTTCTGCGGAACTACCTTGCTTCCTAATTTCACAAGAATCTGCGACGGGTCAAATGTGACCGCTTCACCGTCCTTGTAATCTAATGCGCTTGACGGAAGCGTTATCTTTGCCTTGGTCAGAAGCTCTTTATCCGTCATCACCTTGCAGGGTATTGTCACTTCGCCGTCATAATTTCCCTTCATGGCAATCTTGATGTTATAGAGACCAGCTTCTTTTGCTTTTTGCACCTCTGTCCCCTGCGCTGCCGCATCAGGTACATAAGTGATTGTCTGCGTGTAATCCTTCTTGGCACTGAGCTTTTTCCTGCCGTCTTTTACAGTCACGGAAATATTCTGTTCTTTTCCGTTGTAAATCAGATAATCGGCGGCTGTGATTTCAAGCTCACTGATCTGCTTTGGCTGTATCGTAAAATTGCCAGTGATTGTCTGTGCATAATTGCCCTTACCTTTGATGAGAACCTCTGCCTTGCCTGCATTGGTGTTGTTCTTGTAGCTGACTGTATAGTCCTTCTTTAAGGTCAGCGGCTTCGCGTAGTCATATACTTGCACTTCTGGTTTGATTGCCTTGCCGGTGTAGGTCTGTGCAGGAATCTCCTTAATCCAGATGCCTTCCTTTGCCAGCGCCTCGATTGTCACCTCGGTCTTGTCCGTCGAAACGACTTTTAACTCATCATAATACAGTGTTGTGCTCAGCGGGAATGTCAGCCCCTCTTTTGAAATTGCATTGCACCAGAGTCCGATGCTTTCTATTTTGGCGGGGTCAAATTTTGCCTCCTTGTTATCTCTTCCAACAAATGCGGTAAAAGGAATTGTCACCTTTACAGGGAAGCCCGTCTTTGCATTGGCGGTGTAGCTCTCATATTCCTGCAAGTAGGTCTCAAAAATGGTATTTCCGCCTGTCGTGACCTGTACCACAACCTTCTGTCCGTATTGCTCGGGAATCGTGTAAAATTCCAGTGCGTTGCCTGCACTCCAGTCGGCATTCATGCCTTTTGTCGCACCTGCCCACGCATCGCCAGCGGCAAACGTAATGTCCATCTTCAGACCATATTTTCCGCCAAATACCTTCTCTGGGTCGTCTGTCAGCGCAAATGAGATCTCACTGCCGGAAGCCTTATTGGTTGCCCATGCAAGTCCTAACTGCTGGCTGTCGCCATTATAATTCTCAAAATCTTCGGGAATCATATCATTCTGCACTTGCACTTCCATGTTAAATTTTGCTGTTATGGCTGCAACTTCTTCCTCACCGACAAACAGCGTAATTGTTCCGAGTGCCTCTCCAAGACTTAACAGTGCGCTGTCCTTGAGAATGGCCTCCCACACGCCCTGTTCCTCATGATACTTTGCCGTCAATGTCACCTTGTCAAATTCTGTTTCAACTACAAACTTAACATTTGTTGCTGTCGCAGCCACACCTGAAATCTTTGCTGCAATTCTTGTTGTTGGATTTTCCTTGTCGGGCAGAAGCCGGTCGCCGGACTGCGGTGCGACGATGTAACCGGACAACACATTCTCTTCTGTTGTGTTGGTCACACCCGTAATCTGCTGGTAGCCGCTGTTCATGTCTGTCGCGAAAACACTTCTGCTATCATTGTAGAACTTGATAAACTCATCGAGCATCTCGTGTCCGTAGAGCACGCCGTTGTCTTTCTTCTCGATTACATAAGGAAGATAGAAACTGCCGTTCTCACTAAAGTTTGCCCATACGAGGAAGTAACTGATTCCGCCGTCTTTGCTGATCTGGTCTAACAACTGCATATACCAGTCCATAACCTCGTTTCCAGTACGTTTCAATGCAATATCTCCGTCTGCTACGCCTGTCTCTGTGATCGAATACAATTTATTGTGCTTCTCAGCAAAGTCACGTAGTATCTGGTTCTGCTTGCTGATGCTTTGCAGATAGCCCGGCTCACTCGCCTGTGTCGGCCCAGAATGATATAAGTCATATCCGATCATATCCACGTAGTTGTCTCCCGGATATCTTGCGCTGTACTCTGTCACATTCGCCGCTTCACTGCCCGGCCCATACACATAGAGCATATTGTGTACGCCCTTTGTCTCCTTCATGTAATCTACCGTGTAGCGGAACAGGTTGATGTACGCCTGCTCATCACAGAAGGCTGCGCCCCACCAGAACCAGCTTCCTGTATTCTCATGAAATGGACGGAACAAAATGGTAATGCCGTCTCCCTCTACAGCTTTTGCATAATCTGCGATTAAATCCAGATAATCTGTGTAAAGATAGTTCAAGTCCTGACCGGGCATAATCCGCTGTACGATATTTCCTGTCGTTGTTCCCGGTGTGTAGCCTGAAAAATTGTACTGCTTCTCACCGCTTGGTGTTGTCCAGTAACCAACTTTTTCACTATCGCTTAAATCCACAGCGCCATTTGCTGCATCAAATGCTTTCACGCGCTGGTCAATCACCTCAAAGTTCGGCATATGCGCCGACAGTGTGATCAGTGCGCCCTCTGCTGCCGCTTTTTTCGTGAGTTCCGCCACATGGGCAATCCTGTCCTGCTCTGGAGTGTTCCATGTTGATGCTTCATTTCCTGTGAGTGACAGAACATCAATACCAATCACACCTGCAATACTGCCTGTCACGTCCTTGGTATCGGATTCCGAAAAGTTCTCGCCTATGCTGCCTGCCTTGTGATGCGTGTCGTTCTGGTGCCCAAAAATCACGCTGTCAGACTCACCGACTGCTTTTAAGTATGCATAAAGGTTCTTTGTTGCATCAACTGCCTTGGCATCCACCAACGCTACATTTTCAGAAATTGGGATTTTCTGGCCGCTCGCTGTCTGAAGCGTTCTTCCGTTATCAACAATCTGAAGTCCTGCCCCTTTTTCTGGAAGAATGGTCGAATCTACGTAGACTTCCGGTGCGGTAATCTTTGTAAACCGCATGTTGTCAAAATAAATCTCGCCTGCATAGTCTGTGTTTTTGCCTACAATACCAAAAGTCAGATTCTGGAAAGCACCGTCATATTTCTTTTCCAGTACAAACTGTGACTTATAATAGCCCTCCAGGCCTGCAATCTCCACTGCTTCCCCTTCTGGCAAAGCGGCATCATCATTGATTGTATCCTTATCCGTAACTGGTGATTTTGCAAACAGTTTCATCGCAAAACTGCCTGCGGTTTTATTGGCTGGTTTATAGTATACATCTGCCACAAAAGCATTATATCCCTTTAAACTTGGCACTTGTTCGGGGTGCGCATAATTGAATTTGGCTTCACTCCAGCCTGTAGCTGCATCTTGAGCGTAATCCACTGTGACTGCCAAGAATTTCTTGTCACCGATGGTCTTGTTTTCAATTTTGCTCTCACCATTATACTGATACTTGTCCCCAACTGTCCATGCAGATGCATCCAGCGTCAAAACGACGTCCTCTGTCGGGTCGGGTGTCTCCGTGGTTTCGTTTACTGCCCAGACTTTGAGGTTGTCCAGATATATGTCTCCACTGTACTTGCTGCCTGAACCTGCAAGGCAGGGAATCACTGCCTGAATCGGGGTAATCTGATCAAAAGGATATGCTTCTCCATTCGCTTCAAAGTTATCCATATCTATTTGTACATGGGCTTTCTTATATCCCGGCACATTTGCATCATCAATCAAATCAGCTGCTTGAAATTCTGGCCATGATTTCTGTGAAATCCATTTCCAGTCAGACCCACTTTTCAGTACTGCCTGAGCTTTCATAGAAACAAAACTATCTCCAATTTTATCAACAGGAAAATACACATCATAACTCATGACAAGCTTTTCTCCAATAGGCCCGTTATAAGGTGCAGACAAATTAAACTGTGCTTGGAAAATATTTTTCCAATCTTCTCCCGCTAATCCAGTGGTATACTTAATTGCCTTGTCGCCTTGTGCTATTTCCTCAAGCGATGCCCCTGACTCTGTTGCATCTTGCAGAATTGCTGTTAAATCTGTTACCTCATCAAAATTATTTTCGTAAATTATCTGTTCATCTTCGCCGGGTTGATTTGACTCGTTATCTCCTGACGCAGATGATGTGTCAATTAATTTAACATTGTCAATATACAGCTTTCCATTATATGTACTTGTGTCTCCTGCAAGACATGGGGTTATTGCACGCAGTGATGTAATATCACCAAACTCCCAGTCGCTTCCTCCTGTTATTTCTATACTTACGTGGAGTTTCTTATAACCAGTCACGCTGTCCGTTACCAAGTCCGATGCGGTATAAGCTGGTGTGTTGCTTGCCGCCTTCCAGTCCCACTGTTCTCCATTTCGTAGTACCGCCTGCGCCTTTATTGTTCCTATGTCACCTACACTATCCGGAAAATACACGTCAAAGATCATTGTTGCTTTCCCTTTTATCCCTGCCGTGTACTCCGCGTCAAGCTGGAATGAATCTGCGTTTAACGGCTGTTCCCATCCCTTTGTAAAATCCGCGTTATACTCGACTGCCATGTTGCCCTCTGCAAGCTGCTTTACCTTTCCTTTTGCCAATTCGCTATCTGCCGTTTCTCCGTTTATGTCATTTTTATAAATAACAATGCCTTCTGGATCTTTTTCTGGCTCACTTGGCTTTTCTGGTTCTTCCGGTGTAGATGTATCTATCAGTCTAACATTGTCAATATACAGCTTTCCATTATATGTACTTGTGTCTCCTGCAAGACATGGGGTTATTGCACGCAGTGATGTAATATCACCAAACTCCCAGTCGCTTCCTCCTGTTATTTCTATACTTACGTGGAGTTTCTTATAACCAGTCACGCTGTCCGTTACCAAGTCCGATGCGGTATAAGCTGGTGTGTTGCTTGCCGCCTTCCAGTCCCACTGTTCTCCATTTCGTAGTACCGCCTGCGCCTTTATTGTTCCTATGTCACCTACACTATCCGGAAAATACACGTCAAAGATCATTGTTGCTTTCCCTTTTATCCCTGCCGTGTACTCCGCGTCAAGCTGGAATGAATCTGCGTTTAACGGCTGTTCCCATCCCTTTGTAAAATCCGCGTTATACTCGACTGCCATGTTGCCCTCTGCAAGCTGCTTTACCTTTCCTTTTGCCAATTCGGTATCTGCTTCAATCTCATTGAAGTCATTCTCAAAGATTATCGTCCCCTGAACCGCTTCCTCCTTTTTATCAATCCTTTCCTCTGTCTCCGCTTCCGCCTCAGACTCCGTTGTCTCCTCCTCGGTCTCCGTTTCAGTCTCAGTCTGTTGCGCTGTTTCTGTTTCGCTCTCTATACTGTCCTCCCATTCTGTCATACTTTGTGTGTCTGATGCGCTCTCTGTCTCCGAGACACTCTTTGTCTCGTGCTGTTCTGTGCTGGACTCCTGTGTCTCAGCGGTGTCCTCCTTCTGTTCTGCCGATGTAATTTCTGTCGATATACCTTCTGCGGTGCTTCCGTCCTGTGGTGCTCCTTCCTCTGTCTCCGCTGGCGCAGTCTCCTCCGAAATATCCTGTTCGGAAACTGTCTCCTGTTCCGCGGCTGTAACAGAAAGCTCGGGAACCGAAGTCACCATAAGCGCTGCTGCCATCGCGATTGACAGACTTCGTTTCAATGTTTTTCGCAATCTTCTTACCACCATATTGTGCTCTCTCCTTTCTCATAATACGATATTGCATCAACTGCACAATATAAATTTAGCATAAATTTACTTTATGAAATATTGATTTTTTAGCTAAAGAAAGTTTGTTTTTTTGTCAGTTTATGCTAATTTGATACTTGATTTTATTTTATTTTTAACTATTTTTAATTTAAATATGCTATTTTATCCAAATATTACCTAATTATTTTGTAAAATACCACTAAATAAATATTTGTTTCAATATTGCATCAATTAATTTTAACTTAAAATAATCATTATATTTTAATTATTTTTAACCTTTACATTTCATTCCTATAAGGTTCAATTACCTAGTGCGCCATCCAGTTAGAAATTTTAACAACGCAATGCTGCGAAAAGCTGTAAAATCAGAATGAATTACGAAAAAATAAGCTTCTGTGTACTGGCAGGCTGCCGCGATCTGTGATACAATAAAATCACCAAAATTCTATCCAGAAAGTTAAGGTGTATCAAAACCATGTATCTCATATCCGTCTATTTTGACAATGCTGCCACCAAGCGAATACAGACCCTGATTGAGCAGATTGCCGCCGCGTCGGGTAATCACTATATGACCGATAAACAGGTGCCGCCGCACCTGACGGTTTCTGCCATCGAAGCCCGCAGCGTGGACGTACTGTTTCCGGCGGTACAGCAGCTCAACGGCAGGCTGCGGCAGGGAAGTATACAGTTTGTCACCGTCGGCCAGCTCTTTCCCTATGTCCTGTACACCATGCCCGTACTAAACGCATATTTACAAGACCTCGCTCTACAGGTTGGCAGTGCCGTTTCCGGCATTCCTGAGACGGCTGTGAGCAAATACTACCACCCCCGGTCGTGGCTGCCGCATGTCACGCTGGGAAAAACCCTTTCCAAAGAACAAATGCGGCTGGCATTTGCCGTTGTCCAAGACAAATTTAGTGTCTTTCATGCGCAGGTCACGGCGCTTGGGCTGGCAAAGGTAAATCCGCATGAAGATGTGTTATGGTATGAACTGCTGCCCTAAATTTTATCAAATTATTTTGAGGAGGAATACCCTATGAAGCTTGTTATTTTAGAGCGGGACAGCGCAGGTACAGATATTGATGTATCCTGCTTTGAACAATTTGGCACTGTGGCCTGCTATGCGAACACGACCGCGGCGCAAGTCGCAGAGCGGATCAAAGACGCCGATATCATCATTTCCAACAAGGCGCCGATGAATCAAAGCACACTGACGGACGCGCCAAATGTCAAGCTCATCTGCCTGCTGGCAACTGGCTATGACTGTGTAGACCTGACCTACTGCAAAAGCCGCGGCATCAAAGTCGCCAATGTCGTAAACTACTGTACGCCCGCGGTTGCACAGCACACACTTCTGCTGGCGCTGATGCTCTCCGGGAAAATTGCCTTTTATGATCAGTATGTGAAGTCCGGTGCCTACAGCGCCCAAGAGCGTTTTTCGAATTTTGACCGGACCTTTCATGATTTAGAGGGCATGACGTGGGGCATCATTGGCATGGGGACGATTGGGCGCAAAGTTGCCAGTCTGGCAGACGCCTTTGGCTGCAAGGTTCAATTTTATTCCGCCTCCGGCAGCAGCACCTGCACAGACTACCCAAGGGTCGGGCTGGATACGCTGCTTTGCACTTCTGATATCGTGTCCCTGCACTGCCCGCTCACCGACCGGACCCGCAGCCTGATTGACAAGCATGCCTTTGAAAAAATGAAGCCCACAGCCATTCTGATCAATGTGGCAAGAGGCCCCGTCGTGAACACACAGGACTTGTACGAGGCGCTTACAACAGGAAAAATCATGGCAGCCGGGCTTGATGTGCTCGAAAAAGAGCCGATGGCGCACAACAATCCGCTCAGCCAGATACAGGACAGCACAAAACTGATTATCACGCCGCACATGTCATGGGCAAGCGTTGAATCCAGAACGCGCCTGATCGCTGAAGTCGCCAAAAATATTCAGGCATTCCTAGACGGAGTTGACAGAAATGTCATAAACTAATATATAAAAAAATTTTCATTGAAAAAATTTTTTCAGAAATCCACTTGACAACACGGCATTTGTTGCTTATGATAGGTATTGTGCAGCGGCGTCGTTCCTCTGCACGAATTTATGTAGAAAAAGGTGATGGGAAGATGATGATGTAACAAAACAGAAAACACAAACTGAGCTTTCGGTTCGGGAGATTTTAGTTCGGGACAATGTATTTTTGCAATGTCCGTTTTGTGTGATTTTGTTTTGTTATGCTGCGCGGCTGGTTTGGCTGTGACGCATCATCATTTTCCTGCTTGAAGCAGGCTGGGGCAGTTGTCTCCAGCTTTTGTTATGCACAGTCCTGCCAGCATGGAAAAATTGCACAGTTCTAATATCCCTCGTGTTTTCACAACAAACGAAAACAAGCCTGTATAGATGAATGGAGGGATTTTCTATGATACAAATCAAACATTTAACAATACGCCACAAAAAAGATTACCGCATTTTACTAGAAAATTTTAGCCTGACTCTCAATCCAGGCGACAAGTGCGCCCTGATTGGCGAGGAGGGAAACGGCAAAAGCACGCTGTTAAAGCTGCTCTATGACCCTGCACTCGTGGAAAATTATGCAGAGTATGAGGGCGAGCTTCTGCGCATTGGGGAGCGGCTGGGCTACCTGCCCCAAGAACTCCCTGAGCAGCTAAGACAGCTTTCCATCTACGAATATCTCACGGAAACCGACAGTTTTTATGACCAGTCTCCCGCTGAGCTTGCCTCCCTGTGCAGCAGGCTCTCCTTCCCGATGGAGCGCCTCTACGCCGATGAACCGCTCCATATACTCTCCGGCGGAGAAAAAATCAAGGTGCAGCTTATCCGCCTGCTCATCGAAAACCCGACAGCGCTCTTACTAGATGAGCCGTCAAATGACCTTGACCTCGAGACGCTGTTATGGCTCGAAACGTTTATCCAAAACAGTGCAGTGCCGATTCTCTACATTTCTCATGACGAGACACTGTTAGAACGCACTGCAAACAAAATTATCCATATTGAGCAGCTGCGGCGGAAAACTACGCCGCGGTGTATGGTCGTGCAGACGGACTATCAAAGTTATATCGCCCAGCGAAGCCATCAATTCGAAAAACAGGCGCAGGAGGCCAAAAATGAGCGCAGGGCATACGATAAACAACTGGAAAAATTCCGGCGCATACAGCAAAAAATAGAACACCAGCAAAATGTGATCAGCAGGCAGGACCCTCACGGCGCGGCGCTCTTAAAAAAGACCATGCACCGGGTAAAAGCATATGAGGCACGTTTTGAGAAAAAATTTGAATCTATGACAGAAATGCCAGAATATGAAGAAGCAATGTTTACCAAATTTGGAAGCCGCGCCTGTATGCCAAACGGAAAGACCGTGCTGGACTTCTCGCTGGAAAAGCTCCGTGTTCCCGTGTCCGCAGACACAGCAGAAAGCGCTGTCCTTGCGCGTGATATCCACCTTTTTGTACAAGGACCAGAGCACATCTGCATCACTGGCAAAAACGGCTGCGGCAAGACCACCCTCATGCGCCTTCTGGCAGAAGAACTGCTGTCGCGGACAGACCTCAAGGCTGCCTACATGCCACAAAATTACGAGGAGCTTCTTGATCTAAAGCTGACTCCCGTAGAATTTCTGTCGGACGGCAGCAAGCAGAGTATCTCCACAATGCGCACTTATTTGGGCAGTATGAAATTTACAGCAGATGAAATGCTGCATCCGATGTATGAGCTGTCCGGCGGACAGCGAGCAAAAGTCATGCTGCTCTATCTTGACACTTCGGGCTGTGATGTCCTCCTGCTAGATGAGCCAAGCCGCAACTTTTCGCCGCTGTCCAATCCCGTCATACGGCAAATGCTTGCCGCATTTCAAGGCGCCATTATCAGCGTGTCACACGACCGCAAATACATTGCTGAGGTCTGTGACAAAGTGTATGAGCTGACGGCGACGGGACTGCATAAAACAGCGCTTACACCATCGCCCTCCTGATTGCCGCCATCAATTCATCATAGGTCTCATACGCCGCAAGCTCCGGGTTGTCCGCCTTAATCTTGTCTGTGCTCTTGAACAAAAAGCCCGCCTTGCTCGCCTTGATCATGCCAAGGTCATTGTAGCTGTCACCGCTGGCAATCGTCTCGTAACCGATGGACTGAAGCGCGCGTACTGTCGTGAGTTTTGACTGCCCACAGCGCATCTTAAATCCAGTGATCTCACCGTCCTCTGCCACTTCTAGCGAATTGCAGAAGATGGTGGGCCAGCCAAGCTTCTTCATGAGGGGCGTCGCAAACTGCGCAAAGGTGTCACTGATAATGATGACCTGCGTGATCGAGCGAAGCTCGTCGAGAAATTCTTTTGCGCCCGGAATCGGATCGATCGTTGCGATCGTTTCCTGTATCTCCTTCAAGCCAAGTCCATGCTCTTTCAACACGCCAAGACGCCAAGTCATCAATTTATTGTAATCTGGCTCGTCTCTCGTCGTCCGCTTGAGCTCGGGAATCCCGCTTGCCTCTGCAAACGCAATCCAGATTTCTGGAACCAATACGCCTTCTAAATCCAAGCATGTTATGTACATTCTCAATACCTATATCCTTTCTGTATCGTGCGGCGACTGCCGCATATCATATAAGCCACGGTATTGATTATAGCACACTTTCCCCACCGGATAAAGTAGAAATTTAATTGATTACACGCACATCACCGCTGGTCGTGCGCACCACAATTCGGCTGCCTGTTTCACTCGTTTTGTAGGCGCCTTCGGCACTGTTTCTTTTTTGGGAAAAAACAAGTTCGTCATCAAAAAACGTATCAATATCGCCGCTGCTCGTCACCGCCTTAAAATCAAATGCATTGTCGTCGGATATCTTGATTTCCGCCAAGCCGCTGCTGCTCTCAAGCGTAAGGTTTCCTGTAAGCCTGCCCAAGTCCACCTTGATATCGCCGCTCGTAGTACAGATGCTGCCGCTTCCCTCCTGCGCCTTGATCGTGACTGCCCCGCTGGACGCTTTGACCTCCCACACATCTGTCAACTGCTCTAAGACAATTTCTCCTGATGTAGTCCTGACTGTTCGTTTGCCGCTTCCCTCATAGATTTGAACGGCGCCGCTTGAAGAATCTGCTGTGACATCTCCCTCAATGCACTGGATACTGACATCGCCGCTTGTCGCTGCCACCAGCGCATTTCCCAGAATGGTCTCAGACTCAATGCTGCCGCTGGCTGTTCTGAGGTCCGCATCACCTGTCATCTGGCGCACCGCAATCTCGCCGCTGCTCGTCGCAATGTTCACTGTCCCCGTCAACTGGTCGGCTTCAATATCCCCGCTCGTTGTTTTGATCGCAATGTCCCCTGCAGCTTCACCAAGTTCTGTGCTGACCTTGTCAAGTTGTACGTCACCGCTGCTGCACTCAATTGACACATCCTGGGCTGTAATATTGGGTATGCACACATCGCCGCTGCTTGTCGCTGCCTTGAACGTCTTCCTGATATCAATATCCATCTTGGAAGAAATGTCACCGCTCGAAGTCAAAAACACCAGCTCTCCTCTGTAGGAGGAGGGCAGACCAATTTCTGTATAATTGCCCATATGCTCGTCATAATACGTCCCAAAATACACATAATTAGTTCTGTTTCTTTTCTTCCCCTTGACTTCAAGACGGCTTCCGTCTACTTCCACGGTAGAGATTTCATCCTTAGCAAGTTCCTCTGTATTGTATTCTTTTACTGTGAGCATATCACCTTCCGCTTCACTGATGCGGATATCATTGTTGTTCATATCATACGTGACGCAAATGCGGTCAACTCCGTCCAGCGAAACCTCTTTTTCCATAACCAGTTGAGAAGCACTGTTGACATACTTTGTCCCATAAATGTTCTGTCTTCCCATGCCGTACACCAGTACGCCGCACAGTCCCACCGCAAGTATGCATAACAGTACCAACATTGTAATTTTTGTTTTTTTCATCTTTTTCTATTTCCTTCTTCCGCTTTCAGCGCTAAGCACGCTCTAAAATCCGCCGCGCCACGTATACCCCGCTGGCGGAGGCGTGCGACAGCGAATGCGTCACGCCGCTTCCGTCACCGATCACATACAGTCCCGGATACCGCGTCTCAAGATTCTCGTCGATATCGACCTCCATGTTATAAAACTTGACTTCCACGCCGTACAGCAGCGTGTCATCATTGGCTGTGCCGGGTGCAATCTTATCAAGCGCATAGATCATCTCTATGATGCCGTCCAGAATCCGCTTGGGCAGCACCAGACTCAGATCGCCGGGAGTCGCCGCAAGCGTCGGTGCCACTAAGCCCTCCTCAATGCGCTTTGCATTGCTGCGCCTGCCGCGCACCAAGTCGCCAAAACGCTGCACGATCACGCCGCCGCCCAGCATATTGGACAATCTGGCGATGCTCTCGCCATAACCGTTGCTGTCCTTAAATGGCTCTGAGAAATGCTTTGCCACCAGCAGTGCAAAGTTTGTATTTTCTGTTTGTTTGTCGGCGCCCTCATAGCTGTGCCCATTTACGGTGACAATGCCGTTTGTGTTTTCATTGACGACAATCCCTTTGGGATTCATGCAGAAGGTCCGCACCCTGTCCTCAAATTTTTCCGTCCGATATACGATCTTACTCTCGTATAACTCATCTGTCAGATGTGAAAAAATAACTGCTGGAAGCTCTACGCGCACGCCGATATCCACCCGGTTTGACTTCGTGGGAATCGCCAGCTTCGAGCAGATACCCTCCATCCATTTGCTTCCGCTTCTGCCGACAGAAATGACACACTTGTCACATTCATAGCACGCTGCACCGCAACACACGCGAAACCCGCCCTCTGTCACTTCCACATCTGTGACAGGTATATCGAAATAAAAGTCAATTTTATCCTTCATCTCTGCATACAGATTTTCCAGCACTATATAGTTGATATCCGTACCCAGATGACGAACGGAGGCGTCGAGCAGATTCAGCTTATTTTGCAGACAGAGCTTTTTCAGGTGCGTGCCTGCTGTGGAGTACATCTTTGTGCCCTCACCGCCGTATTTCATATTGATCTGATCCACATACTGCATCAGCTCAATTGCCTTTGCCTTGCCGATATATTCATACAAAGTTCCGCCAAAATCATTGGTGATATTGTACTTTCCGTCAGAGAAAGCGCCTGCACCGCCAAACCCGCTCATGATCGAACAGCTCTTGCACTTGATACAGCTCTTTACCTGCTCTCCGTCAATCGGGCAACGCCGCCTGTCAAGCGAATGCCCTGCCTCGAACACTGCGATTTTTATCTCTTTTTTCTGTTGCAGCATCTCATATGCCGTAAAAATTCCGCCCGGACCTGCCCCTATTATGATCACGTCATAATGCATTGTAATACCCTCGCTTTCTCTTTTTAGATTCTATGACTACAGTATACCGTTTTTTTCTGATTTTGTACATAAAATTCTAAGAGAACGCCACGACAAACGCAAAAAGGGTGCTATTATAGATCTTGCACCCTTTTTCATCTTCTCTGTTTGACTTTGCTGTTCCAATAACTTATTTCTTACGCTTCTTTATAAAGATTCCTGCTGCGACTGCTGCCGCTGCCGCCGCAGCGATTCCGCCAATGATCAGCGGCATATTTCCTGATGCACTCTGTGCGGATTCTGTATTTCCTGATGCTTCCGCACGCTCTGTGCTGGCATTTGCAGTTGTATCATTCTCCGTCTCAGTCTTTGTCTCCGCCTTCACAATCGTGTCATCTCCCTGCACGAGCACCATCGCTGAGATGCCCGGCACAGATACAGTTCCCTGTGCAGTTCCTACAGATGCTGTGCCTGCTGTCTTGTCGTTGACACAGATTTCCCATGTTCCCGCCGGCAGTGCCACCTCTACAGCATTCTTATTTCCGTTCAACAAAACTGTAATCTTCTCTGCCGTGTCACTGTTTGCATTGTTTGCAATCGTATATCCGATCACATTGGCATCGAGTCCGCTCATAAATACCAGATTACTCTGAATATCTGCCGCAGTTGTCATGCGGAGTGCACTGTGCGCTTTGCGGAATGCGATCAGCCCCTTGTAATAATCATATGTATCGAGAACCTTTGCCTTCTCCGCCCACTTGATGCTGTTGGTGGAATCCGGCGAAGTGTAGCTGTTCTCGTCAAAACCGCCCTCCACGGTTGCCGAAGGCTTGCTTCTTAGCAGCTCTTCCCCTGCTTGGAAGAAGGGTACACCCTGTGAGGTGAGAATGATTGCACTTCCGAGCTTATTCATCTGAATGCGCGTCTCCTCACTGTCATCTGCATTTGAGATTGCAAGCTTATCCCAGAATGTCAGATTGTCATGACAGGATACGTAATTGATGCTCTGTCCCGGCTGTGCTGCCCAGCTCTTGCTGCCCTTGTCATTTTTGAAAGTCATTACCTGAGGATGCGGTGTCGCGCCGACAATGCCAAACTTCACGCTCTCCTCCATGCCATCCTTGCCGCTGATAAATCCCTTATCCTGCGCGTCAAACACGCTTCCCTTGATTCCGTCCCGTATGTCATCGCTGAATGCGCCAACCCTGTCAATCTTCGCCATGTTTGCCTTCAGAGCCTGCTGAGAAGATGGGATTGCACAATCCCCGCCAGTCCAACCTTCACCGTACACCATAATCGACGGATCAATCTCGTCAAGTGCTGCCCGCACAGCATTCATTGTCTCAATGTCATGCACTGCCATCAAATCAAAGCGGAAGCCGTCAATGTGGTACTCCTTCGCCCAGTAAACAACCGAATCCACGATATATTTGCGGACCATGGCGCGGTCAGAAGCCGTCTCGTTTCCACAGCCGGATGCATTGGAATAATTCTCACCTACTTTTCTGTAAAAATAATCTGGCACTGTTTTTTGATACCATGAATTTTCTATATTAAAAGTATGATTATACACGACGTCCATATTCACACGGATACCATTCTCATGAAATGCCTGAATCATCTGTTTCATTTCATTGATGCGCACTTCCCCGTGATAAGGATCTGTGCTGTAAGACCCCTCCGGCACATTGTAGTTCTTCGGGTCATATCCCCAGTTAAACTGCGGTGTATCCAGCTTTGTCTCATCGACTGTCGCATAATCATAACTGGGCAGAATCTGCACATGTGTGACACCCAAATCCTTGATGTGGTCTATTCCTGTCGCAAGACCGTCTGGGTTTGTCGTGCCTGTCTCTGTAAATCCAAGAAACTTGCCCGTATTGCTGATGCCAGACGACGCATCGGACGAGAGGTCGCGCACATGAATCTCATAGATCACGGCATCTGTCGGATTCTCAAAAGCTGGTCTTACATCTTCCTCAAATCCTTCTGGATTGGTCGCGCTCAGATCAACCACCATGCCTCTGTCACCATTGACCCCCGTCGTTCTCGCATAGAGGTCCACGGCCTCGTTTGTCTTATTTCCAATCTTAATCGAGTATGTATAGTATACGCCGTTTAAGTCTCCCTGCTTCTCACAGCTCCATACCCCCTTCTCACCCAATGTCATAGGAAGGGTTTCAATCAAATTATCGCCGTCTCCCTGCTCATACAGGTTCAAGGAAACCTCTAACGCTGTGGGCACCCATACCTTAAAGCCTGTCTTGTCTTTGGTGTACGCTGCACCAAGGTCATCCCCCTCATAGGCAAATGCTTCATCAAAATAGCTTGAGCCTATAATTTTGTTCATGGATATGGTTGTTCCCTCATATCCTTCCATAGATATGTCATATGTCTTTGACAATTCCAACGCCTCCTCCAATGTCAGCAGAACTGCTCTGCCGTCCTCGCTCTCTGCCGAAGCCACTTTGTACTCCGTTCCCTCTGCATCTGTAATTTTCAACTGTGCCGCCAAAGATGATGTATTCTTTGGCGCGCGTGACAGATATGCATAAATCTCCTTGCTCGTCGTCTCTGAGAAATATGCCTCCGCAATCACCGGCTGGAACACAGCCTCCTCCTCATTGTACCACAGCGTAGGATTTCCTTCCACTATGTATACATCAATTGTATTGTCCGTAGCCTTGGTAAGATCAATCTCATAGTCGAGTGCTGCGTCTGCATCGCCATCCTGTATCACGCGGACACCCGCAGTCTTTACACCCTCTTTGGGCAGCAGCCCGATCTTGAAAAGCGCACCGAACGCATCTTTTTCCGCCATCGGATAATTTCCGCCGACTTCGCTTCCCGCCCATGCATATGCCTCCACGTTGTCGGTACTATATTTTTGGTCAAAATTGTAATAGTGGACATTGATCTTGGCGGCGCCCTCCTCATTGTACACATTCAGGCGAGCTTCCTCAAGTGCTGCAAGATCATAAGCCTCTACTCCATCGGGCGCTGCTGTGGCAAATTCTGCCTCGCCGCTCGTCACCCAGATTTCGACGGTCTCCCCGTCCACTGTGACAAATCTGTCATCGCCCATATCCTTGTCCTCCCACTGGTTTAAGCGCACGATAAATCCGATGCTTGACGGTTTCCTGTTGGTCTGGTACACAGCCACTTTGCCGAACGCATCTTCATCGGTAAAATCAACCTGCTGTCCTTCCCTTCCTTCTTCCCAGATCCACAGGTTCCACCCTTCATAGCTGTTGTCTGCCCTTCCGCCATAGTGGACAATCAGTGTTGTTCCTGCTGCCTGCGCTGTCATGCCCGGTGTCAAAACTGACACAACTGTCATGAACACCATCAGCAGTGCCAGCACGCTGGCAGTCACCCGTTTCTTTTCCATAACCTATAACCTCCATCCGATTTTATTAGATAAATTCATTATAGCTTGTTATGGAAAAAATTGCTATCGGAATTTTCGCAAAATTTCGTAACTTGTTTTTAGTTAATTTACCGAACATTTTTCGAGCCTTTTAAAATCTGACTTTTCGTCTGACGGAGGACAAAAGCCAAGGTTATGCAGTTCGCATAGCCGTAAAACAAAGGCGCAGGCACCGTAAATAACGGTTTCCTACGCCTTATGATCTTATTTTATGACGACATCATTCCATGAATCTGACGGAACAAGTGCCACATATGTCTTGCCGGTGTTCATCTCAATCTGCTCACCAGTCTGTTTATTCAGATAAATTGTCGGCTCATTCTCTCCTGCCTTAATCCATGTCACCTCGACTGCCTTGCCCTCTGTAATGTAATAGGCATCACGGCCAGAATCAATCGCATTGTAGATCAGATAACCATTTTGGTCATGCTGGGAAAATGTCGTATCCTGAATCAGCAGATTCTTAAAAGTAAGCTGCGCATTGCCGTGCTGCGGGTCTGTATGTGCACTGCCATACTCATAATAATCATATGTTCCTGTTGACTCATTGTATTGAAGTCTTGAGCTGTTGTGCGGGAAGGGCAGCTCAATCTCGGTACAGTCCATCGTCTCGCCCATCGTGGTCAGATCAACCGCCGAGTTCGAGAATACATAATGCTGTCCCGGATAAAATTCATTGTACTCCGTTGAGTATTTTGAATTGGCAAATTTCTTATCGAGATCACCTGCACAGATGTATTCTGTAAACTCTCTCGACTTTCCATTGTTCACGCGGGAAAATCCGCCGCTGAAATTCGCGGAATAATCCTTTGCAATCCACTTGTCAATATAGAACGGACCTCCGTCATGGCACAGCACTGCATTCCACTCTGCTGCGAGCATGATATTCGTATCTCTCGTACTGCGGATACTGCCAAACTGCTCAATCTTTCCCCAGTCCTTGACAACTGCCATAAAACGGGTAATTCTGCCGTTTGCAGTACTATTCATAAGCTCATATACCACATCTGCCTCCGTGAGACCATAATGCGGCAGTGCAGTTTTTTCATTATCTACCATTACTGCAATCGGACGCTGGTTCTTCAAGCTCTCGTCAATCCACTCATTCGTGATCTCACTGCGGTACATTCCCTCTCTAGTCTCCTCTTCCGCCTGTTCGGTGAAAGACTCCTCCACATCTGGCGACTCCGGTGCATTGTCCGCATCATTGGTTGTATCTCCTGCAATATCTGCAAAATCAAGCTCTTTCACAGGTTCTGATTCCTTTTTGTCACCGCAGCCTGTCATCGCTGCTGCTGCCATCGTCAAAGCCAGCAGTAAGGCAATTCCTTTCTTTTTCATCTTGTTTCTTTTCATAATTTTTCCTCTTCACGACTCCTCTTAAAAGTAACCATTTTTTTATCGTGCAAACGGCTTCGAATCCTATGCCCATGTACGTTACCTCTACAGTTAACTCCGCCAGGCACCCTCACGGCACATATGAAATCCGCCTTAGTGCTGCTACATTCCTGTCCTGACACGGTTCAACGGCACACATTGCGTGAGACCCAAACTTCAACGCCACTTATAAAGGGCAGCTACACAAACGCAGACCCTCCGTCGTTTATCACCCCCACTATAGCGGATTGTGGGTACAAGGCACCGCTAACGCCCCGGCTGCACGATGTTATTATTATAACCTCAATATTACCGATAAGTCAATGAAATTCATACTTTTTTAATTAAAACTGGTAATAATTTTGTCTGGTATTCTTTCTTCTGCGCGTCAGAATCTCAGAACACATCAGCACAGTGACAAGTTCCCGAATCCATGGCTCTTTCTCATGCCACGGTGCATTCTCTGTAAGTACGCCCCTGGGCGGCATCCGGTCTGCCATATTGCTGACAGCCACATCCTGCTCTGAAATATTCTGCACAGCATTTTCAGGCATCATCTGGGGCAGCATAACATCGCGCTGCACCGGAGCAGCTTTTTCTGTATCTTCGTTATTTTTAATGACTGCCATCACGCTGTCCACCATGCGGCGCATTGTCAGTTTATCGGGATACTGGTCGTAGATAAAGCTCCCTTCGTAATCCATCTTGTCAACAACACTGCTGATCACACTCTGGTATTTTCTGGCATATGTAGGATACATCTGCTGCAAATATTCAAGATCTTCGAGAATCCTGTCCTCCTGCACCATGCCGGGCTGCGCCCACTGCCCGTATCCCTGATAGCCCATATAAAAAGGAAATGCACTGTAATAATCCATTTTCGCGTTCCTCGCTTTTTATGATTATCATATGCATTTCCCAAGCAGTCTGCGCATATAATCAACCGATTCGTGTTTTCATTCATCCTGTTTTTGAAAACTTTCTATCCTGCACTGGTGCTCTTTTGTCTTTTTGTCATAAGTGACGCCTACCAGCAAAATTTCACCGGCATACTCCTGCAAAGACGCCGGATAGCTGCGCTCCTTAATCTGTGTGAGCGCTGTCGCGGCGCTTTTGTTCCATTTTAATTCCACGACAATGACAGGACGGTTCGGATATTTTGCAAGCGGCAGATAAACAATATCCGCAAATCCTTTTCCGCATGGAAATTCCCTGACCGGTTTATGATAGTACTGAAACAGCGCAAGCAGTGCGACGGTGATCGTACAGCTTAACGAATTTTCGTCATTGTACTCAATGCTGGAAATAAAATCGCTGTGCACCTGCTGTATGAGCGCTGCTGTCCGGCTTTCCTCCATCGTCAGCACCGCCTCCGCGATCTCTTCCGAAAGTTTCATGTATGTGGACAAATTGTCTCCGGTCTCATTTTCCAGATATTTATAAAAGACCTCCTGAATTTCCTTGTTTGGCACATATGCTTCCTGCTCAGCTTTATCATACGCAAAATATCCCAGATGAATCAGGGTTGTAATCACTTGATTTTTGTCCGCAAACGTGTGCATATCATTTTTGCAGCCTGTCACGTTGACAGGAATCCGATTGCCTGACAACATCTCAATCACAAGTTGAATGGAGAACTTAGACTATCAAACCTTACCGCAATCATAACTGAAAAAGTAACACAGCGTCAGAGCGTATAGAAAATCGAGAAAATTTTACGGAAAATTCAGTTTTCAAAAGGCATTGTCTGATATATAATAAAAGCAGTTGAAGAAGGTGATATTTTTGAATACAACGGAGCAGACACATCAACAGGATTTAGA
>Ga0137308_100363_pt1 | contig 81845 bp, 73 predicted proteins | sample Inofrocosms_June_FD_97181 | JGI IMG/M metagenome (GOLD analysis project Ga0137308, IMG submission 97181) | Mouse cecal microbial communities from Vienna, Austria - N-Acetylneuraminic and N-Acetylglucosamine D2O microcosms_June | ecosystem: Host-associated > Mammals > Digestive system > Large...
AGAGCCTGCTGCATGTATATTTATGCACCGATTTTGACATAATTCAAAAGATCGTGCATAGGATGAATAGAATCATGCAGGCAAAAGACAAGGAGGGAGTTTAAGTTATGAAAGAGCTGGAAGAGATTCTGAAAGTAGTGGACGACTTTGTGTGGGGCCCGGTAATGCTCGTACTTTTAGTAGGCACCGGAATTTTTCTGACGATCCGTCTGAAATTCCTTACATGGAGAAACCTTCCGTACGCGGTGAAGCTGACGTTAAGCAAAGAAGCGCGCACAAAGAAGGGGGAAGGAGACGTCTCGCCGTTTGCCGCGCTTACGACAGCGCTTGCGGCGACGATCGGCACGGGCAATATTATAGGCGTTGCGACCGCGATGGTTTCAGGCGGTGCGGGAGCGCTTGTGTGGATGTGGGTGTCCGCGTGCTTTGGGCTGACATCAAAGTTCAGCGAATGTATGCTGGCGATCAAATACCGTGAGGTAAACGCTCAGGGCGAGATGTCGGGCGGCCCGATGTATACGATGAAAAAGGCGTTTCGAAACAAGGCGTTCGGCGCGGCGCTGGGCTGGCTGTTTGCGCTGTTTGCGGTGATTGCCTCGTTTGGGATCGGGAACCTGACACAGGCAAATTCGATATCGGATGCGATGAACAACACCTTCCGGGTGCCGACCTGGGTGACCGGGGCCATTGTAACGCTGCTTACCCTGTGCATTATCGTGGGCGGAATCAAGTCGATCTCCAAGCTGTCATCGGTGATTGTCCCGTGTATGGCGGTCTTTTACGTATGCGGCGGGCTGATCGTTATTTTCGGCAATATCAGCAATGTTCCGGCAGGTGTGGCAGAGATTTTTAAAATGGCGTTTTCCATAAAGGCAGTTGCCGGAGGCGTGGGCGGTACGATCGTAGCGTCTATGATGAGCGGGATGCGCTACGGGATTGCGCGCGGCGTGTTCTCGAACGAAGCGGGCATGGGTTCCGCGGCGATAACGGCTGCTTCCGCGACGACAGACAATCCGGTGCGCCAGGGCTACATAAATATGACAGGCACGTTTTGGGATACGATTGTGGTCTGTACGATTACAGGGCTTTGCATTGCGTCCTCAGGCGTGCTCGGCATTACGGATGAGAACGGCGCGGCGATTGAAGGCGCGCAGCTTACAATCAAGGCGTTTTGCACCGTGCTCGGGCCGGCAGGCGGCTATATGGTAACGATCGGCATTGCGCTGTTTGCGTTTTCCACGATCCTTGGATGGGAATATCATGGGGAAAAGGCGCTGGAATATCTTGCCGGGTCAAATAAGTTTAATATGATCTACCGGGTTGTTTTTTCGGGAGTAGCATTTATCGGCGCGACGACGACACTGTCGATCGCCTGGAAGTTTTCGGATATTGCAAACGCGCTGATGGCGGTTCCGAATTTAATCTGCCTGCTTGCATTAAGCGGGGAGCTGGCAAAAGAAGTAGATGCGTTTGAAAAAGAACGGACACGTGAACGGTGCTAAAGTCATTGTGAAAAATGACTGCAAAATGCATAAAATTCGGTAATGTTTTATGCCTCATTCGTGAGTTTTTAACAGAAATGAAAAAAACACTTGCAAATGCTGGTTTTATGGACTATATTACGATATGAACTTGTGTATTCTAAACGATCTTAAGGAAGTGAAGGGAATATGAGTAATAAGCAAATTATAGTTTCAAATGTAGCAAAGGGGCATGAAAATCCGATAGCAGAGCTCGTTCAGGTGGCTTGTCAGTTCGACAGCAATATCACGTTTGAAAATGAAAACCGAAAAATTAATGCCAAGAGCATTATGGGCATTATGGCATTTAATCCATCCAAAGGAATGAGCGTGAATATTATTACAGAAGGCAACGACGAGAAAGAGGCTCTGTTAGCAATGGAGAAGTTTTTAGTGTGTGAGTAGATTGTAGGAGGTCTAAGGAGATGAGCTCAAAGAGTACAGACAAAGAAACAAAGTCAGTTGCAGAAGCAGCAGATGTGAACGAAGCCAAAGCAGTTAAAGCAGATGCGAAACCAGAAGCAGACACGGCTGTTAAGAAAGACACAAAGACGGTTGGAAAAAAGGCTGATAAGGATGAAGCAAAAGCAGCTAAAAAACCTGCTGCAAAAAGATCGACAGTAAAGAAAGAAAAGGCAGAAAAGCCGGAGTTAAAGCCGGAGGTTTTTATTGAATACCAGCACCAGCAGGCAAGCCAGCTTTCGATTGTTGATAAGGTAAAAGCAGCGTTTGTTGCGAGCGGACACAGAGCGTCATCGATTAAGTCCTTACAGATATATATAAAGCCGGAAGAGTATAAGGCTTATTATGTAATTAATGATAATAAATATAATGGTGAAGTAGATTTGTTTTAATGGATCGGAACACAAAAAAGCGCCTGCACATTGGAGAATATCGTGTGCAGGTGCTTTTTTCTGCATTTTTTAAGAAATGATTTCGCCGTTTTTATATTTTGTAACCAGGCTCTGAATCCGGTCATACGGATCTAGCAGATGGCTGATCGAAGCATCGTGATTTAAAGTATCTACAATATAGGCGATGTATTTGCTCATATCACAGTTGATATAGTATGGCTTGCTTAACAGCTCCCGCGTCTGATAAATCAGATTGGTCGTAATTACCCGGTAAATAATGCCGTCTTCCACGGCTTTATCAAATTTATCCAGCCCGTCGGTAAACAGCCCGAACGTAGAGAGTACAAAAATACGTTTTGCCTTGCGCTTTTTCAATTCGGTTGCAACGTCAATCATACTGTCGCCGGAAGAAATCATATCGTCGATAATCATGACGTCCTTGCCTTCTACCGAAGCGCCTAAAAATTCATGTGCAATAATCGGATTGCGCCCGTTTACAATGCGGCTGTAGTCTCTGCGCTTGTAAAACATGCCGATATTGATGCCGAGTACGCTTGCGAGATAGACTGCGCGCCCGGTTGCGCCTTCGTCGGGGCTGATCATCATCATATGGTCGGCGTCAAATTTTAAATCTGGTACATTTGCGCACAGCCCTTTGATAAACTGGTAAGACGGCTGGATCGTCTCAAATCCTGACAGCGGAATGGCGTTTTGTACACGCGGGTCATGTGCGTCAAAAGTAATAATATTGTCTACACCCATAGCATGTAACTCCTGCAACATCATCGCACAGTCCATAGATTCTCTGCCGTTGCGCCGATGCTGCCTGCCTTCGTATAAATAGGTCATAATTACGGTAATACGCCTTGCTTTTCCGCCGGCGGCAGCAATAATCCGTTTTAAATCCGAATAATGGTCATCCGGCGATTTGTGGTTGGCATGTCCGCAGACCGTATACGTCTCATGATAGTTGGTAACGTCGACCATAATAAACAGGTCGTAGCCGCGGATGGATTCTTTGATAAATCCTTTGGCTTCACCGGTGCCGAAACGCGGAGTGGCAGCATTGACGATATAAGTGTCACGCTCAAAACCCCGGAAAGCGATCGTTGTCTTGTGATCAGATTGATGCTCATGCCGCCATTTGACCAGGTACTGGTCGACTTTTTCGCCGAGCGCGGAGCAGTTTGACATCGGAATCAAGCCAAGTACTCCTACCGGAATACTCTCAATCATGTTGTCATCATAATGCATAGTGTAGTCCTCCGTTTGATTTTACTTATGTAAAAATTCAGAATTGCCTGAACTGTTACTTAATTTTTTCTTTTGGAGCCGGATATCGTCACCAAAAAGCTTTATCATAGAATAACTGCTCACGATCCGGGAAAAAATCCGTTCCGTATAGACCGTACTTAACTGGTCAAAGCCCAAGTTTGTCGAGATGACCGTTGATTTTTTGCGGAGCATTCGTTCGTTCAGGCAGAAAAAGAGCTGCGAAATTGTAAACGTATTTGCCAGCTCGGTTCCCAGGTCATCGATAATCAAAAGGTCACAGTCAAAAATATGCTGCATTTTCGCTGCGGCATCCATATCCTTTTGAAATTTATTTTTTTCCAGCAGGTCAAACAACTGAAACGCGGTAAAGTAAATCACGGAATGGCCGGTATCCAGCAGCATCTTTGCAATACAGTTGGATAAAAAGGTCTTGCCAGTGCCTGCTTCCCCGTACAGGAACAGGTTGTGAAACTCCTGGTCAAAGCTCTTGATAAAAGCAAGCGATTCCATCACTGCCTTCTGCGCCGTCTCGCGTGCCGTCAGTCCGGTTGCCTCGTTGACTTTTGTGTCCGAGTAATAGTCAAAGCAGTAGCTGGAAAAATTTTCTTCCTGCAAAATACTGCGGATATTTGACTGTGTATACACAAGGTCAATCGCTGCCTGCAAAAAGCAGTGGCACCTGCTGCCGTCGATGTAACCAGTATCTTTGCAGTCCGGGCATGTATAAGGCGGTTCGAAATAGTGTTCGTCCACGCCTGCCGTCTGTAAAATCAGGGAACGTTCCCTGCGGTAAGCCGCCAGCTCCTGCTTTAGCTGTGAGAGCGCCGTTTCATCACCATCAAGAAGCTGTCTGGCATGGCGTACGCTTACCGAGGCTGTCAGTGCGTCCAGCTCTTTTAAACGCGGATGTTCCAGATAAATGCGCGTCTTGCGTTCTTGCAGCACATGCTGGTTTTTAAGCTGCCTGGCATCGTACTGGCGCTGAATCTCGTCATATTGCAGATTAGTTAAAGGCATTACAATTCTCCATATCGGTATAATTTCGCAGGAACGTTAGCGGATCTGCGAGAGTAATTCACGTTCCAGCTCTTCGTAGTTGTAAGTACGCTGTGAAAAATTGGCAAAACCTCCCGCCGCGGTTCCTTTTGCTGTGCGTATTGCCGCTTTGCCTGCGGAGACTTTTTTTGCTTTTGCTTCCTGATATTGTGCATCCAAAAGCTTGACATCGTTTACGGTGCGTACGTTGTGCTGCTTCCAGTTTTGCAGGATCGAATCTGCATAGTCAAAGCTGATTTGATGAATGCGCAGAATCGTTTTTTCACATGCCAGCGCGATAATCTCATCGGAAAAATGAAGCTCTTTAGACCATTTGTGCACAAATTTCAGCTCAGCCTGCGCAAGCGTGCGGTTGGAAATGCCAAATGCTTTCTGCACCGCATAGACGGCATGGTCGTGCGTCTGCAACGCCTGTTTTGCGTCGGTCAGCGTCCGAATGCCTGATTCCGCCCAGGAAAGCGCGATTTTATCCATATACCGGATGCTCATGTGGTTTTTCGCCACACACTGCTCAATCAGGTATTCGACAAGGCTTGGCGAAAACTTCAGTTTGTCCAGCCAATAGAGGATCATTTGGATCTCCGTATTGTTCAGCGTATGTCCCAGATAGCGTTCGGTAACAAATAAAATCTCTTTGACCGATTCGCTTTCGCTGAGCAGGGCAAGCTGGTTTCTCGAATATTCGGTTCGCTCAGGCAGCGTACGTTTTGGTGTTTTTTTATCGGCGGCAGGCTCTGCCGGCATTGGCGTCTGCGGTGCGTGCGGCATATTGCGGGAAGTAAAGTCTGACAGGCAGATTCCCGTCAGCTCTTCCTGCCCGTTAAATTCCAGGCGCAGCAGGCGCATTTTCTCCCAGTATTTTAAAGCGCGCGTCACATCTTTTTCTGTATGGTCGAACTTGTCCGCAATATCCGAGATCGAAAACATCGGATCTGGATGGTTCATACAGCGGAGCAGATACAGATAGATTTTGACAAACTCCCCATCTGCATGTGTCATATACTCATCAATAAACGTATTTGGTACGTAGGTGGCAGCAAGCGTGCTGTCCCGTTTTAATAATATATCAGCCATATGCATTCCCTCTCTTACTGCACAGATTATAGCACAGGATTTGCTAATTGAGAAGTACATTTTTTTCGCAAAGACTGTGAAATCAAGGCGTTGCGGTCATTGTGGATAAAGTGGATAAGGTGGATAAGGGGTAAGCGCCACAGGGGATTTACACGCGAAAAGGCTGAAAATGAAATCTTTTCGCTTTTTTGCCGCCCGTGTGGATAAAGCACAAAAAATCCACATTGAAATCAGGCATCTTTTGCACAATTCAATGTGGATAATGTGGATAACTATTGGCAAAGGAAGTCTTCACCCACTTTTAATATATCTCCGGCGCCCATAGTTATCAACAAGTCGCCGTTCATTACTTTTTTTAATAAAAATTTTTCAATTTCTTCAAACGTTGGAAAATAATAGCATTCGCACGCCGTTTTTTCCAGCAGCCTTAGCAGGTCAAGCGAGCTGACGCCAAGAGTGTCTGTCTCCCTTGCGGCATAAATATCGGCAAGCACGACGATGTCTGCATCAGACAGTGCCTTGGCAAACGCATCCAGAAAAGCTTTTGTACGGGAATACGTATGCGGCTGGAACACGCAGATCAGGCGTGAATGCGGATAATTTTTGGCAGCGCTTAACGTCGCGCTTATTTCGGTCGGATGGTGTGCGTAATCGTCGACTACCGTCACGCCGTTTCGCGTCCCTTTGACCTGAAAGCGGCGGTCGGTTCCGCAAAAAGCATACAGCCCTTCTTCAATGGCTTTTGCCGGTATGCCCATCGTAACGGCGAGCGCAGCCGCGGCAAGCGCATTGCTGATATTGTGCCTGCCAGGAACGCGCAGGCGTACGTCGCATACTTTTTCGGTTTCTTTCCAGGTGACGAACTGTGCGGTTGCCCCTTGTTCCGCGTGGATGAGTTTATGCGTGTTGTGCATAATGCAAAACCGTGCAAATCCAGACTCCTCGTAAGTAATCTGCTCTGGATAAAAGCTGCTGCTGCTGTCAAAGCCATACGTAACGGTATTACATGCAAGATCTAAAAGGAGCGGCTGCAATTCATCAATCTCACTGTTGATCACCAGCGTGCCGTCTGGTGCCGTATTTTCCGCGAACAGCCGGAAGCTGCGGCGGATGTCCTGTATATCTTTAAAAAAGTCCATATGGTCTTCCTCGATATTCAGGATCACGCTGTATTTTGGATAAAAATGTAAAAAGCTGTTTGTGTACTCACAGGCTTCTGTGACAAAACAGGCAGAATGCCCGACGCGGATATTTCCGCTGATCGCAGGCAGTATTCCGCCTACGGAAATCGTAGGGTCTGCGTCCGCCGCCAGCAGAATGTGCGTAATCATAGAAGTCGTCGTTGTCTTGCCATGCGTCCCTGCGACAGCAACAGACTGCCTGTAGTTGTTCATCATCTGCCCTAACAGCTCTGCACGGCTTAAAAGCGGGATGCCGTTTGCGATTGCCGCCTGATATTCCGGGTTGTCTTCGTGGACTGCCGCTGTATAGACAACGGCGTCCGTCCCTGGCTGGATATGGCTGGCGCTGTGGCCATAATAGATGACGGCGCCTGACTGCTCCAGTTTTTTTGTAAGCGCTGATTCTTTTGCGTCAGAACCCGATATCGTAAAATGTTCTTCCAGCAGGACTTCTGCAAGCCCGCTCATGCTGATACCGCCGATGCCGATGAAATGAATATGGGCCGGCTGATTAAAATGAATTTGATACATCTGATATACACCTGCACAATCTATATTTATTGTATGCACAAATACAGGAAATATACCCTGCGTTTGTGAACTGCTCTTATTATAAACCTATCTGTTTTTTTTGCAAATTGTTTATCGAGAAAATTTTGTAAAATTCTACAAAAACTGGTGCGGATCAGACAAAAAGATGTGAAAAATGTTGTACATTTTACGCTGAATATGTTATACTAGATTTTACAGATATATTGAATATTTAGATGAGGGGTGAGCGAATTGGTTTGTAAAGAAATGATCGCCATGCTGTTGGCTGGCGGACAGGGAAGCCGGCTAGGGGTGCTGACTTCCGCAGTGGCAAAACCGGCGGTTGCGTTTGGCGGCAAGTACCGGATCGTTGATTTTCCGCTCAGCAACTGTATCAATTCAGGGATAGACACGGTAGGCGTACTCACGCAGTATCAGCCGCTGCGGTTAAATTCCCATATCGGCATCGGCATTCCGTGGGACTTAGACCGCAACAACGGAGGCGTGACCGTACTGCCGCCGTATGAAAAAAGCGATAACAGTGAATGGTATACCGGAACGGCAAATGCGATTTACCAGAATCTGAACTATATGGAAAGCTATCATCCAGAGTATGTGATTATTTTATCGGGCGACCATATTTATAAAATGGACTACGAGGAGATGCTTGACTTTCACAAGGCAAACCAGGCAGACGTGACGATTGCGGCAATGCCGGTTCCGATTGAAGAGGCGAGCAGGTTTGGCATCGTAATCACAGACGAAGAGAAGAAAATACAGGATTTTGAAGAAAAACCGGAACATCCAAGGAGCAATATGGCTTCTATGGGGATCTACATATTTAGCTGGAAGGTGCTAAAAGATGCGCTTGTAGCGTTAAAAGACCAAAGAAGCTGTGATTTTGGCAAGCATATTATCCCGTATCTGCATGAAAGGGGATTTCGGATGTTTGCGTATGAATATAACGGCTACTGGAAGGACGTCGGTACGCTTGGGTCATACTGGGAAGCAAATATGGAGCTGATTGACCTGATTCCTGAATTTAATTTGTATGAGAAGTATTGGAAAATTTACACTAAATGTGATATTATTGAACCACAGTATGTTTCATCCGAAGCGATTGTAGAAAAAAGCCTGATCGGAGAAGGCTGTGAAGTGTACGGAGAAGTATACAACTCTGTCGTCGGAGCAGGCGTGACGATCGGCAGAGGCAGTGTGATACGCAATTCCATTATTATGAAAGACGTCATAATCGGTGAAAATGTCGTGATTGATAAAGGGATTATTGCTGAAAATACAAAGATTGGCGACCGTGCACAGATTGGAATCGGTGATTATGCACCGAGTACTTATAATCCGAAAGTCTATGCATTTGACCTTGTGACGATTGGAGAGGATTCCGTGATACCGCCGGATGTCAGGATCGGGCGCAATACGGCGATTGCAGGCGTTACAACGGCGGCAGACTACCCGGACGGGCAGCTTGCAAGCGGAGATTCGATTATAAAGGAAGGGGAACCGGAATGAAAGCATTAGGACTGATCTTAGCAGGCGGGAATAATAACCGTATGCAGGAATTATCAAAGAAAAGGGCAATCGCGGCAATGCCTGTAGGCGGCAGCTTTCGATGTATTGACTTTGCACTGAGCAATATGACCAATTCGCAGATTCAGACCGTAGCCGTATTGACGCAGTATAATGCACGTTCCTTAAATGAACATTTAAGTTCGTCTAAATGGTGGGATTTTGGAAGAAAACAAGGCGGATTGTATGTATTTACACCGACGGTGACATCGGACAATAGCTGGTGGTACCGCGGGACAGCAGACGCCATGTATCAAAATATAGATTTTTTGAAAAGGTGCCATGAACCGTATGTAATTATAACGAGCGGCGATGGCGTCTATAAGATTGATTATAATAAGATTCTTGATTATCATATAGAGAAAAAAGCGGATATTACGGTCGTTGTCAAAGATATGGACAAAACCGAAGACGTCAGCAGGTACGGTGTCATTAAGATGAATGAGGATTCTAGGATCGTGGAGTTTGAGGAAAAGCCGATGGTGGCGCAGTCAAACACGATTTCCACAGGGATCTATATCATTCGCAGAAGGCAGTTAATCGACTTGCTGGAGCGCTGTGCGCAGGAAAGCCGCAGCGACTTTGTTACAGATATTTTAATCCGGTATAAGAACTTGAAACGTATGTATGGCTATAAGCTGGATGGGTACTGGAACAATATTTCTACCGTAGAGGCGTATTACAAGACAAATATGGATTTTCTAAAGCCGGAAGTACGCAAGTTTTTTTTCAGAGACTATCCGCATATTTATTCCAAGGTGGATGACCTGCCGCCGGCAAAATACAACATAGGATCAGATGTGCATAACAGCCTGATTTCGAGCGGCTGTATTATCAACAGTAAGGTTGAAAATTCAGTCCTGTTTAAAGAAGTGTTTGTCGGAAAAAATTGCGTAATCAAGAACTCTATTATATTAAATGAAGTTTACATAGGTGACAATACGCATATCGAGAATTGTATCGTAGAAAGTCGGGGGACTTTGAAAGCGAATACTTATTATTGCGGTGACAGCGGGATTAAGGTAGTCGTGGAAGATAACAACGAACGGTATGGGTTGTAATAGATGACAAGCAGCAGCTTGCTGTAGCTTGTCGGTCACAAGTATCAAGGAGGCGGTATAACTATAATAAGTAAATGTGAGGTGTTTTATAGGAAATGAAGAAAGGGGCGAAAGATGATGCGAATAACAGATGTCCGAGTCCGAAAAGTTGAAAAAGAAGGCAAGATGAAAGCAGTGGTATCGATCACGATTGATGACGAATTTGTAGTGCACGATATCAAAGTAATTGAAGGGGTTAAGGGATTATTTATCGCGATGCCAAGCAGAAGGGCAGCCGATGGAGAATTCCGTGATATTGCTCATCCGATCAATTCTGAGACCAGGGACCATATTCAGAACATTATCCTTGAGGAATATCAAAAACAAATGACAGCAGAAGAAGAGACGTGAATGACGATTGAAACAGAATAAAAAAGAAAAGGGCATAATAACTGCCCGAAAGAAACTGCAACAGGTTGCATGTTTACATATCATTGCCTGTTGCAGTTTTTTGTATGTTTACGTTTCGTTTGCGGCAGGCTTCTGACGGGAAGCGTATTCTTTGACTGTAGGATCGATCATTTCCTGCACACGGTGCCATTCTTTGGTCGCTTCGTCCTTGACCGTTTCGCTGCGGTTCTGGGACAAAAAGCGTGCCAGCTCATAACAACTGATCCAGATCTCGCCGTTGCCGTCTTTTTGGGATTCATCGAAGATAAGCTGCAAACCGAAGTGCAGATGTATAATGTCGATATTATTTACATTTTCTTTATCGCTGTATCCGGTATGGCCCATATAACCGATGACATCACCGGCAGTGACAAGGCTTCCTTCTTTTAAGGATTTGCTATAAGGAAAATTCTGGCGCAGATGGGCGTAATAATAATATCTTTTTTTATCAAAGCTGCGGATGCCGATCCGCCAGCCGCCGTAGCGGTTCCATCCCAGACATTCCACATAGCCGGATTCCACAGCGATAATCGGCGTACCGATCTGTCCCATCATATCGTGCCCAAGGTGCTGCCTGCGGTAACCGAAGGAACGGGAAGAGCCAAAGTCGTCATAGTCCGTGTAAGGAAACCCTTTTGCGATCGGAGAGAATGCTTTTAATCCGTACTGTTTTTCATTGTCTGCACCAGGAAGCTGGTATTCACCGACAAATCCGCCCAGTACAGCGTGATAGGCTTCGTTGTAATAGGGATAGTATTTCATGTCCGCAGTCAGCTCTTCTATTGTTGATTCTTTATTTAATATCTTTTCTGCAATCGTATCCATATCGGATGACTTGTAATGTTTAAAATCTCCGCCGTATTTTGCGCCGAGTATGGCAAGCAGGCTGACCCAATCTATGGGCGTATCCGTATCGTGCGCTTTTATGTCGTACTGATAAGCGTCATTCATGGCGTCGCTCGTTACGTGAAAATCGACCCATTTGATAAAATCCGTCTTGCCTGTCTGTCCAGAAGAACCGGATGTGCTGTTTTGAGAGGATACAGGTGCGTTTGTTAGATTTGGATGAAATAATTTTTGTATGTAGGTTAGAGGGTGTGAGATGTAACAGGCGAGTAACAGGGCTGCGAATACGATGCATTTGAATAGCGAGGGTTTTTTAATCATTGTTTACCAGCCGCCGGAAGTAGGTTTGTATATAATATATGTGGGGTGGGGCAAAATATGAATGGTGGTAGTGGAGGGGCATATATGGAGGGACGCCGAGAGTGGGGATTGGCACGCCCTGGCTGCGTCCGTTCCAAAATGCTAAGAAGCACTAAGCATTCTGCTGGTACGCTGTGGCTGCGTACGGTCGCGGCACCTAGTTCGCTGCCTGCTGGCAGCTAAAGGTGCCGCTTGGCTGCGCCCCTGGTTTTTCCGCAGAATACTAAGAGCTTCTAAGCATTTTTCCAAAGCCGCTGCCAGGGCGTGCCAATCCCCACTCCCGGCTGTTCTTCATAAGTGATGCTAAAATATGCTTGATGTGGGGGTGTATGAAAACAAACACGCTCTATAAATTTTAAGACAGGAGTTAGAGAAAGATTTAGTCTTGTCATAGTTGGTTTTGTCTGCTACAATATTTTTCGGTAAGTGTTTCAAATATTTAATATTTATCATTAGATGATTAAATATTTATAATGTAATATTTAGGTGCCGGGCTTAAAAGGGCTTTTGTAAAAGAACAGTATGAATTGTTTAAAAATATGAATTGTTTAAAAATGTGTATTGCGTTTTTATTAGTTATATGGAATCATTTGCACATATTTTTCCATTTATTTAGTTTCAAATGAAACAATCCCAGCTTGATTTACCATAAGTCCAGCATCATAATTGAAAATTAAAAAATAGGATGTTTTCGAGCCTGACTTTGTATACCACAAAGCCAGGCTAATACTACAGCGAACAAAACAAATTGAGCTAGATCAAGCTTGTTTCAGTAACATAACCGAAGAACAGCCGGGAGAGGGGATGGGGGTGCTTTGGCGGCGGCTTTGGAAGAATGGTTAGAAGCCCTTCGCCTTCTGCGGGGCAACCAGGGGCGCAGCCAAGCGGCACCTTTAGCTGCCAGCAGGCAGCGAACTAGGTGCCGCGACCGTCCACAGCCACAGCCTTCCGGCAGAAGGCATAGGGATTCTTACCATTCTGGAACGGACGCCGCCAAAGCACCCCCATCCCCTCTCCCGGCGTCCCTCCTTATGTAAAAAAACACCCCAAAAAAATCAAAGTACAGCAACCTATTTCCAACTTGTTCGCTCCAACGTTCCATAGATAGATAAAGCAAAAACAAAAAGAAAGGAAGGCACAGCAGTTATGTATCTCATAGCAGGACTTGGCAATCCAGATAAAAAATATAATCAAACAAGGCATAACATCGGCTTTGACACAATAGATGCGATTGCAGAAGAATATCAGATTGCGGTAAACGAAGTAAAGCACAAGGCTGTCTGCGGCAGCGGGATCATTGCGGGACAGAAGGTGCTGCTGCTAAAGCCGCTTACGTATATGAACAACAGCGGGGAGGCAGTCGGCGCTGCACTGCATTATTATAAGCTGGACGCCGCGTCGCAGCTTTTGGTAATTTACGATGATATCAGCCTGAAACCGGGCAGTATCCGTATTCGGCAAAAAGGAAGTGCCGGAGGGCATAACGGGATCAAAAGCATTCTTGCGCATATAGGGACGCAGGAGTTTGCAAGAATCAAGATCGGTGTGGGAGCAAAGCCCGAAGGCTGGGATCTTGCGGACTATGTGCTTGGGCATTTTTCCAAAGAAGAGCGTGTGGAGGCAGAAGCGGCAATGAAGGCGGCTGTAGACGCTGCGGCTCTGATTGTCAGCGGGGATGCGGCGCAGGCGATGAATTTGTATAATAAAAAGAATTAAAAGGAATGGCGAAAATTATGAATGCATTTATAGAGCCGCTCCAGGCGATGACGGAATACAGGGAAATCCGCTCACGCCTGCATGGGCAAGGCATGTCTGGTATTTTAGAAGTTACCGGATGTATTGATTCGCAGAAGCTGCATTTGATTCACTGTCTCAGCGGGGAAGATTACAGCCGCCTGATCGTGACGTTCAGCGAACAGCGTGCCAGGGAATTTTGTGATGAGTACCGTTTTTTTGACCGGAACGTCCGTTATTTTCCGGCAAAGGATATTTTGTTTTACCAGTCGGATATCCGGGGAAATGAGCTGACAAAAGAAAGAATCGCCGTATTGAAAATGCTTGCCGGCGGACAGGGCTGTACGGTTGTCACGACGTTTGATGCGCTGATGAACCGGATGGCTCCGCCGGAAGGTTTTTTGTCAGGTATGAAAAAGCTGGCGGTCGGAAATACGATGGATATGAACCGGATGGTAAAAGAGCTGGCGGCAATGGGGTATGAGCGCAGCTACCAGGCGCAGGCGCCCGGACAGTTTGCTGTACGCGGCGGGATCTTGGATGTCTATGCGCTGACAGAAGAAAACCCTTACCGGATCGAGCTTTGGGGAGACGAGATTGACTCGATCCGCAGCTTTGAAGCGTCCAGCCAGCGGTCGATTGAAAATCTGGAACAGATCTGTATCTGCCCGGCGTTGGAATTATTGCTCGATCAAAAGCAGTTGCGGGAAGGAATCGGCAGGCTGCGCGCACAGCAGGAGCAGGTGACGGCAGGGCTGCGTGGGCAGCAGAAGACGGAAGAAGCAGCCCGGCTGAAAAGCACGGTGGACGCCCTGATCGAAGAACTGGAGGAGATTGGCGCAAGCAGCAGCCTGGATGCGTATTTGACGTATTTTATGACGCAGACCGTTTCTTTGCTGGACTATTTTGATCTGGACAAGACGATCCTTGCACTGGATGAACCTGCCCGTCTTGCACAACAGAGCAAGGCAGTCGAAACGGAATTTATGGACAGTATGCAGCAGCGCCTGGAGAAAGGGTATATTTTGCCGGGGCAGATGGATACGCTTTACCTGGCAAAAGAGATTTTTGCCAAGGCGGAGCGCCTGCGTACGGTTGCGCTCGCGACGCTTGAGATGAAGCTGGCGGAGATGAACGTGGCGCAGGTGTATCCGATACAGGCACGCACGGTCAATCCATACAACAACAGCTTTGAGCTGCTGGTCAAAGACCTGCACCAGTATAAAAAGAAAAATTATAAGGTGATTTTATTATCTGGATCGCGCACGAGGGCGCAGAGACTGACGCAGGACTTGATGGATGAAGGACTGAGCGCGTTCTACACGGAGGATTACGACCATATTGTAAAGCCGGGAGAAGTGATGACGCTGTACGGCAAAGTAAAGCGCGGCTATGAATACCCGATGCTGAAATTTGTCGTGATTTCTGAAAGCGATATTTTTGGAGCGGAAAAAAAGAAGAAAAAGCGCCGTCATGTGAAAAACGGCGAAAAGGTGTCCGGTTTTTCGGATTTAAACGTCGGGGACTATGTTGTGCATGAAAACCACGGGCTTGGTATTTACTGCGGGATTGAAAAAATAGAAGTGGACGGCACGACAAAAGATTATATCAAAATTGAATATGATAAAGGCGGTATTTTGTATATTCTTGCTACGCAGTTGGATATGATTCAGAAGTATTCTGGCGCTGGAGAGCGCAAGCCAAAACTAAACGCGCTCGGCAGCCTGGACTGGAAAAAGACAAAGACAAAAGTGCGTACTGCGGTCAAGGAAATTGCAGGCGAGCTTGTGCAGCTATACGCGGCGAGGGAAAACCAGAAAGGCTATGTGTATGCGCCGGATACCGTCTGGCAGAGAGAGTTTGAAGAGATGTTTCCGTTTGAAGAAACCGAAGACCAGACAAATGCCATTGAGGCGACCAAGCGGGATATGGAAAGCCCGAAGATTATGGATCGTTTGATCTGCGGGGATGTCGGCTACGGCAAGACGGAGATTGCGATCCGCGCTGCGTTTAAAGCCGTGCAGGAGAGCAGGCAGGTCGTATATCTGGCACCGACGACGATTCTGGCGCAGCAGGTGTATAACAATTTTGTGCAGCGTATGCAGGATTTTCCAGTGGCGGTAGGGCTTTTGTGCAGGTTTCGTACGCCTGCGCAGCAGAAAAAGACGCTGCTTGGGCTAAAGCAGGGGACCGTGGACATTATTGTAGGCACGCACCGGGTGCTGTCTAAGGATGTACAGTACAAAGACCTGGGGCTGCTTATTGTAGACGAGGAACAGCGTTTTGGCGTGACGCATAAAGAAAAGATTAAAAAGCTGAAAACAAACGTAGATGTGCTGACGCTGACCGCGACGCCGATCCCGCGTACGCTGCATATGAGCCTGATTGGGATACGGGATATGAGCGTGCTTGAGGAGCCGCCGGTAGACCGCGTGCCGATCCAGACGTATGTAATGGAATATAACGAAGAGATGGTAAGGGAAGCCATTGTGCGTGAGCTTGCCAGGGGCGGACAGGTCTACTATGTGTTTAACCGGGTCAACCAGATCGCCGATGTTGCGGCAAAGGTGCAGAGCCTTGTGCCGGATGCGGTGACTGCGATTGCGCACGGACAGATGAAGGAGCGGGAGCTGGAAAATATTATGTACCAGTTTATCAACGGAGAAATTGATATACTGGTATCTACGACAATTATTGAAACAGGATTAGACATCTCAAACGTGAATACAATGATTATCCAGGACGCGGACAATATGGGGCTGTCACAGTTGTACCAGCTTCGCGGGCGGGTAGGACGGTCAAACCGTACAGCTTATGCTTTTTTGATGTACAGGCGGGACAAGATGCTCAAAGAAGTGGCAGAAAAACGGCTTGCCGCGATTAAGGAGTTTACCGACTTAGGCAGCGGATTTAAGATCGCAATGCGTGACTTGGAGATCCGGGGTGCGGGCAACCTGCTGGGAGCGCAGCAGAGCGGGCATATGGAAGCCGTCGGCTACGATCTGTACTGCAAGATGTTAAACGATGCCGTCAGACAGGCAAAAGGCGTCGCTGCCGCAGAAGAGTTTGAGACAACGATTGATATTGATATCGATGCGTATATCCCGCCTTCTTTTATTCCAAATGAGTTTCAGAAGCTGGATATTTATAAAAGGGTCGCAGGCATTGGGTCGCAGGAGGAAGCAGAAGAGATGATGGAAGAACTGCTGGATCGTTTTGGCGAACCGCCGCGCTCGGTCTGCAACTTGTTAAAAATCGCCCAGCTAAAGGCAAAAGCGCATCAGGTCTATATAAAAGAAGTTACGCAAAAAGGCAAAACGCTGCGCCTGCTTATGTATGAGCGCGCGCAGATTGAGACGTCAAAAATACCGGAGCTGGTAAAACGGTATGACGGCAGGCTGACGTTTACGGCAGTCGGCAGAAATCCGGTCTTTGCATACAATATGGTAAAAAACAGCCGGGATGCAAAAAAGGCAGACCCGCTGGTGCTGCTTGCCTGCCTGACCGAAGAGCTGGCACAGATATGCAGCCCTGGCGTTTTGTGAAAAAATCATGAATTTTCTTGCAGATACTATGTATTTGCACTATAATAGACCGATGAAAAAGAATCGATCAGGAGGCAGTTTAACTATGAAGATGAAGAAATTTATGGCTGTGCTGGCAGCGGCAGCGATGCTCTCAGCCGTTCCGGTAACAGGCTGCGGAAGCACGATTGACCCATCCAAATCGGCAGCCACGCTAGATGGAAAAGAAATCCAGATGGGAGTCGCCAACTTTATGGCACAGTTTCAGGCAGCACAGACAGACTTTTATTTTCTGTCTTATTATGGCGAGGATATGTGGAACTCTGATTCTGGAGACGGGTCTACAATGACGGATTCTGTAAAAGAGAGCGTAATGGACACGCTCGAGGAATACTATCTGATGGATGCCCACGCCGCAGACTACGGCGTAGAGCTGACAGAAGAAGAAAAAACGGCGATTACGCAGGCAGCGTCCCAGTTTTTAGCCGACAACACCAAACAGGCATGTGAAAAGATGGGAGCTACACAGGAAACCGTAGAAGAAATGCTGCGCCTGTATAAGATTCAGGCAAAAATGGAAGAGGCAATCCACAAGGAAATCGATACAAATGTCACCGACGAGGAATGTGCGCAGAAGACATTCAGCTATGTCCGCTTTGATAAGACAAGCAAGCCGGAAACAGACAGTGATACACAGACAGATGACGATACAGAAGCGCAGGCGGATACGCAGACAGACGATGCAGAAACAGAAATCGATAATAAGCCGGCAGCAGAAGCGTTTCTTGCCAGTGCCGCGGATGATTTTGAAGCAGCCGCAAAGGAGGGTGAATACAGCGTGCTGAAATGCTCTTACGGCGCAGGCGACCTAAAAGAAGAAGACAATACGACAAGCATGAATGTGGAAGTGTTAAAAGCTGCGGATAAGCTAAAGGACGGCGAAATGGCAAAAGATTTAATCGAAGCTGAAAACAGCTATTATATTATCCGCATGGATTCCACCGATGATAAAGAAGCGGCAGAGACCAAAAAAGAATCGATCTTAAACGAACGAAAAAGCGAGAAATATGCAGAGGTATTAGAAGCATATAAAAAAGACGCAGACTGGAAAATAAACGAGAGTGAATGGAAAAAAGTGAATTTTGACGAGCTGTACACCCAGAAGGCAGAACAGACAACGACGGATGACAGTACCGGTACAGATGATGGTACAGGCGCTACAGATGCAGCGGACGGTACAGATACAGCGGCAGATGGTGCAGACGCAGCGGACGGTACAGACACAGCGGCAGATGGTGCAGACGGTGCAGACACAGCGGCAGATGGTGCAGACGCAGCGGACGGTACAGACACAGCGGCAGATGGTGCAGACGCAGCAGATGATGCAGGCGATACAGCAGACAGCGCAGACGGCAAAAATGCAGATAATGCAGGCTCAGACAACTAAAATGCGGGGATTATTTTTCGAGGATTGCGGTTATGAAAAAAATATTATATTTTCTAAGGGATTATAAAAAAGAAAGTATTCTGGCACCGCTGTTTAAGATGCTGGAAGCGATTTTTGAGCTGATTGTTCCGTTGGTTATGGCAGCAATTATTGATGTTGGCATTGCGGGCGGCGATAAGCCGTATGTGATAAGGATGTGCCTGGTTATGACCGGGCTTGGGGTGATCGGGCTGGTATGCTCGATCACGGCTCAGTTTTTTGCCGCAAAGGCGGCTGTCGGCATGGCGACAAAGCTGCGCCATTCGGTTTTTTCTCATATTCAAAATCTGTCCTTTTCTAAAATTGACCAGATCGGGACTTCGACGCTGATTACGCGTATGACGAGCGATATTAATCAGGTGCAGGCGGGCATTAACCTGTTTCTGCGGCTGTTTCTGCGTTCGCCGTTTATCGTATTCGGCGCTATGGTAATGGCGTTTACGGTAGATGTCAAGGCTGCGTTTATTTTTGTAGTGACGATTCCGTTATTGTCCATCGTCGTGTTTGGCGTGATGTGTGCCAGCATTCCGCTGTATAAAAAAGTGCAGAGCGGGCTGGACGAAGTGCTGACACTGGTGCGTGAAAATCTGACTGGGGTGCGTGTAATCCGCGCCTTCCAAAAAGAAGAGGAAGAAATCAAAAGTTTTCAACATAAAAATCAAATCTTAAATGAAGGGCAGCAGTATGTCGGCAGGATTTCTGCGCTGACCAACCCGGTAACGTACGTGATTATCAACGCGGCGACACTTGTGCTGATCTTTACAGGCGCGGTGCGTGTGGATACGGGGCATCTGACACAAGGCGAGGTAGTGGCGCTTGTAAACTATATGTCACAGATCCTTGTAGAGCTGATTAAGCTTGCCAACCTGATCGTAAGCGTTACAAAAGCGATTGCCTGCGGCAAGCGCGTGGCGGATGTGCTGGATGTGCAGGCAGGCCTGCCGGATGCGCCGCAAGGGCTTGAAAACGTGCGTGGGAAACAGGAAAAATGCCCGAAGGTTGCGTTTTCCGGGGTAAGCATGTCGTATCACGGATCGGGCGAATATGCGGTTGAGGATATTGCGTTTGAGGCGTTTGCGGGAGAGACAGTCGGTATTATCGGCGGTACGGGGTCCGGGAAAAGTACGGTTGTAAATCTGATCCCGCGGTTTTATGACGTTTCAAAAGGCGCTGTGGAAGTGGACGGCAAGGATGTGCGTACGTATGATCCGCAGGCCCTTCGCAGCAAGATCGGCGTTGTAATGCAAAAAGCGGTATTATTTAAAGGCACGATCCGTGAAAACCTGAAATGGGGCAATGAGGACGCTACAGAAGAGCAGCTTTTGGAAGCGATTGAAGCGGCGCAGGCAGCGGATGTAATCAAGGCAAAGGAGCTTGGGCTGGACGAGATGGTCGAACAGGGCGGTAAAAATTTGTCCGGCGGGCAGCGGCAGCGCCTTACGATTGCAAGGGCGCTCGTGCGCAGGCCGCAGATCCTGATTCTGGACGACAGTGCGAGTGCCCTTGACTTTGCGACGGACGCCAGGCTGCGCGCGTCTTTGCGCAGGCTGGACTATCATCCGACGGTATTTATCGTATCACAGAGGACTTCTTCGGTGCAGTCCGCGGACTGCATTTTAGTGCTGGACGACGGAGTGCTGGCAGGGAAGGGGACGCATGAGCAGCTTTTGGAAAGCTGCAGCGTATATCAGGAAATCTATGCTTCACAGTTTCGTTCACAGGACAGCAAGGCACAGCAGCCGGAAGGAGGAATGGCATAATGGCAGGCGGAAAGAAACAGTCGCAGACGATTCAAAAAGTGCTTACCTATATCAGACAGTATCGGTTTTTGGTGCTGCTGTCGCTTTTGTTTGCAGCAGTAACCGTGTTTGCAACGCTTTATTTTCCGATTCTGACCGGGGATGCCATAGACCTGATTGTGGAAAAGGGCAGCGTGGATTTTGCGGGAATCCTTGCGATTATACAAAAGGCAGGCGTGATGATTGCGGTTACCGCGGCGGCACAGTGGCTGATGAATGTGATTAACAACCGGATTACTTACCAGGTGATCCGTGACATCAGAGAAGAGGCGTTTCAAAAGATCCAGCAGCTTCCGTTAAAGTATTTAGACGCACACCCGACGGGAGAGATTGTCAGCCGGGTCATTGCGGATGTAGATCAGTTTGCGGACGGGCTTTTAATGGGATTTACTCAACTGTTTACTGGGATTTTAACGATTGCGGGCACGCTTTGCTTTATGCTTTCGATCAATGTTACGATCACCGTAGTTGTCGTAATCGTAACTCCGGTATCGCTGTTTGTGGCGGCTTTTATTGCAAAAAGCACGTATCAGATGTTTCAGCGCCAGTCGCAGAGCAGGGGCGCGCAGACGGCGCTGATCGACGAGATGATCGGTGGCCAGAAGGTTGTGCAGGCATTTGGCAGGGAAAAAGAGGTGCTCAAAAAATTTGACGCGATTAATGCGGATCTGGAAAAATATTCACTGCGGGCAATCTTTTTTTCCTCGATTACCAATCCTGCGACAAGGTTCGTAAACAGCCTTGTGTATACCGGGGTGGCAGTTGTCGGAGCGCTTGCGGTTATTAATGGAAACTTAAGCGTCGGACAGCTTTCCTGCTTTTTAAGTTATGCAAACCAGTATACAAAGCCGTTTAACGAAATCTCCGGCGTTATTACCGAGCTGCAAAATGCGCTTGCCTGCGCGGCAAGGATCTTTGAACTGATTGAAGAAGAACCGCAGGTGCCGGACAAAGAGGATGCAAGGGTATTAGAACATGCCGACGGCAGGGTAGAGCTTTCGCATGTAAGCTTTTCTTATGATCCAGACCAGAAGCTGATCGAGGATTTTAATTTAAAAGTGCGTCCCAGCCAGCGCATTGCCATTGTAGGGCCGACTGGATGCGGGAAAACGACGATGATTAACCTGCTGATGCGTTTTTATGATCCGAACGCCGGACAGATCCGGGTCAGCGGCACTGAGATGAAGGACATTACGCGCAAAAGCCTGCGCGCTTCCTACGGCATGGTGTTGCAGGAAACATGGCTGCGCAGCGGTACGATCCGCGACAATATCTGCATGGGAATGCCGCAGGCGTCGCAGGAGAAGATGATCGAAGCGGCAAAAGCGGCACATGCGCACAGCTTTATTAAAAGGCTGCCGGACGGATACGATACGGTCATAAAAGAAGACGGCGGCAACCTTTCGCAGGGGCAGAAGCAGCTTTTATGCATTGCAAGGGTGATGCTGTGCCTGCCGCCGATGCTGATTTTGGACGAGGCGACGTCTTCGATTGATACGCGTACCGAGATGCGCATACAAAAAGCGTTCCAAGCTATGATGCAGGGGCGTACGAGCTTTATTGTGGCACACCGCCTGTCTACCATTGAAAATGCAGATGTCATTCTTGTGATGAAGGGCGGAAAAATTATTGAACAGGGATCTCATCAGGAGCTCTTGCAAAAAAATGGATTTTATGCGACACTATATAATAGCCAGTTTGCCAGATAGGCAGTATTGCGCGAAACAGGAACCATATGCCATGTGCGGCATACAATAAGATTATGAAAAGCGCAGAGCACAGAGGGCATGTCGGGCTGTAACTGATTTTCTTGTAACATTTTGAACAGTTCCATTTGAAAAACCATAAAGAATGTATATAATATGCCATAATTTTTCAAGAAGTATTGACAAAAAAGAAAATTAGCTACTATAATTACGTGTTAATGAGGGTATGATAATAAGAGATTGAGAGAGATTGAGATAGATAGAGGTGTGAGATGGAACAGTATTATGTGATCAAGGGTGGTATTCCGCTTGTCGGAGAAGTGGAGATTGGAGGAGCAAAAAACGCGGCGCTGGCGATTCTTGCGGCAGCCATTATGACAGACGAGACAGTAACGATTGATAATCTTCCCAACGTGCGTGATATCAATGTGCTGTTAGAAGCAATGGCACAGATCGGAGCAAGGATCAACCGTGTCGACGAGCATACGGTAAAGATCAATGGTTCACAGATCCGGGAGCTTTGTGTGGAATATGAATATATCAAAAAAATACGTGCATCTTATTATCTGCTGGGCGCACTGCTCGGAAAATATAACCATGCGGAAGTAGCGCTGCCGGGAGGCTGCGATATCGGAAGCAGGCCGATTGACCTGCACCTTAAGGGGTTCCGCGCCCTAGGCGCAGACGTCGCGATCCAGCATGGGCTGATCGTTGCGCAGGCAGAGCATTTAATCGGCACTCATGTCTATCTTGATAAAGTATCCGTAGGGGCTACGATCAATATTATGATGGCGGCATCTATGGCAAACGGAAAAACAATTATCGAAAATGCTGCAAAAGAGCCGCATGTCGTAGACGTTGCGAACTTTTTAAACAGTATGGGGGCAAATATCCGCGGCGCCGGTACGGACGTGATCCGCATCGTCGGCGTAGAAAGGCTCCATGCGACAGAATATTCGATTATCCCTGACCAGATCGAAGCAGGCACGTTTATGTTTGCCGCTGCTGCGACAAAAGGGGATGTTACGGTAAAAAATGTGATTCCAAAGCATTTGGAGGCGACCTCTGCAAAGCTATTAGAAGTCGGATGCGAGGTCGAAGAGTTTGACGACGCGGTAAGGGTCGTATGTTCGAAGCCAATGCACCATACCCAGGTGACGACGCTTGCCTATCCGGGCTTTCCGACAGATATGCAGCCGCAGATGTCGGTGCTGCTTGGCATTGCGCAGGGCACAAGCACGGTGACAGAGAGCATTTTTGAAAACCGCTTCCGCTATGTGGATGAGCTGACGAGGATGGGCGCCAATATTAAGGTCGAGAGCAATATTGCGATTATTAACGGCGTATCCAGCTATATGGGAGCAAGAGTCAGCGCTCCTGACCTGCGTGCAGGTGCTGCGCTTGTGATCGCAGGGCTGTCGGCAGAGGGCATTACAGTGGTAGATAATATCCATTATGTAGAACGCGGTTATGAACAGTTTGAATACAAGCTCAGTGAACTGGGCGCAAGAATCGAAAAGGTCGGTTCGGAAAAGGATATCCAGAAATTTACATTAAAAGTAAGCTGATGGACGTTTCAAAAGAATCCAGTTCGTAAAACAGGGCTGGATTCTGCTGTTTGGAAATTTGTCAAAATTTATCATTGACATTTTGGCTGTTCTGTTGTATTGTCTTTATGAGTTAGATTTGAGAATTCGAAAATTGCATACGATTTTTCTCTTATTCAGAGTGATGGAGATACAAAGGATCTGTGAAGTCACGGCAACCCCCTGCATATGCGTGGAAGGTGCCAACCTGAGCGAGTAATCGAACAATAAGAGGATTTGATGATTTAACCTAGTCAGGTCCGCTTATGGAAAAGCGAACCTTTTTTTGTTGCATTTTTATTAGGTGAAAGAATCAAAAACGAAAGGAAAAAGTATGGAAAAGTTATTATTTACTTCAGAATCAGTAACGGAAGGGCATCCTGATAAACTGTGCGATGCCGTATCAGACGCAGTGTTAGACGCATGTATGGCACAAGACCCGATGAGCCGCGTGGCATGTGAGACGGTCTGCTGTACCGGATATGTGCTTGTGACGGGCGAGATCACGACAAAGGCAACGCTGGATATTCCTGCGATTGTGCGAAAGACTGTCAATGAGATCGGCTATAACGACGCGAAAATGGGCTTTGACTGCAATACGTGCGCCGTATTTTCAGCGATTGACCAGCAGTCCGCGGACATTGCAATGGGAGTAGATAAGGCACTGGAAGCGAAAGAAAATAAGATGACAGACGAGGAACTGGATGCAATCGGCGCAGGCGACCAGGGCATGATGTTTGGCTATGCGACCAATGAGACGGAGAGCTATATGCCGTACCCGATCTCTCTGGCACACAAGCTGGCGTTGCAGCTTACCAACGTACGCAAGGACGGCACGCTTTCCTACCTTCGCCCGGACGGGAAGACACAGGTGTCTGTAGAATACGATGAGGCTGGAAAGCCAAAGAGACTCGAAGCTGTCGTATTGTCTACGCAGCATGATGCGGATGTGACACAGGAGCAGATTCATGCAGATATTATGAAGCATGTGTTCGACCCGATCCTTCCGAAAGAAATGATTGATGCGCAGACTAAGTTTTTTATTAATCCGACAGGCAGATTTGTAATCGGCGGCCCGCAGGGAGACGCAGGGCTTACCGGGCGCAAAATTATTGTAGATACATACGGCGGGTACGCGCGTCACGGCGGCGGCGCATTTTCCGGCAAAGACTGTACGAAAGTAGACCGTTCCGCAGCTTATGCGGCACGTTATGTCGCAAAAAATATCGTAGCGGCGGGGCTGGCAGAAAAATGCGAGATCCAGTTGTCCTATGCGATTGGCGTCGCACAGCCGACATCGGTAATGGTAGATACTTTTGGCACCGGCAAGATCAAGGATGACGAGCTGGTAGGAATTATCCGCAGCAATTTTGACCTGCGTCCGGCGGGCATTATTAAGATGCTGGATCTTAGAAGGCCGATCTACAAGCAGACAGCGGCATACGGGCATTTTGGCAGAAACGACCTGCATCTGCCTTGGGAAGCGCTGGACAAGGTAGACGTGTTAAAAGGCTATCTGGCATAATAAATACAGATGTTTTTTAATTTAGAAAAAATTAAGAATCTTTTCCCTGAATTTTTATATGTAATTACAAAGCTCATGTTATAATAGCGTTAGCGGAACCAGCTTGCGCCAAAAATATAACTGCCGCGGCGTGAAGCGCCGCGGCAGTTATATTTTTGGCTGGAGGCAGGAAGGAGCCTTTCTATGAAACTGAGTACAAAGTTGGTGATTACTTTTTTTGTAATTGTGTTTATGCCGATTTTGCTTGCACTGTTTGCTTTTTTTGTGATCCGGCTGATCCAGATGAATGCAGTTGCACAGCAGACGGGCATCGATATCGGCGTGCTTGCCTATAAGATCGATATGTCGCAGATCGAGGTGCTTGTGGAGGATATGGCGATCTGCATCGTTTTGATCCTGGCTGCGACAGGGCTTTCGATTACGGCATGGATCTACCGCAGCATTGTGACGCCGATCTGCCGGCTGGAGGAAGCGGCGAAAAATATCAAGGAGGGGAATCTGAATTTTACCGTCGAAGCAGACAGCAATGACGAGATGGGCAGCCTGTGCCGGAACTTTGAAGATATGAGGCAGAGGCTTAAGGAGTCCGCGGAAGAAAAACTGGAAGCCGAAAAGCAGAACCGTATTTTAATCAGCAATATTTCTCATGACTTAAAAACGCCGATTACAGCGATCAAGGGCTATGTGGAAGGGATCCTGGACGGGGTTGCGGACACACCGGAAAAAGCAGACAAATATATGCGCACGATCTACAACAAGGCGATGGACATGGACCGGCTCATTAATGAACTGACGCTGTATGCCAAGATTGACACAAACCGTATCCCGTATAATTTTAACAGGATCAGCGCGGCGGAGTATTTTAACGACTGCATTGAGGAGATCGGGCTGGAGCTGGAAGCAAAGCATATCGGGCTGTCGTATTTTAACTATGCGGGAGACCATGTCGTGATTATCGCAGACCCGGAACAGCTAAAGCGTGTGATCGATAATATTGTCGGCAATTCTGTAAAATATATGGATAAGGAGCACGGGCTTATTAACGTCAGGATCAAGGACGTAGGCGATTTTATCCAGGTGGAGATCGAAGACAACGGAAAAGGGATTGCGCAAAAAGACCTGCCGTTTATTTTTGACCGTTTTTACCGTACGGATGCTTCCAGAAATTCGGCAACCGGAGGCAGCGGTATCGGGCTTTCGATCGTAAAGAAGATTATTGAAGATCATGGCGGCAAGATCTGGGCGACGAGCAAGGAGTCCACAGGTACGGTCATGTACTTTGTAATACGCAAATATCAGGAGGTATTGAATGAGCAGGATACTGATTATTGAAGATGAAATGACGATCGCGGAGCTGGAAAAGGATTACCTGGAGCTGAGCGGGTTTGAGGTAGAGATCGAGACAAACGGGGAGCACGGCTTAAAAAAGGTGCTGGAAGAGGACTACAATATGGTCATCCTGGACTTGATGCTGCCTGGCATGGACGGGTTTGAAGTGTGCAGGCAGATCAGAGAGCATAAAAATCTGCCGGTCTTAATGGTATCGGCAAAAAAGGACGATATTGACAAAATCCGCGGGCTTGGCATGGGGGCGGACGACTATGTAACGAAACCGTTTTCGCCGAGCGAGCTGGTGGCGCGTGTCAAGGCGCATTTGGCACGGTATGAAAGGCTGATCGGCAGCGGAGCTATGCAGAATGATATCGTAGAGATCCGCGGCATACGCATTGACAAGACGGCAAGGCGAGTCTGGATTAACGAAGAGGAAAAGCAGTTTACGACAAAGGAATTTGACCTGCTCGTATTTCTGGCGCAGAATCCGAACCGGGTATTTACAAAAGACGAGCTGTTTAAAGAAATCTGGGATATGGAGTCCGTCGGAGATATTGCGACTGTAACGGTGCATATTAAAAAGATCCGGGAAAAAATCGAGATCAATACGGCAAAGCCGCAGTATATCGAGACGATTTGGGGAGTCGGATACCGGTTTAAGCTGTAAGGGGACAATTTTATGAACATCTTATATGAAGACCAGCATATTTTAGTCTGTGTAAAGCCGCCGGGCACCGCGGTACAGACAAAGCTGCACACGCAGCAGGATATGGTCAGCCTGCTGAAAAACTACAGGCACAAAAAAGGGGAACCGCCTTATATCGGGCTGATCCACCGTCTTGACCAGCCAGTGGAAGGGATTTTGGTGTTTGGCAAGCAGGCAGAGTCTGCGGCGAAGCTTTGCAGGGCGCTGACGCAGGGCGGCTTTTTCAAAGGATATGCCGCTGTGACGCAGGGCGCGATGCCCGCTGCGGAAGGAACACTTGTAGATTACCTGAAAAAAGACGGGCGGAACAATCTCTCAGCCATTGTTTCATCCGGTGATGCTAAGGCGAAGCAGGCAAAGCTGCACTACCGGGTGTTAGAGACGGATGCAGACAGCAGCCCTGTACAAAATCTCGTAAAAATCCGCCTGCTGACGGGCAGGCATCATCAAATCCGCGTGCAGATGGCGCATATAGGAACGCCGCTTGTGGGAGATACGAAATATGGGATGCCGCACGGAGAAGGAACGCCAGCAGCCGGGCTTGGGCTATGCGCGTGCGAGCTGTCGTTTGTGCATCCGGTGACGTGCCAAAAAATGCAGTTTGCGATCGTTCCGTCGCAGCCGGTATTTCAAAAGTTCCGTGCACTAAAAAATGTACAAAGCTGCCAGGGCTTCTAAAAAGTGACAGCCCGATTGTGCACGCAGCGATACATAATCAAATAGAATACACACATACTGGTTGTATGAGATGGTATGAAAAAGAAAACGTAAAAAAGACAATTTTATTAGTAGGGGTTACGCTGGCGGTGTATCTTTCCATGAGATACGTGCTGCCGATGGTAATTCCTTTTTTATTCGGCGCATTCCTGGCGATGCTGTTAAATCCGCTCGTACAAAAAATCGTGGCAAAAACGGGAAAAGGGCGCGGCGTGATTTCCATGCTTGTGGTGACCGTCGTGCTGGGCGCTGTGTTAGCCGCCTGCTTTTTTGTCGGGCGCGCCGCATGTACGCAGCTTGCGGCACTGGTAAAAAACGCGGAATCGATTGAAGGAGGGTTCTTAGAAATCTGGTGTGGCTGCTGCGACCGCCTGGAACGCAGTCTGGGCGTGCGCATTGGCGAGGCGGAGCAGTTGTTTGTCAAAATGCGCAATAAGGTTGTGGACGGCTTTCAGTCGAGCACGCTGCCGTATCTTTTGAAAAATTCGATGGCTTATGCAAAGGCGGTCTTTTCGGTGATGGGCGTTACGCTCGTATCTGTAATATCCGGTATGCTGATTTTAACCGATTATCCGGCGATTGCCTGCGCAGTGCGCAGATCCGAGGCAGGCAAGCTTGCGGTGCGTATCAAGCAGCATTCCAGACAGGCGGGAGGCACATATCTAAGAGCACAGATTGTGATACTGCTTGTGATCAGCATGATCTGCATTGGCGGCTTGTTTTTAACAGGCAATTCTTATGCGCTGCTTGCGGGCATGGGCATCGGGGTGTGCGATGCGCTGCCGTTTATCGGCACCGGGACGATTTTTGTGCCGTGGATGGTGATTGACCTTATGAACGGACAATATCTGCCTGCGGCTGTCTACGGCATTTTATATCTTGTATGCAGCTTTGTGCGCCAGTTTTTAGAGCCGCGGCTGATCGGAGGAAAGCTGGGGTATCCTCCGATCGCGGTGCTGATGAGCATTTATATCGGAATGCATGTATACGGTGCGGCGGGGGTGATTTTAGGGCCGGTGTCTGCATTTCTTATTTATGAGCTTTATACGGCGCTGCTGGAATCTTGACGGAACGCCAATGCCCGCTTGACATAAGCGAAGTATGAGGCTAAAATAAATCCGGTATCACAGCATTTGATCGATATAAAGGAGAATGAGATGGCAAAGGACAAGAAATTAGTGGAATCCATTACGAGTATGCAGGAGGATTTCGCGCAGTGGTATACCGATGTGGTAAAAAAAGCGGAGCTGATTGACTATTCTTCCGTAAAGGGCTGCATGATTATCAAGCCGGCTGGCTATGCGCTCTGGGAAAACATTCAAAACGAGTTAGACCGCCGTTTTAAAGAAACCGGGGTGCAGAACGTGTATATGCCGATGTTTATCCCGGAGGGGCTGTTAAATAAGGAAAAAGACCATGTAGAGGGCTTTGCGCCGGAGGTGGCATGGGTAACGCACGGCGGACAGAGCAAGTTACAGGAACGGCTGTGTGTCAGGCCGACTTCGGAAACGCTGTTTTGTGACTTTTATAAAAATGACGTACAGTCTTACCGTGACCTGCCAAAAGTATACAACCAGTGGTGTTCGGTCGTAAGATGGGAAAAGGAAACAAGGCCGTTTCTGCGTTCGCGGGAATTTTTGTGGCAGGAAGGGCATACGGCGCACGCGACAGCACAGGAAGCGCAGGAGCGTACCGAGCAGATGTTAAACGTTTATGCCACCTTCTGCGAAGAGGTGCTTGCGATCCCAGTCATCCGCGGACAAAAGACAGAAAAGGAAAAATTTGCGGGCGCGGAAGCAACTTATACAATCGAGGCGCTGATGCATGACGGAAAGGCATTGCAGTCCGGTACCAGCCACAATTTCGGCGACGGGTTTGCAAAGGCGTTTGACATTCAGTATACGGATCCAAACAATCAGCTTCAGTATGTGCACCAGACTTCCTGGGGCTTGAGCACGCGGATTATCGGCGCAATTATTATGGTGCACGGAGATGATTCGGGGCTCGTGCTGCCGCCTGCGATCGCACCGACACAGGTGATGGTGATCCCGATCCAGCAGCAGAAAGAAGGAGTGCTTAAAAAAGCCAACGAGCTGTATCAGGCGTTGCAGCAGCAGTTCCGCGTCAAGGTAGACGACAGCGTAAAAAGCCCTGGCTGGAAGTTCTCGGAGCAGGAAATGCGCGGCATTCCTCTGCGGATTGAAATCGGGCCAAAAGATATAGAAAAGGGACAGTGCGTGATCGTGCGCCGCGATACGAGGGAAAAATACCAGACCGCGATCGAACAGGTACCGCAGAAAGTAGAGGAGCTGTTAAAAACGGTGCAGTCTGAAATGTTTGCACGCGCCAAGGCACACCGTGATTCGCATATTACAGACGCGCGCGATTATGAACAGTTCCAGGCAGCGCTGGAGGAAAAGCCAGGATTTATCCGCGCGATGTGGTGCGGGGAACAGGCATGTGAAGATAAGATCAAAGAAGATACAACGGCGACTTCCCGCTGTATGCCGTTTGAACAAGAACAGATCAGCGACGTATGCGTCTGCTGTAAAAAACCGGCGAAAAAGCTGGTATTCTGGGGAAAAGCATATTAACAGGATCGAACTTCCAAAGCCGGTAAAGCAGGTAATAGACAGGCTGGCAGCGCATGGGCAGGAAGCCTATGCAGTAGGCGGATGTGTGCGGGATTGTTTGCTGAACCGGATACCAAAGGACTGGGACATTACGACCTCGGCGTCTCCTGCGCAGGTAAAAGCGCTGTTTGCAAGAACGGTGGATACCGGGCTTAAGCATGGGACAGTGACTGTCCTGCTTGGCGGGGAGAGCTTTGAAGTGACGACTTACCGGATCGACGGCGCGTATACGGACGGCAGGCACCCGGATCAGGTCATATTTACGCCAAGCCTGCTGGAGGACTTAAAGCGGCGGGATTTTACGATCAATGCAATGGCGTATAACGATTCTGACGGGCTGGTCGATGCGTTTGCCGGGGCGGGCGATCTGGCGGCAGGCATCGTCCGCTGTGTCGGCAGCGCGGCAGACCGTTTCGGCGAAGACGCCCTGCGTATGCTGCGCGCCGTACGGTTTGCGGCACAGCTCGATTTTAAAATCGAACAACAGACAAGGCAGGCGATACAAAAGCTGGCGCCGGACTTAAAAAAGATCAGCGCGGAGCGGATTCAGGCGGAACTTGTAAAGCTGGTCGTATCGCCGCACCCGGAATATATGAGAGAGCTGTACGAGCTTGGCATCACAAAGGCAGTCCTGCCGGAATTTGACCGGATGATGGAGACCGAACAAAATCATCCGCACCATTGCAAAAACGTCGGCGAGCATACGATTGCGGCAATGCAGTATACCGCGCAGGATAAAGTACTGCGTCTTGCCGCGCTGTTTCACGATATCGCAAAGCCGGACTGCAAGACGACAGACGAAGACGGAACCGATCATTTTTACGGGCATCCGCAAAAGGGCGCTGTGCTTGCCGGGAAGATTTTCAGGCGCTTAAAATTTGACTGTGAGACGATGGAACGTGTCTGCGCGCTTGTACAATGGCATGATTACAATCCGGCGCTGACACAGGCAGGCGTGCGCCGCGCCGTTATAAAGACAGGCGAGCGGCAGTATCCGGTGATCTTTGCATTAAAACGAGCGGATATCCTGGCACAGAGCGCCTATCAGCGCGCGGAAAAGCTTGCATACTTAAGCGGCTATGAAAAGATATACGATGACATAATGAAAAGAAAAGACTGCCTGAGCCTTGGGCAGCTTGCCGTGGACGGGCGGGATCTGCTAAAGCTGGGCGTCCCGCAGGGCAGGCAGGTCGGAGAGGTTTTAAATAAGCTGCTGGAGCTTGTGGTCAGTGATCCAGAGAAAAACGAACGGGAATATTTGCTGGCGCAGGCAAGTGCATATAGCAAACAAGGTTAGAACATGTTGACAGGAATATTTTGACACCTTTTCTCATAAGATGAATGGACACGTTAATGCGTGATTGTTCATCTTATTGGAGGGGTGTCATTGTGTATAACCGGACAGAAACGATAGTAGAAGCGTATCCATATGAGTTTACGGACATTGTAAAAGGCAGGGGCGTATATTTTTGCCACACCAGGGACGGGAGCAAAAAAATACTCAAGCAGTTTTCCGGCACCGCGGCAAAGGCGGAGCTGCTGGAGCGTTTTTTGTGCTATTTAAAGGAGCATGGATGCATGGCGGAACAGCTTGTCCGCACCAAGGAAGGGGCAGCGCTGTTTACCGATACGGATGAGACGCGCTATTATATGCGGACATGGTTTGACGGCAGGGAGTGTGACACAAGAAACCGGGAAGATATTCTTTGCGCCGTGAAAAAGCTGGCGCAGTTTCATATGGATGCGGCAGGATTTGAAGAAGCAGAAGAGCTGCCGGCTGTGATGTGCAGGGGAGAGGAGTTTCTCAGGCAGGAATATATGCGCCATACGAGGGAACTGCACAAAGTACGCAATTACATAAAAGCGAAAAAAAAGAGAAATGAATTTGAAACAGATTTTTTAAACGAGTACGATTATTATCTGGCGCAGGCGGATGAGGCGGCAGGCAGGCTTATGGAAGCCGAGGAGATGAACGGGCGGTACTTTGGCATCTGCCACGGGGATTACAGCCAGCATAACCTGCTGTTTACGTCAAAGGGCGCTGTGATGATTAATTATGAACGGTTTTGCAAAGATGCGTATATTAGCGATTTTGCCCATTTTTTCCGTAAAATCATGGAGAAGCATAACTGGAATACCGGGCTTGGCATGGATATGATACACGCATATGACAAAGTACGCAGGTTCGGCAGATGGGAGCTGCGCCAGCTCAGCGTGCGCATGTGCTATCCAGAGAAGTTCTGGAAAGTGGCAAACCATTATTTTAATTCGAAAAAAAGCTGGGCAAACAACCGGGACGGAGAAAAACTGGCAAAAATACGCGCACAGGAGCGGGAGCGGGCAGAATTTTTAAAAATACTGTATTGTTTTGTACAAGGATAGAAAGCTTGCGCTTGGCAATCGTACATGATATAATAAACAGGCATGGAACTGCAAAAAAACAGTAAATGGATTTACATGGAAAAGAGAAGACAGAATGAAGGCCAGGACAAAAAGAAACGTTACGATTACCGTTTTTCTAATAGCGGCAGTGCTGTCGTGCAGTGCCTGTGGGAGCGAGCGTACGAAAAGCGTTACGGCTCAAAAAAGCAGGGATTCATTTACAGCGGCAAATCAGGAAGGACAGGAAGAAGCGCAAAGTACGGCGGATGCTGTGAGTACAGAACAAACCTGTTATATGATCACAAAGCACGATATTTATAACCGCCAGATTACCCTGATGTCCTTGACAGGCGGGGAGCCGATCTGTTATGAATATACGGACGGCACCGAATTTTTTGACAAATACGGGGATTATGCGCTGAGTGAGGATTTCAGCGAAGGAAAGCTGGCTGTGATTACGCGCATGAACGCCAATGATACGCTGGGTGCGATTGCGTTTACAGATGAAGCGTGGGATTATGAGGATGTCAGCAACTATACGATCGACGCCGCAAAGAGCCGGATCGACATTGCGGATACGGCTTACAGGATCGATGAAGAGGCAAGAGTGTTCTCGGATGGAGAGCAGGCGGAGCTGTATTCGATAGGAGACAGTGATGTTTTAAACGTCTACGGGATCGGGCGTACGGTATATGCCATTGTGATAAAGACCGGACACGGGACGCTGGCTTTGACAAATACGGAGCTGTTCGAGGGCGGCTGGGTCAACCTCGGTACGAAAGTATACGCGAAAATCACAAAGGATATGACGATGGAGCTGCCTGAGGGAGACTATGATTTTTCGGTTGCCAACGACGGGTACGGAGATTCCGGGCAGGTGCGTATCAGACGGGATCTCGTAACGACGATCGACTTAAACGATTATAAAGGGGAAGGCCCTAAGATGTGCAAGGTGACGTTTGACGTCAGCGTATCCGGGGCGGTCGTAACGATTAACGGCAAAAAGGTAAACCATAAAAAGCCGACGGAGCTTCGCTACGGGGTCTATCAGCTTGGCGTCTACGCGGAAGGCTATGATGCATGGACAAAGCAGTTGGTTGTCAATTCACCAAAAGCAAAAATTGAAATCCTGCTTAGCAGCCAGACAGAAGCTGCTTCTACGGAGACAAATACAAAATCCAATAAAGCAAAGAGCAGCGGGGAGCAGGTTACAGCAAACAAAAGCCGGAGCCGGGCGGGATCGAAAGCGGGCTCTATCGTAAATGAAAGTTCGTCCGGCAGTACGACAGACCAAAGCGCGGGCAGCGCGCTTGCAAATGCGGCGTTAAGCTCATCGCTTGCGAGCATTATAACAGGAGGGGATTCTACCGATTACCTGGACACGCTGTCAGGGCTGGTGGATTCGCTCGACAGGCTGAGTGGTTCTAAAAGCAACCGTTCGAATGAGAATGAGGAGGACGGCGAGGATTAATTAAGGATATTGGGGTATACGGACAAAGGTGTGCCGCAGACCTGATATAATACATAAAAACTAAATAATAAGAATGGGAGGACGTAACATGGATTACAAAGAAATGTACCAACAATGGCTGGACAACCCTTATTTTGACGAGGAGACAAAAGCGGAATTAACATCGATCGCAGGAAATGAAAAAGAGATCGAAGACCGTTTTTATATGGATCTGGAGTTTGGTACAGCAGGACTGCGCGGCGTGATCGGTGCAGGGACAAACCGCATGAACGTTTACACAGTCAGAAAAGCAACACAAGGGCTTGCAAATTATATCTTATCCGTAAAAGGAGAAGCAAAAGGCGTAGCGATTGCATACGATTCCAGACATATGTCGCCGGAATTCGCGGATGTGGCAGCATTGTGCCTTGCGGCAAACGGGATCAAGGCGTATGTGTTTGAAAGCTTAAGGCCGACGCCGGAATTGTCTTATGCAGTACGCAGGCTGGGCTGTATTGCTGGTATTAATATTACGGCAAGCCACAACCCGCCGGAATACAACGGCTACAAGGTATACTGGGAGGACGGCGCGCAGATTACGCCGCCACATGACAGCGGCATTATGGATGAGGTGAAAAAAGTAACAGATTACGCATCCTGCAAGACGATGCCGCTAGACGAGGCAAAGGCGGCAGGGCTTTACCAGACGATCGGTGCGGATATCGACGATCCGTATATCGAAGAGTTAAAGAGCCTTGTGCTTCACCAGGACAGCATTGACGCGGTTGGGGACAAGCTCACCATCGTATATTCTCCGCTGCATGGAACCGGGAATATTCCGGTACGCCGTGTATTAAAAGAGCTGGGCTTTCAAAATGTGCACGTAGTGCCGCAGCAGGAGCTTCCAGACGGAGACTTCCCGACCGTAAGCTATCCGAATCCAGAAGCGGCGGAAGCATTTGAGCTGGGGCTTGCGCTTGCGAAAAAAGTAAATGCTGATTTGGTATTGGCTACAGACCCGGATGCAGACCGCCTTGGCGTCTATGTAAAAGATTCCAAGACTGGGGAATACCACACACTGACCGGAAATATGTCAGGCTGCTTAATCGGCGACTATGTGATCGGCCAGCGCAAGGAAATCAACGGTTCCCTGCCGGCAGACGGCGCGTTTATCCGTTCGATCGTTTCGACCAATATGGCGGATGCGATCGCAAAATATTACGGCATTCAGCTTGTTGAAGTTTTAACTGGATTTAAGTTTATCGGACAGAAGATGCTGGAGTTTGAAAAGACCGGAAACGGCACTTATTTGTTCGGTATGGAGGAAAGCTATGGCTGCCTGACCGGAACGTATGCAAGAGATAAAGACGCGGTCGTTGCTTCTATGGCGCTTTGCGAAGCTGCCGCGTACTATATGACAAAAAATATGACGCTCTGGGATGCAATGCTTGAGATGTACGAGCGCTATGGTTACTACAAGGATCATGTAGAATCCATTACGTTAAAGGGAATCGAAGGGCTTGCAAAGATTCAGGAGATCATGAATACGCTGCGTGCGGATGCGCCAAAGGAAATCGGCGGCTTAAAGGTGCTTGCGGCAAGAGACTATAAGGAAGATACGATTCAGGACTTTGTAACAGGACAGACAAGGCCGACTGGTCTGCCAAAGTCAAACGTGCTGTATTATGAGCTGGAAGATGACGCATGGGTATGCGTACGGCCTTCTGGAACAGAACCAAAAGTGAAGTTCTATATTGGCGTAAAAGGCACTTCCCTGGCAGATGCAGATGAAAAATCAGCTTCCCTGGGCAAGCAGGTACTGGATCTGATTCAGAAGATGATCTAGTTTGAAAAACACGTGTTAAAATGCTAGAAAAATGGGCATTTCCGCTTGACAAACCCTGGAAAAGTTAGTATAAATATATTCGTAAGTATTTTGGAGTAGATGGTTCCGAGTCTTATTTTAATAACAATACTATAATGAATCCACAGGAGGAGTAGAAATGAACAAAGCAGAATTAGTTTCAGCTATTGCTGACAAGGCTGAATTATCTAAAAAAGATGCAGAAGCAGCATTAAAGGCTTTTACAGATGTTATAGCTGAAGAGCTTAAGAAAGGTGAGAAGATCCAGTTAGTCGGCTTCGGAACTTTCGAAGTATCTGAAAGAGCGGCAAGAACGGGCAGAAATCCACAGACAGGTGAAGAGATGACGATACCTGCATCCAAAGCGCCGAAATTTAAAGCAGGAAAAGCATTAAAGGATTTAATGAACGAATAAATCTTCCAGAAAAGGGCTGCATTTGCAGCCCTTTTCTGCTGGAAAAAACAGGAAAGGAAGAAAGCGGCAGTATGAGATTGGATAAGTTTTTAAAAGTGTCAAGGCTGATTAAGCGCCGTACGATCGCCAATGAGGCATGTGACGCAGGCAGGGTCATGGTGAACGGCAAGCCGGCAAAGGCGTCGGTTAAGGTTAAGGTCGGCGATATCATTGAGGTTTTATTTGGTACAAAGTCGGTGAAGGTACGTGTGCTGGATATCCAGGATACGACAAAGAAGGAGCAGGCAAAAGAGCTGTTTGAATATTTGTAATTTATTTCTGTCTCTTTGACATATATTTCCGTGTCCATGCATATATTTTATAAGGAAATGTCCCTTAGGAACTGTTTTTTAGAGCGGGGGATCTTTATACTACAGTTTGGACAAGAATGGAGGAAAAGTAATGGATGAGAGAATGGAAAAAAATCAGTCGAAAGCGCATAAAATCCTGCTCTCAAACAGGAAGACGGCAGCCTTTACGGGGATTTTGGATGTGCTTTCGTTTGATGTGTCGGAAATACTGCTGGAGACGGAGCAGGGGATGCTGTTAATCAAAGGCAATGACCTGCATGTTAACCGCCTGACATTGGAAAAGGGTGAAGTAGACGTAGAGGGAAGGATCGACAGCCTTGCCTATTCGGATGCAGGCGGCGGCAAGAAAGCGGCAGAAAGCCTGTTAGGAAGAATTTTCAGATGATGACGGTAAGTGAAAATATTTTTCATGAACTCGATTTTTTTGCGGTTTCTTTTGCGCTTGGAATTCTGCTAGTGCTCGTCTATGATTGTCTGCGGATTTTCAGGCGGCTTGTCCGGCATGGAGTTGTATGGATCTCGCTGGAGGATCTGTGTTATTGGATCTTTACAGCGTTTGTAGTTTTTGCAATGCTGTACCAGAAAAACGACGGGCTGATCCGCGGGTTTTCCATTGGGGGAATCCTGCTTGGTATGCTGCTGTACAACCACTTAATCAGCCGTTATACGGTAAAGTACATTGCGCGCGCTTTAAAGAAAGTGATTCGTCTGATACACAAAACATGGAGGATACTGACAGCGCCTTTTCGAAAGGCTGCGTCAAAAGCTTCGAATAAATGTTCGATTTTTGCGGGAAAAATAAGAAAATTTAAAAAAAATTTTAATAAACGGTTGAAAAGAGCCGGAAAATTGATTAGAATAGGGATATCCAAAAAATAGGCGGCAGCAATATCCGCCGGAAAGATTAAGAGGTGAACATGAGCCACAGATATAGCAGCCGCAGGGCAAATCAAACAGGAAAGATGTGTGTTACATTGATCGTTCTTGCATTGATCGGGGTAATGTCTGTGCAGATTGTAAACCTTTACCAAAAGGACCAGCAATTAATCGCACAGGAGAAGCTTCTTCAAAAGCAGATGGAAACAGAACTGTCAAGGCAGCAGGAGATTGAGGAGTACGAGGCTTATACGAAGACACAGGAATATGTTGAGGAAATTGCGAAAAGCAAACTGGGGCTTGTGTATAAGGATGAGATTATCTTCAAGGAAAAGTAAGAAACAGGAAGAAACAGCAAAAAAGATCTGGCGCCGCCGGGTCTTTTTTAATGCCTTCAAAAGCATGAACACCTTAGAATCGACTCGATAATTGTTTTGAACGGATAAAAGCACGAATAAATTTTAAAAATTGAACCACAGTTTGACAAACATTGCGCCAGCCTCTTTTTATAATTGCTCACATGCGCCGCCTGGCTGTGCTGTCACATGCCCGCTGTCAGCCGAAGCGGAACAGGCACAGGAGCAAATAAGCGGCAGTTGAAATTGGATGATTGGAGGATACAGGGATGAAGAGGCTGAATGTGAAACAGGTGATTTTGTACGTAGGAGGAATCTTGATGTGCCAGATGTCGTGGATGGGCTGTTTTCCACTGATACCGGCTTTTTTTACAGCAGTATGCTTAGAAGACGCAGCGCGCATTGCGCTCAGTACGGCGATGTTTGCAGGGATCGTATTGTTTGTGCCGCTTGCCGCGGCAGTCAAGTATTTGATGGCGATGTCTGTGATCTGTATTACAATAAAATTGTTTGAGTGGGCAGAAGGGCGTTGCAGTGTATTGTGCGCGGCTTGTGCCGCCTCGATAGCGACGTTTTTGATGTCGCTGTCCGGTACGCTTTTAAATGTACGTGATACGTCGGGGATCGTTGTATATCTGGTGGAAGCGGTGTTTGTATTTTCGGCGATTCTGATTGGGACGCGGTTTATCGATTTTTTTATGCAGTTAAGCCTTCTGCCGCAGCAGGAGGAGGAAGTGTATTATCAGGAAACGAAGCTTGTAAATTACGCGGATTCGTTCAGCGGGCTGTCGAAGATCTTTTCGCGGATGAGCAAGGCGCAAAAAGGGCTGTCATCGGAGCAGATGGGCAAGATTCAAAGGGAGCTGACCGGGACGCTCTGCGCTGGCTGCAACCAGTGCGTGCTGTGCTGGGAGCGGGAAGAAAGCCCGATGTATTCGTATCTTGCATATATGCTGCAATCGTTGCAGCGTACGGGGGAGCCAGACCATGAGATCGTCGTGCAGATGCAGGAATACTGCCCTTATACGGAGGCGGTCGTTTCAGAAAGCACCCGAATTTTTGAAAAAGCGAGGCTGAATCTTGCCTGGTATAACAGGCTGCTGGAAAATCGTGAGATTATTGCGCAGCAGCTTGACGCAATGGCATACATTATGGAAGACTGTGCAAACGAGCTGCGGGAAGTGACGCATGAAAACCGGCACCTGCTCGCAGAGCTGAAATATCGCGCCAGGGAGCGAGGGATTATCGTACAGAAGCCGCATTTATATGAAAATAAGGACAAGCGCTGGCAGCTTTCGTGCGACGCTTATGCAAAAAACGGAAGCTGCATCAGTATGCGGGAGCTGGCTAAAGCGGCGTCCATCGGTTTGGAGCGGGCAATGCGCCCGCACAGGGACGAGCGGGCAATGGTCAGCCCCCAGGGAGCGGTCGTGACGCTGGAGGAAGATCCGGGCTTTCGCGAGACACATGCGGTAGCGCGGATCGTAAAGGACGGCGGCTGTGTGTCAGGGGACAATTATTCGTTTTTGGAGATGGACAACGGGCAGATGGCGATGATGCTGTCCGACGGCATGGGTTCGGGCAGCAGTGCGTGCAAGGAAAGCGAGCTGGTGCTGGAGCTTTTGGAAAAGTTTTTGGAAGCAGGGTTCAGCGAAGAGACCGCGCTTAAAATGATGAACTCGGCAATGGTGATACGCGGCGAGGACGACTTGTATTCGACCGTCGATATCTGCTCGCTGGACTTGTATACCGGATGCTGCGACCTGTATAAAATCGGCGCGGCGACGACCTTTTTTATACGCAGGGACTTTATCGAACGTGTCGAATCCTCTTCTCTGCCGGTAGGCGTTTCGCACCGGATGGATCTGCCGCATACGAAAAAGCAGTTGGAAAGCGGTGATTTCCTTGTCATGATGTCGGATGGTGTGTTAGAATGTTTGCAGGAAGAAGACCCTGACCTTGCGATGTGCGGCATCTTGAGAAATCTGGTGTCCAAACGTCCAGAGCAGATGGCGCAGGAAATACTGGAAGAGGTGCTAGAACGCACGGACGGGACGGCGGCGGACGACATGACCGTGCTTGTGTGCGGGGTGTGGAGTAAATAGAGGCTATAAATAACGAAAGAAAGGGTGCACAAGTTGAACGAGAAGCAGTTGCGGCAGACAGAACAAAAAGTAAAAGACTTTATCAGCAAGCATCAGATGATTCTCCCCGGCGATTTAATTATTGCCGGGGTGTCCGGCGGGGCGGATTCGATGTGCCTGCTACTGCTTTTGCTAAAGCTGCGGGGAGTGTTTGCATATGAAGTGCTGGCTGTGCATGTGGAGCATGGGATCCGCGGTGAGGAGGCACTGCGGGATGCAGAGTTTGTCAGGCATTTTTGCACGCAGCGCGGCATAGAGTGTCATATCCGGCATTGTAACGTGCCGGAATATGCGCGCGCACACCATATGAGCGAGGAAGAGGCTGGCAGAGAGCTGCGCTATGCGGCTTTCCGTGCCGAAAAAGAAGCGTATTCGGAGCAAAAGGTGAAAATCGCTATCGCGCATCATCTGGGAGACAATGCGGAGACGATGCTGTTTCATCTGGCGCGGGGGACGGGCATCCGGGGGCTTGCGGCAATCGCTCCGGTGAACGGGGATCTGATCCGCCCGCTTCTTGGGATTGACAGAAGCGAGATCGAAGCGTATCTTGCGGCGCTTGGGCAGCCGTATTGCGAAGATGCGACAAACGGGCTTGACCTTTACAGCAGAAACCGGCTTCGCCACCAGGTGCTGCCGGTGCTGCACGAGGTAAACAGCCGTGCGGCAGAGCATATGTATAAGACCGCGGGCAGGCTGCGGGAGATCTGCGACTATTTGGAAACGCAGACAGACGAGGCGTGCCGTAGCTGCCTGACGGTGACGAAGCAGGGCGCGCAGATTCAAAAAGAGCGGTTTTTGCAGGAGCATCCGGTGATTCAAAAAGAGCTGCTGCACCGGCTGCTTTGTACGCTTGCCCACAGCAGCAGGGACATTGCAGGCGTGCATATAAAAGACGTGCTGGAGCTGTTTGAAAAACAAACCGGCAGGCAGGTGCAGCTTCCATATGGAATCCGTGCCGTACGGGTATATGAAGGCGTACAGCTTTTTTTAGAAAGAGCGTCACAAAAGCTGCAAACTACAGGCGGTATTGGCAAAAATCCGTTTACTTTCCGCCTGATAGAGGCAAATTCTGATCAGATGTCACAAATTTCTAAAAAAAAGTATACGAAATGCTTTGATTATGATAAGATAAAAAATGGATTCTGTGTAAGACACAGGCAGCCAGGGGATTATCTGGTAGTGGATGCTTTTGGCAGCCGCCAGAAGCTGAAAAAATATCTGGTCAACGAAAAGGTTCCGGCGAAGGAACGGGACCGGCTGCTGCTGTTAGCGGACGGGGCGCATATTATGTGGATCGTCGGTTACCGTATAAGCAGCTATTATAAAGTAGAAAAGCACACCAGAAAAATATTGGAGGTTACTTTTTACGGAGGAAAAGAAGATGAAGGAACAGATTCAGGTAATGATTTCAGAGGAAGAAGTAAATGCACGCATCAGTGAGATCGCAGCCCAGATCAGTGAAGATTTCAAAGGGGAAGAGATCCTTGTGATCGGCATTCTGCGCGGCGGCGTTTATTTTTGTACCGAGCTGACAAAGAAGATTACGGTGCCGGTAATTTTGGACTTTATGGAAGCGTCCAGCTATGGGGCGGGCACGGAGTCAAGCGGGCAGGTGCATATTACAAAAGACCTGATTGAAGACATTGCAGGAAAACATGTAATCGTGGTGGAAGACATTGTAGATACCGGCAGGACGCTTCGCCTGCTGCTGGAAAACTTAAAGGCACGGGGGCCGAAGAGCTTGAAGCTGTGTACACTGCTGGATAAACCGCAGCGGCGTGTCGTGGAAGTACAGGTAGACTATAATGGGTTTGTCATACCGAATAAGTTTGTCATCGGGTATGGGATGGATTATGCGCAAAAATACAGGAATCTTCCTTATATCGGAGTAGTAGAGGGTGAGTAGAAGGAGGTTATAACTTGAAAAAAGGTTATCGAGGGTTTGTCTTGTATGCCATCCTCGTATTAGGAGTGGTCGGCATATGGTATTTTTTGAGTGAGACAGATATTACATCGGATACGTATACGTATCATCAGTATCAGGCAGATTTGGAAGAAGGAAAAGTCGCTTCTGTGATTATAGAGCAAAATGCGGAGACGCCGACGGGTACGCTTGTCGTTACGATGAGTGACGGCTCTGACCGCCACGAGATTATCGTTTCGGACGTCAATGCAGAGCAGGAATATTTAAAACAGAACCGTTTTTATAATTACCTTGTAAAAAATATTCCGCGTGCAAGCTGGCTGTCGACCTGGCTGCCGTACCTGATTATTTTTGGGGCAATGTTCATTTTGTTTATTATTATGAACAATATCAACCAGTCCGCAGGCGGAGGCGGCGGGCCGAAGATGATGAATTTCGGCAAGAGCCGTGCCAGAATGTATACCGATGAAAATAAATCTGTCAATTTTACCAAGGTTGCCGGACTACGGGAGGAAAAGGAAGAGTTGGAAGAAATCGTGGATTTTCTGCGGGAGCCTGGCAAGTATACAAAGCTTGGCGCGAGAATCCCAAAAGGCGTGCTGTTAGTCGGCCCTCCGGGAACCGGTAAGACGCTGCTTGCAAAGGCAGTGGCGGGAGAAGCGGGCGTGCCGTTTTTCAGCATTTCCGGTTCGGATTTCGTAGAGATGTTTGTCGGTGTCGGCGCGTCCCGTGTGCGCGACCTGTTTGAAGACGCGAAAAAAAACGCACCGTGTATTGTATTTATCGACGAGATTGACGCTGTGGCAAGACGGCGCGGGACCGGCATGGGCGGCGGCCATGATGAAAGGGAGCAGACGCTAAACCAGATGCTTGTAGAGATGGACGGTTTTGGCGTCAACGAAGGCATTATCGTAATGGCGGCGACAAACCGTGTGGACATTCTCGACCCCGCGATTATGCGTCCGGGGCGTTTTGACCGTAAGGTGCATGTCGGCAGGCCGGATGTGGGAGGACGTGAAGAAATCCTGCATGTACATGCCAAAAACAAGCCGTTAGGCGATGATGTGGATCTAAAGCAGATTGCGCAGACGACCGCAGGGTTTACCGGGGCTGATTTGGAAAACCTGTTAAACGAAGCGGCAATTCGTGCAGCGAAGGCAGACCGTGGTTTTATTCGGATCGAGGATATCCGCAGTTCTTTTGTAAAAGTCGGCATCGGGGCGGAGAAAAAGAGCCGGATTATCAGCGAAAAGGAAAAACGGATTACCGCGTTTCATGAAGCCGGGCACGCGATTTTGTTTCATGTGCTGCCGGATGTGGGGCCTGTCTATTCGGTATCAATTATTCCTACCGGGGCAGGCGCGGCAGGGTATACGATGCCGCTGCCGGAGAAGGATGAAATGTTTAATACCAAAGGGCAGATGTTACAGGAGATTGTCGTAGACCTGGGAGGAAGAGTGGCAGAAGAGCTGATTTTTGATGATATTACAACCGGAGCTTCTCAGGATATCAAGCAGGCGACCGCAATGGCGAAGGCGATGGTGACCAAATACGGCATGTCGGATCAACTGGGGCTGATCTGCTATGACGAAGAAGACAATGAGGTATTTATCGGCAGAGACTTAGCGCATACAAAGGGCTATGGTGAAAATGTAGCGACAATGATTGACCAGGAAGTAAAGCGGATTATCGACGAATGCTATCTGAAGGCAAAGGAGATTATCCACCAGTACGAAGCGGTGCTGCACCAGTGTGCGGACCTGCTGTTAGAAAAGGAGAAGATCAGCAGGGAGGAGTTTGAAGCCTTGTTTTCTGACCAGAAAGAGATTCCGTTAATGCAAGGATAGCGCGCTGTTTTGACAGCTTTCTGTGCAATATTGCATTGGCGGTTTGCATACAAATTCAACTTAATGCATAAAATGCACAAAAAAAAATAAGAAATTTTGCGAAGTTTGTGCACACTTATTTGTGGAATGGTGGTATTATAATTAACGTAAAAACCCCCCAATACATTATATAGTTTTTGCTATACCCCATAGTAAAAATACCTTCTCCTAAAAAAGACAGCGTAAGCTGTCTTTTTTACTTTGTCTTTGAATGGTATCTTTTTTTCCATATTTTTGTTAAGTTGTACCATAGATTATTTTGAAAATATAGGCTATACTTAACAAAAAAAGGAAAATGGAGCTTGTGGAGATGGAAAGTAAATCAGTATATGAATTAAATAAAATACAGCGCTACATGATGCAGATGCGTCCGGTGCTCTATAAGCAGGTGCTCTTCTCAGACGGAACTGCCGATTACAGACAGCCGCCGGAACCGAACCCGGGGGAAGAGGTATCGATTCGTTTCCGTACAAAGAAGGATAATGTGGATGCTGTGTTTTTGTGCGGCAATGGGCAGGAATATTTAATGCAAAAAGTAGAATCCTGTGAAGAATTTGATTATTATGCATATACCGTTACGATGACGGATCAGCCGTTTGACTATTATTTCCAGGTGGCAGATGGTATGCTTACCTTATATTATGACAATTACGGACCGACAAAAGAAATGCGTCCGCAGTATAACTTTCGGATCGTGCCTGGATTTTCAACGCCTGAGTGGGCAAAGGGCGCGGTTATGTACCAGATTTTGGTAGACCGCTTTTACAACGGGGATATTGGCAATGACGTAGAGACAAACGAATATTTTTATATCCGCACGACCAGCCAGCATGTGGAAAATTGGGACAAAGTGCCGGAGAGCTTTAGCGTAGCGGAGTTTTACGGCGGCGACTTAGAAGGTGTGCGCAAAAAGCTGGATTATTTGCAAAACCTTGGAATAGAGGTCATCTATTTTAATCCGCTGTTTGTATCGCCGTCCAACCATAAATATGATATTCAGGATTATGACTATATAGACCCGCATTACGGAAAGATCGTGGCAGACGGAGGCGCGCTGCTGCCGCATGGTTCTGTGGACAACCGTATGGCGGAGCGTTATATTAAGCGGGTCACAGACAAGCGCAACTTAGAAGCGAGCAACCAGTTTTTTGCACAGTTAGTCGAAGAGATCCACAGCCGCGGGATGCGCGTGATTTTGGACGGCGTGTTTAACCACTGCGGTTCGTTTAACAAGTGGATGGACAGGGAAGAGCTATACAACGGGCAGGAAGGGTACGAGCCTGGCGCGTATGTGTCCAGGGAAAGCCCGTACCGGGAATATTTTAAGTTCCGCAATCAGAATGAATGGCCGTACAATAAGTCGTATGACGGCTGGTGGGAGCACGATACGCTGCCCAAGCTGAATTATGAAGAGTCCAAGGAGCTGTACCAGTATATATTGGACATTGGAAAAAAATGGGTATCTCCGCCGTACAACGCCGACGGCTGGCGGCTGGACGTTGCCGCGGACTTAGGCTACAGCGAGGAGTTTAACCACCAGTTCTGGCGGGATTTCCGCAAAGCAGTAAAATCCGCAAACCCGGATGCAATTATTCTTGCCGAGCATTACGGAGACCCGAAAAACTGGCTGGCTGGCGACCAGTGGGATACGATTATGAACTATGACGCGTTTATGGAGCCTGTCACCTGGTTTCTGACCGGGATGGAGAAGCACAGCGATAGCTTTCAGAGCTGTACGCTTGGGAACATCGATAATTTTAAAGGCTCGATGAATCACTATATGACAAGCTTTTTAACGCCGTCTTTGTACTGCTCGATGAACCAGTTGTCCAATCATGACCATTCGCGTTTTCTGACCAGGACCAACCACAGGCCGGGACGCATTGACACACTCGGCGCGCAGGCTGCTTCTGAGGGGATCAATAAAGGCGTGTTCCGTGAGGCGGTCGTAGTTCAGATGACGTGGCCGGGGGCGCCGACGATCTATTACGGAGACGAAGCAGGCGTGTGCGGCTTTACAGACCCGGATAACCGCCGTACGTATCCTTGGGGCAAGGAGGACAGAGACCTGATTGCGTTCCACAGGGAAATCATTCGGATTCACAAAGAGCATCCGGCGCTGCGTACCGGATCGGTAAAGTTTTTGCAGGGAGAACACAATTTGCTCTGCTATGCGCGTTTTAACCGCAAAGAGCAGCTTATTATCCTTGTCAACAACGCGGAAGGCAGCAGAGACATTGACGTGTCGGTATGGTCGGCCGGAATCCCGCTGTCTGCGGAGTTAGAACAGTTGATTTTTACAAATGAAAACGGATACTCCGTCGTACCAGTACACTATACGGTTACAGAAGGGCGGCTGAAAATTATGCTGCCGAAATTTTCATCGGTTGTGCTCAGGCGAAAATGAAACGGACATGCTGTATGTTGCAGGATATACTTTGAAAGTATATTCTGCAATTTTTTGTGCAACAAAATCATCAAAAAATTACACTATATTTATATACGGAACACATATATATATGCAAATTATGACCGTTTTTATGCAACGGCCGCAAAGGATATCCGGGAGGCATGTGATGGAGCATTATTTGGAGCTGGTGCGGCAGGCAAAACAGGGAGATGCGGATGCGTTTGCCTGCCTGTATCAGGAAGTTTATGAAGATTTATACCGGTTTGCAGTTTATACTTTAAAAGATCCTGTGGACGCACAGGACGCAGTCAGCGAGGCAGTGACGGATGCGTTTGCGTCTGTGCGCAAGCTCCGCAGGGCGGACGCGTTTAAAGGCTGGATCTTTCAGATCTTGTCTGTAAAATGCAGACGGAAGCTGCGGGACTATGCAAACGCAGACGCACAGTTGTCAAAGGAGCTGTCCGAGCAGCTTGCGGCACCTGGCTCGTCCGGGGACACCGCAGAGCAGCTTGCGGTGCGGCTGCTGTTTTGGGAGCTTGCGGCAGAAGACCGCATGATTATCGCAATGCATCTGTTTGCGGGATATACGAGCAAAGAAATCGCCAGGCAGCTACATATGAACGAAAATACCGTTCGTTCCAGGGAGAGCCGCGCACTGAAAAAAATGAAGGAAAAATTAAAGTAAGTTTTAAAACAGTTGCACAAAACAGACAGGAGGGAATTAGAATGGAAGATCGGGAAATGCTGGAAAAAATTGCGCAGTCGGCGCAGGAGCTGGACATACCAGAAGCATTAAAGCCAGAGCAGATAAAAAAGCGGTTTAAGAAAAAACGCAGCCGCTACCGGGCGGTGGCTGCCGCAGCCTGCCTGTGCCTTTGTTTTGGGGCAGGCAGCGCAGCGTATTTCAACGAGCAAAAGCAGGTGAAGTACAGCCAGACAGCAGGGATATCGGGGGAAACAGACGACGGGGCAGCAGCGCAGACAGATTTAGAAAGTATGCCAGGTAAGGAGACAGAAGCACCGGCGCCTGTAAAAAAACTGGGAAAGATGTATAAGTTAGCATCCGGCTATCAGGAAGTCTATCGTGTATTAAAAAAGGATTCCCAGAGGAAAAGGGCGCAAATGTCGGGCGGAACTGTGGAACGCAAAGAGATTGAGGCTGTAGGCGGGACGTCTGTAGCAGACAGCGTAGATTTAGATGCAACGACAGCACAGAGCAGCTCTGGAATTAAGGATATTGCGGCACAAAAAGACGGCGCTGATTTTTCCAATACGAATTTGCAGGTCGAAGGAGTCGATGAAAGCGACTGTGTAAAAACGGACGGAAAGTTTATATATGTCGTGCAGGATGCGCAGATCCAGGTGCTTGACGTGCGTAACAGGATTCCAGAGAAGGCGGGGGTGATTCAGCCGGAGATGGATGAGGATACCGACCGGATCTGTGAGATCTATGTAGCGGACGGACTGCTGACCGTTATTATTCAGACAGAGCAGACGGAGCTTAAGCAGGATAGACAAACAGCGGAAGCAATGAAAAAAGCAGGTTACGATCAGGTAGTACGATATGAAGAAGATATACAGCAGATCGTAACAAACGCATTGACAAAGGCAGTGACTTATAATATCGCAGATCCCCAAAAGCCGGTGTATCAGGACACCGTTACACAGGACGGGCAGTTTATAACTTCGCGCAAGGTCGCAAACCGCCTGTATCTGTTTACGGGACAGACGCTGTACATTGCAGAAGGGGTGCAGCGTAAGGAGCCGGAGCTTTGGCTTCCGCGCGTAGACGAAAAACTCGTTCCCGCGGACTGCATTTATTTGCCGAAAGCAGGAAACCAGGGACTTTTGATGTCCTCGATCGATTTGGCAGACAGCATGAAGGTGCGGGATAAGAAGCTGCTGATAAACCAGTATGCAAAGCTGTATGTGAGCAGCCGTTCTGTTTATGTGTATTATGAGGAATATGCAGACGATGCGGTAAAGACGCGGATCGCACGGTTTGCGCTGGAACCAGGCGGCACGATCCAGGCAAAGGCGGCAAAATCAGTAAAAGGCAGCATTCAGGATACGTTTGCGATTCATGAAAGGGAAGGCTATTTGCAGGTGCTGACTTCCGTTACAAGCACAGAGCCGTGGGAAAACCGGGTGTATGTACTGGACGAAAATATGCAGGTTGCGGGCAGGCTGACCGGGCTTGCCGAGGGAGAGCAGATCTATGCGGCAAGGTTTGCAGGGGACATTGGATATTTTGTAACCTATCGGAATACAGATCCGCTGTTTACCGTAGACTTTTCTGATCCGGCGCAGCCAAAAGTGATCGGCGAACTGAAAGTAACCGGATTTTCAGAATATCTGCATTTTTGGAGCGATGACAGGCTGCTCGGCATCGGACACGAGACCGACCCGGACAGCGGAATGACGATAGGGATCAAGCTGTCGATGTTTGATATTTCCAATCCCAGAAAAGTAAAGGAGGAGGCAAAGCTGGTGCTAAACGGAGTGTCAGAAAGCGACGCGCTGTATGACTATAAGACCGTGCTTGTCAGTCCGAAAAAGAACCTTATTGCATTTACTACAAAAAAGAATCAGGAATTGTTTAAAGAGCATTACCGTGTATTTTCGTTTGTGGACGGAGCGTTTGAGCGCAGGGTCAAATACACGCTGCATTCAGGAACAGACGCATATCCAGACAGCCGCTGGCGAAGCCTGTATGTCGGTGATATGCTGTATCTTGTCAATGAAAGGAAGATCTATACGTTTGCGATCGCGGATGGATGCAAAAATGCAGCAAAACTGAAATTTGATTAAGAGCAGGAGACGTCTTTATAGGACGTCTCCTGTTTGGATGTGCTGCATAAAGTTTTGTTTTAGAACAGCGATACGACAGACTGTCTTTCCACAATATCCACATCCATCGTAATCTGGCAGGGGGTACGTGTCTTGCCGGTGCAGATTTTTTCCAGCAAAAGCCTTGTGGCAAGGCGCGCTTTCTGTGGGATATCCTGCGAGATCGAGGTCAGCTTCGGCATGGTGTACTGACAGAGGTTCAGGTTGTCATAGCCGATCACAGACAGGTCGGCAGGGACTCTTAAGCCGCCAAGCCTTGCGCCTTCCATAATGCCGATGGCGCAGATATCCGCGGTTGTGACGGCGGCGGTCAGGCTGTTCATGGACGCTATTTTTTTGCCTGCCGCAATGCCTCCTTCATAAGAAGGCGGATAGGGGAGCACATATTCCGGGCGGAACGGGATGCCGCTTTCATCCAGTGCCTTGCGGTAGCCGTTCAGACGCCCGGTCAAAATATGGTTGCCTTCATAATCGGCGATAAACGCGATGTGCGTGTGACCGTGATTGATCATGTATTTTGTGGAAAGGTACAAGCCTTTTTGGTCGTCCGAACAAATATTAATCAGCGCAGGCGAAGCCAGGCTACTGTCAAATATGGCGACTGGAATCGAGGCGGTATTTAAAAACGGCTCCATATAATTTTCAAAATCAGGGTATAAAAAAATAATGCCGTCCACATTCCAGTTTTTTAAAAGCTGCGTAATATCGCTTTCGTGTGAGATGGAACGCACCATCGTATAATATCCGCTGCTGCGCAGCTCCTGCTCGATAGTGCCGATCATCGTGCTGATATAAGGGTTTTCCAGAAAGTTTTCCGTCGGTTTTGATTCAAAAATAGACAAAATAATCCCGATAATATTGGATGTTTTATTGGACAGGCTGCGTGCGCTTAAATTTGGCACATAGCCGCATTCTTCTATAATAGCGTTTACTTTTTCAATCGTTTTTGCCGATACCCGGTTGTTTTTGCCGTGAACGACATTCGATACTGTCATCATGCTGACGCCTGCTTTGTCAGCGACATCTTTTAAGGTCATAGCTGCACCTCCTGTTAAGTTTAAACTAAACCTTTAAAATAGTTTATAAACTAAAAAGCACGGTATTCCGGTAAAAAGGCAGCGATCCGGTACGAACGCACGGCAGCAGTATAGTTGCTGAATATACCGGATCTTGTTGTTTAAACGCGTGAAAAAGGTTTAGCAATTATCAACATTATATATTAGTATACCTTTAAAATCAACTTATAAAAATCAAAACGTAAAATATATAACATATGCATAAAAATATGCTGATAAAAATGTGAATATATAACAAATTTCTAAAAGCATATTGACGGATTTGCCAAAACATGCTATTTTTATTATAGATTTAGCGCTAAACCTAAGACGGAAAGAAATTTGAAAAGTAAAAAAAGAATAATGGAAAGAAATTAAGTAAAAAGAAAAATTCGTAATACCGAAGCAGTTCAGACAATATGATCTGCTACCATCAAAAAAGGAGAGAAAAATATGAAGAAAAAATGGATTGCAGCAATGATGGCGGCTGCTATTGCCTTTACAGGACTGGCGGGCTGCGGCAGTAAGGACAGCAATGGGGGAGGGCAAGGCGGAAACAGCGAAGACAGCCCGAAAGTAGAAGCTCCTACGGAACCGTTTGGCGATACGGTAAAATACGATCCAAGCGTGGAAATTAACGAAGGAAAAGATATTACCGTAGAATTGTGGGAGTGGGGCAGCGACGACCTGTTTCAGCAGATTATTGACGGATATACGGCAATGCATCCGAATGTAACGATCAAGCTTGTAAATAATCCTTGGGAAGATTACTGGACGAAGCTGCCGCTGGCATTAGACGGCGCGAACGGCCCGGCGCTGTTTAACGTACATAACAGCTATCATGAAAATCTGATTAACTACCTGGCGCCGTTAGAGATTCCGGTGGAAGACTTAGAAGCTGACTTTACCGGCGTGGCTGCACATTTGATTGATGATAAGGTCTATTACATTGATTACGGCATGATGACCGGTACGGTTTATTATAATAAGGATATGTGGGAAACAGCAGGGCTGACAGACGCGGATATTCCAAAGACCTGGGATCAGATGCGTGAAGTGGCAAAGAAGCTGACGATCCGCGAGGGAGATTCACTTGTGCAGGCAGGCTTGAACTTTAATGACGACTTCCATCAGAACTATCTGCTTGGGTTAAACTACCAGCTTGGCGAAAACCTGTTCCAGGAAGACGGCAAGACGCCGAATGTAAACTCTGAATCGATGAAAAAAGTAATGCAGATGCTTGTAGATATGTATGAAACAGACGGCGTAGGTTCTAAGGACTTTGGCGAAAAAGGCTCCGACAGCTTTGGGCAGGGGCAGTCTGCAATGGTAATCCAGTGGGGACATTATTATAATACGTTAAATACGACCTGGAGCGATATTAACTTTGGCGTATTTGAAATTCCGACGTTTGATGAAAACCCATATGCATACAACCGCTACAACGGCGAATCCACGTTTGGCATTAACAAAAACGCTCCGGCAGACCAGCAGGCAGTTGCACAGGATTTTGTAAAATATTTCCTGGCAAATGACGATGCACAGATCGCGTTTAACCTTGCAATGAGTACATTCCCGGCAAAGAAATCGCTGGCGGACGATCCGAAGATTCTGGAAAATCCTTCACTTGCAGTATTGTCTGAGCATATCGATCATTATATCTGGCCGGGCCCAATGCCTTCTACAGTAGAAACATCTCTGAAAAAGGCTGGACAGGATATCTTCTTTAACGGCGTGGACATTGACACAGCACTGAACGCTGCACAGGAAGAGATTATCCGTGATATGAAGAGCAGCGCGTTTGTATCGGTGGAAAACCTGTACGAATTTGCTGAAAAATAAAGCAGCAGTGTAGCATATCAGGCGCAGGAAAAGTATTTTTGGAAAAAAGCCTGCGCCTGTATATTGGAAGAAGTCAGGGAGGAATGTTATGTTTAAAAAATCGAGTCCCCTTCAGAGCAAAAGCGAAATTATCCTGCGGAATATCGTAGTCGCTGCAATGGTTGTGTTCTTTATGCTGTTCCTTATTATTCCTATTGGAATCGCGTTTGCAGGAAGTTTTCATGAGTGGAATCCGCTGAGTGGAACCTACCGGTTCCTTGGGTTTGAAAATTATAAAGAAGTATTTACAAGTGCATTGTTTGGCAAATCGATGCTCAATACACTGATCTTTTCTGTAGTAGTCATTATTTTCCGGGTTGGCCTGGGACTTGGGATTGCTTACGCGATCTACTCTTCTTTAGTCAAATATAAGAGCTTTTTCAGGGCAGTTTATTATATGCCGGTCGTGACTCCTATGGTGGCGGTTGCCTTCGTATGGAAGTTTATGTATAATCCGCAGATTGGTACGATCAACCAGATCTTCGGCCTGGATGTAAACTGGCTGATGAATCCGAAGACGGCGCTGATTGCTGTCATTATTATGACGATCTGGAAAGATTTTGGATATGCGGTCGTTATGTTTATGGCTGGGCTTTACTCTCTGCCGTCCGATGCGCTTGAGGCTGCAAACGTAGACGGTGCAAGCGCATGGCAGACGTTTCGGTATATTACGTTTCCGTTATTAAAGCCAATGACCCTGTTTGTAGTGATTACATCGATTATTTCCTATATTCAGGCGTATGTGCAGATTTTAATTATGACAGAAGGCGGCCCTGGTACGGCAACTTACCTGGCGTCTTATATTATCTATGACGAGGCTTTTGTAAAGTACAATTTTGGCTACGCATCTGCGCTTTCGTTTGTATTGTTTATCATTACGGCGGTATTTACGTGGTTATCGTTCCGCGTATCCGGCAAGGAAGAATAGGAGGTCGAACGTATGAAAAGAAAAGTAAGCAGTGTACTGTTAAACGGAATCCTCCTGATTCTGGGGATTGTTACGGTATATCCGTTCTTTTGGATGCTGTCGTCTTCGTTTAAGCAGAACAAAGAAATTATGGCGCTGCATCAGAAGTTTCTGCCGCAGGAGTTTATTCTGAGCAACTATGAAAGCATGAACGCCCATTTTAATTTCCTGCGTTTTTTTGCAAACAGCCTTTTTATCACCGTCGTGGTCACGCTGCTTGTGATCTACACAAGTACGCTGTGCGGGTTTGTACTGAGCAAATATAAATTTAAAGGCAGAGAGTTTTTATTCAGCGTTGTGCTGTCTACAATGATGATTCCTTGGTGTGTAACAATTATTCCAAAATATTCGATGATTCAGTCCTTTGGATGGATGAATTCTTATAAGGCACTGATTATCCCGGCGATGTTCAGCGGATTTGGGATCTTTATGATGAAGCAGCATATTGCGTCGCTGCCGGATGAGATTTTGGAAGCGGCAAGAATTGACGGGGCAAACGAGTTTTATATTTTCCACCGGATTATTATGCCGATGGCAAAAAATGGCATTTCCAGTATTGCGATTTTTCAGTTTTTATGGACATGGGAAGATTTCCTTTGGCCGTATCTGGTAATTAACGACCAGGAAAAGCAGCTTCTTGCCGTAGGGCTTAAGATGTTTAACGGACAGTATTCTACGGATTACGGCGCGTTGTTTGCGGCGACGGCGATATCCATACTTCCGGTACTGCTTATTTATCTGTTTTTCCAAAAACAGTTTATCGCAGGTATTGCTTCTTCTGCTGTAAAGGGATAAACTGTAAAAGGATCATGAGACAGGTTGCAGAAAACAGATTGATAAAGTAAGAAGAAAATAGGGAAGGAGATACAATTTATGAAAGATACATATCAGGTGGAAACCAGTCCCCTGGCCCTGTCTGAAAATATTGTCGCAGGGGAAAAATACAGAATTACAATGCTGACGGAAGGGCTTGTGCGCCTGGAATACAGTGAGGATGGAGTTTTTGAAGACAGGGCGACGCAGATGGTGCTCCACAGGGATTTTCCAAAGACTTCTTATAAGGTTTTGGAGACGGAAGACGGTATCCGTATTCTTACTTCCCGTATTCAGCTTCAGTACAATCAGAAAGCATTTGCAAGCTATGGGCTGAGTATCCAGGTCGTTGGAAATTACAGTGCATACCATAGCATCTGGCATTTTGGAGAGCCGGTTCATGACCTTTCGGGGACGGCTAGGACGCTGGACGAGGCGGATGGCGCGGTCAGCCTAGAGCATGGCGTGATATCCCGCTTTGGTTATTCGGTTATTGACGACAGCAAGTCGCAGATCTTTCTGGAGAACGGATGGATTGAGCCGCGGAAAAAAGGGATCTGGGACTTGTATTTCTTTGGATACGGACATGATTACAAACAGGCGCTGCACGATTTTTACGCGCTGTGCGGATCGACGCCGATGCTGCCAAGGTTTGCGCTTGGAAACTGGTGGAGCCGTTACTATAAATATTCCGAGCAGACATATATGGAGCTGATGCAGCGGTTTGACAAAGAAAACCTGCCGTTTACGGTAGCAGTAATCGATATGGACTGGCATCTTGTAGATATTGACCCGAAATACGGCAGCGGCTGGACGGGATATACGTGGAACAAAGAGCTGTTTCCAGATCCGGCGAGGTTTTTGGCATGGCTGCATAAGCGGGGGATGCACGTGACGCTGAATGTCCATCCTGCGGACGGCGTGCAGGCATATGAGGAAATGTATGAGGATATGGCAAAGGCGATGGGGGTAGATTATGAAAACGAAGATCCAGTGTTCTGCGACCTTGCCGATCCGAAATATCTGGAAGCATATTTTAAATATCTGCACCATCCAAGAGAAGAAGAAGGCGTCGATTTTTGGTGGATTGACTGGCAGCAGGGCAGCAACAGCAAGATCGAAGGGCTTGACCCGCTGTGGATACTGAACCATTTTCACTATCTGGACAACGGGCGGGATGGAAAGCGCCCGCTGACGTTTTCCAGATACGCAGGGCCAGGAAGCCACCGCTATCCGACTGGATTTTCCGGGGATACGCTGGTGACCTGGGATTCGCTGGATTTTCAGCCGTACTTTACAGCGACCGCGTCCAATATCGGATATGGCTGGTGGAGCCACGATATCGGCGGGCATATGCTTGGGTATAAAGACGACGAGATGACTGCGCGGTGGACGCAGTTTGGGACATATTCGCCGATTCTGCGGCTGCACAGCTCTGCCAGCGAATTTAACGGCAAGGAGCCGTGGAGGTTTAAAAAGGATGCGGAACTTGCGATGGGGGAAGCGCTCAGGGAGCGTCACCGGATGATGCCGTATCTGTATACGATGAACTACAGAAGCTATAAAAACGGATTGCCGCTCATGCTGCCGATGTACTATGAGCACCCGGAAGAAGCAGAAGCTTATGAGGTAAAAAACCAGTACTATTTCGGAAGCGAGATGATCGTTGCACCAGTGACGACGCCGATGATACAAAAGCTGAATGTAGCGTGCGTAACGGTCTGGCTGCCGGCAGGCATATGGTATGATATTCATACAGGGATGATGTATGAGGGCGGCAGAATGCTGGATATGTACAGAGACCTTACGAGTGTCCCGGTTCTGGCGAAAGCAGGCGCGATTCTGCCGTTTACCGACGAGATCAACGGCGAACAGGCAGGGAAAAATCCAGGCTCTTTCCGTATCCGGGTATTTGCAGGAGCAGACGGCAGCTTTTCCCTGTATGAGGACGATAACGAAACGCGTGCCTATGAGGACGGCGACTGTGCGGTGACAAGGATGTACTATGCGCAGGCAGACCAGGCAGTGTTTACGATTGAGCCGCCGGAGGGCAAAACAAAGCTGCTTGCGCAAAAACGCAGCTATACAATCGAGCTTACCGGATACCAGCCGCAGGCAGAGCAGCACGTGCAGGTCACAGCAGACGGCAGCCGTATCCCGGCTGGCACAGCCTACGATCAGAAAAAGCAGGCGGTGATCGTGACGGTTCCAGAAACGGAGCTTACGAAAAAAATCCAGGTCAGCGTTGCGAAGGAATATGTAAGTACCCAGAATCAGGTGCTGTCAAGATGTTTTGATTTTCTAAACCAGGCAGAAATCAGCTTTGTATGCAAAGACAGAATATACCGCATGCTGCAGGCACAGGACAGGGTGCCGGTTATGCTGGCGCAGTTACATGCGATGGAGCTGGATGCGGGGCTGTATGGAGCGCTGGCGGAGATTCTTACGGCGAGACAGGGGTGAAAGTTGTTGTAGAAGTTGATTGAGTGGATGTTTTTTGGAGGTGGGACGCTGGGAGAGGGGCTTGGCACGCTCTGGCGGCGTCCGCGCCAAGCTCCTCTCCCGGCTGGCTTTCTCTTATGGCGGCAATCGTATTTATTGGCTGTTTTTCTGTGATAAATTTACTGAATACCATATTGACGGGGATAATTGTAAGGCGCAATCGGCGGAGGAAATCTCTGAAATGTTTAAAAAGCAAGGTCTTTAAGAGCGTTCTCCACATATTAAATTTATATGAAAAGGTTGAATTTTTCCAAAAACAGAGTAAAATCGAGATAAGGTTATTTATTGGAGCATATCATTAGGAGGTTTTGCCGGTATGAGCGCACGTTTGAAAAACCAGCTCAGTTATTTCTTTTTTATACTGCTTGCGGTACTTGCTTTTTATACAGTCTTTCAGGATAACGATATGGCGATGGTTGCCGCGTCTTTGAAAAAAATAAAGCTGCCATATCTGCTTGCCTGTGCCGCGGTAGCGCTTGTCTTTACGATGATGGAAGGTGTTATGATCTGGTATTTGCTGCGGGCGCTCCAAGGGAAAGCGAATTTTGCAGGATGTATCCGCTATTCCTTTGTCGGTTTTTTGTATTCCGGCATTACGCCTTCTGCTACCGGCGGACAGCCGATGCAGCTTTATCATATGAAGCGTGACGGCAACGACCTGTCTGCCAGTACGGTAGTGCTGATGACTATAGCGCTTGTGTATAAGCTGGTGCTTGTGCTGATGGGGATTGCGATGGTGCTGTTTGGCTTTTCAGTGTTAAAGGAAAACCTGGGGAACTATCTGCAACTGTTTTACCTGGGCATGTTTTTAAATACGGCGTTGGTCGTGGTGCTGCTTATTGTAATGCTCTTTCCTGCATTTGCGCAAGGGATGATTCTTGGTGTGGAAAAGCTGCTGGTCAGGGGGAAGCTGCTGAAAAAATCCGCGTACCGCACAGACCATATCCATCGGTTTATTCAAAGCTATCAAAATGCAGTGCAGTTTTTGCTGAAAAATAAAAAGCAGGTGGCAGTCGTGATACTTGCCACGTTCGGGCAGCGCTGCCTGGTGTTTATCCTGCCTTATATCGTATACCACGGCTTTGGGCTTAAAGGGGCGGACGCGCTGACGGTATTAATGATACAGATGTCGATTTACCTTGCCGTTGATATGCTCCCGCTGCCAGGTGCGCAGGGGATTACGGAGCTGATGTACAAGCGGGCGTTTCGGGATATTTTTACACTGGAATATGTGGTGCCGTCCATGTGTGTAACCAGGGGAATCAGCTTTTATTTTCTGCTGTTTTTCAGTATCGCGGTGTGCGTGGTGCATTATGTGCGGCTGCGGGCGGGCAGGGGATAAAGGCGGAAAAGGAGGGTGGTTATGGCTGTATGCCTGAATACAGTATCTGCATATCGATTTTTTGATATACTGGTACATGATAAATTTTTTGTAGACAAAACGGGCATGATTGAAATGATAAATACAAGAATTAATGCGATGAACCGTTATATTTGTATTACAAAGCCGCGCCGTTTTGGAAAAACTTCTGTGCTGAATATGCTGGGAGCATACTACGGGCGGGCATACAATGCAGGTGAGCTGTTTTGCCGGTTAAAGATCAGCAGCAGTGCATCTTACCGCATTCACTTAAATCAATATCACGTCATCAGCTTAAGCCTGAATCATCTGCCTGACAGCAGCAGTGCATACGAGGACTATATCAGCTTTATCATAGAATCAATTGCAGGCGATATAAAAGAAGCTTATCCGAAGCTGCAAAACAAAAAATACCGCAGTATCACGGAGCTGCTGGCTGCAACGGGAGACCAGTATATTTTTATGATTGATGAGTGGGATTATATATTCAGTCATGGTCTGTATGAGGAACATCAACGCGATTTTCTGGAATTTTTGCGAAATTTGTTAAAAGACCAGCCCTATGTAGCGCTTGCCTATATGACAGGCGTGCTTCCGGTGAAAAGGTACAGCACAGGTTCTGCGCTTAATATGTTTAAAGAATATACAATGTTAAAAGACCCGTTTTTTGAACCATATTTTGGATTTACAGATCATGAGGTGCAAATGCTGTGCAGCAAGCAGTCGGCTTTGACAATGGAGGACATCCGTGATTGGTATAACGGCTATCAGACGAAAACCGGAGCACGCCTGTACAATCCAAGATCTGTCGTGTGCGCGTTCGAAGACGGCGTCTGCCAGAGCTATTGGACGAGAACAGGGAAGATGGACGAGGTATTATTTTTCCTGAAATATAATATCGGAGAAGTGCGGGACGATGTCGTAAAGATGGTAAATGAAATACCTGTCAGGATGGAGATTGAAGAAGAATACTGCGCCGGACAGAAAAGCCCGGAAAACCGCGAGGAAATCTATGCAGCAATGATTGTATACGGACTGCTGTCGTATCATGACGGCTGCTTACGCATACCAAATAAAGAACTGATGCTGGAGTTTCAAAAAGCATTGCGGGACGATGAGTTTGGCTGTGTGGCAGAACTCGTCCGAAATTCTCATGAAGTACTGAATGCTACGTTAGATAAAAGAGGGGATGTTGTGGCGTCGTACCTTCACAATATTCATAACAGCGAACTGCCTGTGCTGAAATACAATGATGAAAACAGTCTGTCATGTCAAAGCGGAACAACCTGCCGGGAATTATTCTTGAGCTGAAAGCGGGCAGTACGCCGCAGGAAGCAATTTCCCAGATCCGAAAGAAGGAGTATTGTGAAAAATTAAAAAAGGAAAATATCACTTCGATTCTGGGTGTTGGGATTTGCTATGATCCCGGCAGGAAGGAACACACCTGTGAAATTGTAACAATGTAGCATTACAGCTTTTTAACCGGATGCCGTATGACCGTTTTCATCTTTTCAGGGCTTGTTTTTCTTGCGTCGCTTAAATAAATCTCATGATGGAACCGCTCGCTTGAAAGGTCAAGCCCGTATCCCTGTTCGTGCATCCATGCGTGCATCTTAGCGACTGTCTGCGGTTCTTCATCGTAATGCCCGATATGCATACACTGTACGCACACGCCCTCATTGTAAGACAGATATTCTACTTTGGATACATCGATTTTCTTTTTTGCCGCAGCTTCTGCTACAGCCCAGGCAAAGTCATCTTTGGCCACAAAATCCGGCAGGCGGATCAGCGAGATAAATACAAAATCTTCTTTGTGGGCATAATCAATGCCTTTTCTGCCCTCCTGCCACCAGAAGCCTTCGAGCGGCGGAACGACATAATCAAAATAGCCTTCGATCTGGCGGTTTCCTTTTTTGCTCATTTTAATCGTGTAAGCGACGGCGTAAAGCATTTCAATAGACTGTTTGTATTCGCCGTCTTTCAGGTTCGGGTCGCCCTTGCCGCGGACAGCGAGGTAGTTCATTGGCGGTACTTCGATGATACCTGGCGTGTTTTTGGGCAGGTAAAATTCTTTGTATTCTTTTTTAAAATCAAAAGCTTTCTTTTTCGGATGTTCTGCTGGGGTGTCTGCTGCCGCTGCGGAGCCTTTATCAGACAAAAGCTCCTGCTGCTTTTTCTTACTGAACGTATGCAGCACGAGTTCATAGGATTTGTCCAACAGGTCTTTGAGCAAGTCGTCCGGCACATTGCCGTCCGGCTTGACAGAGTTCCAGTGCATTTTGTTCATGTAGTAACCAGGTACGATATCGGGATACTGTGTTCTTAAAAAATCACCTTCGGATGGTTCCAGCTTTAAAGTAATATAATAAGGCTTATTCGCATCGTCTAAACAGACGGCGGCAAACATCTTGCCGCCGATCTGGTAGCGAATCCAGTTCCAGTCTGCTTGCAGGTCTTTTGTGACGCCTGTCTTATCCAACAAATATTTATCGATCCATGCGTATTTCATTTTTTGCCTCCTTTTTATTATGTGCATATAGTACTACAGCAAACAAACTATATCAAATTTGTTTAGTATCATTTACGAAAAACATCCTCTTTCCCGGCGTCCCTTCCTGTAAAAAGTTACCAAAGCGATCCAAATTTGTTCACTGTAATAATAAGGATACCACATAAAACATGCCAGCAGTATGTCGTGTTTTCAACAGAGATAACCTGTTACAGATTCTTGCGGTAATCAGTAGGTGAGATCCCAGTCTGTTTTTTAAAGAGCCTGCTGAAATACAAGGGATTGTCATATCCTACAATGGCAGCGACTTCCGTCACATTGTAATCCTGGGTACAGAGCAGGCGCTGCGCGTTTTCAATGCGTACAGAGATAATATACTGCATGGGCGTCATGCCGGTATATTTTTTAAAGCCGCGGATAAACCATGCCGTGCTTCTGTGAATGCTTGCCGCATAAGCATCGATCACGATGTCGGTGTTGTAGTGTTCGCTGAAATAGCGGATCGCGGCTTCTATTTCGCTCTGCACATAGTCTGCGAGCTTGTGCCCGCTGCTTAAATGCCGGCTGATCAGGATCAGAAGATGCCGAAGATGCAGGGCGAGCAGCTCTTCATAATGCAGGCTGCATGTTTGAAGCTCTTGGATCATTTTCAGAAACAGATTCTGGTATTCTGGAAACTGCCCGGTGTAAAAGACATGTCCGGTCAGAGGGATGCCGTATCCTCTTAAAATATTTTTTACATTGCTTCCGGTGAAATGTACCCAGAACACTTCGGTCTGATCCGTTCCATAATATACGTAACGCTGTAATTCCTTTGGCTGGTACAGCACCATATGTCCAGCGGTGACCTCCACATATTCCTCATCCAGGAAAAAATGGGCTTTTCCGGCGGTCACATATAAAATCTGGAAGTCCAGCCTGCCTCTTGGACGGTAAGTGGGGAGCTTTGGCCTGTTGTACAGACGGTACGTTCCGCAGCTTCCGACTACAAGGGGCCTTGTCTTGTCTTTAAAATCGATCAGGGAATTGTGCAGGTATCCGGCGTTCATATACATGGGCAGTTCCTCCTGTGCTTTTTAAAGTCTGATATGAAATGATTGTATCATTTTGTGCATGGTTTGTCCAATACAGTTCATGGACGGATTGCCTGGAATTCACTATAATCATCTCAGAAAAAGGATGATCTTTCGGGAACGGGACGCTGCAAGCGCAGACTCCGGATACGCAGCGTTCGCGCCCAGAACTGAATATAAAAAGGTTTGCAGGCATCTGGCAGGACGCCTGTAGATCATAAACGTAAGATGCGCCCGGGCGCATTGGAATAAACGTGATGTCAGACAACAAGTGGGGTATCGAAAAAGAAAGGAGGATACGATGGAACACACAAAATCATTAAGAACTGGCAGTATGAAAAAGGAGCTGAAAAAATATTTCCCATTTTATATGTTTCTGCTTCCGGCAATTATTCTGGTTATTTTATTTTGCTATATGCCGATGGAAGGCCTTATGATCGCATTTAAAGATTATAAGATGGCAAGAGGCATCGAAGGAAGCGAATGGGTAGGGTTGAAACATTTTCAGGCACTGTTTTCAGATCCGAATTTTTACAGAGTATTGGGGAATACGTTAAAGATCAGTATTTTTACACTTCTGACTACATTTCCGATCACGATTATTTTTACGATTCTGGTAAATGAGATCTTAAATACCAAGTTCAAAAGTGTTGTACAGACAATTACTTATATGCCGCATTTCCTTTCCTGGGTAGTGGTAGGTACGTTTGTATATCAGATCTTGTCTCCGACAGGCGGTGTCATCAATGCTATTTTGATCCAACTGGGGATTTTGGATAAACCGTTATATTTTATGGCGCAGAAAGATATGTTTGTGCCGATTTACCTGATTGCGAACCTGTGGAAATCGACAGGGTACAGTATTGTAATTTATCTGGCGACGATTGCAGGCATTGATACCGCGTTGTATGATGCGGCTTCGATCGACGGCGCCAACCGTTTCCGCAGGATTTTGCATATTACCCTGCCAGCGATGTTTCCAACAATGTGTACGATGCTGATTTTAAATATCGGGAGCCTGGTCAGTGTAGGATTTGACCCGATCTTTAACTTGTACAACGATGCGACGTATCAGACGGCAGACGTTATTTCTACGTATGTGTACAGAAAGGGTATGATTGAGAGCCGGTACGATTTTTCAACGGCGATCGGCCTGTTTCAGAATGTAGTCAGCCTTGTACTCGTTTTGATTGCGAACTGGTTTGCAAGAAAGGCGAATCCAGAATATAAGATTATTTAATGACGGGGAAAGGAGAGAAATTTATGGCGCGCGAACAAGAAGCAAAAAAAATAAAGATGAAGCAGTCTGTAGGAAGCCGGATCTTTGATATTTGCAATACCGTGTTTATGGTCGTATTCTGCATTACGATACTGCTGCCTTTTTGGGATGTGGTTGTCCGGTCGTTTTCCAGGGCGCAGGATATTTCCTATATGCATATTAACCTGTTTCCAAAAGTATGGACGCTGGACGCATATAAGTACGTCTTTCAGGACAACGAGATTATTACGGCGTTTGTTGTGTCCGTGTTAAGGACGGTGATCGGTACTGCGATACATATTATTGTGTGCTGTATGGCGGCATATTCCCTGACCAGAACAGAGATGCCGTTTCGAAGGTTTATTACCGCGGTGCTTTTGATCCCGATGTTTTTCTCGGCTGGTATGATTCCGATGTATTTGAATATGAAACGGCTGGGGTTATTAAACAATTTCCTCGTCTATGTACTGCCTACAGGATTTTCCATTTACAATACGATTATTATCCGCAACTATTTCTTCTCGATTGACAAAGGCATGGAAGAGGCGGCGTCGATCGACGGAGCCTCCCAGGTAAGGATTTTTGCCTCCATTATTATGCCGCTGTCCAAGCCGGTCATTGCGACCGTTTCGCTATGGCAGATGGTAGGACAGTGGAATTCATGGTTTGACAATATGGTATACTGCCGCAGAAGCTCAAACCTGATAACCTTGCAGTATTTGCTGCGCAGAATGCTCGACAGCCTGACGGCGGCTACGACGACGGCGTCAGGGCCGGAAGCGATCGGTTCCCTGGTAGATACGAATCCAGATACGATCAAAGCGGCTACAACGATACTGGTAGTGCTGCCGATCGTAGTAATTTACCCGTTTTTACAGAAGTATTTTGTAAAAGGAATTATGGTAGGCGCGGTCAAAGGCTAAGTTTGTAAATAGAAGAGGAACGGTGAAAAGATGGAATACAAAGGTCTGGGAACAGTTGTGGCGGAGTTTGCTCCGTCAAAGGAAAATAAAAATCCACGCAACAGCGAAGGGGCATTCCTTGGCAGAAAAGACGGTTCGATCCTTTTTGTATACAGCCGGTTTAAAGGGGAAGCATGTGACGACTGGGTGTCCGCCGATATTTATGCCGTGATGTCAAAAGACGGCGGAAGGAGCTTTGCCGATGAGCGGATGCTCTTTAGCTGTGAAGGAGAAAAGGCGCAAAACATTATGTCGCTTTCCCTGCTTGAGATGCAAAACGGAGATATCGGGCTGTTTTATCTGGTGCGCCATACGTACACGATGATACAGATGTATGTAAGGCGGTCAGGGGACGGCGGGAAAACATGGTCAGACAGAGTGCTGTGTACGCCGCAGGAAGGATTTTATGTAGTCAATAACGACAGAGTGATTCGCCTTGCAAGCGGCAGGATACTGATTCCGGCTGCTACGCACCGCACAGGGCAGCAAGAAGCGGCGGAAAACGGACGGTTTTTTGACAGCCATTCAGAAGTCGTGTTTTTTTACTCGGATGATGACGGCGCCACCTGGCAGGCGGCAGACGGAAAATGCTGTATGCCTTATAGTAAAAACTGTATGTCAGGGCTTCAGGAGCCAGGGGTGCTGGAGCTGGAAAAGGGAATTGTATGGGGGTATGCAAGGACGGATTTAGGCAGACAGTATGAAATGTTTTCGGTCGATAACGCAAACACCTGGAGCGCGGTATCTCCGTCCAGGTTTAGCGCGCCAAACAGCCCGTTAAGCATGAAGCGGGATAAAACAGGCGCGATCTGGGCAGTATGGAATCCGATTCCAGAGTACAACGGACGCGAGAAAAAGACGGAAATATTTACGGGCGGACGCACCCCGTATGTCCTTGCGGTAAGCAGGGACAACGGGCAGACGTTTACCGAAGGCGTGGCATTTGAAGCAGAGGAAGACCGCGGGTACTGCTATTGCGCAATATATTTTCTGGAAGACGGGATGCTTTTGGCATACAATGCAGGCGGGCCTGAAGACGGGAGCTGCCTTGCAAGGCTAAGAATCCGAAAAATCGGCTGGGAGGAGCTGGAATTTTTAAAAACGTATAGCTGTTAAGGAGGGTGAAATATGAATAGAAAGATGATGAAACGGGTGCTGTCGGTTACGTTAAGTACGGCGATTTTGCTGGCTGGCTGTTCCGGCAATTCCAAAGCGGGATCATCGGACAGCAGCGCTGAGCCGGATCCTGATAAAACGTATGATATTACGTATACAGGACTTTGGTGCTTTTCCGATTATGAAGACGGATCTTTTGCGGAAAAGATGATCGAAGACGCGCTGAACCTGAATATTACGGTGGAGAAGGCAGAAACTACGGATACGATCGACCTTCTGCTTGCTTCCGGGGAGATGCCGGACTGTATGTGGACGGAGACAAAGACGCCAAAGTGGATGCAGGAGCAGGAGCTGATTCGTACGATTCCAAAGTCTATGGTAGAAAAGTACTGTCCGAAGATTTTGGAATATTATGAAAAAAATCCGCTGATCTACAAGATGGTGTCAAGCACGGACAATGAAGATGAATTTACGTGCCTTGCAGGGCTGACCTTCCAGTTTGTAGATTATTACCTTCCGGGTGATTTTTACCGGTATGACTGGATTGAAAACCTGGGCATCGATCTGGGCGTCAATGTAGAGCAGGTATCTGACCGGCTGTACGTGGCGGATGACGGCATTGAATTAAGCAAGTTTATCGAAATTATGGATGCTTTTGTGAACAAGGATCCTGACGGGAACGGAAAAAAAGACACCATTGGCGCAGCGGCGCCTGACTGGGGCGTTGGAGGACTGGGACAGTTTTATTCCGCTTATGGATTTTCAAGAGATATTAACGAGAGAAACGGAAGAGCAGAACAGTACTACGTATTGGATGAATACAAAGAATTTTTAAAAGGCTTCCAGGAGCTGTATGCAAAAAACCTGCTTGATCCTGAGATCATCGGCAACGACAGAACCATCGCCTGGGACAAAGTAAATACAGGCGCCGCAGGTTACTGGCTCAGCACTACAAACACGTTAAACAGTTGGGCAGTCGACCGGCCGCCGCTGGTACTTCTTGACAGAGATCCAGATGCCAAGCTGCTGGCTACGCCAGGCATCAGGCCTGACGGCGGGGAAGTGCAGGCGTATGTGCATCCGACGCCGGCTTACGGCAAATTTTATGTCAATGCCAATGTAGATGATGAGAAGCTGGCAAAGATCCTGGAGTTTTTTAACTATACGATCTTTGGCGCCGGCGATAAGGAAATCACGGCAAAGCTGTTTTTCGGCGAAAAAGATATCGACTGGAAATGGGATGAAAAAGGCGAGACGCCGGTAAAGATCAACGTTCTCAATTCCGGCGATAAGGGGACATGGAGCTTTTCCCAGTATGGACAGACAGAGGAAGTGACCAAATGGGTCGGTGAAGAAGAGCTGTTTCAGGCAGGCGGAAAGTACTGGTCAAAAGGCGATAACGGTACCTGGCTGAAATGGCAGCACAGGCCGTATAAAGCGGATCTTGCAAATGAGACGCAATATGAACAGATCGCCCAGGAAATCAACGGAGATCTGGAGGCGTATGTGGCAAGCTACCGGACACAGGCTGTATTAGGGCAGGTGAACGTAGACGATACATGGGATGATTATTTAAAAGAACTGGATCGGATAGGCTATACCCGGATGATGGATGAGCTGGAAGCGATTCCGTCGATCGAGGATATGATCGCAGAGCTTGAAAAATAAGAGTTGAATTTCCGGCACAGTCTGGACAAAAGGCGGGCAGCCTTCGTTGTCTATACTGTGCCGGATTTTGCTGTTTTGCTGTAAATCGGTTGACACTTCTTGCAGTATTTTGTATACTCTTAATAAAAAATAGAAGTGCTGTCGGATGTAGCGTTACGGCAGTGCGAAAGAGAGGTGTGCGATGGCATTCTATCAGATCAGCAATGAGCAGATTTCCATACAGGTAGACAGTATGGGGGCTGAGCTGAAATCACTAAAGAAAAAAGATACAGATACCGAGTATATGTGGGAAGGCGATCCTGCTTATTGGAAACGGACATCGCCGGTGCTGTTTCCGCTGGTAGGAAGCCTGCGAGAAGGTAGTTTTCTGCTGGACGGAAAACGGTATCCGATGGGACAGCATGGTTTTGCCAGAGATCTGGAGTTTCGGGTAAAGAGTGAAGCTGCAAACGAGATCTGGTTTTATCTGGAATCCGATGCACAGACGTTAGAGAAATATCCGTACGCGTTTTTGCTGGAACTGGGGTATGAGCTGCAAGAAAGTACGGTAATCGTCAAATGGAAAGTAACAAACCCTGCGGACGGGGAACTGTATTTTTCGATCGGCGGGCATCCGGCGTTTTGCTGTCCGCTGCAAAAAGGAGAGGAACAGGAAGACTATCGGATCTGGTTTGATGTAAAGGAGCAGGTGATAACCGGCGTGATTGAAAACGGGCTGATGACAGCAGGACAGGCAGCCTATCCGCTGGAGGACGGGTGCCTGCGTGTGACGGAGCATTTGTTTGACCACGATGCGCTTGTGATCGAGCACGGCCAGGTGCATAAAGTCGCGCTTGTAAAACCGGATGGGACGCACTATCTGACCGTAAGCTTTGACGCGCCGCTGTTTGGGGTATGGTCGCCGCCTGGAAAGAAAGCGCCGTTTGTCTGCATTGAACCGTGGTACGGCAGATGCGACGCCGTTGATTTTGCAGGAACATGGCAGCAGCGGGAGTGGGGACAGTGCCTGTCTGCGGGGCAGTGCTTTGAAGCTTCTTATCAGATTTCGGTTTAATGGTCTGGCTGCAAAAAGGATGCGAATAGGAAACCGGGCAGAGGAAACAGGAGCAGTTTGTTTTCTGCTGCCTGGTTTTTATATTAATAAGGAAATAGGAAGAAAAACGGAGGTTTGAACAATGAAGATACGGATTTGGAAAACAGGAGCAGCACTTTTGGGTATCTGCGGTATGCTGATAGTAAACGGCTGCGGAGCTTCTGAGCAGAATGCCGCGCAAAACGGCGCGGAGTACACAGAAGAAACAGGCGGGACGCAGACAGAGGACGAAGCCGCGTCCGGGCAGATCACCAGCCTGGGTGCGTTTTCTTTGGAGGATCTTGCAGGAAAGCAATATACACAGGAAATGTTCGGCGAATATGAGCTGACGATGGTAAACGTATTTACGACCTGGTGCACGCCGTGCGTAAATGAGATCCCGGATCTGGAGAAGCTGCATACGCAGATGGCAGACAGCGGCGTCAATGTGGTTGGGATTGTATTGGATGCGATTGACGAGAAGGGGAACAAGAGTGAGGAGACTGTAGAAAAAGCGAAGCTGTTAGCGGAGCGTACAGGCGCTACGTATCCGTTTCTGATCCCGGATGCCGGCGGGCTCAATGGAAGGCTGTATGGAATTGATGCCGTACCGGAAACCTTTTTTGTGGATAAAAACGGCAGCATCGTGGGGGATACGTATTCCGGCAGCCGCAGCTTTGATGCATGGATGGAAATTGTTACGGAGGAGCTTGCTGGCATTAAAGGAGGGCAGCAGTGAAGCACAGCCGCCTTGACTGGCGGGGGATCTGTGCGGCAGCCGCCGGCATCGCGATGATGGCATATGGGATCTGCCGCGGCGAGATGAAGGTTGTTTTGGAAAAAGCTGTCAATATATGTATGGAGTGTATCGGAATTGGATAAGAAGAAAAAAGCAAATGAATGGCACCGCCATAAAATACAGGCGCTGTGGGCGCTGCTTACGAACAGTTATCTTGCCGGGTTTGTGCAGGGAAAGATCTATAAAGGGCGTTTCAAAAAACTTTGTGTTCCCGGCTTAAACTGCTATTCCTGCCCGGGCGCGCTTGGCGCCTGCCCGATCGGGGCGATGCAGGCGGTGATCGGAAGCTGGAATTTTAAATTTGCGTTTTATGTCGCAGGGTTCCTTATGTTTATCGGGGCAATGGCAGGCAGGTTTGCCTGCGGCTGGCTGTGCCCGTTTGGGCTGATCCAGGATCTGCTGCATAAAATCCCGTTTTCGGTAAAAATAGGGACATTTCGCGGCGACAGGCTTTTGCGCAGGTTAAAATACCTGGTGTTCGCACTGTTTGTCGTGCTGCTGCCGCTGTGCCTTGTAGATGTGCTCGGACAGGGCACGCCGTATTTTTGCAAGCTGATCTGCCCGGCAGGTACACTGGAAGGCGGCATCCCGCTTGTACTGCTAAATACATCCATGCACAGCGCGCTTGGATGGCTGTATGTGTGGAAAAATGTGCTGCTGCTTATTACGATACTGCTTTCCGTTATTATTTACCGTCCGTTCTGCAAATATATCTGTCCGCTTGGCGCGGTGTACTCTGTATTTAACCCGATCGCGGTGTTTCGCTATCGGGTGGACGAGGAAAAATGCACCGGGTGCGGGGCGTGCGCCAAAGTATGCAAGATGCAGATTGATCCGGTGCAGGAAGCAAATCACCCGGAATGTATTCACTGCGGACAGTGCAAAAAGGTATGCGGGGCACATGCGATCCGCTAAAGATCCTGCTGCGGATAAAGTCTGGCAACTTGGTGTCGTTTGAAAAAATATCTGGCAAAATAAAATATGTGGAAAGAATTTTCTGTAATTATCTGTTGCAGTATCGTGCAAAAGGCGGTAAAATATAAGAAATCCCAATGCAGCAAAGCGCAGGATGGAAGGAGGAGTGGCTATGAGTATGCAGACTGTTTATCTAACCTGTATGGCAGGAGGAATTTTACTGTTATTGTCGTCGATTGTGTTCAGTGCCTTTGATGATTTTTTTGACCTTGCGGCATTTGATGTATGCAGTATTGACCTGGGCGAGTTTGATCTGGACATTCTGCCGGTTTCCATGAAATCGCTCTGTCTGGCAGCAACCGTATTTGGAAGTGTCAGTATGCTGCTGATCGATCAGCCGGCGGCGATTAGGCATGTGATCGCAGGTGTGAGCGCTTATATCGGTGCGTTTATCGTGCAGAATATTACCGGATTTTTAAAAAACCACCAATCAGAGGCGGATACGATCGAAAGCATATGCAGCCGCAGCTTTGTCGTCAATGTCTCGATTCCGCAGCAGGGGTACGGCTCTGTGGCAAGCACCGGGCAGAACCGTTCGGTCATTACCCTGCCTGCAAAATCCGTGGACGGCAGTGAAATCGCGGCGGGGACAAAAGTACAGATTGTAAATATTGCGCAGCATGTTGCAATCGTGATGAAGCAGTAGCGTTTGGACAGGTGTGTGTATCGGCAGGCAGTGCATGATGCGCGGGGCACCGGATAAGGAGGACAAAATGACGCTGAATGAATTATTACCAATTATTGCCATTCCACTTGTAATTATCTTAGTGCTGGTCGCTGTTTTTTCGATGTGGAAAAAGGTGCCGCAGGATAAAGCAGGGGTGATTACCGGTCTGAAGCGCCGCGTGATTACCGGCGGAGGCGGTCTGGTCATTCCGGGCGTAGAGCGTATTGACTACATATCATTAGGAAATATGCCGCTGCGCGTCGATACAAGAGGAAGCCTGTCTTCCCAAGGTGTGCCGATCTCTGTCAGCACCACCGCAGTCATTAAAGTGCGTAATTCTCCAGACGCGATACTGACGGCGATTGAGCAGTTTACCGGAAAAAACGAACAGGAAATTATTAAAAATATTATGTCCACCGCGACCGCGGTACTAGAAGGCAAGCTGCGTGAAATTATAGCGACGATGACCGTCGAAGACCTGTATCAGAAAAGAGAAGCATTTTCCAGCCAGGTACAGGAGGTAGTCGGCACAGAGCTTGGCAATATGGGGCTGGAAGTCAAAAACTTTACCATTACCGATATTTCGGATGAAAACGGATATATTGAAGCGCTCGGAGAAGGCATGATCGCGCAGCGCAAAAAAGATGCGGAAATTCAAAAGTCCGAAGCGAAACGGGAGCAGGATGAACGCACTTCGGAAAATATAAAGATCGGTGAACAGGCAAAGCTAGAAGCAGCAACTGCGATCAAGCAGGCGGAGAAGGAAAAGCAGGTCGCCGAAGCGCGCTACCAAAAAGAGATCAGTACGGCAAACGCAGAAGCCGAGCTGGCACACGATATCCAGCGCAAAAAGACGCAAAAAGAAGTGATCCAGGCAGAAATGGACGCAGAGCTGATCCGCCAGCAGCGCCAGAAGGATATCGCGGAAGCCGAGATCCAGGTACAGATTACGCAGGCACAGAAAAACACCGAGCTTGCCCAGCAGCGTGCGCTGGAAAAAGAAAAGCAGCTCCTTTCCGATGTCGTAAAGCCTGCGGAAGCAGGCAGAAAGCGGCTGGAGCAGGAATCAGAAGCGGATAAATACGCACAGATCAAAAAGGCGGAAGCCGAAGCTGAGAAAAAGAAAATCGATGCACTTGCCGAAGCAGAAGCGATCAAGGCAAGGGCAGTCGCCGAAGCACAGGCAATCGAGGCAAAAGCAAAGGCAGAAGCCGAAGCAATCGCGCGCAAAGGAAACGCGCAGGCAGAAGCGAAGAAGGCTTCCCTGCTTGCCGAAGCAGAAGGTCTCGAACGCAAAGCCGAAGCGATGCAGAAGCTAAACAGCGCCGGTGTCATCCAGATGGTAATCGACAAGCTGCCAGAGATGGCAAGCGCCGTTGCACAGCCGCTGACGGCGATTGATAAAATATCCATTATTGACAGCGGAAGCGGAGAATCAGGCGTTTCCCAGATGGGCAGCTACGTGCCTTCCCTGCTTGCAAAAACGATGGAAACGGTTAAAGAGACAACCGGATTTGATATGCTAGACGCAATGAAAGCAAACACGATCCAGGCACAGACCGAGCGGAAGATCCAGGTAGAAGGGCTTCCTGGCGGACAGGATGGCAGCAGTCCTGATTTAGAAAGATAAAAGACATACAACGCGACACCCCTGCATACAATGTAACAACAAGGATTGCAGGGGTTTCTTTTGAAAAGTTATATTGAAGAACGAGCGGTCGAGATCGCAAATTATATTATACAATACAATGCGACAGTGCGTCAGGCAGCAAAAAAATACGGCATCAGCAAGTCCACGGTACATAAAGACTGCACGGAACGGTTAGAACAGGTGAATCCGACACTTGCCGCAGAAGTCAGGAAAGTGCTGGATGTAAACAAATCCGAGCGCCATATCCGCGGCGGACTTGCTACAAAAGAAAAATATCTTCACCATCATTATGTATAAAAGCAGATTTATGGATGACAGCTTTTGAAATTGGTGTTATAATGTTTTCCAACAGACAGGTACATAAACGATCCAGCCGATGGAGCTGATGGTTAATTTCTGTCTGGATGGAGTACCAGGATATGGATGAAAATCGAAAAGAAGAACAGAGCATTTCCATTAATGATGTGGAATATCTGCCAGTGACCAGGGGTGTCAGGGAAAGTATGCGGGTGCAGAAGACAGAATACATCCGCCAGCAAATGCGAAAGCGCCAGGAGAGCGAAGACGCGCTGATGGCACAGCTTTTGGAAGAGCAAAGGGTCATAGACGGCTTACAGAAAAAAATCAATGAAAATCTGGAACAGACGGAGGAATCGAGCAAATACAACAAAGAGTTTCAGGAAAGCATGAATGCACAGATTTATGCCCTGCACGGAATCTCCGAGGATAAACTGGAAGGCATGAGGGAATACAAAAATGCCTATTATCAAGGCTGCGCATTTTCTTTATTTCTGCTGTCAGCGGCACTTATTATTTTGTGCGGGGTGCTGCATGGGTTTGCGTCGGAAATCTGTGTATTTATGCTAGCATATACTGGGATCGAAGGAGCATTGCTTACACAAAAGCACAGGCGGCGAAAGCTTGCGGACTTGCTGTGCAGGATGCTGTATCTTTTGATGTTTCCAGTAATGATGGTGATGTTTGTCTGCTACGAGCTGAAATATCCAGAATACGGCTTTTTTATGCCATACGCAGTCGCTGTGGGAATCGGGGTACTGATTTTTGCAACGCTTTCTTATTTTTTGTACAACCCATACCAGGGCATAAAGAAAAAAGTACGTGCAGCCAAAGACCATATTCAGAACATTGAAAAAATCGCAAAAAAAGAAGTACGCAAAAACCAAAAAACGCGTGAAAAAGAAGAAAAAAAGTTTCACAAACAGCTAAAAAAAGAGGACAAGCAGCAGGAACGCCTGATCCGAAAAAGCGGGCGCACCCGCGCGCTTCAAAGCTTTTTTGCAGGATACAGGCAGAAAACAGCACAAAGCGACAGCCCGCATGACAAAGATGGACAGGCTCAGGAAACACAAAGCGAGCAGCCAAAAGAGCAGATCGAGGTGGAAGTAAAGCCGGAATAGTGCGTGTACATACAGCCAGTGCGGGCTGAAAAATGGATCAGGCAGTCTAATGGCAAAAGAAATGACAGACAAATAAAGGCATAAGAGAGGAAAAACAATGAGTCAGGAAAAAGTTATTGTGCTGGACTTTGGCGGACAGTACAATCAGTTGATTGCGCGGCGAGTGCGCGAATGTAATGTATACTGTGAAGTGCATCCGTATCAGATTCCCATACAAAAGATCAGGGAAATGAACCCAAAGGGAATTATTTTTACAGGAGGCCCAAACAGCGTATATCTGGAAGAGTCACCGGTATGCAGCAAAGAAATATTTAAGCTTGGCATCCCGGTTTTGGGCATCTGCTATGGCGCCCAGGTGATGGCATATTTACTGGGAGGAAGCGTGAAAACGGCGCCTACAAGCGAGTACGGAAAAACAGAAGTAACTGTAGACACGGACAAAGCACTGTTTTCAGGAGTTGCGTCTGACACGGTCTGCTGGATGAGCCATACCGACTATATTGAAAAAGCTCCCGACGGATTTCAGATTACCGGACATACACCAGTTTGTCCGGTCGCTGCGATGGAGTGCCCGCAGCGCGGCCTGTATGCGACACAGTTCCACCCTGAAGTCCTGCATACGGCAGAAGGACAGAAAATGCTGTCAAATTTTGTATACAAGATCTGCGGCTGCAAAGGCGACTGGAAGATGGATTCTTTTGTCGAAAAAACGATCCAAGAGATCCGCGAAAAAGTCGGAGACGGAAAAGTGCTTTGCGCATTATCCGGCGGCGTAGACTCCTCTGTCGCGGCTGTCATGCTGGCAAAAGCCGTAGGCAAACAACTTACCTGCGTATTCGTAGACCACGGCTTACTGCGCAAAAATGAAGGCGATGAAGTAGAAGCGGTATTCGGCACAAAAGGCATATACGACCTGAACTTTATCCGCATCAATGCCCAGGATCGTTTTTACAAAAAGCTTGAAGGTATCGAGGAACCAGAGGCAAAACGCAAAATCATAGGCGAAGAATTTATCCGTGTATTTGAAGAAGAAGCAAAAAAAATCGGTGCCGTAGACTACCTGGTACAAGGCACAATCTATCCAGACGTAATAGAATCTGGCCTCGGCAAATCCGCAACGATCAAGTCGCATCACAACGTAGGCGGCCTTCCTGACTGCGTCGATTTCAGAGAAATCATAGAACCGCTGCGCCTTCTATTTAAAGACGAAGTAAGACAGGCAGGCAGAGAACTCGGAATCCCGGAATATCTTGTCAGCCGCCAGCCATTCCCAGGCCCGGGACTCGGCATCCGTATTATCGGAGAAGTGACAGCCGACAAAGTCAGGATTGTACAGGATGCAGATGCCATATATCGACAAGAGATTGCAAACGCAGGACTCGACAAAGCAATCAGCCAATACTTCGCCGCCCTGACCAATATGCGCTCAGTCGGTGTGATGGGCGATGAGAGGACGTATGATTATGCGGTAGCGCTGCGCGCGGTGACGACGACAGACTTTATGACGGCGGAGTGTGCGGAGATTCCGTTTGCGGTGTTGCAGAAGGTGATGAACCGGGTTGTGAATGAGGTGAAAGGGGTTAATCGGGTGGTGTATGATCTGACTAGTAAGCCGCCGGGGACGATTGAGTTCGAATAGTCGGAGGTGAGCCGCAGAGCCAGTAAAATCAAGGCTTTGCGGCTTTTTTTCTCTTTTTATTGCATTACGATTGCATTTTTTATTTCACTTCCTTGTGGTAAGCTGCGGTGTGCTGGTTGCTGGTATAGTCTGTAACGCTCTGGGTGGCAGGCGTATACTGAAGCACCCCGGTCAGCTTGTTGACAACTTCAAGATTGGTGTTGGGATACAGATGACCATAGGTTCCAAGGATTGTCTGTATTTTTTTCATGCCCCAGACGCTCTTTGATCAACAAGGGGTTTTCGCCCATGCTGATGAGCAGGGAGGCATGGGAATGCCATTGAGCGTTTGCCGTCATTTATTCAATTCCTTTTCCAAGTTGAAACCTGACGAGAAAAATATCGAAAAAAGGAGGCTGTTTCATTAACAACAAAATTTAATAGCACCAGCGCTTCGGTGCATTGCCTGGCCGCTGGTTGCCGTGGGCGTTTCACTTTTATAGGTGGGCGCCTTTTTTTATCCATTTTCAGGAGAAAGGAGCGTGATTTATGCAAAGGGTATTAATTGTATTGTCAGAGTATGGTTATTAGGGAGAGGAATTGATTGGCCCCCAAGGAGACTCTGGAGAAAGCAGGCTATATTCTGGACTATTTGACACCTACCGGAAAGCGTCCGCATGCATTGCCGCCGAGTATGGATGCGTCCTATGTGGACCCGCCGCTTGGGAAACCCGTAGTATCAGAGGAAATGGCCGGAAAGGTAAATGAGCTGGAAGAGTCTGACATCTTGGATCATCCGCTAAGCTTGAAAGAGCTGTGGTGCATCGTTGACTGACGACAACGCGGTGATGACGGAAATAGCGGGTGCTGTATTCACTGTTATTTCTGCAATGCTGTACTAGTCTGGTACGTTCTCCAGCAGCAGTACGGTTTATGGCTGGCGCCATGATGAATCCGCAGATTGTGAAAGGTGCATTGTGGATATTGACACCTGCGCCGGAGCTATTAAAAGGCAGGAAAGTGATTTGCCATACAGTGGCTTTGGCGGATGTCCTGAATGCAGGTGGAATTTATGTTCCCGATCCGATGTATGTTGTAGTAGACCGTGATTTGGTAACAGCACGTTCAGCGGCAGATTTAGAGCTTTACACAGAAACACTGCTGGCAACTTATTACAAGCTGTCAAATACACCCATTTTATAATGTGTAATTATTGAAAATTAAACAACAAATGAACATAACAGGAGGATAAGGATGACAACAGAGATGGAATACAGTAATCTGCCATCGCAGCCGATAGGGCAGAATACAGCAAACGAGAAAGAACTTGATATAAATAAATTAATTGAAGAAGCAGTGGAGCCTCGTGTATGGAAAGAACATGTGGTGAAGGATTTGATGAAGTTCTGGGATAAGCCGGAAGCTGTCGCTCTTCATGGAGGACTTTTTCATACATATCGTACCAATACAGGTAATGATTTGCCTAAAGATCAGGAACAGTGGCCAGAGGAATTTAAGCAGGCGCTGAAAGATCCTATTACAGTAGGATTGGTGCAGCCGGAATACAATTTTGTCCGTGCGCATTCCCGTTTAACTTATGCATTTGGAATTGCCTTTCATATGACTGGAAATCCACACTATCTGGAAGTCTGCCGGAAAGGAGCGCTTGCACTTGCGGAGGCTATGGACGGTAACTATGGTATGCATGTTACACAGGAAACTGAATCCGGCAAATGGGACGCTGATTATAAACTAAGAACTAGTCAGGATCTTGCATATGGTCTTACCGGACTTGGCATGTATTATTTTTTGACACATGATAATACGATTCTGCATAAAATTATACAGTTAAAGGATTACATATTTAAAGTTTATATGGATGATGGGAAAGGTTATCTGACATGGTATCCAAGACATACAAAGGATCAGGATGTACAAATAGTGGCACAGCTTGAAACTGTATGCTTATATGCTGATGCTTACGCCATGTCTGCCTGAGCCGTATCAGAGCATTTGGAAAAAGGATATGAAGAAGATCGTGGATATCCTGATCACACAGTTCTACAGTGAACACTATAAGTTTTTCTGGGGTGTGGAAAACACATCGACATCTATGGAATTGGGTTCCGATCATACAGATTTTGGTCACTCGGTAAAAACATTCTGGGTGATACTGAAAGTCGGAGAGCTACTCGGAGATCCGTTTTACATTGATTTTGCACGTCCTAAAATTGATAATATCATTCATTCTGCTTATATTGAAGAAACAGGTTCATGGGCAAGGTGGTTTGATAAGAATGGAAATCTGGATATTGATAAGGAGTGGTGGATTCTGGCAGAACTGGATCAGGCGTGTGAGATTCTTTCCATTCATGATCCATACTATTACAAATATTTGAATAATACGCATCGCTATTGGTTTGATAAAATGGTAGATAAAGAAAACGGGGAAATCTGGCACATGTTGGATGGTAGAACTGACAAACCAGTGATTCAGTATCCAAAGGCACATAATTGGAAAACTTCTTTGCATAGTTTTGAACATGCACTTTTCGGATATATGACAGCCAGTCGCATGAAAGATACAGAATTTGATTTGTATTATGCTCTGCCGGAGTGGGAAAAACCATCCCATCGCAGTTTTTCACCATATATGTTCTTTGGAAATGTTGTAAATTATTGCAGGGAGATGCATCCGTCATTTATGCCTGATGGCAATCACATTTACAGAGTAACTTTTAATGGACTTCATTAGGGGATATAAGATGGAAAGCGGAAAAATGAAATTATTACGACAGATGATGGCAGACGGGATTACTTATATTTTTGGGAATCCCGGAACAGTAGAACAGGGAATTTTAGATGAATTGTATCAGTATCCCCAACTTCATTATATTACCTGTCTGCAGGAATCTGTTGCCGTTGCCATGGCAGATGGCTATGCCAGGGCAACGGGGCTTCCCGCAGTTATTCATCTGCATAGTGGGGTTGGTTTGGGAAATGGCATCGGGATGTTGTATCAGGCTTACCGGGGGCATACACCACTTATTGTGATCGCAGGAGAGGCAGGAATACAATATGATGCTATGGATGCGCAAATGGCATGTGATCTGGTAGAGATGGCAAAACCGGTTACCAAGTATGCAGCAAGAGTGGTACATCCGGCATCCCTTCTCCGCCAGTGGAGAAGAGCCTTTAAAATGGCGGTGACGCCGCCTATGGGACCGGTATTTTTGAGCCTTCCACTTGATATTCTGGATATGGAAAATCCAGAGGAAGTAAGGATAGCGTACCGAATTAATTATCGGTGCGCACCAGAGGATGAAACGATAATAGCTGTTGTACAAGCCCTTGTGCAGGCTGTGCATCCGATTATTCTGGCAGGGGATGGCGTTAGCGTATCAGGGGCGACAAAAGCGCTGGAACGCTGTGCAGAACTGACTGGCTCACCGGTCTATGGAGTGAATACTTCCTGTATTAATATCAGTCAGTCTTCAACGTATTATCAGGGCGACCTTGGACATATGTTTGGTGAGAACAGTAAAATGGCAGTACAGGACGAAGATGTGGTGTTGATAGTAGGTACTTATACTTTTCCGCAAGTATTTCCTTGCCTGGAGATGCCGTTTCGCACGGACGCAAGTATATTCCATATAGATTTGGATTCCTATGAGATTGCCAAAAACCATCCGGTTACACTGGGGATTTGCGCTGATCCCAGACTGACATTAGAAAAAATAAATAGTTTACTGGAAAAAGCAAGTATTCCTTGTCGGAAAAACAATAAAAAAGAAATATCATCAAAAGAAAATCTGCTTAGACAAAGCAATGCAACAGTGGCTGTATTTATGAGAGAGTTAAGCAGTTTGCTGGATGAAAATACGATAATTTTTGATGAGTCACTGACCGCATCAGGGTATGTATCGTCGTTTCTATCCCGTACGCTGGAAGGGACATTTTTCAGACAAGAGGTGGTTCTTTAGGAGTTGGCATTCCCGGAGGAATGGGAATCCTGCTTGCGAATCCAAACAGGCAGGTAATTGTTTTTACCGGGGATGGAGGAAGTATGTATACCATTCAGGCGCTTCATACTGCCAGCAGATATCATATTCCGGTTAAGGTTGTTATCTGCGATAATGGAAGATACAGCCTGCTTGACAATAATTTGGAAGTTTATCGGAAGGAACATGGCATTTTACCACATCAACAGCCGGACTGCTTCTCGCTGGAGCCCGTAATTGATTTTGTTACGCTTGCCCGTTCCATGGGAATAAATGGAATTAAGGCAGAAACCAAAGAACAGGCGGTTGAAGTGGCTAAAATGCTGGTTCATACCACAGAGGCTTTTTTAGTGGATTTGGATACGTGTAAATAAAGTAAGCCGAATCTGATTATCGGTTTGAAATTGTCAAACAGCCATAACTTAAAATAGGCATTATCAGAATTACAGTTTGAGGAATTGTAAAATCGAAAGCTGCTAAGCTGTTTACCAATCCCAAAAATATATAAGTAAATCCTTAATGCCGTTGCATTGGCAAACCCCCAAGCAACGGCATTTCCTTATCTCCGTTTCATCTTGCTCAATGGTGAATCTTTATATGCAGGGGATTTCTTCATGATGTTTATAAAATCTTGCGCTCCTGATCCGTCAATTTTTCATACCGGATTTGCAACTGCATACACATAAGGGTAATGAATACATCAAGAAAGCTGGCGCTTTCGGGCGGACTATGGAAAAATTCGGGGGAAATACAGGGAGATGGGATTGACAATGATGGAAACGGATATATTGACGATACCGATGGATGGAATTTCTATAAAGATACAAACGTGCTTTATAATTCCCGCAGCAGCACGGAGGATGCCCATGGAACTAATTGTGCAGGCACAATCATCGCAAATGATGAATCTATTGGCATAACAGGGATTGCGGGAGGATTTGAATTTCCAGACGGAACTATTATATAATCCACCCAATTACATGGATTGACAGCATAAAAACAGGGTTTTAACACCTTGTTTTTATTTTTTACACATATTTTTATAATACGTATTAATAAAGCACGTGTTATATGTTGTTATAATAATGCAAGGAGGAAAACAAAATGCCAATGAAACCAAGGGAGATGGAAAAGCTAATACTTGCAGATGGATGGATTTATAAAAACCAGGTAGGTTCACATCGGCATTATACGCATCCCACCAAATCGGGCAAAGTCACGACACCATTCCACAATAAGGACTTGCCAAAAAAACCGAAAATTTAATCAAACATCAATTCTATTGACCCTGTAGCCTATGCAAAAGAACTTGACCCAGATGAACCTGTAGGAGAATGTTTTGTCAATTTGGTTACTGTAGATGTAGCTTTATATGCAAAAGAGCATTTTGAAAAATCTGTAAAGAAAACCCTCACGATTCCGGCATGGCTTAATAACGCCGCTTTGGAAAAAGGTATCAACTTCTCACAAGTTTTGCAGGACGCATTAAAAGCACAGTTGCACGTGAGCTAACCTTTCTCTGTTGAAGCTGTCTGTAAAATATGTGAACTGTTCCATTGCGATATAGGGGATATTTTTCAGTATGTGCCAGATAAAAAAGGCGCTTGAAAACTGATTGCGGATGTGCTATATTAGACGCAGAAAAGGGAAAGCCATAGAAGCGGCTCTACCCCAACCGTGTTTTTACTTACCTCTACAATTTGCGTTGTATAGGCAAGCCGTCGCTATTGCAGTAGTGGCGGCTATTTCTTTTTTCCCTTGTAAATCTGATAAAACAAATTCGCAAGGGCGACAACGAGTATACCTATCTGAATCAAGTATGAAACCAGATAAGGACAAAACTCAAAAATTGTGTTTAAGACAGTAGACACAAATATGTGGAGTGAATATCTTATCTGGAGGAAATAGAAAATGGAAAAATCATTATTTGAACAATTAGGCGGTACATATCACGAAGAAAATGGATATTTTATTCCAGATTTACGATTGCCAACGAAGAAGAACAGCCGATAGGCACATGGGGACAGCGGCATCTGGACTATCTGAAGCAATATTGCAAAGTTACATACACCAATCTTCTTACAAGCGGCAAGCTGAGTGCTTATCTTATCAGCATTGACAGACAGGCGCAGGAACGCTTTGAAAGGCTTATTGAGGACATGAAACAGACACAAGGCATAACGGAACAACTAAAGGCTGAAAATGCCTTAGAATGGGTAGAAAAGTTAGGCAACATAAGAGCTTGTGCAAGGGAGATTGTAAACAAGGAAATCATTTTTGCATAAGTGGACAAAAGCGACAGGGAGAAATCTCTGTCGCTTTTTAAATGTCAAGAATTTTGTGTATTTTGCAAATAAGTGATTTCTGCGTTATGACAAATTATGGCTATTGCAAAAATTTAAGAATGGTGCTAAAATAGTTATTGACTTAAAGTCAATAACAAAATACAATGGGAGGTGCAATAATATTTGGCTAGACCTGTAAAAAAGACACCAGAGGAATGGAGAAAAGAAATCCTAAATGCTGCCCAAAACTTATTTATTTCTAAAGGATATGAGGAAACTTCCATTTCCGATATTATGGATATGGTGGGCGGGGCAAAAGGAATGTTTTACCGTTGCTTTCAAAGCAAAGAGGAAGTAATGTACGCATTAGGAAATCAAATGTTTTTCGAAGACAACCCATTTGAAGCAATAAAAGAGAGAGATGACTTGAACGGTCTGCAAAAAATCAGGTTATTGCTTACGCTGAATCAGTCGGACGCTGAACGAAACCAGATAAATATGCAGGCAGTCCCGATTTTGAAAGACCCGCACATTTTAGCGGCGGCGGTTGGAGAAAACAGGCGTGTATTGACCCCCTTGTGGTTGGAATTGCTGGAGGAGGGAAAAAAGGACGGTTCTATCAAGACGGAATACATAAAGGAGCTTTCCGAGCTTTTGCCGCTTATCAACTTCTGGCTCATGCCCTCGGTATTCCCTGCAACAGAGGAAGAACTGTATCATAAATATCATTTTGTGAAAGAAGTGTTAGCCTATATGGGACTGCCGCTTT
>Ga0137308_100364_pt1 | contig 81451 bp, 67 predicted proteins | sample Inofrocosms_June_FD_97181 | JGI IMG/M metagenome (GOLD analysis project Ga0137308, IMG submission 97181) | Mouse cecal microbial communities from Vienna, Austria - N-Acetylneuraminic and N-Acetylglucosamine D2O microcosms_June | ecosystem: Host-associated > Mammals > Digestive system > Large...
TTTCCACTCTGCATAGCCCTCTGCCTTGGCAGTCAGCTTATGGACGCCATAACGCACTTCCACAGGCTTGCTGATATCGACCTGCTGCCCATCCAGAAATACCGTTCCCCCTGCCGGCTCTATCTTAAACTGGATGGTACAGAACTGCGGCCCTTCCCCTTTCAGCTCATTCAGGTCAACCACCGTTTCCTGGTTGGCTGCAACTGTAATTTCCCGGCTGCCGCCATAGCCGTCGTTTGCTACCGCAAGCAGGTATGTCCCTTCCGCCACCTCAATCCGCATCTGGGGCACGATTTTCATGGAAAGCTGGTTGCCAATGGTAATATAGCCCCCCTGGAACACATCCGTATTTTCCAGCACCACCGTACCGTGGCCGGACTGCACCTGGATGGTATAAATCTGCCTGTCAATCCCCCGCAGGCAGATAGTGTCCTGGGCGCTGATTTCCGAAAGGGAAATTTTGCTGCTGCCATGGAATGCCGCTACCTTATCGTCAAAAAAATACGTGCTCCCCCCTACGCTTACAATCTGCTTTTCCATATCCAGCGTAAAATTATGCAGGTCGTCATAGGAAAACCCGTCGCTGGCAACCTGGACATTTGTCAGCGTTTCCCCCCGCCGCTCAACGGACACCAGCTCCCCGGCTGAAATCTGGCTGACTGTCAGGTTATCCCCGTATTTGCCCTTGAAATAAGTTGCGCCGTTATAGGTAAAGGGCTTTTCCCGTGTAGTTTCCCAATCCTGCAGGGTGATGGTGCTCCGGTCCTGGTCAATGGCCGTCACCACATAAATCTTCCCCTCCTCCTTTAAGATCTCCACTTCCTCTATCCCGCCCTTTTCCTTTCCCGAAAAGGCCTCGCTGCCATCCGTCACCTTGCCTTTTTTCCCGCTGCCGCAGGAACTGAGGAACAGGGCGGACAGAATCATACATAGGATAAACATGAACTTTTTCTTTCGCAATTTCCTTCCTCCTTACCGTGTAATCGGGCATGTTTGGAAAATCCTCCCTGCAGGGCTCTGCAACGGCCTACTGTTTTGGCTCTGACAGCCCGCTTTTTACCAGATTCAGGAAGCTTTCCCTTGCCTCATTCTGTATAATAAATTTCTCCAGCTTCTCTATGTTCCTGCCGCACACCCACGCCTTGCTGGAATTGAAATAGTGGTTGGCAATCTTCCAGAACTTTTCCGGGTAGGCAAGGAGGATATAAAGCTGGCGCATTTCCTGCCCGCTCAAAGGGCGGGAATGGTGGTAGGCGTCCAGCATATCCATGCCAAGGCCCATATTCCAGTTGTGCTTTTCCAATATTTTCCGCATAAAATTCCCAAGGTCTGACACTTGGATGCCGTAGGATGATTTTTCAAAATTCAGGACGGCAATCCCCTGCCGGGAAAACACCACGTTATGCTGGTTATAATCCCCGTGGCAGATACCGAAAATGCTTTCCTTTCCGCTGGCTCCGGCTGCCTTTTCCAGTTCTTCTTTCTGCAGCTTCACCACGGCAAGGGCTTCGCCGTAAAACACCTCAAAGCTCTTTAAAAAGCCCCGCTCAAAATCATTTTTCTTTTTCCGGGATGCAATGAAATTACGCACCTTTTTCAGTTCCCTTGTATGCCGCTCATTTTCCTCTAAAAAGGTATGCCCCTCCGTGCGGAGGTATTCAGGCAGTTCCTCAGGGAATTCCCTCAGGCTATTATGTATATCGGCCAATTGGCGGATTGCCTTTAAAATATCGTCCCGGCTCTTGGTGTCGCATTCCCGGCCCTCATACCAGTCCCGGACCATATACACCGTCCCGTCCACATCCCGGGCAACAGTCCTGTCCTCCTTGGTCTTTACAATACAGTCAATCCGTCCTTGTCCACGTTTCTTTAAAAACTCCAGCAGGCCGCAGAGGAAATCCGCCCTTCCTTCGGAACCCCTGTATTCCTTTAAAATTTTCAAACCTTTATCTGTGTCGCAAATCAGCGCCCCTCTCCCCTTGGCTGTCTGCTTTACTTCAAAAGGATATTGTTCCAAAATCAAATTTTCTCGATTATACACATAAACCCCTCCACCATGATAATCACAGGCTTATTTCCTGTGTCCTTTTATCATATGTGAGGGGAATCCATTCTATGCAGGTTTTCCATGCTTTTTCATGTTTTTCCATGTTTTCACAAATATTACTCCGGCGGTTAAATGTCGACGAATTTTACGCAGAATAAATTTCCATCTGCAAGGCGGAAGAAGGAGGCGTAGCGGGGCTACGTCAACGGATGACAACGCAGCAAATGGAAATTTAGGCAAGTAAAAACGTCGATATTTAACCGCCGGAGTAATATCTTCCTGTGCCCTGCTGCTTTGGGGCAGTACCTGTTTCCCCGGCCAATGCCAGCCGCAGCAAAACCTCCCTGGTATTGTCCTCCGGTAACTCCAGCACATGGCTTAAGAGCCGGTCCAGGGTATCTCCCAGCCCCTTGCCCTGTTCCATTCCCAACTGGATTAAATCTTTGCCGTTCACCGCCAAATCCTTCAGGCCAAGGCACTGCTTTTGTTCTAAAATTTCCTGGTAAATCTTTTTGTACCCAGCGAGGTATGCCAGCTTTTCTTCCCGTTTATACTGGTTTTTCGCCATGGTATCTGCATATTTCACTTCAAAAAGGGCTGGGTACTGCTCCGGCCCTGCCTGATGGACCGCCCTGCGGACAGAAGCTTCCTCCAGCTTTGGCCGATGGTCGTGCCACCGGATTAAGGCAGTTACCTTCCCTATGGTATTGTTGTCAAATTTCAGCCTTTGCAAAATCTCCCTTGCCATCTGCGCCCCACGCTCCGGATGGCCATAAAAATGGTAAATGCCTTCCCCGTCCACTGATTTGCACACTGGCTTTGCCACATCATGCAAAAGCATGGTAAGGCGCAGCACCTTATCCGGCCTGACATACCCAAGGGCCGCTATGGTATGGTCGCCTACATTATAGCAATGGTGGAGGTTATTTTGGGGCGTTGCCATCATCCCGTCAAATTCCGGGAGGAATACCTTTGTCATGCCTGTTTCATACAAGGTGCGCAGTTCCTCCGGGTGGCCGGAAACCAGAAGCTTTACCAATTCTGTCTGTATCCGCTCCGCGCTGATATCGGCAAGGTTCCCTGCAAGGGCAGGGATTACTTCTTTGGTGCGCCCTTCTATGGAAAAGCCAAGCTGCGCGGAAAAACGGACAGCCCGCATCAAGCGCAGGGCATCCTCCGTAAAACGTTCTACGGGGTCGCCCACACACCGGATGTTCTTGTCTTCCAGGTCCCTGGCTCCTCCAAACGCGTCCACCAGGCCTTTTTTATCATTGTATGCCATAGCGTTGATGGTAAAGTCCCTGCGTTTCAAATCCTCCAGCAGGTCGGAAGTAAAAAGCACCTCCTTTGGATGCCTTTTATCCTCATATTCCCCATCAATCCGGTAGGTAGTCACTTCAAAGCCCTCATGGCCTATCAGCACGGTGACTGTCCCATGCTTAATCCCTGTGTCCACCGTTACCGGGAAAAGCTCCTTGACCTGCCATGGGGATGCCGACGTTGTGATGTCCCAGTCTTCCGGCTTGCGGCCTAACATAGAATCCCGCACGCAGCCGCCTACCGCATATGCCTCGAATCCAGCTTCTTCCAGGGTGTCTATGATGCATTTCACTTTTCCAGGTAACTGTATTGCCATTGTATACTCCTATTTATATGCCTCTGCTTTGATGAATGATCCCTATTTGCACAATTCTGCCACTACTTGGTTAATGACTTTCCCGTCGGCTTTTCCCTTTAACTCTGCCATAACGGCTTTCATAACCTGTCCTTTATTTTTCGTGGCAACTATTTCTGCAAATTTTTCTGTAATATAAGCCTGTACCTCATCCTGGGACATCAAGGCAGGTGCATATTCCTGGATCACGTCATGGCGGAGCTGGTACTCTGCCAGCAAATCCGTCCGTTCCGGCGGGCAGGTATCAAGCTGTTCCTTTGCCGTTTTCAGTTCCTTTAAAATAACCCTGTCCACTAATGTTTCCGGGATATTGTCCCGGCAGCCTTCGTCAATAGCCGCTTTCTTTACAGCGGAAACCAATGCGGAAATGGCGTCCTTCCTGCCCTTATCCTTTGCCTTCATTGCTGCAACCATGTCGCTCTGTAATGTCTTTATTTCCATAACGGTATCCATTCCTTTCATTCAGGCACAAACTGTAGGAAAAGCCGTGCCTTCCCATTGCTGTTTTCTTTAAAGCTCCCATGCCCTTCTTCTGGCAGCGCCATTACAGCACCCGCCGTACTGTAATAATCGGGCGGTATGTAGCATTGTCATAGGCCACAATGCCATAAGCGGTCCCCTTTGCATGGACAATCTGCCCATTCCCCATATAAATAGCCACGTGGCCGGCATAGCAAATCAAATCCCCTGCCTGCGCATTGGCGTAGCTTACTTCCTTCCCGACGGAACGCTGTGAGTAGGAATAGCTTGGGATGTTGATTCCAAAATGGGCATATACATAGCTGGTAAAGCCGCTGCAGTCAGCCCCGGTATTGGGGTCTTTCCCACCCCAGACATAAGGGTTGCCTACAAAATTCATAGCATAATTCACAACGGAACTGCCGCTTACCCCTGTGCTGTAGCCCGGATTTTTGTCCCCGCCGCCACCAGTACTGTCTGCATTGGAAGAACTTCCGCTGTTGCTGCCTATGCCAGAAGAACTTCCGCTGTTGCTGCCTATGCCAGAAGAACTTCCGCTATTGCTGCCTGTGCCAGAACTGTTCCCGGAATTATTGCTTGCCCGCATTGCTGCTTCGGCAGCCGCTGCCGCACGCTCCCGTTCCTGCCGTTCCCGTTCTTCCCGCTCCCGGCGTTCCCGTTCAATCCGTTCATTTTCCTGGGCAATAATCGTATTCTGGGCATTGATGGTATCCTGATATTTTGCAGCCAGCGCCCTGGCTTCTTCCAGCTTATTCTGGAAGTTGCCCACCTCATTCTTTTTCTGGGCGATTGTAGTTTCAAAATTTTCCCGGGCAACCTGATATTCCTGCTGCTTGGCTTCCAAAGCCAGGATATATTCTTCCTGCTGCTGTTCCAATGCCGCCACCTGGTTTTTCGTATCCTGATACTCTGTCAGCAAATTCCTGTCATATTCATAAACCTCATTGACATATTCCACCCGGTTTAGCAAATCGGCAATGCTGCCAGATTCCAGCAGGCTTGTCAGCATTGCGGAGTCGCCTTTTTCATACATGAAGCGGATACGCAGCTTCATGGCCTCATACTGGTTCTTCTCATCTTCCTTGGCCTGTTCCAAATCTGCCTTTGTCTGTTCCAGCTCGTCCTGCTTGATTGACAGTTCTTCTTCCAGCGTGGACAGTTCTATCATAACGTTCACCAGTTCCGCATCCAGTTCATTGATTTCGCCCCGGAGCTGTTCCTGCTGTTCCTGTATATTATTAATTTCACCTTGCTTTGACTTTAAGCTCTGTTCCGCTTCCTTCTTTTTCTGCTCTGCTTCCGATTTCTTGTCCGCCATGGCTACGGTAAACTGGGAAAAGCCCATGGCAACGACGAGCAATGCCGCTACTAATTTTTTTGACTTCATGTATATTTCCTCCCTGGATGGATTTTCTATGTCCAATTCTTCTATGTCCAATATCTTCTATGCCCAATGCATGGTTTGCTTTTGCCTGTTAAGCCTTGTACACAGTGATTATAACATTATCTTGGCTGGATGGCAACTAGGGAATGGGGGGATTTTTTGGGGAAAAATTGGGGGATAGGGAGAAAAGGAGGGAACTTTTGGGGACTGGCAGGGGCGAAGCATAAGGGAGGGGCGGGCTGCCCGGAATTGCTGCCGCCCCTCATCCCCTTTACCCAACGGTCTTAATGATTAAGATTTTATCTCCTCCTTTAATCTGTTCCGATGGAAGCTGGTTTGTTTTCACAATCTCAGAAATCGTCGTATAATTTTCCTTCGCTATATTCCAAAGCTTATCGCCCTCTTTGGCTATATAGCCGATAATGCCCGGGCTCTCCTGCAGTTCTTCCATATTAAATGGTTCCTGCTCCACTTCGGTAATCTTCTGCACGTTCTGCTGCTCAAATACAATGCAGTTTAAGTTCAGCACAGCTTTTACCTCCACCTGGCTGCTGTCTGCCATAACGGTGGTTAGCTGGTCGATGCCGGCCTGCAGATGGTAGCGGCAGGAAGCATTGATACCGGGCACTTCAATCAGGTAGTGGAAAGGCAGCACATCCTTCACAGAAGCTACCGGCATACGGTCATCTGCTGTCACATAAAGGATGTTTACCTGCAAAATGCCTTCCGCCTGTATCCCGCCTTCCACAATTTCCGTCTGCTCTACCACCACATTCCCTTCGCTGGCGCAAATTTGCAGAATGGGTTCCTGGTTCTGGTCCAAGGCCATTTTTTCTACCACCTTGCATTTGGAAGCGTTGTGCAGGAGGAGCTTTTCAAACACTGCCTCCTGGTATACCGGGGTCAATTTTTCATTAACGGCATACAAGTCCGCCACGATACGGTCCTCCTCCTCAGTAAATGCCTGTATTTCCAAATCCAGCACCAGTTCCAGGTGCAGCATCCGCTCCTCCCCATCGTAGTCGGGCTTTGCCTCTAATTCTACCCCTGCAATATCATAGGAAACGTCGCAGACCATGTCGTCGTTGCAGCCACTGCAGTCCACCGCCCCGGAAAATGGCAGGGCGGTTTCCATCCACTGCAGATGTTCGTCTTCCTCCTCCCCTTCATACAGCACAAATGCAAGGGCTTCCCCCTTGATGCCAAGCTGGCCGTCCATCATGCGCATTTCCACGCCCCGAAGCTGCACGCTTTTCCAAAGAATTTGGCGGATATTGGGCTTGTTGGAGGGCAGGAGGATTTCTTCCTTAAACCGCCATGTATCCTTTTTTGCCAAAAAAAGCTGCATAGCCGCCAAATTTTCTTCCAGCACCTGTATGCCGCCTTCCCGCTCCGCCCCTGTGAGGATGTCTTCATCGTAAATCTCATCAATCCCTGCTTTCAGCACTACCAGCGCCTTCACGCTGAGCTTTCTGGAATTGATAATCCCAATGGACAAATCCTCCATTTCCCACTTCACTTTCGCCGTGTCGTACTCGTTGGCGCCATCAATGGCAAGGCTTTCCTGAAAGGGGAGTTCCCCGTTCATGCTGCTGATTTTCCCCTCCTCCTGGTCGCTTCGGTACAACAGGGAAAATTTCAGCACCCCTTTCAGCCACACATGGTCCTGGGTAATGGTGGCTTCGTCCACCCGGATTTCCCCTTTGTCCAAAATAATGCGGATTAAGTCCGGCTTGGTATCGGGCACATTAAAATCATCATCCAATGTAATCTGGGTCACAGCTTTTCCCTTTTCCCGGTTCATATGTATATATTTTTTCGATAATTCCAAAATAAAAACACTCCAATCCTGAATATTTGTACATTTTATTCCGAATGGGAGCGTTTTATTCATTTTCCTTTGTTTAACACAATTTCATCCTGATATCCCTTGTCAGCACATCTGTGTAGCTGAAGGAAAGTAACTGCGGTGGATTCTTCTCATTGTCATCATCTACCAAAATGGTAAAAACCGATGGGTATGCCCCTTTGATAACTCCTTCCTGAATGTCAACCCTGTTGCGGCCCCTGTCCAACTGGATCATGACTTTGTTGCCTAACTGCCCTGATACAGATGCACGGACTTTGTTAATATCTGCCTGCTGTACTGCCATTCTTTCCACCTCTATTCTGTTTATTGCCGCAGGCACCTGCCGGCTTTCCGGCAGATGCTGCAAAGCCCCAGCAGGACACGCCTTGCGGCAAGCCTGCTGAATTGTCTGTTCCCCTACATCCACACCTTGGTTCCAGTTCTGCTGTAGGAAGCATTTTTTATAACATACTTTAGTATACCACCATGTTAAAAAATTGTCAAAACAATCTGGATGGCAAATTTTGACAGCTGGAAAATGGGGCTGTTGCACTAACGTAAATTACAATGCAAGACCTTTTGAACAAGTAACTATAAAAGTGCTGGTGAAGCTCACACTGCAAACTGGCTGTTATAAAGCTCTGAATAAAACCCTTTGTTCTCCAGCAGTTCCCCGTGGCTGCCCTGCTCCAAAATATGCCCATCCTTCATCACAAGGATAATGTCCGCTTCCTGGATGGTTGACAGGCGGTGGGCTACAATAAAGCTGGTCCGCCCCTTCATCATTTTTGCAAAAGCATTCTGTATTTTCATCTCCGTCCTTGTATCAATGGAGGAGGTTGCTTCATCCAAAATCAGCATAGGCGGCAGGCAGAGCATAACCCTTGCAATGCACAGAAGCTGTTTCTGCCCTGCGGAAAGGCTGCCCCCTTCCTCCCCTATCACCGTGTCATACCCTTTCGGCAGCCGCTTGATAAAGCTGTGGGCATGGGCGGATTTTGACGCTTCTATCAGTTCTTCTTCCGTGGCGTCTGGTTTGCCCATAACCAAATTTTCCCGGATGGTCCCTGCTTTCAGCCAGGTTTCCTGTAATACCATCCCATAACTTTCCCTAAGGCTCCTTCTGGTGGCTTTACGGATATCCATGCCTTCCACATGGATGCTGCCCCGGTCCACATCGTAAAACCGCATCAGCAGGTTAATGATGGTTGTTTTCCCACACCCGGTAGGGCCTACAATGGCTACCCGCTGGCCGGGCTTCACCTGCAGGTTAAAATCCTCAATCAGCTTCTGTTCCGGCGCATAGGAAAAAGAAACATGGGAAAGGCCTACATTTCCCTTTACATTTGCCAGTACTTCCGCATCTTCCGGTTCCGGCACCTGAGGTTCTTCTTCAATAAGGCGGAAAATCCGCTCCGCACAGGCCAATGCATTCTGGAGCTCCGTCACCACCCCGGAAATCTCATTAAAAGGCTTCGTATACTGGTTCGCATAGCTTAAAAAACAAGAAAGCTGCCCCACCGTCAGAACCCCGCCCATGGCGGAAAAGGCTCCTGCAAGGCCAACCCCCGTATACACAAGGCTGTTAACAAAGCGGGTACAGGGATTCGTCAGGGAAGAAAAAAAGGTTGCCTGCAAAGACGCTTTTTCCAGCCTTCCGTTGATTTCATCAAAGGTATCCAGCACATCCCCCTCTTTGGAAAATGCCTGCACCACTTTCTGGTTTTCAATCATTTCATTAATTAATGCGGTCTGCTCCCCCCGGGTAGTAGACTGGAGCATAAACATGGAAAATGTCCGTTTTGCAATAAAGCTTGCCACAAACAGGGAAACCGGCGTTATCAGCACCACCACCAGGGTAATCTTAATGTTGATGCTAAGCATGAACAGCAAGGTCCCTAAAATCGTCACCACTCCTGTAAATAATTGGGAAAAGCCCATAAGGAGCCCGTCTGCGAACTGGTCCACGTCTGCAACCACCCGGCTCACCAGTTCCCCATGGGAGTGGCCGTCAATAAATTTAAGCGGGAGTATCTCTATTTTGGCAAACGCCTCCCTGCGGATATCCTGAATCACTTCATAAGTAATTTTATTGTTGCACACATTCATCAGCCATTGTGCCAGCGCTGTCAGCCCAATAATGACCCCGATTTTCCCAAGGAGCCGGAAAATCACAAGGAAATCTACCTGCCCCGGGCCCACAATATGGTCCACTACCTGACCCGTCACTACCGGGACATAGAGGGTAGACACTACCGTTGCCACTGCAAATGCCAAGGACAATGCCAGAAAAATTTTGTAGTTTTCAATATACTGCAAGACCTTTTTCAGGGTCTTTGCCTGCTGCTTATTATTTTTTTGCCCCTTCATAAACGCTACCATTCCTTTCACTTTAGGCCTGCCATTCCAGTTGTGCCCATTGGCCTTGTCACGCTTTTTTATATTGGGATTCATAGATTTCCCGGTAGACCCCGCAGGTTTCCAGCAAACCGCTGTGGGTGCCAATCCCTGCGATTCCCCCATCCTCCAGCACAATGATTTTATCGGCGTGCTGGATGGAGGAAGTCCGCTGGGACACAATAAATACCGCCCGGTTCCCGTCCATCCCCTGGATGGCTTTACGCAGCCTTGCGTCGGTGGCGTAGTCAAGGGCGGAAGCGCTGTCGTCTAAAATCAAAATTTGGGGCCTTCGCACTAAGGCGCGGGCAATTGTCAGCCGCTGCCGCTGCCCGCCGGAAAAATTTTTTCCGCCCTGCTCCACAAAGGCGTCCAGTTTCCCTTCTTTCCCGTCCACCACTTCTTTTGCCTGTGCAATTTCCAGCGCGCCATACAGTTCTTCCTCCGTGGCTCCTTCCTTGCCCCAGCAGAGGTTTTCCCGGATGGTGCCTTGGAACAGGACAGCTTTCTGCATGACAATCCCTACTTTCTGCCGCAGCTCCTCTAAAGGATAATCCTTGACATTCCGGCCGTCTATCCGCACTTCCCCGCTGGTAGCGTCATAAAACCTTGGGATTAAGTGCACCAGCGACGTTTTGCCGGAACCGGTGCCACCGATAATGCCCACTGTTTCCCCCGGCATAACGGAAAAATCAATATCGGAAAGGCTCTCCCCGCCTGCCCCCTGGTAAGTTAAGCCCACATGGGAAAATTGGACAACAGGAGATTCCCCGCCATAATTTTTCTCTGGATTGGATATATTGGCTGCCCTGTTATCTTTCGGCATACTGCTTTTCATTTCCAAAATGGACTGCACCCGGTTCCCGCAGGCAACTGCCTTGGTGATTGTCACAATCAGGTTGGCAAGCTTAATCAGCTCCACCAGGATCTGGGACATATAATTCACAAGGGCTACCACTTCCCCTTGTGTCAGCGCCCCGGTGTCTACCTGGACTGCCCCGGTATACAGCAGGAATACCGTCGCCCCGTTGATAATGACATACGTCACCGGGTTCATGACCGCGCTAATCCTGCCCACACGGTTCTGCATAAATGTCAGGCTTTCCAGGCTCTCCTCAAACCTGCTTTTTTCTTCCTCCTCCTTATGGAACGCACGGATTACCCTTGCCCCGGCAAGGTTTTCCCTTGTAATGCCAAGCACCCTGTCCAGGCGTTCCTGCACCTTGCGGTACATAGGGATGCTGACTGCCATCACGCCGAATACCACAAGGGACAGCAACGGGATCGTCACCACAAAAATCATTGCAGATTTAAAATCAATGGTAAACGCCATCACCATCGCCCCAAACACAATAAAGGGGGAGCGCAGGAACAGGCGCAGCACCATGTTAACCCCGGACTGGGCCTGGTTGATGTCGCTTGTCAGCCGGGTAATCAGCGTTGCCGTCCCGGCCTTGTCGATTTCCGAAAAGGAAAATGTCTGGATATGGGCAAACAGCTCATGCCGCACCCGGCTCCCGAACCCTACCGCCGCCTTTGCCGCAAAATACTGGGCTGTCACGGAGCACAAAAGCCCAATCAGCCCCAAAGCTACCATGACAAGGCACATCCTCAGGATGTAGCCGCTGTCCCTTTTTGCAATCCCCACATCGATAATGGCTGTTACTACCAGCGGCACAATCAGCTCAAAGGAAGCTTCCAGCATTTTAAATAAGGGGGCGAGTATGCTTTCTTTTTTGAAGTCTTTTAAATACACCAGTAATTTTTTCATAGCCTTCCTTCCCTAAGGTCCGCCTGAACGTAATTGCTGCCGCCTATCCTGCGGCTGCCGGGTTTGGAAACGGCTTTTCTTTTCAGGCCTGCCCTAATTCCTATTTCATAATTCTTCCACCTATTCTACCACAATCTTTTTCTGCTTGCAATTCAGGCTTTCTATGTAAACTGTGTATTTGTTGTAAGAACTATACATGGAAATCTGGGAATCAAGGGGCTGTCGCACTAATATGGTTACTTGTTCAAAAGGTCTTGCCGCTTATGCGGCAAAGACAGAATGCACAAAATTACTCTGGGGAAGCTAGCTTCCCCAGATATTTTTTGTGCATTTTGTTTGCATTGCTTTGCAATATAAACCTTTTGAACAAATTTATGTATTGTAATTTACGTTAGTGCGACAGCCCCGACCTGGTTTGTCCTTTCCGCCCCAAGGGGCGGGGTATTTGCACCCGCAGGGCACCCTAATTGTGGTAGTTAATCCGCTCCACTAAGGATTCTTTCCGCAAGTTCCTGCTGAGGAAATAAGACAGCAGCCCCTGCAGCGCCACAACCGTCCCTGCCATCAGGGCAATTTCAAGCATTGGCACATGGTACTGGTTCATCCCGTAAATCCCACTTTTCTTGGCATACTGGAACAAAGCATAGCCCAAGGGGCACCCAACTGCCAGGGATACGGCCACCGTCCCTGCGGAAAAAAGGATGCCTTCCAGTTGGAGCATCTGGTTTAACTGCTGGTTTGACATCCCAACTGCCTGAAGGACGCCAAGCTCCCGTTTTCTGGTGACAATGCCTGTGATAATGGTATTTGCCATATTCAAAAACCCAATCAGGCCCACAATCCCAATAAATGCATAGGTTCCCACCCGCATTACCCTTGTCTGGAATTTTGCCTGTGAAAGCGCATTGCCATAGGTTGCCACCTGAACATGGGGCATATCGGCGGCCAATTCCCGGATCTGCGCTTCTACCTGCTGCTTTGCCTGTTCTTCACAGCCGACCCAGAGGGCTGTTTCAAATTCCCCCTCCGCATCCATCTTTTCCCAAGTGTCCTCCGTAATGGCCCACATAGACGGGGCATGGCCAAAAGCCCCCACAAGCTCTGCGGTAAAAGGCAGCGCTTCCCCACCGGGGGTTTGCACTTCCATCTTGATATCCTCACCCAATGCATACCCATACTGATCCAGAAAATGGGAATAGCCAAACAAAATCCCGTCCTCCTCCGCCACCTGATCATAATCCACCGTCCCAAGGACGCCTGAAATGCCATAAAGCTCAAATTCTTCCCGGTCCAGCACACATACCGATACCATGGAGCCCCCTTCCTCCAATGGAACTCCTTCTTCATCCAGCCTGTTTCCCCCTTTTATTGCTGGGAATACAACCCGTTTCCAGACCTTGGTGACGCCCGGGATGCTTTCTAATTTTTCCTGGGTTTCCTTCCCCAGGGGGTTTTTCTTCTGGATTTCATCTAAATTATTCTCCGGGTATGCCTTGTCTGCCAGGGAATAGTCCAAGTCCAAAAGGAACTGCCCATATTCCACCTGCGCCCGTGCTTCAAATGCAACGTCAATATTCCCGGTAATATTGGAAAGAATCACAAACAGGACACAGGAAAGCCCCATGGTAAAAATGGTTGCAAGGGTGCGTTTCCAGTTCGCCTGTAATCTTGCGCATGTCATCCCAAATACAGTGAGGTTCTTCTTTCCCTTGCGGACAGCCCTGCCGGCTTTGGTATTTTCCTGATAACGGACGGCTTCCACCGGAGATATGGATGCCACAAGGTGCATGGGTTTTTTCAGCGCCAGCCATACGGTAAACCATGCAATCAGGGCAACAAGGAGCAGCACTGGCACAGATATTACATTGACACGTACAAAATTTACATCCCGGAAGGCTTTTACGCCCCCAGACATTAGCTGCCCAAACAGCACTACGGCTGCCACAGACCCAACGGCAAGGCCAGCGGGGATGCCGATGGCAGCCATAGCCATCCCTTCCCGGAATATCAGCTTTTTTAACTGCTTTTTCGTTGCACCTAACGCTTTTATTTTCCCATATTCCTGAATTTTCTGCACAATCCCTACTTGGAAAATATTGTAGACCACCACAACAGAAACTAAAATGACAATCAGGGAAATCCCCATACAGGCCGCCACTGTTTCCGTCCCCGGGTCATAAGCCCACATCAGGTAGGAATAATTCTCCAAAACATTACGCTCCTCTATCCCGCAGAGGGCGCCCAGTTCTTTCAGAACTTCTTTCCCAATGTCCCCATTGATTTCCACAGATTCATTCAGGCGGAAATTCACGGTATAGCTGCGCTGCCCTTCCGGGAACAGGCTTACATAAAACTCCTCCGACACATAGCCCTGAAAGGATTTCTGGAAACCGCTGGCTTCACTGCTCTTTATCAGCCCGCAGACGGTAAATTCCTGTTCCATAAATTTACTTGCCAAATCCCTGCGGATAGATAAGGTAACAGAATCCCCAAGCTTTGGTTCTGAAAGCCCCGCGCTTTCCAGAAATTCCTTAGAAGCAGCCAGTTCATGCCCTGCCCTGGGCAGCCTGCCTTCCGCCAGGGAGTCTGGAACGTTCATATTTTCTGCCGCCTGCTGGTCCATCCAAAGAAGCCCCAGCTTTCCCCCTTCCCCTTCTGCTTCTGCTGCCATGGCCATCCTGCCCACGGCAATGAATTCACTGCGTTTTGTTATGGTTTCGTATTGTCCCTCTGTGACGGAATGGAACTGCCCACAGAAATTCCCGAAGATTTTCCCTGCGTTCGTGTGGTTGTGGGATACCAGCCCATAGCCAAACTCTGCAATCACCGTCAGCAGGGACGTGCTTAAGAAGATAGACAGGGCAATCAAAATGCTTCTGGTGCGGTTCTGCCTGATATTGCTGGCTGCCAGCTTTGTAATGGTTTTCATCCCTGTTCCACCACCCTTCCATCCTCAATAGACAAAATCCTGTCTGCAATCTGGGCAATGTCCTCGTCATGGGTAATCATCACAACAGTCTGCCCATATTTCTGGGAAGAAGCTTTCAGAAGCGTCACCACCTCATCGCTGGTCTTGGAATCCAAGTTCCCAGTCGGCTCGTCTGCAAGGATAATGGCCGGCCGGGAGGCCAATGCCCTTGCAATGGCAACCCGCTGCTGCTGGCCGCCGGAAAGGGTATTGGGCAGGTTATGGATTTTATGTTCCATCCCAAGGGTTTTTATAATGTCTTCTGCAAAGCCCACATCGGCTTCCCTGCCGTCCAGCCCAATGGGAAGCACAATGTTTTCCCAGACATTGACGCTGGACACTAGGTTAAATGCCTGGAACACAAACCCGATATTCCTTCTGCGGAACACTGCCAGTTCTTCTTCCTTCATGGAGAAAATATCCTTATCCTTCACCCATACCTTGCCGCTGGTAGGGTAATCCAAGCCCCCCAATAAGTGCAGCAGCGTGCTTTTGCCGGAACCTGATTTCCCCACTATGGCAGTAAATTCCCCCTGCTTGATGGCAATGTCGGCGCTCCGGACAGCGCGGACTTCGTTTTCCCCTTTCCCGTAATATTTGCATAAATTTTCTGTCTTTAAAATTGTTTCCATATATGCCCTCCATCTGCTTTGCTGTTTTGCAGTTTCTAATTTTTATCATACTACGTGATTCTTTCAGTTTGCTTTCAAAACAGCGAAAGAAGCCTTACAGTTTTGTAAGGCTTCTGTAGCATTGCGATAAAAGCTTTTTTATCTTATAGGAAAGATGCTTTCACGCTTTAGTGTAACAAGGTCTTTCCTATAAGATTAAGAAAGGGGAAGCTGCACCACAAAGGTGCTCCCCCGCCTGTTCCCATGGCAGCGGGAATTGACGGTAACGGTCCCGCCATGGTTCCCAATAATTTCCCGTGTCAGGTAAAGCCCTACCCCAGAGCCTTCCGCCTGCCCTACCTCTGTTCCCGCGCCCCGGTAGAACCGCTTGAAAATTTTATGGTATTCCTCCTTGGGGATCCCAATGCCCTGGTCGCTGATTTCAATCCGCAGGAAATGGATGTATGCCGCCATCCGTATGGAAATCACGGTCTGGCTCCCGCTGTATTTTATAGCGTTTTCCAAAAGGTTGATAAAGGCTTCGCAGACCCATTTTACATCATGGGGGATAAGGAAGCTGGGCGGCTCCTCCCCTTCCTCAAGTTCTATGGAAATCTGCTTTTCTTCTGCTTTCAAATACACCCGGTTGATGGCGGATATAAGGGTTTCCAGTATATCTGCAGGCTCTTTCTTAATCTGTATCATGCCGGTTTCCATCCGGGAAATATTTACCAGGGCCCCGGCCATTGCTTCTAAGCCTTCCAACTGCCTTCTGCACTGCTCCCAGAATTCCTCCTGCTCCTTGGGGCTTAAATCTTCCTGCGCCAAAATTTCAAAACAGGCTTTCAGGCCTGCCACCGGGGTTTTTAGCTGATGGGAAATGTCTGTCACCAAAGACTTTGTGCCTTCTTTTTCTGCTTCCAGCCTTTGCTGGCCTACCGCCATCCTTTCCCCCAGCAGCTCCAACTGGCTCCAGACCTGCCCCATCTCCCCGCTGCCGGGGCAGCTCCGGCAGCCCTCCAGCGTATAACCATTGTTCTGGAACTGTTCCAGTATGCTTCCCAGTTCCTGCAGCTCCTGCCGCCTTTTTCTGGCTGACATCCTGTACAAGCACAGCAATGCCAAAACATATAAAGCAAACGCCAAAAGGGACAGAAGTGATATTTGTAAGATATCACGCCGAAGGCCCAAGCTGTACCAGTTAGCCTTGGGCTTTAAGTAACCGTAGGATTCCAGCAGCTTTTCCCCCTGTTCCCCGGCAGGGCCTTCCGCGCCTTTCAGCAAGGCTATGGCTGCGGCAAGGCTGTCTTCGCCTTGCCCCTCTGCCATTACGGATAAAATTTGGATTTTCTCTTTGTAATTGCGCACTTGCATATGGATGGACACGGAGCCTGCCATTATTATGGCGATGAAGCCTGCTGTTATCAGGCAGATAAGGGTTCTGTATTTTTTCATGCTTGCCCCCCTAAACCGGGATTTCCCAACATTCAGGAATCTCACCATCACATGCCCCGGCACTCCTTATCCCACAAATACCCCATCCCCCTGACATTTTTAATGTACTCTGGCTGGGAACTGTCCGGCTCAATTTTCTCCCGGAGCCGCCGGATATTCACCGCAATGGTATTTTCGTCCACAAAATCCCCCTCTGCATCAAACAGCTGCCCTAACAGCTGTTTTTTCGATAAAATCTGCTTTGGGTGCTGCATAAAAACCTGCAGCATTTTCCATTCATTTTTCGTCAGGGAAATCTCCTTTCCTGAAACAAGCGCCCGCATTTCTTTTACATAAAAGCAAATGTTCCCAGATTCCAGCCGTTCCCCAGCGGAATTTTTCTGTTTCCTGAAATAAGCGGAAACCTTCAGCATCAGCACCGACAGGCTAAAGGGCTTCGTGATATAATCGTCCCCGCCTGCTTCATAGCCCATCACCTGGTCAATTTCCTGGTCCAGGGCAGTGAGGAAAATAATGTGCAGGCTGCTTCCCTCCCGGATTCTGCGGACAAAATCCAGCCCGCTCCCATCCGGCAGGGCCACATCGCAAATCATAAGCTGGAACTCCTCTCTGCAAAAAGCTGCTTCCGCTTCCGCCACGGTGCGGCAGGGGACTACGGAATAGCCTTCTTTCTGCAGCTTGAAGGAAATCCCTTTGTTAATGCTTTCATCATCTTCCAGCAACAGTATTTGTTCCAAAATCCAGTACCTTCTTTTCTATTTATTTGGATTAGGGTGCCAAAAGCACCTTTGGTGCTACGCTCATACCATATATTGTTATTGCAAATCCATTTGCACATCAATATATGGGATAGAGCGGGTGCGCCGCACCCTTTTGGCACCCCAATCTTATTTGGGTAAACCAGGCTTCAAACACGCCCTGCGCGTTCCAGCCGTTTGGTTAAAATAGCCGCCACTACGCCAACTGCAATCCCGGCTATGGTACCTGACAAAAGCAGCACCGGCAGGTAATAGAGAAGCTTTGCATTTTCCACTACCAGCATAGCCACCAGAATCTGCCCGATATTATGGGAAACCCCTCCAAGGACGCTGACGCCTGTAACGGAAAAAAGCTTCCATTTTTTCATGGCCGCCATCACAAGCAGGCTTAACATTCCCCCAGCCAGGCTATATACCATGTTGGCAGGGTTCCCAAAAGTAAAACCCGCCAGAAAAATACGGATGGCAGAAAGCACAAAGGCTTCTTTGGCCCCTATGGTATAAAGGGCAACTATTACTACTAAATTTGCCAGCCCAAGCTTTACTCCCGGTATTCCAATAGTAATTGGGATCAGGGATTCAATATACGAAAATACAAATGCAAGGGCTGTCAGCATCCCCATATATGCCGCTTTTTTCGCCATAGTCCCTCCTATTGGCAGGGGCGCTCCCCCTCCCGCAGTATTACAGCAAATTTCCCATTCCAAAACCCATGCCTGCTGTTGCATTAATTGGTGCTCCCGTCAATCTCCGGCTCCCCGCCGTTTTCAATTTCCACCACAACCTTATTCGGCAGGCAGACCAGGCTTTCCCCCTGGCGGCTCACCGGACGCTGGTCCACGCATATTTTATCCGGGCAGGAGGCTTTTGTGATATCTGCCTGCCCGTCCTTAATTTCCAATAAATTATAGCCCCCGTCCCCTGCAGGTATCTTGACGGCGCGCCCCTCTCCCAGAGGGTAACGCCCCTGTTCCTTCCCATTTATATATACCACCGCTTCCGCCCCCTTGGCAGTCCCAGCGGAATACAGGGCAATCCCTGCAAGGGCAGCCAAGGCGGCTGCCAACAGGGCTGCTATTAAAATTATGTCATTTTTCTTCATGAAACTTAAACCCGCTGGAGCAGCGGATTCCTCCGTCTTCCAATATCCACAGCGCTTCTGCCCCCGGCCATGCTTCTACCAGGGCAAGCCCTTCTTCCAAATCCATGTTAAACAAGGCAGTGGACAAGGCGTCTGCCATGCCGGAATCCTCTGCCAGCACCGACACGGAAGGGAAATACCCCGAGGGCATCCCGGTATCCGGATGGATGATATGGCAGTAGCGTTTTCCTCCCACTGTGTAATACCGCTGGTAATCCCCGCTGGTTACAATGGATTTGCCAGAAAGCCCTACCGTCCCTACATAGGGCTTCTGGCTTTCCAACTGTGGGTTTTCTATCCCAACCTGCCATGGGGTACCGTCCAGCTTCCCGCCTACCGCGCATACGTTTCCTCCCACGCTCAGCAGCAGATGGCCCATGCCCTGTTCTTTGGCATAAGAGGAAAGCTGCTGCACGGCATAGCCTTTCCCAATGCTCCCTACATCTAAAGACATGTCTTTATCCTCCAGAAATACCGTGGAAGCTTCTTCATCAATTACTATTTTCGAAATATCCGTATGTTCCATGCGTTCCTGGATCAGCGTATCCGGGGGAAGCTTGGCGCGTCCGGGATCTGCCATGCCTTCTTCCCGGTACTCGTGCCACAAAGACAGTACGCTGCCATAGGCAATGTTGACTTTCCCCTCTGTTTTATGGTACATATCGATCCCCATCTTAAGCATATTTATGATATCCTGGCTTACTTTTACAGGTTCTTCCCCGGCTGCATCATTGATGGCCTTGATATTGCTGGTTCCCTCATAGGTATGGTAAATGTCGAAAAGTTCATGGTACTCCCGGAGCTTTTGCTCCAGCTTCCCAGCCTGTTCCTCAAATATTTCCTGCGTCCTGGCATACCCGGTGACTACCGTCACCGTATCGAAGCTGCCAAAAAACGTCGCTTCATACCGTTCCTGCCGGTTCCCCATCTTCAGGTACAGCGCTGCCAGAAGCCCAACTGCCAAAACTGCCGCCAGCACATATGCCGCGGCAGTAAAACGCCGGTTCCAGCCAGCCCCACGCTGATGTGGAACTGGCTTTCCCCTCCTGTTATTCTCCTTTCTCTGCATTATCCCCGGTAACATCCCCTTCGTCCTCGGCAGCTTCCGCCTGCTTGATGGTGAATAAGTCGTCAAATTTTACTTTTGCCCATTCTTTCTCGTTCAGTTCAAATTTCACGCCTTCTTTGTACTTGTCACACATTTCTTTATAGTGGTCGTTCTTGCGCTCTGTAACAATCTCGTCTTTCCGCTTCTCCGTTTCTTCTTTATCGAAGGTGCTGTCCATACGCGCAACATAGAAAGCATCTTCCCCTGTAATTACGCCGGTAAGCTCCCCTTCTTTTAACTGGTCTGCCGCCTCGGTCAGGGCCTTGTCCAGTGTTTCCTCCTCTGCACCGTAAGACGCTTCGGAAACAGTATAGCCTGCGTTTTCTGCCGCTGCTTTAAAATCCTCTGCGGCGGATGCTGCAAATGTTTCCACTTCTTTTTTCAGGTTTTCCTTTTCTTCCTCGGTATAATCCTTGGAATTCCCTTCCTCGTCGGTAGTGGATTTATTGTCCACTTTAACGTAGCTGATTGTCTTTTGGGCTGCTTCTTCATCGGAAACCTTGGTATCTACCTCTGCATCCATGGCCTTGCGCATCTTTCTCTGGATTGTATTGAGCCGGAGCATCTGCCCCACATACTCCTCGGTGGCGCCCATCTGCTGGATAGCCGCTTCGCTGTTGCTTTCCATAAATTTCTTGGCTGCTTCATCTATTTTAGCCTGCTCGTCCTCGGTAACCTCGACCTTATAGTCCTCCATATGGTCCTCTAACAGGTACAAGGTTTCGATATTTTCCGCCACTGTTTTCTTAACGGAAGTTTCCGTATCCGTCCCTTCCCCAAACAAATCTTGGGACCAGAACCCTGTCCCAAACATGCCGGAAAACTGCCCATCATAAATGGCCTGCTGGTATCTTGCCATAAAATTCATAAACCCAAGGGAAATCTCCTCCCCGTCTAAGGTTGCCCCTGTTTTCTTCCCATCTATCCCGCCGCAGCCAGTTAAAACAGAGATTCCCATAACTGCTGCCAAAAGCAAGGGGATAATTTTCTTTCCTTTCATAATTACAGTATCCTCCTGTGTATCAGGGCAGCGCCATCGGTCCCCTTGCTGCCGGGGAAGCCATGCACAGCCTGATTATTTTGAAACTGCCAAACCACTGGCTGTATCTGGGACAGAACAGGATTGCTGTTTTCCAAATACGTGCCAAGAGCTTCAGCGCACTGGTGATATTATAAGTCTTTTTTCCGTCTGTAGCAACTATTTCTCCAGATTTCATTACTTTTTCACAAATTTTTCTTCTTTTTCTACCAGCAGCTCCCATGTATCCGACAGGACCCCCCTTACCAGCTCCAGCGTATTCCCGCTTTTCTGCCTTGTGTTATGCCCCTTGGCGTATTCAAAATAAGGGGCTTTGGCATCCCGCACAAATTTCAGCGCGCCCTGGTAACGCTCTGTAATGTCCCCGATCTTTGCCGGGTTAATGTTTGCCTGAAAGTAAAATATAAATTTAATTTTCTCTGTATACTCCTTAATTTCCGTGTAAAAGCATGTTTTTGCTTTTGCTTTTAACAATGCGATAGCCAACAGGTTTTCTACGGCTTTGGGCGGTTCCCCAAATCGGTCGATAAGCTCCTCCAGCATTTCTTCCCGTTCTTCCTGTGTCTCAATTACGGCAATCCGCTTATAAATGTCCAGCTTCTGGAACTCGTTAGGGATATAGGCGGGAGGGATATAAGCGTCCACGTTCAGTTCAATGGTAGTGTCAAACTGCTCTGTTGGCCCTTCGCCTTTCAAGGCTTTTACCGCTTCGTTGAGCATCTTGCAGTACAGGTCGTACCCTACCGCCTCCATATGGCCGTGCTGCTGGGCGCCCAGCAGGTTTCCGGCGCCCCGGATTTCCAGGTCCCGCATGGCAATCTTAAAGCCGCTGCCCAGCTCTGTAAATTCCTTAATGGCGGAAAGGCGTTTTTCTGCCACTTCCTTGAGCATTTTATTCTGGCGGTACATCAGGAATGCGTATGCAGTCCGGTTGGAACGGCCTACCCGCCCCCGGAGCTGGTAGAGCTGGGACAGGCCCATATTATCCGCATCATGGATAATCATGGTGTTGACATTGGAAATGTCCAGCCCCGTTTCAATAATAGTGGTAGATACCAACACGTCAATTTCCCCGTTGATAAACTGGTACATAATATTTTCCAGTTCCCGCTCCCGCATCTGGCCATGGGCAAAGGCCACATTGGCTTCCGGCACAAGCCCTGCAATCTTGGAGGCCACCTCCACAATCTGGTTCACCCGGTTAAACACATAGTAGACCTGCCCCTCCCGTGCCAGTTCCCGGTGGATGGCTTCCCGGACAATCTCCTCATTATATTCCATCACGTAAGTCTGGATGGGCATACGGTCCATAGGCGGCTCCTCTAATACGCTCATGTCCCGGATGCCAATAAGGCTCATATGCAGCGTCCTTGGGATTGGGGTGGCAGTCAATGTCAGCACGTCCACATTTTTCTTCATCTGCTTGATTTTTTCCTTATGGGTAACGCCAAACCGCTGCTCCTCGTCTATAATCAGAAGCCCAAGGTCCTTAAACTCCACGTCCTTGGAAAGCACCCGGTGGGTGCCAATCACAATGTCCACCATGCCCCGCTTTAAATCCTGCACCGTCTTTTTCACCTGCCCGGGCGTGCAGAACCGGCACATTAAGTCCACCCGCACGGGGAAATCCTTCATCCTCTGGACAAAATTATTGTAATGCTGCTGGGCTAAGATGGTGGTAGGCACCAAATACACCACCTGCTTGCTGTCCTGTACAGCCTTAAAAGCAGCACGGATGGCAATTTCCGTCTTGCCGTATCCCACATCCCCGCAGACCAGCCGGTCCATAATCTTCCTGCTTTCCATATCCTGCTTGGTGGCTTCAATGGCAAGCGCCTGGTCCTCCGTTTCCTCAAAGGGGAACAGCTCCTCAAATTCCTTCTGCCACACCGTATCTTCCCCATAGGCAAAGCCCTGGGTCTGCTGGCGGGCGGCATACAGTTCTACCAGTTCCCTGGCAATTTCCTTGACTGCCCCCTTCACCCGGTTTCTGGTCTTCGTCCATTCCTGCCCATCCAGTCGGTTGATTTTCGGTTTTTTCGCTTCTGCCCCGGCAAATTTCTGGATGGCTTCCAATTGGGTAGCCAATACGTAAAGCGTGCTGCCCTTATCGTACTCAATTTTCACATAGTCCTTGGCTGTCCTTTGGATTTCCACCTTCTCAATGCCCCGGTAAATGCCCACGCCATAGCGTTCATGGACCACATAATCCCCAATGCTTAAGTCCGTAAAGCTTTGGATTTTCTCCCCCTCATAGACCTTGCGCTTTTTCTTCCGCTTCTGCTCCCCGCCAAAAATATCGCTTTCTGAAATCACCACAAACTTAATTTCCGGGTATTCAAACCCCTTTTTCAGCTTGCCGTACGCCACCATCACTTCACCGGGCTGCACCGAGTGCCCATAGTCCTCACTGTAAAAGCAGCTTAGCCCCTCCTGCTGCAAATCCTGCGCCAAATGCCCTGCCCGGGTCCTGGAGCCTGAAAGCAGGATGACACGGTATTTCTTTTTCCGGTACTGCTGCAGATCCTGAATCAGCAGTTCAAAGCTGCGGTGGTAGGAATTTACCGCCCGGGCGGGCACCGAATAATGGAGCTTTGTTTCCAGTTCACTGCATTTCGATGCAAGGGTAGTGACTGCCACGCACCCTCTCCGGGAAAGCTTCCCAAATATTTCCTTCCCCGTATACAGCGCATCCATCTGCCTTGGCAGGATATAGCCTTTTTCCAGGCGGTGGGACATGCTCTCTGAAAATTCCTGTTCCACGGCCCTGCCCTTTTCCGCCAAGCGTGCCGGCTCATCCAGGACAAACAAAGTGCTCCCCACATCAAAATAATCCAAAAATGACACAGTTCCTTCTATAAAATACATCAGGTAGCTGTCGAGGTTCACCCCCTGCCCCAATTCCCTGATTTCTTCTGCAAAAGCATCCACCGCCGTTTTCAGCCGGTAAGCTTCTTCGGTTTTCATTTCCTTCCGGAACCTTTCGTACAGCTCCGTTTTTTCCTGTTCCAATGCCTGCAGCCCATGCTCCGCCAGTTCCGGCGTCAGGACCACCTCGCTGGCCGGGTAAATGCGCACCTGGGTAAGGTTTTCAATGGAACGCTGGCTCTCCACGTCAAAGCTGCGCATGGAGTCAATCTCATCCCCCCACAGCTCTATCCGGCAGGGGTTTTCCTCCGTCAGCGGAAAGATATCCAGAATCCCGCCCCGGGTTGCAAACTGCCCCGCAGACTCCACCTGATGGTTCCGCTCATAGCCCATCCGCACAAGCTGACGCTTGGCCTGCTCCATATCCAGCGCATCCCCCAGGGAATACTCCATAATAGACCCCCTGATATGGGAAAGGGGCGCAACCCTGTCCATCAGCGCATCAAAAGTGGTGATTACCGTCACCCTCCCCTGCTCCAGCAAGGCCTTCACCGCCCCAAGGCGTTCCCCTGTCAGCAGGTTGCCCCGGATATCCGACTGGTAAAAGAGCACGTCCTTGGCTGGGTAATAGACTGCATCCCGGTCAAAAAACCGGTAATTTTCATACAATTCCCTGGCCTTCTGCTCCTGGAATGTCACAATCAGGCAATTCTCCTGTTCTTCTGCAAGACTGTAGATAAAATGAGGCTTCTGGGCGTCTATGCACCCAGAAACCTGCACTGCTTCTTGTGCGTTCTTCAATTGCGCCTTTAAATCTGCATACTCCTTTAGCTCTGACAAAGGCTCCGTAAAACTTCTCATGGTTTCCTCCATATCATACAACAGATATATGCCAGAATGGCCTACCCTATCTTTTCCAGCTTAATTATATAGATTCATAGCCCGGTCCGTTTCCCCCTGCACCATCAGGGCCGCCGCCCCACAGGCATTCCCAAAGGCTTCTTCCACCAGCTCCCGTTCCGCCTTGGAGAACCTTCCCAGCACATAGTCCGCAAGGTCCCATCCCTGGGGCTTTTCCCCCACCCCAACCTTAATCCGCTGGAAATTCTGGGTCCCAGCATAGCTGATAATGCTCTTTATGCCGTTGTGCCCACCTGCACTGCCTTTCATACGGATCCTAAGCTTCCCGGGAGGAAGGCTGACGTCGTCAAATATCACAATCAGATTGGCTTCCGGGTCGATTTTATAAAAATTCAGGACAGACCCGATACTTTCCCCGCTTAAATTCATAAATGTCTGGGGTTTTACCAGAAGCACCTTCTGCCCTTCTATATAGCCTGTCCCGCACAACGCCCGGTGTTTCCGGTCCGTTACCCTGATATTGTACTTCTCCGCCAGCAAGTCAATCACATCAAACCCAACATTGTGCCTTGTTTTCTCATACTGCTTAGTAGGGTTCCCCAGCCCTGCAATCACAAACATGCTTTTCTCCTTTTCTTTTCCACAAACATCCCGTTACAGCGCAGCCGTTCCGCAGCCTTTGCCGGTATACAGGCAATTCAGGGCAGCCCCCGGGCTGCCCCCGGCCAAAGCTTTATTCTATCCCTGCGATTAAGCCAAAATACAGCAGCACCACCGCCCCCAGCACAATCCGGTACCATCCAAACACTTTAAAATCATGCCTTTTTATGTACCCCATCAGGAAACGGATGACTACAATGGAAACCACAAAGGATACTGCCATCCCTGTAAACAGGATGCCCAGTTCCATGCCGGTAAATGCAAAGCCAAACTTCAAAAGCTTCAGCAGGCTTGCCCCGAACATAACCGGGATGGCAAGGTAAAAGGTAAACTCCGCAGCCACAGTACGGGACACCCCCACCATCAGCGCGCCGATTATGGTTGCGCCGGAACGGGAGGTTCCCGGGAATACCGCCGCCGCAAGCTGGAACAGCCCAATCAGCAGGGCAATCCGGTAATCCAGTTCCCCGGTGGTGCGGATTATGGGCTTCATGCCCCGGTTCCTGTTTTCTACAAGAATGAAAATCATGCCAACTGCAATCAGCATTACCGCAACAACCCAGAAATTATAAAGATGCTCCTCCAGCCAGTCGTCGAACAGCACCCCTACAATGCCCGCCGGGATGCAGGCCACCAGAATCTTGCCCCAGAGGTTCATAATGTCCCAGTCCATCCTTACCTGCTTCCTCCGGTTCAGGCGGAAGGGGAAAATCCTGTTCCAGAACAAAAGTACCACTGCAAGGATTGCCCCTAGCTGGACAACCACAAGGAACATGTTCCAAAATTCCTTCGCCACCTCCATGGGCATAAGTTCCTCCAGCAAAATCATATGGCCGGTGCTGCTGACTGGCAGCCATTCCGTAATGCCCTCTACAATTCCATATACTACTGCTTTTAAAATTTCTAACATACGACTAATCCTTTCCAACAAACTCCGTTACAGTATATCATACTATTGGGGAATTTAGGAATAAATAAATGCAAATTTTTCTTAAATTTTTCTTTACACATTTTCCTTTGCGGCAGGTTCCATATCTGCCACAGTGCGATATAGGCTTTATTCTCCGCCTGCGGCGGGCCGCTTTGCGGCAGGTTCCATATCCGCCGCAGTGCGATATAGGCTTTATTCTTCGATAGGAAAGATACTTTCCTATCGAAGAATAAAGCCAGTGCAAAGGCTCTGTTCCCTCTGCACTGGCTCTGTCATTCCCTATTCTATTCCTTAACATTTCCCATGCACCACTTTCCTGTCATTCCTCTGCTGTCACTGTTGCTGTTTCCATCCGATACTTATCCAGAATAATCTGCTGTATCGTTTCCCGTGTCTGTGAATTGATGGGATGTGCAATATCCCTGTATTCTCCATCAGCCGCTTTCCGGCTTGGCATCGCAATAAACAGGCCTTTCTCACCCTCAATCACCTTAATGTCATGGACTACAAATTCTTCATCAATGGTGATGGACACCACCGCCCGCATCTTGCCTTCCTTTTCCACTTTACGGATTCTCACATCTGTGATTTGCATAAATTCACCGCCCCTTCATAATGTTTGTTTTTTTAAAGCAGCCGCGCCGACAAGCTAAATCACATACCTTTCATTATGTTCGTATACTACCTTGATGCCGTCGCCGCCACTGAAATACGTATTGGCACGCAAGGTATCCCGGCTTTCCACAATACAGTTTTCAATATGTGTGTTATCTCCGATGTATACATCATTCAGGATAATCGAATTTTTAATCACGCAGTTCTTCCCTACAAATGCTTTCTTGAACAAAATGGAGTTCTCCACCTTGCTGTTGATAATGCATCCGCTGGATATAAGGCTGTTGCGCACTTCGGAGCCTACATTGTACTTTGCAGGCGGAAGGTCATCCACCTTAGAATAAATCTTCGGCTCATTGCTAAAATATTTGCGGACTTCCGGCTTTAAGAAATCCATGTTGGTTCGGTAATAGGATTCCACTGTGGCAATATTGCTCCAGTATTCCTCCATCTTATACCCATAAATGCGCTTCATGTTCTTATAGCGGATCAGAATATCCGTTACAAAATCATGGCGGTTTTCTTCTGCACAACGCTCTAGCATCTCAATAAGCTGCCTTCTGCGGATAATATAAATCCCCGCTGAAATGGTGTTGGACTGGGCCACCATGGGCTTTTCCTCAAATTCCACAATCCGGGAATCCTCGTTCATCCTCACCACCCCAAACCGGCTGACGTCCTCGCCTACCGGCATGTCCTTGCATACAATAGTGATATCTGCTTTTTTCTCAATATGGTACTCTAAAATCTTGTTGTAATCCATCTTATACACGCAGTCCCCTGCAGCGATGATTACATAAGGCTCATGGCTCCTCTTTAAGAAATCAACGTTCCGGTACATAGCGTCCGCCGTCCCCCGGTACCACCATGCATTGTCGGAAGTCACCGTAGGGTTAAATACGTACAGGCCTCCCTGTTTCCTGCCGAAATCCCACCACTTGGAGGAACTCAGATGCTCATTCAGGCTCCTTGCATTATACTGGGTGAGTACAGCTACCTTCTGGATATGGGAATTGCTCATATTGCTCAGGGCAAAATCAATGCAGCGGTAGCTCCCGCCTATGGGCATGGCTGCAATCGCCCGCTTACTGGAAAGCTCCTGCATCTTACTGTTGTTCCCGCCTGCTAATATTATACCTAATGCCTTCATATTCTGTCACCTGCCTTAATGATTGATTCCCCGCTCGCCAGAGCCCCGTCTTTATAATCTTTTGCCGTTGTTTCGCCTGAAATGGCGGTATTCTTCCCAACCTTAACCCCAGGCGGAACCACGGAATTCTCCCCAATGGTCACAAGGCCGAAGGAGTAAACGTCCTTATTCAGCTTGTTTTCCACTTCTTCCCCAATGCCCAGCTCCACATTGTCGCCTATCTTCACATTCTCTGCAATGATGGACTTGTTGACAACCACATTCTCCCCAATCTTAGTGTTCTGCATAATGATGGAGTCCCGCACCACGGTATCCTTGCCGATAATTACCCCAGGCCCAATGACTGAGCCGTATACCTTGCCGTAAATCCCAGCGCCTTCGCCGATAATGCACCGCTCTGTCACGGCGTCCGCAGCTATGTACTGGGGCTCAATGGCTTCGCTTTTCGTATAAATCTTCCAGTACTCCTCGTACAGGTTGAATTCCGGGATTAAGTCAATCAGCTCCATATTGGCTTCCCAATAAGAGCCGAGGGTCCCAACATCCTTCCAGTACCCATTGTACTCATAAGCGAACAGCCGCCTGCCATTTTCCCGGCAATAAGGGATAATATGCTTCCCAAAGTCGCAGCCCCTCTGCTCCGACATGGTAACAAGGGCTTCCCGCAGCACACTCCAGTTAAAAATATAAATCCCCATGGAAGCTAAATTGCTCCTTGGGTGCTCTGGCTTCTCCTCAAACTCCTGGATTTGCTTATTTTCATCTGTAATCACAAGGCCGAAGCGGTTTGCCTCCTCCCATGGGACCGGCATGGCTGCAATAGTGACGTCTGCATTGTTCTCCTTATGGAAATCCAGCATAACCTCATAATTCATCTTGTAAATGTGGTCCCCAGAAAGTATCAGCACGTATTCCGGATGATAGTTTTCAATGTAATTCAGGTTCTGATATATTGCATTGGCAGTGCCTGTGTACCATTCACTGTTGTCGCTCTTCTCGTAGGGAGGCAGTACCGTTACGCCGCCATGGTTACGGTCCAAATCCCACGGGATGCCAATCCCGATATGGGTGTTCAACCGCAAAGGCTGGTACTGGGTCAATACGCCTACCGTATCAATCCCGGAATTCACACAATTGCTTAACGGAAAATCAATGATACGGTACTTGCCGCCGAATGTCACTGCCGGTTTTGCTACTTCAGAAGTCAGCACACCCAGCCGGCTCCCCTGCCCCCCTGCCAGAAGCATGGCAATCATTTCTTTACGAATCATGTCTCTCACCTCTCGTCAATGAATTTCTTGTTCCTTGTAGACCAATTATAACACAAAGTAATCTTTTCGTACACATATTTCACAATTTTTTTCGCAAAAAGTAAATAATTTTGTCATTTTACACAACCTTTTCCAGCAATCTTTTCCATTCTTCTACGACTTTCCCACGCTCCCCCGCATTTTCAATTTGCAAAATGCCTTTCAGTAGTATAAAATAAGGATAATACAGAAAAAAAGAGTGGGCAGGTAAAAAAATATGTACAAAATCGACTTTAAAAAACCAATTCATCTTCACTTTATCGGAATCGGCGGCATCAGCATGAGCGGCCTCGCTGAAATCCTGCTGCAGGAAAATTTCCGCATTTCCGGCTCTGACGCAAAAAGCTCGGAACTGACGGAAAAGCTGGAAAGGCTGGGGGCGGAGATTTCCTTTGGGCAACGCGCCGGCAACATTACGGAAGGGATTGGCGCCGTGGTATACACCGCGGCTATCCACCCAGACAACCCAGAGCTGAAAGCTGCCGTGGACAGGGGGATCCCCACCCTCACAAGGGCGGAGCTCTTAGGGCAGATTATGGGCAATTACGGGGAATCCATTGCCATTTCCGGCACCCATGGGAAAACCACCACCACTTCCATGGTAACCCAGATGCTGTTAGGGGCAGGTACCGACCCTACCGTTTCCGTAGGGGGGATTTTAGATTCCATCGGCGGGAACATCCGTGTGGGGAACTCCGGGTTCTTCCTGACAGAAGCCTGTGAATACACCAACAGCTTCCTGAACTTTTACCCTAAGTACGCCCTAATATTAAATATAGAAGAAGACCATCTGGATTTCTTCAAAGACCTTGCGGAAATCCGCCAGTCCTTCCGGCGCTTTGCCGGCAACGTCCCGCCGGAAGGCACCCTGATCCTGAATGGGGAAATTGAAAACTTACAGGAAATTACAGAGGGGCTCCCCTGCAAAACCCTGACCTTTGGCATGGACCCATCTAATCCATATTATGCCAGCGGCATTGCTTTTAACACAAAAGGCTGTGCAAGCTTTACTTTCATGCATGGGCAGGAGGAAGTGGGCAGCGTTTCCTTAAGCGTCCCCGGCGCCCACAATGTAAGCAATGCCCTGGCGGCCTGCGCCCTCGGGCTTGAAATGGGCCTGCCCTTTGCAGCCATACAGGCTGCCCTTGCCCAGTTCCACGGCCCCAAACGGCGGTTTGAGCATAAAGGGGACCTGGGCGGCATAACCATTATAGACGACTACGCCCACCACCCGGCAGAAATCACCGCTACCTTAACGGCTGCCAAAAACTGCGGGAGCAGCCGCATTGTCTGCGTGTTCCAGCCCCACACCTACACAAGGACCAAAGCGTTCCTTGATGAGTTTGCCGAAGCCCTCTCCCTGGCAGACCTTGTTGTGCTGGCGGATATTTACGCAGCCCGTGAAACAGATACTTTAGGCATCAGTTCCGTTGATTTGCAAAAAAAGTTACAAAACCGCGGGCGGGAATGTTATTATTTTCCATCTTTTGACGAAATTGAAAATTTTCTTTTAAAAAAATGTATAAACGGCGATTTGTTGATAACTATGGGAGCCGGAGATATTGTGCAAGTAGGCGAACACCTTCTGGGGGAATAGTTATCCACATTATCCACATCCAAATGGGGAAAACTTTCCAGACTGGATGTGGATTTTTAAGTTTACATAATGTGTTGCTTCCGATTTTGGGAAATATGTGGTTTTTTCCGGTTTCACCAAGGGATGGCGTGTTACCATAATACCAAAAAGATTCTTTATCCACATTATCCACTCTTTCCACATTTCCAAAATCCCTTGATTTTTCGGGGTTTGCGGGAAAAATTTTACTTCTCATTTTGGATTTTATGTGCTATACTTTAGCCACATTAAAGTGAAGCGCTTCATGTACGGGAAGGTTATTGGAATCAGAGGAAACTGGAGGACATTATGGCAGAAATTACTTTACGCAAAAAGAACGGGGCTTCCACAACGGAAATCCCCAACCAATTTATTGATGAATACATGACAAATGCCAACGGAGAATTTGTCAAGATTTACCTGTACCTTCTCCGCTGCATGAACTCACCGGGCTGCAGCTTCTCCATTTCAAGGACTGCGGACAAGTTCGACCACACGGAGAAGGATATCCGGCGGGCTTTATCCTACTGGGAAAAAATGAACCTGCTGCGGCTGGAATATGACGGGGACAAATCCATTTCCGGCATTTACCTGATGGACCCTGACACGGCGGTCCTGGAAGACGACATGGTTCCCTTAAAGAAAGCGGAATTTATCCTTCCGCCTGTTGGCGGCACTTATGCTTCCGGCACAGACGGGACATTCCAGGGCAAGCAGCCAAGCCATGCCCAAAGCAGGCAGGCAGGCGCCAAGGAACCGGGCGGCTGTCTCCCAGGGCAGCAGCCGGCCCCCAAAGGGCAGGAGAGCCATGCCCAGGAAAAAAAGGCAAAAAAAGAAAAGAACAGCTACTCCCCCAACCAGCTTGCAGCCTTAAAGGAACAGGAGGAAGTCCGGGAACTGCTGTTTGTAGCAGAAAGCTACCTTGCAAGGCCCCTGTCCCCTACGGACATCCAGTCGCTCCTCTACTGGTATGACGGCCTTGGCCTTTGCGCAGACCTGATTGTCTACCTGATGGAATACTGTATTGCAGGGGGGCATCCCAGCCTCCATTATATGGAAAAGGTTGCCTTAAACTGGAAGGATACAGGCATCTCCACCGTGGAACAGGCAAAACGCAGCTCCAATACCCACAGCAAGCTCCACTATGCGGTTATGAAAGCGCTGGGCATCCATGGCCGCAGCCTGATTCCCGCAGAGTCCGCTTATATTGAGAAATGGAGTAAAGAACTGGGTTTTGGGCAGGATATCATTACCGAAGCTTGCAGCCGCACTATTTTAAATATCCACCAGCCAAACTTTGATTATGCAGACCGGATCCTGCGCAACTGGAAGAAAGAGGGCATACGGACTTCTTCTGATATTAAGAAGGCAGACGAATCCTTCCATGCCGCCAAGGCTGTGAAGCCTGCAAAGGCCCAAGCCCCCAAAACGGCTGCTGCAAACCGCTTTAACAGCTTCCCACAGCGCACCTATAACTTAGATAAACTGGAAGCAGAATTATTAACCGCTGCACGTTAACCCACAGGGGCTGCTCCATGCAGCATGGGGAATACCAAACAAAGGAGGCATCCATGGCTTTAAGCAATACACAGTACGACACATTAATGCGGCGCTATGAAGCAAGGCAGCTGGAAAACCAACATATTGTGGCGGAGCGGATCAACGCCCTTTACCCTAAGTTTCCCAGGCTTGCAGAGATTGATGCGGCCATCTCCTCCCACTCCGTAGCGCAGGCCAAGAAATTTATCGAAGGGGATGAAAGCGCCCTTCCCCAGCTAAAAAAAGACCTTTCTGCCCTTGCCGCAGAGCGGAGGGAAGTCTTAAAAAGCCATGGATACCCGGAAAATTATTTTGACCCTCCCTACCAGTGCCCCGACTGCAAGGACACTGGGTATATCGGCAGGGAAAAATGCCATTGCTTCCGGCAGGCTGCCATTGATTTGGTGTACACCCAGTCCAACCTCCGGCAGATTTTGGAGCAGGAAAATTTTCAGAATTTCACCTATGAATATTATTCGGATTCCTTAAAAAACCCTTCTACCGGCCTTTCCAGCCTTGCCACCGCAAAGCAGGCTGTTTCCCTGTGCAAGGATTTTATCGCCGGATTCGGCACGGAATTTAAGAACCTGTTTTTCTATGGGGATACCGGGATTGGGAAAACTTACCTGTCCAACTGCGTGGCAAAAGAGCTGTTAAGCCGGGGATATTCCGTCATTTACTTTACCGCCTCCTCCCTGTTCCATATTTTTGAGAAAGGTTATTTCGGGAAGCAGGCGGATTTCAGCGAGGACTACCAGAATATTTTTGAATGTGACTTATTAATTATAGATGACTTGGGGACGGAGCTTTCCAACTCCTTTACGGTTTCCCAATTGTTTTTATGCATCAATGAACGTATCCTGCGCCGGAAAGCTTCTATCATTTCCACGAACTTAAGCCTTGGGCAGTTGGTGGACACTTATTCCGAGCGGGTATTTTCAAGGATTTCCAGCAGCTATACCATGATAAAGCTGTTTGGGAACGACATCAGGATTCAGAAGAAACTGGGGCAGAAAGCCCATACGCCCATGAAACCTTAATCCACAGGCACACAAAAACATTTTCAACTTATATTTATGGAGGACATTTTAATGCAGCGTAACGAAAGAAATTATGAAACAATTCCTGCCGGCGCTTTGGGTGTAATCGCACTGGAAAGCTGCCGGCCGCTGGGCGAAATGGTGGACAGCTATTTGGTACGTTTCCGTGCAGAACGGGAACACGAGCATGAAAATGACATTGCTTTCCGGGGATACCAGAGGGATACCTTCCTGATGGATTGCTATACCCCCCGGTTTGGCACAGGAGAGGCCAAAGGCAGCATCAAGCATTCTGTCCGGGGCTATGATCTGTTCCTGATGGTGGACGTCACCAATTACAGCCTGACTTATACGGTATGCGGCCAGGAAAACCATATGTCGCCAGACGACCACTACCAGGACCTAAAGCGGATTGTGGCTGCTGTAGGCGGGAAAGCCAGAAGGATTACCGTCATTATGCCCTTCCTCTATGAAAGCCGCCAGCACAAGCGTACCGGCCGGGAATCTTTGGACTGCGCCCTTGCGCTGCAGGAGCTTGTCAACATGGGGGTAGACAACATCATCACCTTTGACGCACACGACCCCCGGGTGCAGAACGCCATCCCGCTCCATGGCTTTGAAACGGTGCAGCCTGCTTACCAGTTTATCAAAAGCATTTTGCGGGAAACCCCGGATTTGCAGATTGACAGCGACCATATGATGGTCATAAGCCCGGACGAAGGGGGAACAAACCGTGCCGTCTACTTCGCGAATGTCCTCGGGCTTGACATGGGAATGTTTTACAAACGCCGGGATTACAGCAAAATCGTGGATGGGCGCAACCCCATTGTAGCCCATGAGTTCCTTGGCTCCTCTGTGGAAGGCAAGGATATGTTCATTATTGACGATATGATTTCTTCCGGGGACAGCATGATTGACGTGGCTACTGAACTGAAAAAACGGAAGGCGGGACGCATCTTTGTGATTGCAACCTTCGGGCTCTTTACCAACGGGCTGGAAAAATTTGACAAGGCTGTGGAAGAAGGCATTATCTATAAAGTCGTTACCACTAACCTGACATACCAGACGCCGGAGCTTCTGGAGCGGCCTTACTATATTGACTGCGACATGAGCAAGTACATTGCATATATTATCGATACCCTGAACCACGATACCTCCATCAGCGACTTACTGGATCCTTATGAGAGGATTGAAGGGCTGGTAAAGCGGTATAAGGCCGGGGAAAAAGTAAAATAGCCTATCTGCCACCGTATGCCTTACAGCCCTTCCCCATGCAAGCATCTGCCGCCTGCATGGGGAAGGGCTGTTTTTATCTTATAGGATTAGGCCTTATCACGCAAAAGCGCGGAAGGTATTATAATGCCGCTACTTCTGCTCCCCTACAATCCGGTAATACGCCTTTGCCGTAATCCCAAACACAATCCCGTAAATCACTGCAAAAATCCCGACGCAAGTGATGGTACAGACTGCAAAGAGCTGCGGGTTCCTCAGGTTAAACAACGCCAGGAGCCGGTTCAGCATGGGGAATGCCATGGTAAGGTGGATACATGCCATCACCAGGGGAAGGAAAAATACTTTCAGCACCTGGCTGTGTATGGAGGCCCTTACCTCCTTAGGGCTCATGCCCACCTTCTGCATAATTTCAAACCGCCCCTTGTCCTCATATCCTTCTGAAACCTGTTTATAGTAAATAATCAGCACAGTTGCCATCAGGAACACAAACCCTAAGAACACCCCAAGGAACAGGAACCCGCCGCAGAAAATTAAGAACCCTTCCCGCTGTTCTTCCTTAATGTCCAGGTGCGCCGCCAGATGGCTTTCCTCCGCTTTTCCCTGGTTATAAGCTTCTATTAATTCTTCCAGCCTTCTGCCGCAGTCTTTCTTCTGCTGTGCCTCCCCGGACAGGTCTGCATAAATGCAATAGTTTCTGGTGCTTGCATTGTCCCCATATGCTTCACGCTGTATTTTATCAATCTGGTCCAATACCTGATTGTCTTTTACTACCACAAAGTACCCATCAAATACCACATTGTTGTCCAGACCCTCTAAATCCAAATCTGCTACGTATCCCTTAATCTTAAAATTCAGCCCGTTTATGCTGTAAGCCTGGTCCCCTTCTTCCCCCTGCCTTACGCTGACTAAAATTTCATCCTCCGCCAGTTCCTGCTGATCCCCGGAGCAGCGGGCGTACTCCTCCAGTGTAATTAGCTGGAAGATACAAATCTCACCCTCTGCCCTTTCCGTTTCCGAAGCTGCAAGCTTTATATTTTCCCCAGATTTCCACGCTGTAATGCCCAGTGTTGTATATTCCGTGGTTTCCCCTACCGTAAGGCCGGATTCCTCCGCAGCCTGTAAGAGCATCTCTTTCAGCGCCGCTTTCTCCTGGTCGGGCACATCATACCCTGTGATGGAAAAATCTTTTGGATACCTGGTATTGACAATATCGTCCACTCCAATATACAGGGATACCGTGCCGGATACCATAACCAGCACCATGGTGCTTAAAATACAGATATTTGCAAGGCCTACCGCATTCTGCTTCATGCGGTAAATCATTCCGGATACCGAAGTAAAATGCTTCGTTTTGTAATAATAGCCCTTATTCCTCCGCATCATTTTCAGCACGGCAATGCTCCCTGCCGTAAACAGGCAGTAGGTTCCAAGGACAACCAGCAGCACCGCCACAAAAAATAACAGCATTGCCCCTACCGGGTCTTCCGTCACAATGGCAATCCCGTAAGCAAGGCCTAAGGCAGCAAGGCCAACCAGCGCCAAAAGCCACCGGGTCTTCGGCTCCCGTTCCCCCTGGCTTCCGCTGTGCAGCAGCTCAATGGCATTGGCCTTCTGCACCTGGCGCAGGTTATACAGGAGCGTCATAATAAAAATAACTGCAAAGCAGGCTGCCACCGTTGCTGCCCCGGGGATGGAAATGCGGAACCCAAAGGGCACCTCCAGCCCTGTAATGTTCAGCAGCACCAAAACCACTAATTTGTACAGGATAATCCCGGCCAAAAGCCCTCCTGCAATGCTGATTGCCCCTACAATGCAGGTTTCCCAGAACATCATTTTCCCAATATGGCGTTTCTCCATCCCAAGGATATGGAACAGGCCAAATTCTTTTTTCCTGCGTTTCATTAAAAAGCTGTTGGTATAAAATAAGAAAATCACTGCAAAAACCATGATAACCCCACACCCAAGGCTCATAATCATCTTAAGTTCCACATCCCCAGGCATCTCCATAATCCCTTCATCCCCAGTGAGGGCCACCATAATATAGTACATGGCGCCAATGCCAACGGCTGCAAGGATGTAGGGCAGGTAGAGCCTGCCATTTTTCTTTAAATTCCCGCATGCAAGTTTCCCATAAAAAAATCCATTCATGTCCTTAACCATTCCTTTCCAAAATCCAGGCTATCCTTAAAATCCCCTTCGCCCATCTCCCCGATGCTGCCAAATATCCTTTGCCTGGAACAGGGCCTTGGGGATCATCCGGAGCCCAATCTGCCTGTTTCCAGCCACAGGCTGCACAGCCTTTAAGCTTCCCTGCTTTTCCCGCCTGTGGTAATCACGGTAAGGGTGTCAGAGATTTTCTGGTACATTTCTTCATTGGTGCTGCTCCCTTTGTAAAGTTGGTGGAATACCTGCCCATCCTTGATAAACAGCACACGCTTGGCACGGCTTGCCGCCTGGGTGGAATGGGTTACCATCAAAATGGTCTGCCCTGACCCGTTAATTTCCTGAAATTGGGCCAGCAGGCTTTCGGCTGCCTTAGAATCCAACGCCCCGGTAGGCTCATCTGCCAAAATTAACTGTGGGTTGGTAATCAGCGCACGGGCTACTGCTGCCCGCTGCTTCTGCCCGCCAGATACCTCATAGGGGTATTTTCCCAAAATTCCCTTTATGCCAAGGCTTTCGGCAATGGGCATCAGGCGCACCCGCATCTCGTTGTAATTTTTCCCAGCCAGCACCAGCGGAAGAAAAATATTGTCCTGGATGTTAAAGTTATCTAACAGGTTAAAGTCCTGGAAGACAAATCCAAGGTTTTCCCGGCGGAACGCTGACACCTCGGAATCCCGCAGCGTGGAAAGGTTTTTCCCGTTCAGCAGGACCAGCCCCGAAGTAGCCTTATCCAAAGCTGCCAGAATATTCAAAAGGGTGGTTTTCCCGGATCCGGATTCTCCCATAATCGCTACATATTCTCCCTTTTCCACGGAAAAGCTTACATCTGTCAGGGCCTGTACCTGGTTGCCCCCAAATCTTGTGGTATATACTTTTTTTACATTATTTACTTCTAAAATTGCCATAACCATCCTCCTTGTGTTCTGTTGTTCTGGTAACAGTATAGCGGATTTTGGAGGAGGATGCCTTAATTTTGGCTTACATTTTGCAGGGAATTTCTTACGCTTTTGTAAGATTGGGGAAGAATAAGAAAAATTTGAGTTTCCGCATTTTGCAATTCATAGTGCCAAAAGGTTTCCATCACAAAGTGACGGAAACACTTTGCACATAAAAGTGCTCTGGAATGCCAGCTTTTCAGAGCGCTTTTTGTGCAAGATGTCTGTGCTGCCAAAGGCAGCAAGACCTTTTGGCTCTGTAGTATCGGCTATTATAAAAAATAGGGAAACTCAAACTAAGAAAAACCCTTGCTTTCCTCCCCATAAGATTGTATGATAGACGGATACAGAATGAAAAAGACACAGCCATGGAGGTCCAAATATGAAATTGACAAACTGCACCACCGAAGCACAATTTGCAAACCTGGAGCGCTTATATATGGACGCATTCCCTGCCGCCGAACGCAAGCCGTTCCCCCTTCTTGTGGAAAAAAGCCGGGAAGGCGTAGTGGAACTGCTGGCAATTGAAGGGGAAGGCGGCGCTTTCCTGGGGCTTGCCATTACTGTCCTTTCCCATGGCCTGGTCCTGCTGGATTACTTTGCCATCTGCCCCAAGCTGCGGGGACAGGAGATTGGATCCGGCACGCTCCGGCTTTTGCAGGAACGCTATGCCGGGAAACGGCTGGTTTTGGAAATTGAAGATACCGGGGAGGACGCGCCCAACCGGGAAGGGCGCATCCGCAGGAAAGCCTTTTATTTAAGGAATGGAATGGCTGTTATGCCTTTCCTGGTAGATTTGTTTGGGGTGAAAATGCAGGTCCTGACCAATGGGGCGGAAGTTTCCTTTGAGGAGTACCATGGGATTTACCAGGCGTCATTTCCAGAATATATAAGCGCCAATATTACATTGTGCATATAAATTTCTGACTTTTAGCTACTAGAAGGGAATATCGGTTAAGCACAGGTATTTCATTTCAGCTCATGTTGGGATTTTCTGTAGAAAGCTGATATTTCCCTTTGCCATATCCTGAAACCCCTATGATAATTCCAGCATCCTTCATCTTTGAAAGAAAGCCCGAAGCCGCCGCCGGTGAAATTTGCAACGCCTGGACCACTTCTTTCCTTCCAAACACCTGCCCAACTTTTATCTCTTTCAGCAGAGCATCCAAACGGAGGAATGTTGTTTTATTAAAACCGCCTTGCTTTAATTTTTTCCAATAAATAGGTTTTAGCATCTCAATGTCTGCTTTTTCTTCCCCAATATCAACTTTCTTCCATCCAATATCAATTTTCTTTTCTATAAAATCTGGATGGACTGGTATTTCCACCCGCAATGCCCTCCGGCTCTCATCTGTAAAAAATTTTGCCCTAGGGGAACCATTCTTTTCCAATTCCTCCTGAACCGTAGGAATCCCCGTGGAATGCCCTTCCGATAAATCCAATTCCTTTAAAAATTCACCAAGCCTTCTGTTACGGTAAACCCTTGAACGGAAACGCTCCCCAGCCTCAATCGTTTCCATAGATACCGAACGGTCTATTCCCGGAAAGCTGATAATATTAATACACTCTGGCTCAATTTCGATATGCACTGGCTCATACGACATATAGTCCCTATGGTAAAAAGCATTTACAACTACTTCTTCCAATGCTTGGTATGGATAGTTAAACCTGCGGATTGCTTCCATCTGGTAGTTTACTTTTGTAACCATTTCTTCTATTACCAAATCCTGTAACGCCTGCATTGTCCGCCGGATTATCATTGGCACAGAACCTTTGATAATGGGAAATTCTTTAAAGTTATTAGGATTTTTTAAGCTGCCTTCTGGAAATTTTACTATCTCAACCTGCGTATATGGAAAAAATTTATCTAAATGCTCACAAAACATCATCAATGCCGCATTTGAAATATATTGCTGCTCTGGAGGCCCCACCAAAAGCTGCATATCATTTAAAACAGGCATGGCTCCACGTTCAATTACCTGTTTGGAAAGCTTACTTTTCGTTTCCACCAAATGGTCCCTTAAAAGTGCAACAGAAATATCTTCTTCCGAAGCTTCAAAATTTGGCCTTGTATCAAATGGGGCATGGTTTGCCATATTTACCAATTCCCGTTCCTGTTCTGAATTGGCACGCACAGAGCTTGACGCATAGCGGATATAATAATAATGCTTTTTATCCCTTTTGGCCGTCACATGTTCCGGCGCTTTATAAGGCCTTTGTACCCCAGCCATCACCCACAATACCATGACAAACTTCTGATCTACTTCCTCCAGAACCACTTTTGGAAAATAGGCTGGAACCATGGTATTATTGTAACCCAAAATTTCTTTTTGGATTCTATCAATCTCCTGCTCATGTAAACCTTTTACTGGACGGACTGCAATCCCATTTTTTTCTTCTACGCCAACCACAATGTACCCGCCGCCAACATTATCAAAATCATTCGCAAATGCACAGACACTACGGTAAATATCATCCGGGTTCCAGCCAGCCTTAAATTCAATGCGGTCTGATTCCACCCGCCGCTTATCCAAAAGATCTTCAATACTGATTTCAAGTTCCATCCCATTCTCCTATTCTGTAACTTCCACTCCTTCTGTTTCAGGAAAAACAGCTTTCCATATATCGGTAAAGAGCTATTTTCAAAACAGCAGCTTCACCTTCGTCCCTTTCCCCAGCTCGGACTCAATTAAAATTTTATGGCCCAGCTTATTAAGTATCTTCTTCACCAGATACAGGCCGATGCCGGAAGCTTTCTTGTCGCTCCTGCCATTATAGCCCGTGTAGCCTTTTTCAAAAACCCGGGGAAGGTCCTCTGGCAGGATGCCAATGCCTGTGTCCTCTACCACAAGGCATCCGCTTTCCATGTAAATAGAAATGTAACCGGAAGATGTGTATTTGATGGCATTGCTCAGGATCTGCTCCATCACAAATGCCATCCATTTTTCATCCGTCACTACTTTCGCCTGCAGGGAGGCATAGTGGAGGGTAAGCTTTTTGCGGATGAACATAGGGGCATATTTACGCACTGCCTGACGGATCACTCCGTCCAGCCCATATTCCTGCAGCACAAAATCGTTGATGGAACTGTTCAGGCGGAGGTACTGGAGCACCATTTCCACATACTGCTCTATCTTAAACAGTTCTGACTCTATTTCCTGCTTCTGGGCGTAATACGCTTCTGCCGGGAAATATTCTTCCTCCGGCTCTGGCAGGCCTTGTTTTCCCTGCAGCGCATCTGGCTCCGCAGCAGGCGCGGCAAGCCCAATCCCCTGCTGGAGCAGCAGGCGCATGGCTGCAATGGGAGTTTTAATCTGGTGGGTCCATAAGGTAAAATAATCCGTCACGTCCGCTTTTTCCTTTAAGATTTCCCCTACCTGCCTGTTGCGCTCTATCTGGGCATTTTCAAGGAGCATTTGGTATAGCCGTTCAATCTCGTCTGCCGGATCCGGCAGCTTTTCCGTGCCGTTTTTTACGGCTTCTAACTGCCACGTGAGGCCTTTCACTTTTTTCTGGTAACGGAAGCCGTCCACAGCCATCACAGCAACGGCAACGGCAATGCAAAGGCCGATGGCGTAAACCACAGGCTCCATGGGAAGCTGGTACAGGAACAGTATAATTGAAAAAATAATGCCAAAGGCCAGATACAGGAAAATCCCCAGCCGATGGCGGGTGATATATGCCTTAATCCACTGCATAGCCAATCCCTTTCCTTGTCTTTACCATATCCACAACCCCAATGCCCTCCAGCTTCTTCCTGAGCCGTGCTACGTTTACGGTAAGGGTATTGTCGTCAATAAAGCTGTCTGATTCCCAGAGCCGCTCCATCAGCTTCTCCCGCGTCACAATCTTCCCTTTCTGCTCCAAAAGAGCTTTTAAGATGCCCATTTCATTTTTTGTAAGCTCCACCTGGATCCCTTCATAAGTCACAATCCCCCTGCTGCTGTCAAAAATCATGCCCTTATGCTCCAGCAGGCTGCTTTCCCCCGCAAAGTCATAAGCCCTGCGCAGCATGGCCTGTACCTTAGCCTGCAGCACATTCAGGTCAAAGGGTTTGGCAATGAAATCGTCCCCGCCCATATTTACCGCCATTACAATATTCATATTGTCTGATGCGGAAGAAATAAAAATCACAGGCACCTTTGAAATCTTACGTATGGCGTCGCACCAGTGGAACCCATTATAGAAGGGAAGGGAAATATCCATTAATACCAGCTGGGGCTTTTCCTCCACAAAAGAGGAAAGCACGTCCTTAAAATCCCCGGCGCAGGCCACCTGGTAACCCCAGCCTTCCATATGGCTTTTGATAGCCCTTGCAATGACTTCATCGTCCTCTACTACTAATAATTTATACATGCGCTGCTCCTTCCTGTCCCAAAATTCCATACCTTCTGATACGGACGGTCCCATTCATCCAGTTCCCAGGGAGCCTATGCCTGTCTGGTTCTATCCCATCCAGTCCCCGGGAGCTTATGCCCGTCCGGAGCGCAGCTTGGACGCCTATCCTCTGGACTCGTCTATCCTGTCCCGGATTTCCTGCATCTGATAATCCAGTTCCTCTATGGAATCGGCGCAGGCCTTAAGCTGCAAAACAATCCCGTCTGCCTCATCCACGTCTTTTTTGTATTTTAATTTATGCTCCAGGCTGGCCCAGAAATCCATGGCAATAGTGCGGAACTGGACTTCAACCTTCACATACTTTTTCCGGTCTGACAGGAAAATCGGCACGCTTAAAATCAAATGCAGGCTCCGGTAGCCGTTGCATTTCGGATATTTGATATAATCCTTTTTCCGGATTAAGGAAATATCGTCCTGCCGGATGCACAAATCTGCCAGCCGGTAAATGTCGTCCGGGAAAGAGCAGATAACCCGCAGGCCTGCCACATCCGTTAAGTTTTCCTCAATGCTTTCTACGGAAATGGGAAACCCTTTCCGCTCCAGCTTCTCGTAAATGCTCGCCGGGGATTTCAGCCTGCTTTTGATGGACTCAAAAGGGTTCCTGTTATATTCTATGGAAAATTCATCATTCAGCACCTTCAGCCTTGTTTCCACTTCCATAATGGCTGAACGGTACTCCATCATCAGTTTCCCAAATGCCCTGCCTTCCCGCAGCTTCTCCGCCTGAAGCTGGATAATCCGGTCCCGTTCCTTTAAAGCCCTTGCCTGCTCCTCCACCTTCTGCTCCAGTTGGTTCCTGCCTGCAAATAAATCCACTGCATTTTTAATCCTGTTTTTTACAACGGAGCTTTCAAAAGGCTTATGGACAAAATCCGCCGCCCCCAGCTCAAAACAGCGGTTTTCCGCCGCCGCGGCATCCTCGCCGCTGATTACCAGCACCGGGATTTTCTGCATCCATCCCCTGCGCTTCATCTCCTCAATCACTGCGTACCCGTCTGCCTTCGGCATTTTCAGGTCCAAAAGGACAGCTGCGGTTTCCCTGTGGTACTGTCCCAGCTTCCCAAGGGCTTCCTCCCCATCCTCCGCCGTTTCCACAAGGTAGCTGCCTTCCAGCATGTTACGCAGCATTTCACGGTTGGGTTCTACATCGTCTGCTATAATTATCCTTTGCATGCCATCCTCCCGTTATGGGATACGCATCTTAAACGGCTGCCTGTACAGCCCCTGCAGCCTTCCCTATGATGGTTAGGGTGTCAAAAGGGTGCGACGCACCCGCTCTATACCATATATTGATGTGCAAATTGATTTGCAATAACAATATATGGTATGAGCGTAGCACCAACGGTGCTTTTGACACCCTAATCCCATGATGCAACAAATCCACCTGTCATTTTCATAACAAGTGGATTCCCATATTCCCATATCAAATTTCTATCTACAGTGCAACGCCGCCTGCAATTTTTTCGTTGATTACATAATATGCCATGTTCTCCTCCGGCTTAATGTAAAGACGGATGGACTTAATGGAGGACTCCCTGTGGCCTTCTGAAATATAAGCCTGTTTTGCCTTATCCATAATCTCTTTTGTAAAGATTTCCTGCCCGTGGAACTGTAAGTAAATTTCTTCTACTCTTTCTGCCTTTTTGCTTTCTGTTTTCTTTGCTGCTGTTGTTTTCTTCACAGTCTTTTTGGCAGTGGTTTCTTTTTTCGCTGTTTCAGCCTTCACTTCTTCTTCCTTCTTTGGTTCTTCTGTCTTTGCTGCCTGGGTTTCTTCTGCTTTCCCAGCCGCACCCTTTACTGCTTCCTCCTTTGCTTCTGCTGCTTTTGCCGGAGTCGTCTTTACTGGGGTTACTTTTGCCTCTCTCTTTGCCATTTTCCATTTCCTCCCTAAATTTTACTGACAGACTAAAAATTTTTCCATTGCCAACAGTGCTTCTTCTTCATCGCTTCCATCGGCCACTATATTTACAGTCATTCCCTTTGACGGATTAAATGCCATGATTCCCATAATACTCTTTGCATTAATTTTTGCTTCACTGCTTTCCAGCCTGATTTCACTGTCAAACTGGCAAGCCACCTGCACCAGTTCTGCAATCGGATTGCTGTACTCTTTAGCTACATTAGATACAATAATTTTCTTTTCGCTCATCTTATCTCTCTTTCTCATGTAATACTATCATACAACCTATGCACACATGTGCTTTATACCTTAATAAATATAACCCAACACACTTTTTTTTTCAAGCGGTTTCTGAAAAACTGGTAATTTCCACTGAAACAATGTACTTTACACAAGAAAAATTGAACAATTTTTCAAACACCTTTTTCCCCTAATTTCCAATTATCTCCCTAAAGTACTAATTTTTTCCAATTTTACAGTATGCTTTATCGATTTGGAGCACTGCAAAATAGCTGTCCCCCAGCCGTTCCCTTGCGCGCCCCTGGATCTGGGCTGCCAATGCATCGTCGCTTATTTTATACCCATAAGGCACCACAATATCAAAAATCAGGTTCGTGTGGGTCGGGCCCTTCACCACCCGGAAATCGTGCATGGAAATCACCGGGTCTATGCCATGGATGATTTCCTCCATGTTTTTCTTAAGGCTTAACACCCTTTTGTCTGTCGTCACCACCGGGTCCATATGGATGACTGCGTCACAGTTTAATTTCCTGCGCAGCTCTGCTTCCGTATTGTCGATGGCGTCGTGCAGCTTCAGCATATTCCCCTCTGCCGGGACCTCTGCATGGAGGGAAATCATCAGCCTGCCCGGGCCGTAATCGTGGACCAGCAAGTCGTGGAACCCACAGATTTCTTCCTGCGAAAGCACAATCTCCTCTATCTGGTGCACCAGCGTTTCCTCCGGCGCCTGCCCAAGCAGCGGGTCCAGCGTTTCTTTTGCCGCGCTGACCCCTGCATAAAAAATAAAAATCCCTACCAGCACGCCGCAGTACCCGTCAATCTGGAGCCCTGTCAGCTTTCCTATTACCCCTGCAGCCAGGACTGCCGCCGTGGCGCAGGTGTCGCTTAAGCTGTCGGTTGCCGTAGCCCGCATGGCGGCGGACCCTACTTTTTTCCCAATCCTGTAATTATAATATGCCATATATAGCTTTACCAGAATCGAAACCAGCAGGATTGCCGCTGTCACCGCCTGAAATTCCACCGGCTGGGGGGCTATGATTTTGCCTGCCGAGGTACGCACCAGCTCCACAGCCATCAGCAGGATGGCGCCGGATACAATCAGCCCCGCAATATATTCAATCCGCCCATGCCCAAAGGGATGCCCCACATCCGGCTTTGCCCCCGCCATCTTAAACCCAACCAGCGTCACGCAGGAGGAACCTGCATCCGACAAGTTGTTAAAGGCGTCCGCCGTAATGGAAATAGAATTGCTGACTGCCCCTGCTGCAAATTTCCCCAAAAAGAGGAGAAAGTTAAGGAAAATGCCTACCGACCCGCAGAGCATCCCATATTGCTGCCGGACTTTTGGGTTTTTTACGTCGTCTTTTTCTTTAATCAATAAATTTACCAATATTGTAACCATGTCGGCCCCCTGAAATTTTTCCATCCGCACAGTTCCCCCATGATTCGTTTTTTCTGCTAACCTAATATATGAAAAAAACGCCTGTTTCGAACCTACCAGCTTGCTGTGATGCAAACTTGGACGGCTTGCTGCAGTGCGGCGGATGGATGCCCGAAAAACTTATTTCCCATCATAACACAAATAAAATCAAAGGAAAAGTATTTTTTCATAGTATTTTGCCAAAATATATGGTATAATGGGGTTCGTATTTTTTTGGAAGGAGAGTAATATTTATGATGGAAAAATTTTTCAAACTGGAAGAAAACGGCACTACTGTAAAGACAGAAGTCATTGCAGGGTTTACCACGTTTATGACAATGGCATACATCCTTGCCGTAAACCCTAATATCCTGTCTGCCGCCGGTATGGACCCAAATGCCGTTATGATTGCTACGGCGCTGGCTTCCTTTGTGGGTACGCTGCTGATGGCGGTTTTGGCAAATTACCCCTTTGCGCTGGCTCCCGGCATGGGGCTCAATGCCTATTTTGCTTACTCGGTTGTCATTGGCATGGATTATAGCTGGCAGATCGCGCTGTTTGCTGTTTTTGTGGAAGGCATCCTCTTTATCGCCCTGTCCCTGACAAATGTGCGGGAAGCGATTTTCAATGCCATCCCTATGACGTTAAAGTCGGCTGTCAGTGCAGGCATCGGCCTGTTTATCGCTTTTATTGGCCTGCAGGACGCTAAATTGATTGTGCACAATGATTCTACGCTGGTGACTTACCAGACCTTCAAAGGGGACACGTTCCGTTCCGTAGGCGTCGGCGCCATCCTTGCCCTTGTAGGCATCCTCATTACTGCCATTTTGCTGGTAAAGCAGGTGAAAGGCGGTATCTTAATCAGCATCCTTGCCACATGGCTCCTTGGCATCTTATGTGAGCTTGCAGGCATTTATGTGCCTTCCCCGGATGCTGGCATGTATTCTGTTATCCCTGCCGGAATTGCAAGCCTTGATTTTTCTTCCTTTCAGAAAACCTTTGGGGCTGTCTTTACCATAGATTTCAGTTCCCTGCATATCTGGGATTTCGCAATTGTCATGTTCTCATTCCTGTTTGTGGATTTGTTCGATACGCTGGGAGCCTTAATCGGCGTTTCCTCCAAAGCGGACATGCTGGATGAAGATGGGAAGCTGCCGAGGATTAAGCCTGCGCTGCTGTCTGACGCCATTGCTACCTGTATAGGGGCATTGTTCGGGACTTCCACAACCACCACATATGTAGAAAGCGCTTCCGGCGTTACCGCAGGGGGCCGTACCGGGCTTACCTCCCTTACCACCGCGCTGCTGTTCCTGCTGTCTGTGGTGTTCTCCCCGCTGTTTTTAAGCATCCCGTCTTTCGCTATTGCGCCTGCGCTGATTATTGTCGGGTTTTATATGATGGGCTCTGTTGCAAAAATTGACTTTGAGGACATGGGGGACGCTATCCCGGCATTCCTTTGCATTATTGCCATGCCGCTGGCTTACAGTATTTCAGAAGGGATTTCCATTGGGGTAATTTCCTGGACGCTGATTAACCTGCTGACTGGGAAGGCCAGTGAGAAAAGGATTAGCGTTTTGATGTATTTCCTGACGTTTGTATTTATCCTGAAGTATATCCTGTTATAAAAATCAGGATTCCAAAAGGGTTCGCTGCGCCCATACCATATATTGATGTGCAAATCCATCTGCAATAGCAATATATGGTATGGGCGCAGCGCCAACGGTACTTTTGGCATCCCAATCCTATAAAACAAAAGCACCCCCTTTCCTTACATTCCAAACTTACCTTCCATCCCCTGTATCCTGCCGTAAATTGTAGACCTCATAGGCAGGATATGCCCGGTCAAAATGGTATCCCAGCTTCTCTGCCAGCTTTACCGACCACCAATTCTGGGCGTCCCAGCTTGGGTACAGCCCACGCTCCATGCATTCCAAAACCAGTTTTGCCCCGCAGGCAGACGCCAGCCCTTTCCTGCGGTAATCCTCCCTTGTGCCGATCTCTATCTCGATCCCTCCCTGGTACACCGTATAGGAAGAAGCTCCGGCCACCAGCTCCCCTCCTGCAAGCACGGCTGCACCCAGCCCCCGTTCCTGATAATCCCCATAATCTGAGAATTGGGAGGTAAAATCTACCGACCACTGGGATTTCTTCGTCTGCTGGAAAATTTCCTTATCTATCAGTTTTAGTTCATAGCCTTCTTTTAAGCTTCCTGCAATACGGGCAAGATGCCCTTTGTCAAAAATCCCCGGCTCCTTTTTAATGGCGTAACGCTCCACACGCTTGCAGTTGCCGCCATAAGCCTGTTCTATTTCCCGCGCCCAGCCTTCCCCTTCTTCCTTCAAAGGCGGAACCATAATCACAAACTCCCGGGTTTGGTTCCTGATTTCCTCTGTTACCAGTTCCCGGCTGGGCTGCCCTGCAAAAAAGCAGAAATCTGACAGCAGGATTCTGGCAGACCTTGGGTTTTCCCGTCTGTCTGCCCATGCCTCCCCCATGCAGCCCTGCAGGCAGGACCAGATTAAGGATTCCTGCCAGCCTGCAAAGAGAGGGGCGATGGCTGCCATGTTTTCTTTGTCGACGTTGTAAATGGACATTGTTGTTTTCCTTTCTGCGAAATATAGTGGCAGAATTACCGTCCTCCAATATCAATCCGAAGTGCTGATATTGATGGTATGCTTTATCTCCGCAATAAAATTATGAATTACCCGTTTCTTCATCATCAGAACCACACCCAATCCAATAAGGGCTGCTGCCGCTGTGCTCACATGGGCTGTAAATATACGGAAATCTGTTATTGTTGCCCCTGCTGGCAGAATTCATGCAAAAGAATATATAGAAAAACTCCAATTCCTGCTGAAAGCAAAATATATCCTATACTTTTTAATTTCTTATTCATCCATTCCCACCTCTGCCATCCGGGCTTTGTTGTATGCAGCTTCCCTAACTAGTACAGTGAATAATAAGTAACGGACACTTTGGCTTGTCTGATTTTTCATCTGCGGCGTTGTCGTCAATCGACGTAGGCACCGCTACGCCTCATTCCTCCGCCTTGCATATGAAACAATCATCCTGCGCCAATGTATCAGAAACTTATTATTCGCTGTACCAGAGATTTCTTAGCCTAATTTTTTCTTAAGTATACATGAAATTATCACATTTTTCAATTCCCCGAACTGCCCATACTTTTGCCTTACCCCCCATGATGCCCTTTATCCATATATTACTCCGGCGATTAAATGCCGACGAATTTTACGCAGAATAAATTTCCATCTGCAAGGCGGAAGAAGGCGGCGTAGCGGGGCTACCTCAACGGATGACAACGCGGCAAATGGAAATTTAGGCAAGTAAAAACGTCGATATTTAACTGCCGGAGTAATAAATATTCCATATGTATTCCAGTACTTCATCTGAGAAAATCCCTTCTTCCCCCAAATAAACCACATGCTCCCCCTGAATGCCTTCCAATTTCAGGCTTTGCTCTGCCAGGGCCACGTCTGCCGCTTCTAACATAGAAATATCAAACCTGCTGTCACCTGCCGCCACCACTACAGAATCGCTAAAACTGCTCCCCTTTTTCCCTGCTGCAATAGGGCTTCCAAGCTTGCCGCTGCCTGCATCCCCCTGCAGCCTGCGCCGGAACCGCCTGACTGCTTCCCCCTTGCTGAGCGCCTTCGGGACCGCGTACACTTTCTTCCCATTGGAAAACACATCCAGCCTGCCCCCTTCCAGATATTCCTGCAGCCTGCAAACCGTCTGTTCCGGCTCCGCACTTTTCGTAAACACAAACAGCCCCTCAATATCCCTGATTTCAAAATCAACATTCCCATCCGCCCTGAGCAGTTCCTGCACGGCCTGCAAATCCTCCTGGCAGCCAGCTGCCAGTTCCCTTGATTCCTCATACCACCCTGCATCCCTTTCCCCATGAACCAGAAGGATCCCTCCATTACATACCAGCGCATACTCCGGCGGCTCCTCCCCCAGCCGGATTCTCTGGTACTGTTCCACCGTCCTTGTCGTCGTTGGGACAAACACTGCCTGCGCCCGTACCCGCCTTAATAATTCTGCGGAATGGGCTGTCATAAAGGAAATCTCCCGCCCCTGATAAATTTCCACACACTTTTTCCCTGTGCCAATCTCATGCTTATAAGAATAAATCAATGTATTGTCCAAATCCGAATGGAATACCATTCCCCACCTCCATCCCACAAAAATTGGGATGCGCTGCCCTCTCCCGGAAAGCCGCACATCCCAATCCTTATGTTTCTTATCTCTCCACAACTGCCTTGCGCACCAAATCCACCGGGATCATTGTCACTGCCAGCAATACTACCGCTGCCCAGCCTGCAATCCCAAAGGGCACACAGCTAAACATATTCCCAATCCAGGTAAACACTGTGAACGGCACAAGAGCCGCATTTACAATCAATGCTTGAACCAGAATAATTGTAAAGAACACTTTCAGGAACCCGGTATTTTCATCCAGGCCCTGGAAAATTCCATATTTTTCATCCCGGACATTAAACCCATTAAACAGGGCGCTCACAATAAACAGCACAAAATACCCGGTCAAATGCTGTTTCTCTGTATCAAACAGGTTACGGAAGAAGGGGAGCTTCAGGTACAGGAAGCTGATAAATACCAGCCATGCCCCCATGGTAATAATCTGGGCCATCATTTTCCTGCTTACAATGCTTTCGTCCCTCCTTCTGGGCTTCTCGGACATATATTCCGTTAGGGCTGGCTCGTTCCCAAGCATAATAGCCCCAAGGCCGTCCATTACAAGGTTGACAAACAGCAGGTGCGTTACTTTCAGCGGTTCTTCCACCCCGAAGAAAGGTGCAATTGCGCTTACTACCACCGCCGCCACATTAATCACAAGCTGGAACTTACAGAATTTCAGGATATTGTGGTAAATGGTCCTTCCATACCAGATCGCATCCTTGATGGACTTAAAGTTATCATCCAAAATAACAATTTTGCCTGCTTCCTTGGCAGCCTCAGTCCCGCTGCCCATTGCAAAGCCAACGTCTGCCCGCTTCAATGCCGGGGAATCGTTCACCCCGTCCCCAGTCATGCCGACAACCAGGTTCATTTCCTGGCACAGGCGCACCATCCTGGATTTATCTGTAGGCAGAGCCCTGGCAATCACCCGGATATTGGGGATGATTTTCTTTACCTCTTCATCCGGCATTTCATTGAGCTGCGCAGAGGAAAGCGCCCGGTCGGTATCTGTTTTCAAAAGCCCCGCATCTTTTGCAATGGCAACTGCGGTTTCCAGACGGTCTCCGGTAATCATAACTACTTGGATGCCTGCGTGCTGCACCTGCTCAATGGCCTCTTTTGCCTCTGGCCGCACATCGTCACGGATGCCTACAAGGCCGATAATTACAATGTCCCCATTGATTTTATTTTCCACCAGCCCCTGCTCAGAATAGCCGAAGGCAAGGACGCGCATTGCTTTTGCCGCCAGTTCGTCAATCTTACGGTCCAGCGCAGGTTTGTCAATGTCACGGAGTTCCCCATTCCCATCCAGATATTTCGAAGCAGAAGCCAGCAGGCGTTCCGGCGCGCCTTTGTAAAAGGTTTTCCCCTCGCTGTCAATCCTCGCTTGGCTGAATTTATTGGTGGAATTAAAGCCCTGGGACTTGGAAACCACACAGGATTTATCTGCTTCCAACCCACGGAAGGTTTCCTCCCCGATAAATTTCATCAGCGCCTGGTCGGTAGCATTCCCGCCAATCACCCGGTGCTCCCCGTCGAACATGGACTGGGTATTTTTCCCAATTGCCAGATCCAGCAGATGCTTTACCTTCCCATGGCTTCCCAGTTCCGGGATTGGGATGGAACTGCCGTCTGCAGTAAAAAAATCCACCACTTCCAGCATACCCTTGGTAATGGTTCCCGTCTTATCGCTAAATAAAATGTTCAGCGACCCAGCCGTTTCAATCCCTTCCGCCTTACGCACCAGCACGTTATGGTCCAGCATTTTGCTGGTATTCTGCATCAGCACCAGCGAAATCATCAGGGGAAGCCCCTCCGGCACCGCACAGACAATAATAACCACGGCAAGGGAAACTGCTTCCACAATGTCCTTGATGACTTCCTCTGCCCCAATGGCAAAGTAAGCGGATACCCTGCCTGCGGACACAATAAAATACACAAAATACAGCACGGCAATCACAACCGCCCCAATATAGCCAAAGGTGGAAATCTGTTTTGCCAGCTTGGCAAGCTTTACTTTCAGCGGGGAATCTGGCTCATCCTCCTGCATTTCCTCCGCCATTTTGCCCATCATTGTCTTAAGACCTACTTTCCGTACGTCCAGCACGCCTTCTCCGTCAAAAACCACTGCTCCCCGGAATAAAGAGTAGGGATCCACAAAAGTATCCCCTGTGATATCCTCGGCCAGGGAGGTTTCTATGGAGGTTTCTTTTTTCCTGCATTCCTCCGCCTCCCCGTTCAGTGCAGAGTTATCCACGCTTAAGGCGCCGGAAATAAGGATCCCGTCTGCAGGGATTTTATCCCCGGACTGCAGGAGCACCTTATCCCCAACCACCACGTCGTCCACGTCAATTACCGTGACCATGCCGTTCCGGTGGGCCTTGCACTGGTCTTTCTTGGTGCTGTCCTTTAATTCCCGGTACTTTGTATCGCTGGCAACGCCTGTCTTTGCCGATACAAACGCCACAATCAGGACTGCCACAATTGTGCCCAGCGGCTCATAAATCTCTGCATAACCAAAGAAAAACATCACAATCATAAGCACTGCAATTGCAAGCAGAATCTTAATCATGGGGTCCCCAAAGGTTTCCTTAAATTCTTCCCAAAATGTGGTAGGTTCCGAATCCGGAATTTCATTGGAGCCATACTTCCCTCTGGAAATCTCTACTTCTTTGTCTGTAAGTCCCTGAAATTTCATTCTAAATCTCCTTATACATACCTATTTGCCAACTCGCCTATGCTCCTGTCATTGGTACCCTGCCCAATGGCGCTGAATTTCCATTCCCCATTGTGGCGGTATACCTCCCCGAAAATCATGGCTGTCATCCCGGAATAATCTTCCGACAAGTCATATTTACACATCTCGTTGTTATTCCTGCAGTCTACCAGGCGGATAAATGCATTCTGTATCATCCCAAAATGCTGCCTGCGCTCCACTGCCTGATAAATGTTTACCACAATCACAATCCTGTCATAATGAGCCGGCACCTGGGACAAATCCACGGCAATCTGCTCGTCGTCCCCATCCCCTGCCCCTGTCAGGTTGTCCCCCATGTGGAGCACGGAACCGGAATCATGGCGCAGGTTCCCAAAAAATACAAGGTCCTCCTTGCGCATCACCTTGCCGCCGCTTAACAATATGGCAGATGCATCACAGTCAATCTCTGCTGGCTTTGCTGCAAAAAGCCCTCGTTTCTTCCGCTGCACCTCGTCCCATCCCAGGCCTATCATAATTTTGGACAGGCCCGCGTTATCTTTGGACAGGTTGACCTTCTGCCCTTTCTGTAAACTAACCGACATTTCTTTTCCTCCTATTCTACATCTACGCCATAATTGGCACAAAGGGCAGCCAGCCCTCCCTGGTAGCCGCTGCCAATGGCATTGAATTTCCATTCGCTCCCATTCTTATACAGCTCCCCAAACACTGCGGCGGTTTCAATGGAAAAATCCTCCCCCAAATCATACCGCAGCAGTTCTTCCCCCGTATCCTCTTTATAAATGCGGATAAAGGCATTGTTCACCTGCCCAAAATTCTGCCGCCGCTGCTCCGACTCATAAATCGTCACGGTAAATGCAATCTTCGTAATGTTTGGCGGGACCATGGACAGATCCACCCTGATCTGCTCGTCATCCCCGTCCCCTGCCCCTGTCCGGTTATCCCCCATATGCTGGGCGCATCCCGACGGGTGCTGCAGATTCTGGTAAAACACAAAATCCTCCGGCCTTGAAACCTTCCCTGCATCCGTCAGCAAAAACGCCGACGTATCCAAGTCAAAATCCCCGCCCGTATCAAACGCATTCACATCCCAGCCTAACCCCACTACAATCTTGGACAGTCCCGGATTGTCTTTGGTAAGGCTTACTTTCTGCCCTTTCTGCAAATTAATTGGCATGTTAACCCTCCTTCTATATACAGCGCTGTTTTCATAGTTTGCGTGGGGAAGGTCAGCCCAGCTTGCCGCCTGTCCCCACATTCTTTTAAGCCACTTCTATCCCATAATGCCCGCAAAGCGCTGCAAGCCCTCCCTGGAACCCGCTGCCAATGGCATTAAATTTCCACTCCCCGCCATGGCGGTACAATTCCCCTACCACCACCGCAGTTTCAATGGAGAAATCCTCCCCCAAATCATAGCGTATCAGCTCCTGCCCGGTGGTTTCGTCCACTATCCTTATAAATGAGTTGGATACCTGCCCGAAATTCTGCCGCCGTGCATCGGAATCGTAAATTGTCACAGTAAAGGCCACCTTATCCACATTGGCAGGGATTAATGTAAGGTCGATTAAAATTTGTTCGTCGTCCCCTTCCCCTTCCCCAGTCAGGTTGTCCCCCATATGCTTCACTGCCCCGCTGCTGTGCTCCAAATTCTTATAAAAAATAAATTCATTCTCCGTTGGGCACTTCCCATTCTGCCCCAGCATAAAAGCCGCTGCATCCAGGTCAAAGGCTGCGCCGGAATCAAAAGCATTTACATCCCAGCCTAATCCCACCATAATCTTCCTTAACCCCGGGTTCCCTTTTGTCAAGTCTACTTTTTGTCCCTTTGATAAGTTAATTGGCATACTAAAATCCTCCTTTACTTTTGTCATGGCTATACCTTGCATCCCGAAAAGCTTTAATACTTCTTATCCGGCATATGGTACATTTTATTAAATTCTGATTTAATTGTTTCCAGCCTTGCCTGGTCCTGCACGCGTTTCTGCCTTGCATTGTCCTGAATCTGCTTGGTTTCCTCAATGCCGTTTACAATTGTCCTCCATGTTGTTTCCAAGGTTTCTATTTTAATGGAGCTGCCCGAAGCCAGCCTTGCCGTCATCTTAGACTGTTCCACCGTATTCCTTGCATTTTTCATAAGCATTTCATTGGTTTTTTCATCCAGCGCAGACATGGCTTCTGCCTGAATTTTCTGCCGTTTCAGCATAATTGCCTGTGCCAGCGCCTGTTTAAAGACCGGAAGGGTAATAATAAATGCTGAATTAATTTTTCTCACCAAGTTCATATTGCTGAATTCCATGGTCTTTATCATGGGGATGGACTGCATTGCCACGCTTTCTGCGGTCCTAAGGTCCTGGGTCCTCTGCTCCAGCATCATCAAGGCCTGTTGTAAGCTTTGGAGTTCAAACTGGATGGAATTGTCCCCGGTGGCCTCCATGTCTGCCTGCCGCTGGGCAATATATGCTTCCAGCTCCCGGCAGCCCTGCTCCCCGGCCAAAATGTATTTTACCAAATCATGGTAATAATTTACGTTTGCCTGGAACATCTGCTCCAATTTCCGGTTGGACTGCTTGATTTCCGATTCGTACTGCTTTAACTGTACGTAAATCTTATCCACTTCTTCCCCCATAGTATGGTATTTGGCTAAAATTTTATCCAACTGTTTCCGCAAGTTCCCAAACATCTTCCCAAACAAGCTGGGATTTTCTTTCAGCTCATCAATATCAAATTTAGACATAATTTTTGCCAAAGTATTCAGCATTTCACTGGAATCGTCGAGCTGGGACATATTCATGCTGTTTAGTACCACGTCGGAGGCCTTGGAAATTTCCTCTGCCGCTTCCGCCCCGAAGGACACAATGGTTTCAAGGTTGTAGACCTCGATAGTGCTGGCTAAGCTGTCTACCTCCGCGGAATCCGTCAGGGTATCGTTCATCTGCTGCCTGTCCGCAGCAATGTCATACTGCTCCACCACCTCAATCTCATTTTTGGGTTCCGGCACAGCCTGCTGCTGCGGCTGCACTGCTGTCTTGCTAAAATCAAGTCCCATATGCATCAACTACCTCTCTTAAAAATTTTATCACGCCATGACTGGCGCCCATTAAATGGAATCCTCCCAAAATCCGGCGCCTGCAAATCGTAAAAGTACTCGCCAATCTGGTGTTCTTCCATTAATTTCCGGTTAAAATACTTCTCTATGCTCTGGTAGCCCGTAGGCACCAAAAACAGCACATCAAACCCTGCCAGGTTCAGGAAAGAAACCAGTATGGAATCCTCCAGGGTCATCATTTCCTCTGTGGTGCTGATGTAAAGGAACTTGGGGTTCTTCTTGGTAAAATCAAACTTCTGCACCATCCGCAGCACTTCTTTGTTCAAGTTCAGGATAACCCCGATTATGGTATATTCCATGCCATTCTCAAATGTGCCTTTAATAATTCTCTGTTCAATCAGAAGCTGCAGCTTATCTAAAATATGCTCTTGTATTTCTTCCCGCAGGAACCCATATTGGTAGCTGGGATGGTTTTTAACTTTTTCCCGCTGGAGTTTCCCATTTTTAAAAAACTCGGCTACATAGGGCTTGACAGGGTTTGGCTCCGCAGTGCTGATATAGGGAACCTTCCGCGATACTACCGTATCGCCGGTAACAAGCTTCTTTACATCGGCCCAATACTCGGATACCCCATGCTTCACCCCGGAAATCTTGGCATAAATAACCGGGATATTCACAGCCCCTTCCACCGTGCTGAAATTCGGCCTGTATTTTGGCTCCTGCTCCCAGAGGATGGCTATTTCCTCATACATAGTCTGCAAGGTAACTGCATTTGCCTTCCCGTACTGGTGGTTCCGGTACAGGCCGGAATCCTGGTACATAATGGCGTCCAGTTCCCGCTCCGCATGGTAGGCCGCCGTCCCCATCCGTATCCCGGAGCTGTCCCTTGGGAACCTGTCCACTGCCATTGATTCCGGGTAATCCACTTCATAGAGCAGGGAATCTTCCAAGCAGCACTTTGTACCCAAATCTGGGGTTAAAATCAGCACATCCACCGGAAGGCGGGCCAATATCCGTACAAACATAGCCTCCTGCCTGGTCCGGCAGCCCCCCAGATAAACAAAGCATCCAATCTCCGGCATCTTCCAGTTGGAAAAAAGTTCTGGCTGGTACCGTTTCAGCCAGCAGATAAGATAAACTGCCTGATTCGTCAGCTTGTTTAAGTTCATGCCCTGCCTGCCCGCTTCTTCTAACATGACATCCAGAAATGCTTTGGAAATCAGCCGCTGCAGTTCTAAATTTGCGGTATATTTAATATTATTTGCTGCTAAATCTGCCAGCATCTGCCCTGGCTCCGTATAATTTTTCCGGGCTACCCCGCTGATTTCTTCCATAGTGGGCTTTGGGATTTCCTGTTCCAGCACCAGCAGCTTCCGCTTGCTGTTTGTAATCTCCAGTTGGAACTGGAACAAGTCATTTAAGTACGTCAGCTTATCTTCCACCCCGTGGATCCTGCAAAAACAATTATAAAAAAGGTTCGGGTCACTCCCGCGGCTTCTGGGCTCTGCTTTCGCATCCGAAAGCCCTTTGCCGGGGATCCACGCATTGGTGCAATTTAATAGCTGTGGCTTTTGCCCATAGAGCCGTTCTTTATCCAGTTCCCTTGCCGCTTCCTCCCGCAGCGCTTTCAGGCTGAAATGTTCCGGGAAAGGATCCATGTTTCCCCCATCCCACGCAAGGGAAACTGCAGAAGCTGCATCCAGCTTTAAGTAATTTCCATCCCCATGGTACTGTAGGAGCACAATGTCGCACCCAGCCCCTGAAAGGACTGCCATCAACATCAGCTCATAATTGCTGATTTCCCCTTCATAGAGGATTTTGGGGATTTTCTGTTCCCCTAGCTGGTTCACCACACGCTCAAATTTATAGTAAAGCCAGCACATGAACTTAATATATGCATTTTTCAGGATATTTTCATTCTTGCCTGCCCTGCGCATCCCGTCTAAGGTGCCATAAATGGCAAGGGATACCTGCTCCCGCTGGTATCCCTTCATCCTTGGCAGCCATTTTTTTAGGCTGGCAGAAAGAAAGCCAGTGCTCATCTCAAACCCCATCCCCATAATTTCCCCATAATAATCCAACTGCTGTTCCCCTGGGTTGGGAATTCTGCCTTCAATGACAACGCCGGACATCCTTGCCGCTTCATAATATTTTTTGATAAACCCATGGATCTCCCCATTATACCCATTGATTCGGTAAAAAAATACCCCTTCCTCCCTCCGGCTCCCCGGCTCTAAAAAATACTCGTTTAAGCTTTGAAGCTTTTTATGTTCAAACATAGATTTTTCTAACACCTTCAATATCTGTTCATCTTGTTCCTGTTCATCACAAACCCAAGGCCCGCGCCTACTACGCCGCCTAAAATATGGGTCAGGTTTGACACATTATCATGTACAAACAGCCCTTCATAGACCTGCTGCCCAATGTAAATCACAGCTACCAGCAGGAACGTCAGGGGGATCTCCCCTTCCTTCATGGAGGTAAAAGAAGACAGGAGGATTAAGGCAAATACCACGCCGCTTGCCCCCAACAGCCCTACCCGCGGGAAAAATATAAAATGCACCAGCCCTGTCGTTAATGCAGTTGCCAGTATGACAAACAGCAGATTGGCAGAACCATACTTTTCCTCCAGCAAAGGCCCAACCACCAGTATCAGCGTTATGTTCCCAAAAAAATGCGCCCATCCGGCATGGCCCAGCACATGCCCAAACAGCCTTACATACGTCAGCGGGCTCAAAAGGGAGGAGCGGTACACACTGAAAAATGCATGGTTGGCAGCGCCGCGGGTAATAAAATCCAGTACCATTGCCGCAAAACATAAGATGGCAAAGCCTAGGATGACTGGTGAATTAAATGATACTTTCAGCTTCCTGTTTACAGACATACCTAAAATCCTCATTTCATATTATTTTTCATTATATATTTTCTTACACTTTATTACAATGGATTTTCATAATTTAACCAAAAATTAAGAAAATTTCGTTACTGTGAACACCATGGGTGTGAACAATAACAAGATTTCCTCTATAGATTATGGTGTCAAAAGGGTGCGGCGGGTCGCTTTGCGACAGATTTCATACCCGCCACAGTGCGATAAAAGCTTTTTTATTCTATAGGAAAGATACTTTCACGCGTTAACGTGACAAGTCCTTTCCTAATAGAATGAAAAATTTTATCCATAAAATCCCCGTACAAAATCCCCTATGTACTTGTGCCCCACCGCAAGGTTGATATTCTGCCCCGCGTCAAACCCTGCCGTGCTGATCCCAATCACTTCCCCGTACATGTTCAGCACTGCCCCGCCGGAACTGCCGCTGGAAATTGGGGCGGTGAACTGAATCATTTCCACGTCCTCTATCATACGGAACCCGGAAATAATCCCATCGGATACAGAATTAAACAGGCCAAGGGGGCTGCCGATAGCAACCACCCGCTGCCCCCGGACAAGCTTTTTTTGCCCACTATAAATGGGGAGGGGCTGTAACCTCCGGTCAATACGGATAACCGCCAAGTCCAGCACGGAATTGTATTTAATCATTTCATCGGTCTGGTATACCCTTTCATCCTCCTCTATCCTTACCGAATAATAGCTTCCCCGGCAGGCCACATGGTTATTCGTCAGGATATAGCCAGCGCGGCCAACCATAATCCCAGAGCCGCCGCCAATAACATTTCCCCTGCCGTCATGTATCATAATCTGCACCACGGAGGAGGCTAACTGCGCCAATTCTTCATAATCCAATTCCCTGCTGTGCCGAGGTTCCAGCATTTCCCTCGTCCTTCTGTCACGTTCCGGAACCCTCGCGTCTACCACAAGATGCGCTGCCCCAGCCTGCGTCCTATGGACGGCTGCATTTGCCTGGTTTAAGCTGTGGGCGCTGCCGCTTTGGCTCCTTCCAGAAGCATTTCCCGCCAAGCTACCTCTAGTTTGGAACTGCTCCGGCCGGTACTCCGGAACCTCATGCTGCCCCAAATTTCCCACTACGCACTTTTGGGACAGCCCAAGCCCTTCCAATTCTGCAGGAATATCCTGCTTTGCCTGCAGCAGAAGCACGTCTGCCCCCAACAGGGTGAGCAGATAGCAAAACAGGTATTCCTGCGGTTTGGAAATATTGGCAAACACTGCTTTCATAACATAATCCGGTTTCCATGCCTGCAAGGCCGGGGAAAAAATTTCATCCAGCCAAAACAGCACCTTTGCTATAAAATTTTTCTCTATGGACTGGTTCATCCCCTGCTTTCCCTGCCCAAGCAATCCAAGGATTTCTGCGCATGCCCCGCTGATAACATGGGGGAGCTGCTGGTTTTGCACAGGCGTTTTCAAGGAAACACTATGTTTCCCGCTGTCTGCCCAGTTCCTATAAGCCCCAGAATAAAATTCCACATCCTCCAGGGCCGCCAGCTTGGGCAGGCTGTTTTTCCTGTTATAAAATCCCTGCCCGCGGCCCATCTGCTCCGTCAGGCTTCTGTCCATTGCCGCTGTTTCCATTAAGGCTGTCCCATCCATCCCCACAATCCTGAGAAACTGCACCTCCTTGCAGCCATCGCGGAAACTGCCTTTCACATTCCGGAACCCTTCCACGGACGATAACGCCAGCCCGCTGCGCCTTGTTTTAAAATTCCCTGTCTGCATGGGAAACCACCTACCTTGTCCTTTTTTATTGCCGCCGCACCGTACATCAAATTCTACAGCTATGCTTTTCCATATACATTGCCCTGGCGGTTAAATATCATAAATATTGCATACATGCTTTCCAATTTATTTCTTATTTTACCATAATCCAGTTAAAAGAGGGAGGAAAATTGGCAGAAAGTTCATTGTCAGGCCTTAAATTAATACCTGTTCCATTTACTTTCCGGCATCCATGCTGATACAATTTGTCCACAATTTCTTCACCCATACGTTTGTCCTGTCCAAAGCCTTTCACTCTATGCCATATATTAAAATTTTCATTATGCAGCATTTTTTATTTTCATCTTGGCATAATTATGCTATAATTATGTTAAAAAAGGAGTGAAACATTATGCCACTTATTATGCCTATTAAGGATTTGCGCAATACCACTGAGATTTCTAATATCGCACACAAGGAACAGGAGCCTATTTTTATTACCAAAAACGGATATAGCGATTTGGTTGTGATGAGTAGTGAATTATACGATAAATTTGCAAGAATGAATCGCATCGACCAGGCAATTTTCGAATCCGAGCAAGAACTTGCTAACGGAGCAGAAGCAGTTGACGCAGAAATAGTTTTTGCAGAATTGGAGAAAAAACATTTTGGATAAATACAAGGTAAAAGTCAACCCCCTTCTCTTTGGTGAGAATCCTCCATTGTTCTAATATTTCTTCATAATTCTGCCCCAGACGGTCTATGCTCTTGATATAGAGCAGGCCATCCTTCTTCATCCGCCGCACCATGCGTTTATAGGAAGGACGCTCAAAATCCTTACCCGACTGCTTATCCATGAAAATGTTCTTTGATGGAATAGATAATTTCTGAAATGCAATTATTTGTCTGTCTTCGTTCTGATCCTGACTGCTGACCCGGATGTACCCATATACATTCACCATGTTTCCTCCCTTCCTGCCATTCTGGGAGAAAGAGCTCCCAATCACAGCTTTTTTCATATTAATAGAAATCCATCCATCCAAAAGATACTATAAATGCCGCTATTTTTCCATACAATGAACCACAAAGCCCTATTGCGAAACCCACGAATTTCACCTATAATAAATTGGAACATGAAAACAAGAACAGGAGCATCTTAACATGAACCATTTCCTTCCCGCCTACAGCGTTGGCGCGCTGCTTTACTGCCCAGCCAACCACACAGGCATTGTAAATTCACTGGCAAATGAAAAATTCGGCAAACAGTTTTCCCTCGCCCTATGCCTTGAGGACACCATACAGGACAGTTGTGTTGCCGACGCTGAAAACATGCTGGTTTCTTCCCTTCAGGCATTGCAGGCGCGCCATGCCCAAAAACCCTTTTTCCTGCCCAAAATCTTTATCCGCGTCAGGAACCCGGAGCAGATAAAAAGCCTGTTGGGAAGGCTGGGGGACGCCCAGAAGCTTGTCACAGGCTTTAACATCCCCAAATTTTCCCTGACAAACGCAGACGCTTACCTTACTGTGTTCCGGGAACTGAACCGGCACAGGGACGTCCCCTGCTACATGATGCCGATTTTGGAAAGCCCCGACCTGATCCATCTTTTGGACAGGGCGCAGATCCTGTACCAGCTTAAGGAAAAATTAGACTCCATTTCCCAATACGTGCTGAATATCCGGGTAGGCGGCAATGACCTATGCCACAGGTTCGGGTTCCGCCGGCACAGCAATGAAACCATTTACCATATCCGGCCAGTGGCAAATATCTTTTCTGACATCATTACCGTATTTGGCATGGACTATGTAGTTTCTGGGCCCGTTTTTGAATATTATAATGGAAAGAACTGGGATACCGGAATGGCAAAAGAACTGGACGAAGACAGGCTCTGCGGCTTTATCGGGAAAACCGTCATCCACCCCAGCCAAATCCGGCTGGTAAATGAAGCCTACAAAGTGCCGCTGAAAGATTACAATGATGCAAAAGCCATTCTGGACTGGGACGCCAGTTCCCCTTCCTTAGTGGCTGGGAGCATTGTAAAAGAACGGATGAACGAATACAAGACCCACCATAACTGGGCCCTGCGCACCCTCCTATTGGCAGAAGCATATGGCCTAAAATAACATATGCCCCTGCCAGCCTTTGGGAACCCCGCAGGGTTTGCAGCATGGAAACGCCCTCCCCCACTGCCTTATGTGCCTGCAGGATTTTTCATCCGCCCACAGGATTTGCAGCATGGAAACGCTGCCCCCATTGCTTATGTGTCTGCCAGTTTTTTTATTATCCCACAGGATTTGTAATGCTGCAAAGGGTAGTATGCAACAGGGATATTTTTTTCTTCTGCCAGACGCAGGATGTGGGCCAGGGATTTATCGTTTCTGCAGTCCTGCCGGATTAATACCTTCCATGGGATCCGGCGCAGCAAAACCCTTGTGGTTTCCCCAATCCCCGGCTTTACCAAATTGATATCTGATATGCCAAATTCTTGGGTTATCTTTTTCACCTCATCTATGCCAAAGCTGTTCGTGGCTTTTTCCCCATGGTCCACATAGATTCCATCTCTTATCCCTGCTTTTCCAGATGAAGATGGCCCGCAAACCCTTTCCTTTCCCATATGGATTCCGAATCCTTGGGGCATAAGTTCCTTTGGGGCTGCCTGGAACTCAAATTCTTTTTCAATGGCCTCAATAAAACCATAGGACAAATCTGCCCCTGCCAGCTCCCCATAATACGCCGCCCCGTGGAAATCATCCTGCCCAATGATATCCCCACGCAAAAATGTCCGGCTCACCAGCCCCGACACCGTACAGTTCAGGCAGGAGCTGGGGATTAAAATGTCCTCATGGGTTCCGCACAATTCTGTAATATTCGCCGGGTCTGCCAGCACTGCAAGTTCTGCAGCCACACCGGGATAAGCGGAAATTTCTTTTTTCAGTTCCCCAAGGATTGCGCCTTTCCCCACCCAGCCGTCTACAAAAAGCAGTTCCTCTGGCCTATGTTTTCCCAGAAGGAACTTCATTGCATTCCGGTCAATCCCCTTTCCCCGGATAATGGAAATGGAATAGTGGGGCACTTCCAGATGGTATTTCCGGATAAAATACCGTTTCAGCAAAATGCCAATGGGCGTGCCAGCCCTTGCCAGGGATACCAGGACCACATGCTCCCCTTTTTCCCGTATAATTTTATCTGCCAGGGCGCCAACAGCCCTTGCTGTGGGCTTTGCAAAATGCTTTAAGGCCTCCCGGTAGGTTTCCATATATTTCGGGGTGGGCACATACTCTATGGGAAGCATTTCGCAATAGTGGCGCCCCGCCTGTATTTCTTTTTCCCGTTCTTCCGTGGACTGGGGCTGCACCAGCCCAGTAATATCTTTTAAGAGAAAAATAACATCGCTTTTTTTATAAGAACTTCTCACTTTTTTTGCACCACCTGATAAAATAAACTGTTTGGTTGCCGCATCTGTCAATCGCATTGCACAGGGAAGCCATTCCCGGTCCCCCAAGGCAGGCAGTTCCCTGCCTGTACTTTTCTGGAAAATCGCCATTCTGCCCATTGCCAGGTTCTGCGTCTGTAATTACCAGCACGAGATCATACTTTGCCAGATCATATACGTATGTCGTGCGGCCGGCATCGTACAGGCTCACCAGTTCATACCGTTCATGCAAAGGATAGCAGGGGCTTTTGCCCACCATAATGGGGCTGCGGGTCGTTGCATGGTATCTCACATGGCTGCCCAGTTCCTGTATTTTCTGCGCCACATACAATGGGGCGTACATAAATTCTTCTGTGCCAAGGACAAGGACCTCCTGCCCTGCCCCAAAAGAAATTTTTTCCTGTATGCCCTGCCACAGCAGGCCGCAAGCCGCCTGATAATCCGCGCCTTTGTGGAGCCTTCTGGCATTGATGCAGCCCGGTGCAGAAATTTCCATGCCGGGAACTTCGCATCTCCTGGAGGGGTTTTGCTTTATAGGACACAATTTCCTGGCCTGGCCCTGATTTCTGCAAAATGGCTGGCACTTATGGTAAACCCCATCGGCCGCCCAGCGTCCCGCAAGCTCCGGGTATCCGCTATGGTCGGTTTTTACCAGGTATACCATGTCTATCCCATTGTTCCGGTACTTCTCCTGCGCTTCCCCATCCATCCCATTTAACAGGGACGCTACAGAAAAACGTAAGCTCTCCCCATATTCCTTCCGCATTAACTGGATAATCCCCAAAACCGTATTCCCAGTAGTCACCTCGTCCTCTACAAACACAATCCGAAGGTGTGGCTTAGCGCCAGTTCCTGCCCCAAGAATTACGGCGTCCAAATCATCCTTCACAACCTTCTGCTCTGTGGCATGGCTGTGGGATTCTGAAAAATACAGGTATTCTACCCCTTTGATCTGCTCCCGGGTGGTCTGCATATAATCTGCACCAAGCTGCACGGCAAGGGCCTCCCCAATAGCTGTGGCAGTTTCTGCAAAGCCAATCAGCAGCAGGCGTTCCCCTTGGTAACGGCCTTCCACCAAGCCCGCCAACGCTGAAAACAGCCCCAAGGCCTTGCCAGGGTCTGCCGGGATATGTTTCCCCTGGTACTTGTTGACAACCAAATAATTCCGTTTTGTGTTATTTTCCCGTTTGGCAATCAGCACCATTTCCTCTGTATACATGATGTTCCACCTCCTTCTGCCTGTTCCTGCCCGCATTAACTAACTAATTTAACAGACACCAAAGATGCCCTGCTGGGAGCTTCCCCTACAGGACACCTTTGGTTTTTCTTATATTTTCAGCACATCCCACAGAAAACACGTTTCAGGCCTGCCCACATCCTTTAAGCGGGAAACCTTATTCCACTGTCTGCCCATAATAAGCATTTGCCCCATGTTTCCGGTAATAATGCTTATCCTGCAATTCCTGCGGGGCAGGCTGGATGCGGGGGTTGATGGTTTCTGCCCGGTATGCCATCTTAGCCACTTCTTCCAGCACCACTGCATTGTGCACAGCCTCATGGGCGTCCTTGCCCCATGCAAAGGGGCCGTGGTTTTTGCAGAGCACCGCCGGGACTGCCATGATGTCCTTCCCCAGTTCCCGGTAAGCGTCCACAATCAGCCGCCCCGTGTTTTCCTCGTATGCGCCGTCGATTTCCTCTTTCGTCAGGCAGCGCAGGCAGGGGATTTCCCCGTACATATAATCCGCATGGGTAGTCCCATAACATGGGATGCTGCGCCCTGCCTGTGCCCAGCTTGTAGCATAAGAAGAATGGGTATGGACAATCCCGCCGATTTCCGGGAACGCCTTGTAGAGTTCCACATGGGTAGCGGTGTCGGAGGAAGGGTTATATTTCCCTTCTACTTTGTTGCCGTCCAAATCCATGACTACCATATCCTCCGGCGACAGCTTCTCATAATCCACGCCGCTTGGCTTAATGACAAACAATCCCCGTTCCCGGTCAATGCCGCTGACATTCCCCCAGGTAAAAGTTACAAGCCCGTAGCGGGGCAAATCCATATTTGCTTCATAGACTGCTTTTTTCAGTTCTTCTAACATGATTTTCCCTTTCTATTTTAAGAAATCTACGGCTGCGCGCTCAATGGGGAGCCCTGCGCTGTAGCGTTTGATAAATGCGTCAAAGCCTTCCACATCTTTTGCATCCGGCTGGATGGTCGTGCCCTTTTGCCCGGAAAATACTTTCTCCTCCAGATACTGGGAGAGGGACTCGCCTTCCGCCTTGTTCCGCATATAGGATGCAAGCAGCGCAATGCCCCATGCGCCTCCTTCCCCGGCTGTTTCCATAACGGAAACGGGAGTGTTGACTGCCGCAGCCATAATCTTCTGGCCTACGCCCTTTGTCTTAAAGAGCCCGCCATGGCCCATCAGTTCATCCAGCTTTACCCCTTCTTCCTTTAAGAGGATATCAAGCCCTGTCTTGAGCGCCCCAAGGGAAGTGAACAGGTTCACCCGCATAAAGTTGGCAAGGTTAAATTTGCTGTCCGGCGTACGCACAAACAGGGGACGGCCTTCCTCAAAGCCTGTGATATGCTCCCCGGAGAAATAATTATATGCCAGCAGCCCGCCGCAGTCTGCATCCCCTTCCAGAGCCTTATTGTACAGCACGGAAAACAGTTTTTGCATATCCACTTCCATGCCGAAGCTTTCCGCAAATTCTTTGAAAAGGTTTACCCATGCATTTAAGTCAGAAGTACAGTTGTTGCAGTGCACCATTGCCACCAAGCTTCCGTCCGGCGTCGTCACCATGTCAATTTCAGGATGGACTTTCGTTAAATTCTTTTCCAGCACTGCCATGGCAAATACGGAAGTCCCTGCGGAAACATTCCCCGTACGCTGCGCTACGCTCTTGGTTGCCACCATCCCTGTCCCTGCGTCCCCTTCCGGCGGGCATACGGGAATCCCCGCTTTCAGCGTACCGGACACATCCAGAAGCTTAGCCCCTTCTTCCGTCAATGTGCCTGCCTGTTCCCCGGCAGTCAGCACTTTCGGGATAATGTCCTCTAATTTCCACGGAAGGTTTTCTGCTGCAGCCAGTTCATTGAACTGCGCCATCATTTTCCTGTCAAAATCCCCTGTTTCAATGTCAATGGGGAACATGCCGGAAGCCTCGCCTACGCCCAGCTCCTGATGCCCGGTCAGCTTCCAATGGACATAGCCGGCAAGGGTAGTGAAATAAGCAATGGAGCTTACATGTTCTTCTTTGTTTAAGATGGCCTGGTACAGGTGGGCAATGCTCCATCTCTGGGGAATGTTATACTGGAAAACGTCTGTCAGCTTTTTGGAAGCTTCCTCCGTAATGGTATTCCTCCATGTGCGGAAGGGCACCAAAAGCTCCCCGGACTGGCTAAATGCCATATAGCCATGCATCATTGCGCTAAAACCAACTGCCCCAACCGTTTCCAGGGCAACCCCATATTGATTTTTCACATCTTTGGCCATGTTCTGGTAGCAGTCCTGGAGCCCTTTCCAGATTGCATCCAGGCTATAGGTCCAGATATGGTCCTCATACTGGTTTTCCCAGTCATGGGCGCCGGAAGCAATGGGGGTATTGTCGCTGCCTACCAGCACGGCTTTGATTCTGGTGGAGCCAAATTCAATGCCGAGGGCGGTACTGCCAGTCTGGATGTCTTTGATTATCTGTTCTCTTTCCATATGTAAAAACCCTCCAATCTTTATGATTCGTGTGATATAGTGGACTCTTGGGGATGGGCGGCAATTGGGCTGCCATCCCCCACGCAAGCTGGGCAATGCCCATGGGCCGCCTGCGTGAGGCCGGGCAGCGTATCTGCTTTATGTATGCGGCAGAACCAGCATACATTCCGAATACCTGATGTTTATTTTACAAAATTTTTTACTTTTTCATAAATCCCCTGTGCATCAAGGCCATATTTCTCCAAAAGCTTTGCTGCCGGGCCGGACTCGCCATATACGTCGTACACGCCGATTTTGCATACCGGGGTGGGGGCATTTTCGCAAAGGCAGTCGCATACTGCGCTCCCAAGGCCGCCGATTACGGAATGTTCCTCTGCGGTAACGACTTTCCCGGTTTTCTTCGCGGAATTTATGATAAGCTCCGTGTCAAGGGGCTTGATGGTATGGATATTGATCACTTCTGCGCTGATGCCCTCTGCTGCAAGCTGTTCCGCTGCTTCCAGGGATGCGCCTACGCACAGGCCGGTTGCCACGATGGTAACGTCTGTCCCTTCCCGCAGGAGGACGCCTTTGCCCACTTCAAATTTATAATCCGGGCGGTCGTTAATCACCGGGACTGCCAAACGGCCGAACCTTAAGTATACCGGGCCATCCATTTCATAAGCCGCCCGCACGGCTGCTTTTGCTTCTACGTCGTCTGCCGGGTTGATAATTGTCATCCCCGGGATGGTGCGCATTAAGGCAATATCCTCGTTGCACTGGTGGGTTGCGCCGTCCTCCCCAACGGAAATCCCGGCATGGGTTGCGCCGATCTTTACGTTCAGGTGCGGGTATCCGATGGAATTGCGCACCTGCTCAAAGGCCCTGCCTGCTGCAAACATGGCGAAGGAGCTTGCGAAAGGCACTTTCCCGGTGCTTGCAATGCCTGCTGCAATGCCCATCATATTGCATTCTGCAATCCCGCAGTCAATATGGCGGTCTGGGAATTCTTTTTGAAATACGCCTGTCTTTGTGGCTGCAGCAAGGTCTGCATCTAAAACGACCAGATTGTCATGCTCCCTTCCCAACTCTGCCAATGCGTTCCCGTAGCTGTCCCTGGTTGCGATTTTCTTTACTTCTGGCATAATGCTTCACCTGCTTTCTCCAATTCTTCCATGGCAATGGCATATTCCTCGTCATTTGGCGCCTTGCCGTGCCATCCGGCTTTATTTTCCATATAGGAAATGCCTTTCCCTTTGACAGTTTTCAGCACAAGGGCGGTAGGCATCCCCTTGGTTTCCCTTGCTTCCTGGAAAGCTGCGCGCAGGGCGTCGAAATCATTCCCATTTTCCACGTTAATGACATGGAAATTAAATGCTTTCAGCTTTTCATCAATGGGGTAGGGGGAGCACACGTCGTCCACCTTGCCGTCAATCTGCAGGCCGTTGTTATCCACAATCACTACAAGGTTGTCCAGTTTCCGGTGGCCTGCAAACATCGCTGCCTCCCAGACCTGCCCTTCCTGGATTTCCCCATCCCCTAACAGGGTGTATACCCGGTAGCTGTCGTTGCTAAGCTTTGCAGAAATTGCCATGCCCACGGCTGCCGAAATGCCCTGCCCCAGGGAGCCGCTTGACATATCAATGCCGGGGGTATGCTGTAAGCATGGATGCCCTTGCAGGTGGGAGCCGATATGGCGCAGTGTCTTTAAATCCTCCACCGGGAAGAACCCACGGTTTGCCAGGGTGGAGTAAAGCCCCGGCGCAGTGTGGCCTTTCGAAAGCACAAAGCGGTCACGGTCTGCTTTCTTCGGGTTTTTGGGGTCTATGTCCATTTCTTCAAAATATAAATATGTGAAAACCTCTGCCGCGGAAAGGGATCCGCCCGGATGCCCTGCTTTTGCTGCATGGACAGCTGTGACAATGCCTTTCCTGACTTCATTGGCCGTTTTCTGAAGTTCTAAGTTTTCCATGTAACGTTCTCCTTTTTCTGTTCTTTTTATTCGCCGAAAACTGCTTTGTAGTCCTTCTGGAATTTTTCAATCCCCTGGTCGGTAAGGGGATGTTTTGTCATCTGCTCAATCACGCTGTATGGGATGGTTGCAATATCTGCACCTGCAAGGGCGCAGTCGTTTACATGTACGGTGCTGCGGATGCTGGCTGCAATGATTTCTGTTTCCAGCCCATAATTTTCAAAAATCGTCACAATGTCTTCAATTAAGGCGATACCTGGCTGGTTGATGTCGTCCAGGCGGCCTAAGAACGGGGATACATAGGTTGCGCCTGCCCGTGCTGCAAGAAGGGCCTGGTTCGCAGAGAAAATCAGGGTCACGTTTGTCTTAATGCCTTCTGCTGCCAGTACTTTCACAGCCTTTAAGCCTTCTGCGGTCATTGGGATTTTTACAATCATGTTGGGGTGGATTGCTGCAATTTCACGGCCTTCTTTTATCATGCCTTCTGCGTCCGTGGTAGTTGCCTTCACCTCGCCGCTGATTGGGCCGTCCACAATGCTGGTGATTTCTTTGATAACCTCATTAAAGTCCCTGCCTTCTTTTGCAATCAAGGAAGGGTTCGTAGTCACCCCGCAGATAACGCCCATGTCGTTGGCTTTGCGGATGTCTGTTACATTGGCGGTGTCAATAAATAATTTCATGTTGTCCTCCTTTGTTATGCATTTATCGTTATGCATTTATTGTTACGTTTCTATTGTTACGTTTCTATTTTACACTATTTGTCCCAGAAAAAACAGGGCATTTGTCCGTCTTTTGAGTACAAAACATTGCACGTCCCACATACCCTGATTGGGCTAGATCGTGTCTTAAAATTCATTTCCACCGTCTGCATCCCCCACTTCGCGGCATTTTTGCACCAAATTCGGTCAACGTAGCCCGCTACGCCTCCCTCATTTGGCACAAATCTTCCACGAACTGTGAAATACATCCGACAGAAAGCAATTTTAAGACACGCTCTAGGGAACGCCTTGCGGCGGCTGTTATTTTCCAAATACCACATTCCCAAGCATCAGGTCTTTCTTAAAGTCACGGATATTTGTGTGGCTGTCAATGTAAACGGCTTCGATTCCCATAGCTGCCGCCCAGTCGCCCATCTGCTCTGCAGTCAGGTCATAAGTAAATGCCGTATGGTGGGCGCCCCCTGCCAGGATCCATGCTTCCGCGCCAGTTGCAAAGTCAGGCTGCGGCGTCCAGAATGCAGTTGCTACCGGAAGCTTTGGCATTGGTTTTTCTACCTTTTTGCACTCTACCGTGTTGATTAACAGGCGGAACCTGTCCCCAAGGTCAATTAAGGATGTTGCAATGCCCATGCCCTCCTTGGAGGTAAATACCAAACGCGCCGGGTCTTCCCTGTCACCCATGGAAAGCGGCTGGCATTTGATGCTGATGGGCCCTTCGGAAATGGAGGGGCAGATTTCCAGCATATGTGCCTGGAGTATGCCTTCCTTGCCTGATACCAGATTGTAGGTATAGTCCTCTAACATGGAGGTCCCTTTTGCATCCTTCATGCCTGCAGTCATCAGCTTCATCAGGCGTACCATAGCCGCAACCTTCCAGTCGCCCTCTGCGCCGAAGCCATAGCCTTTTTCCATCAGGCGCTGGATTGCAAGGCCTGGAAGCTGTTTCAACGCGCCCAGATCCCCGAAATGCGTCACAATTGCCTGATAATTTTTTTCCTCCAGGAACCGCTCGAAGCCAAGCTCTATCTGCGCCTGTACGGCAACGTGGCGTTTGAATTCTTCCGGGTCCCTGCCTTCTAACAGGATGTCATATTTTTCGTAGTACTCGTCTACTAATGCATTGGTGTCGGATTCCGATACGGCTGCAACGGATTCTGCAATTTCATTGACCGGGTAAGCGTCCACTTCCCATCCGAATTTCAGCTGCGCTTCCACCTTGTCCCCTTCGGTCACTGCTACGTTTCGCATATTGTCTGCCACGCGCATTACCCGGACATGGCTGCTCTCAACAATGCCGATCGCCGTGCGCATCCAAGAAGCGATTTTTTCCTGCACTGCCTTGCTGTCCCAATGGCCTACCACTACCTTGCGCTCAATGCCCATGCGGGTCACCATATGGCCCCACTCCCGGTCGCCGTGGGCGGACTGGTTCTCATTCATGAAATCCATGTCAATGGTATCGTAAGGGATTTCCTCGTTAAACTGGGTATGTAAATGCAGCAGCGGCTTGCGGTATTCCTGCAGCCCCAAAATCCAGGACTTTGCAGGGGAAAATGTGTGGCACCATACGATCACGCCTGCACATTCCCCATCAATGTTTGCTTCATTAAACGTTTTGCGGATTAACTCATTTGTGATAAGCGTAGGCTTTAACACTACTTCAAAGGGAAGCGCCCCGGACTTGTTAAGCTGCTCTACAATCACCCTTGAGTGCTCTGCTACATTCCTCAGGCATTCATCCCCATATAAATCCTGTGAGCCTGTGCAGAACCAAAACTTGTAATTTTTTTGTAATTTCATACCTAAAACCCTCCTGCTTTTTATAAGATTTAAGAACTTTTTGCTTCTGTCTTTACTATATAACTTGTATGCTCGTCAATACAAGTTGTTTTTTATTCCATAGGAAATTTCTCCGAATTTTCCTATGGAATAAAACCTCCGGAGGATGCGCACTCGTGCAAGAGGTAATACGCCGCTAAGGCGGCTGCGCTCGGCGCGGCAAAGTGTCCAAGCCCCTCATGAGCGGGGGAATGGGGAGGGGATATGGGCTTGCCCACTTTGTTCCCTTTTTTGGGAGGATTCCCGGACTATCAGTTCTGGCTTAATCAAGATTTGGCTTTCCCTGGGCGTACCCCCCGGGTTCTGTATCAGGTCCAGCAGCAGCTTTGCAGCCAGTTCCCCCAATTTTTCCTGGGGATGGGCAATGGTAGTAAGCTTAATCCTGCTGTTTTCTGCAATAAAAGAATTGTCATACCCAGTGACGGATACCTGCCCAGGCACATCTACCTGGCATTCCTCCAGCGCCTTGATGACTTCTATGGCAATCTGGTCGTTATAACATACAACTGCGTCAAACTCCCTGCCCTGCCGCACCAGTTCCTGCATGGCGGCAAAGGGCTTCACTGCCCGGTCCTCCGTGTGGAACCAGATAATGTCGTCCGGGTCATAAAGCATCCCAGCTTCCTGCAATGCCCTGACAAAGCCCCGGTGCCGCTGGCGTCCCTGCATGTCGTCTGCTTTAAATACCCCAAGGATCCGCTTGTGCCCGGTGGAAACAAGATGCTTTGCCAGAAGGTAGCCCCCCTGGCAGTCATCCATTTTCACCTGCGGCTTGTCCTTCATCTGGGCAAAGCACCCCTGGATAAACACATAGGGAATCCCGTACTGCTCCAGACGTGCATACAGGGAAACATGTTTGCAGAAAATCTCGCTTTTGCTTGGCTCGATAATCAGCCCCTCAATGTCCTTCTGCAGCAGCTCCTCTAAGCACCTTGCTTCTGCCTTCCTGGAATTGCGGGTGTTCTTTAAGAGAATCGTGTAGCCGTTTTCTGCCATTACCCCGTCGATTCCCTGAATAACCCTTGGGAAAATATAATCGGACAGGTAGGTAGTCACCACTGCGATGTTCCGGGATGTCTTGGTATGGCGTACAAGTTCGGAGCAGAAGGTGCCTTTCCCATGCTCAGCATAGATGTAGCCTTCATTTTCTAGGATGGAAAGCGCCTTGCGGACCGTGTGCCTGCTGATTTGGTAACGGGCAGACAAGACGTTTTCGGAGGGGAGCTGTTCCCCTGCCTGAATTTTGCCTTCCAGAATCATTCCCCTTAAATCCTCTGCCAGACGGGAATATTTTAATTTCTGGCTGTCTTTTTTTGCCATTTGTTTTCCTCCTGCCTGGGGCCTGCGATGTGTAAGTTTGGTGCAGTGCAGGCCCTGCGGGTTTATTGTACAGGAAATTTTGGGTTCCTACAAGGGGGAAAGTGGCGGCTTGTCCGGTGTAGGCAGACAAGTTGGCTTTGGAGTAAGTTTTGGGTCTTTGGGGGAGGACGGCAATTGCTGCGTTTTGTGTGCGGCTTGCAGCGCTTACTCTGGTGAGTTGTGCCGGCAGGCCTTCTGGGCTTTTATGGCGCTGCGGATTAGCTGAGTGCGGAGGGCTTTGGGGCCTTCTTAATGTTTTCCTTGGATACCTCATTGTCCGTGATAACCTTAAAAACGTCCCGGATTGGGCAAATCACGGAAAGGTAGCTGTCCCGGAATTTACTGCTGTCCGCCAGCACATAGACTTCCCCTGCTACCTTTAAGATTACCCTTTTGATCTGCATCTGGGGGGCAATGGAGGTGAGGCCTACCTCAAAATTAATGCCCTGGACGCCGATAAACGCCTTGTCCACATGGAACTGCTCAATATTATGGACGGCGGCATCCCCCATGGTTGCGGCAAGGTGCCCCCCTACGGTCCCGCCCACCATAAACAGCTCCACATGGCCTGCCCCGGCCAGCTCATTTCCCACCAGAAGGGAATTTGTCACTACTGCAAGCTGCTTCTCCGGATGCTTTTTGATATGGAGGGCAAGGTAAAAGGTGCTGGAGGCATCGTCCAAAATGATGGTGTCCCGGTCAGCCACAAATTCATAGGCGCATGCGGCTATTTTCTTCTTGCGTTCCGTGTGCCGGTAAATACTTTCCGCCTGATATTTCCGCTCCTGTTCCCTGGGTATGCAGAGCGCCCCTCCGTGGGTGCGCTTCAGAAGGCCTTCTGCATCCATGCTTTTGATGTCATTGCGGATTGTCACTTCTGAGCACCCCATTTTCCTGCTGAGCTCCGCCACCCGCACTTTCCCGTTTTCCTCCAGTTCCTGTAATAAGAAATGCCGATGGTTTTGGGCGTTGCCGCCGCCCGCTTTGGAATATGCATGGAACAGAAGAAAACCGGAAAGGGCCTCTTTTATCATATTTACTGTTATCTTATTCATGATTCCGCTTTCCTACAAATTTTGTTTGCGGAAAAGGGGCTGTCGCACTAAGCAAAATATATATAAGATATAGTATAGAAGAATGATTTATACCAACTATATCTTGTATCATTTTTCTTAATGCGACAGCCCCTTTTTTCAATTTATTTCCAGTTTTTATTCCCGTAAGCCTTTTCCATGCCGCAGGGCGTTGCACCACCAACCGCCCTGCCCGCCTTTCCAAATAGATGGGGCCTGCCCCCTGAGCCCCCGTTTACTCATCAAAATAAAAGCGTAATTCATTCTTCAAATCCTCCAGCCTTTCCTCTACGGACTGGCTTCCGTCTGTCATAAAAACCGCCCGGCGAACCAAAGAATTCTCGTATCCGCAGAACCGAGCCGTTGTAACCTGCTGTGTGAGCTGGAACAATTCCTCCGCTTTCTTTGCAGCATCTTCCTGATATTCTTCTGCCCCAAGGGCAAACTTATACTGGAGCGCCGGAACAACAGCATTGTTATTCACAGGAACCACCGAAGGCATTTTTCCATTCCCAAAGCCTTCCCAGCCTGTGCTGCCCTGCATTTCATCTGACAGCAAAAAGGCCAGGAACTCACCAGCTTCGGAAGCGTGCGCGCTGTTTGCCCGGACTGCTGCAAATATGCTCACCTGTGCGTTAATCCCTCCCTCCCCATTTGGGAACGGCAGGAACTTAATGTCTGTACCCGAAGCAAAAGACCCTTCCACAAGCATTGCAAAACTATCATCATCAGAGTCACCAACCGTCATAATATCTGGCAATTCCGGCGCATTTTCATCTGTAATTCCCAATCCTTCTTCTAACAGCTCTGCCATATCCTGCAATTCCTTGGAAACCGTCACGGATTTTTCCTCATAATCCAAAACAGGCGTCCCAAAAAGCCCAGGCAGATACCATTTCATCAAAGATTCGTTGCGGAAGCTTTCCACCCCTGCATGGGCGGCAACCTCTTTTAGGAATTTATCCGGCTGGCCGGAGGACGGCTGGAAATCCCCAAGCGTATCATCTGCCACAGCAATGCCTGCCAGCCTATATCCCAGCGGCAGAAAATACTGTTTCCCATCCACTTCCCCTGCTTTTACCACCGTCTGGTTCAGCGGCAGGCTTTTGATCCCGTCTATCACTGTGTTCAGGTCTAAAAACACCCCGTTGTAACTGCTTTTTACCATGTCCGGCAATAAACTGTCGCTTTCGTCCAGAAGGAAGACATCCGGCCCCTTGCCTGCCATAATCTGCACCTGCATGTCCTTTATGGCTTTCTTGTTTTTCTCCGTTTTCTCCGTAGGCGTATTATCAATCCAGGGGATGATTTCAACCGTTATGTCCGTTTCTGGGTGCAGCTTACGATATTGGGATATTACCACCTGATAAAATTCTTTCTGGTTTTCGGAAACAGCAATAACCATCTCCGACTGGTTCCCGGCGCCTTTTGCGGCGTCTTTTTCAGAGGAAGGGCTGGAAGGCGCACAGGATGTGAAAGAACCTATGCATAAGAGCCCTGCCAGGATGAGCGCTAATTTTTTTTTCATAATACAAACCTCCTGATTGATTTTGAAACAGAATGTCTTACATATGGTATGGTTGTTTTAAAAAGTATACTATAACTTGTAGTAATACACAAGAAAAAATTTGTTACTGCACTAAGATAATGCGGCAGAGCGTACCAGGCAATGGCATACCTATATTGCCCTGGCGGTTCCATATCTTTACGTTTACGACAGATTTATCCCCATTTAAGAAAAAAATGGGGATAGGGACCAGAAAAGCTTATAATGGGATAAAACCGAAAGGAGGAGCAAGGATATGAAACGGACAATCGGAATTACATTGTTGGAGTTTGTGAAATTAGTGAAAAAAAGAGAGTTTCTGATCGGCCTGGGCCTGGCGCTGGCTATGGGCGGAGGGATGGTATACGGCGCGTATTCGTTCCCGGACAGCTTTGGGGTGCACAATGTAATCGCATTTTTTGGAAATTTTTCCAGTATTTTAATTATGTTTTTAGCGGCAAAAAGCTTAGGGGAGGAGTTTGACTTAAAAACAGCCACATTTGTGTTTACGTCGAGAAGCAGCAGGATCCAGATTGCCACAGCAAAAATTGTGGGCGTGGCCCTTGCCAGTATGCTGGTTGGCCTGTGCGGCGGGATTTTAAACGACATCGCATTGGTAATCTGTAAACAGCCTTGGACACCGGTTCTGTTAGCGGGCGCCATTGGGAAGGAGATCCTGATTTATATGGTTTATGGCTTTGCCATAGGCGCAACGGCAGTGATGTTCACCTGTTTTTACAATACCACCATTACGCCCCTTATTTACCTGATCATACTGTTTTGGGTAATGCCAGGTATCCTGCAGATTGCCGGGCAGAAAATACCGGCGCTGGGAAAAATAATGGATTATGTGCTGTTCTGCGTGTCTGACCAGTTCCTGATGTATCAGGACTGGAGCATGAAAAATATCGCAGTCTTTATAGGCACAGGCATTGTATTTTCAATGGTTGGCATGGCTGCTTTACAGAAAAAGGATTTATAGGGGGTAAGCCCCCCTATGAGATCTGGAGCTGCTGTATGAACAGGCCGTCTTTGATTTGGGTTTCATGGTAAATATTATCATAACGGTTCAGGATTTCAGACACATTGTGGAGGCCGATGCCATGTCCGCCCCCTTTTGTGGTTACGCCTTTTTTGTACATCTGGGCTACAGAAAGCCCTTTGTCAACAAACGTATTGGATAGGATAAACACGGTATCCTGGTTCATTTTGCCCAGATGGAAATTAATGGTTGGCTGCTCTGTTTCAAGGCATGCTTCCATGGCATTATCCAGATAAATCCCAAGCATCCTGGTAAGGTCGACGGGCTCCATATGGATGGAATCGATCTCATCCGGAATATCAATAGTTACTTCGATATCCTGGTTGGCGGCTAAGAGCAGCTTGGTATATAAAATACTTTTCAGTTCCAATGGCTTGATATGTAATAAGTTGTTCAGGGTTCCGTTTTTTTGCGTAAGGTTTTTTTGCATTGGCAAAATGTGCCCATAAAAAAAGGCTTCCAGCTCCTCATATTTTTTTTCATCAATATATGCAGCAAGGGAAGCCATAATATTGATATAATCATGCTTGAAGGAACGCAGGTTATTGTATAGCAATTCCAGGTTTTTGGTGTATTCATTTAAATTTTCCAGATATTCTACTTTTTTCTGGGTTTCGTAGTTTTTTTTGGCTGTCCGTAGTACAATAAGGACCATGCTTATGGTAAACAGGGAATAAAGGGCTACCGAAGAAGCCATGAGAAAGTATTCCCTGTGGGTGATTTCTAAATGGTCGAAAAAAGAAGCCAGCGTGTAAATCAAAAATGCGCAAAGAAAAAGGGTTAAGGCAATTGATCCCAGGAGCTTTTTGCCCATGCTTTCAAAAGTACTGATAAGATGGTCCTGGATCAGCCGCCTGGCCAGATAAAGGACAGGGCAGGATGCTGCCGCCGTGCAGGCGGGTATTGCCACAAGAAGCAGCTTATCAGAATTCATGTCCTGTACAGAGAGGCCCCATAACAGATTCATTCCCAGCCCGATTAAATTGAGCAGCACGCAGTTAACAATGTAACTAAGGGGCATATAAAAAACAGCGTATGGTTTTTTGGTGAACCGCATGATTAGGAAAGAATTAACCACCAGAAATACAAATATCATAGGGGAGAAGTCCAGGAATGAATGAAGGAAGCAAAGGGCTGACGATGATAAAAGGAAAATAAGGTAATTCTTTTTGGGAATATGCGGATGGGCTAATATAAAAATATCGCAGGCAAACATAAATGAAAGAGAGATAGAAGAAATTAAATATAGTGTAATCATAATAAGCTCCTTAAAACATCAGATTTTGGCGATGGGTTTATTATAATTTAATGCAGGTAAATTGGCAAGAAAAAATTCATATCAGGGAGGAAAACGATGAATTGTGTATTGAAAGTTAACAATGTCAGCAAAAAGGCAAAAGATTTCCAGATTTTAAATAAAGTTTCCTTTGAGCTTGGAAGAGGGGAAATTGTTGGGCTGATTGGGCCGAATGGAGCCGGAAAAACCAGCATTATGAAAATATTAGTAGGGCTGACAAGGAATTACACCGGGGAAGTGGACTTAAGCAGTGTCAGGGATATTGGCTGCATGATTGAAACCCCTAATTTTTATCCATACAGCACAGGATACCAGAACCTGATGTACTTTGCTAAGCTAAATGGCGTAGGGGAACAGAAGGTGCAGGAGCTGCTGGGCTTGCTGGGGCTTGAAAGTGCGGCAAATAAAAACGTCAAGGCATATTCCCTTGGCATGAGGCAGAGGTTAGGGATTGCCCAGGCCTTATTAAAGGAGCCGGATGTCCTGATATTGGATGAGCCGACCAATGGGCTGGACCCGGAAGGGATTTATGAAGTCCGGGAATATATCAGGAAGATTGCGAAGGAAAAAAATATTACTGTGTTGATTTCCAGCCATTTGCTGGGGGAATTAGAAAAAATGTGCGACAGGGCAATTATAATCAAAAAAGGGGAAATTATCCAGTGCATGGATTTTGGCAAGGATGATAAGAAGGAAAAAAAGATTGTTTATGTAATTGAAAGCATGGACGCAGGATCTGCACAGGAAATCCTCCGGGAACATGGCTACCATGTGGTTTCACAGAACGGGCAGGAGGTGCGGATCAGGATTGGCGCCGGTGAAAAAGCGGACGCCGTAAAATTGCTGGTATCCAACCATATATTAATGACGGGGCTTTATGAGGCCTGTGAAACGCTTGAGGATACTTTCCTGGGGCTGATGAAGGGATAAGGGCGTGGCAGCTTTCAGAAAAGAAATGTCCCTGATGCCGCAGGGAAGCTTTGGTTCCCTTATGGAAAAATAGATGTAAGGAGAAAATGCAGCATGTTAAAAATATATATTTGTGAAGACATAGAAGTGGAAAGGGATAAAATGCAGCAGGTGATCGAAAATATTGTCCTTATGGAGGACCTGGACATGGAACTTTGCTGCGTTTCTGAGGACCCCCATAAAATTCTCGAAAAAGTGAAAGAAACAGAGGAGGTTGGGATATATTTTCTGGATATTGCCCTGGGCGCAGACATGACAGGGCTGACGTTGGCACAGGAAATCAGGAAATATGACCCAAGGGGGTTTATTATTTTTGTTACGACCCATTCAGAAATGAGTTACATGACGTTTATTTACAAGTTAGAAGCATTGGACTTCATTTTGAAGGACGCCCCGGAAGAACTGGGGACAAGGCTGCACGACTGCATCCTCAAGGCAGGCCAAAGGTTTGCGTCTGCGAATAATAAAGTGCATGCAAATTTTTCTGTGAAAGTAAATGAGAAGGTATTTACGGTAGATTATGACGATATTCTCTTTTTTGAAACATCTCCGAATGTGCATAAGATTATTTTACACTGCAAAAACCGCCAGATGGAATTTTTAGGGAAAATCAAAGAGATTGAAAAAAAGGTGGATGGGCGGTTTTACCGCTGCCACCGGTCCTATTTGGTAAATAAGGACAATATCAAGGAAATTGATTTCCAGAATGGGGTGATTTATATGGTGAATGGAGATGAATGCCTGCTTTCTTCCCGCATGAAGAAAGGCCTGAAATAAAAATAGGGCGCGGCATCCCTTTTTATCCGTAATATGATTAGGGTGTCAAAAGGGTGCGGCGCACCCGCTCTATACCATATATTGATGTGCAAATTGATTTGCAATAACAATATATGGTATGAGCGTAGCACCAAAGGTGCTTTCGACACCCTAATCGTAATATGGAAAATACTTGACATGATGGAATGCGGAAAATATAATGGTACATGTCTGGCGCAGAGTACCACACCTTAAAGGAATACTCGGACAAGCATCAGCAGACGATAACAGAAACCATCAAAACGGGAGTTGGCTTATTGTATAAAACCTGCAAGTAAGGCAGGGGATTTTTTCTTTTTAAGATTCAAGTGGAAATACAGCATACAAGGGCATGGCATAAAAAGGAGGAACAGCATGGCATTGGCAAAGAAGCCTGTAAATGGCATGAAAGATATTTTACCGGAAGAAATGCAGATCCGGGACTACGTAATGAATGTAATTAAAGAAACTTACCGCAGCTTTGGGTTTACCCCCATTGAAACCCCCTGCATGGAAAACATTGCAAATTTAAGCAATAAGCAGGGCGGGGAGAACGAGAAACTGATTTTTAAGGTTCTGAAGCGGGGGGAGAAGCTGAACCTTGAAACCGCCCAGACAGAACTTGACGTGGTGGATTTTGGGATGCGTTATGATTTGACCGTGCCTTTGGCAAGGTTTTATTCCAATAACGCCAACAGCCTGCCTTCCCCTTTCAAGGCCCTGCAGATGGGGAATGTCTGGCGGGCAGACCGTCCCCAGCGGGGCAGGTACCGCCAGTTTATGCAGTGCGACATCGATATTTTAGGGGAGCCCAGCAACCTTGCGGAAATTGAACTGATTCTTGCAACTACTACCACCCTTGGCAAACTGGGCTTCAAAAATTTCCAAATCCGTATCAATGAACGTCGGATTTTGAAGGCTATGGCAGCTTACAGCGGTTTTTCCGAGGATTCTTATGACACGGTATTTATTATTCTGGACAAAATGGACAAGATTGGCCTTGAGGGCGTAGCGGCAGAACTGGAAAAGAACGGATTTGCAAAAGAATCCATAGACAAATATCTGGAATTGTTCCGCAGTATAAAAGGGAAAGAAGATGTGGGGGCAGGGGTTTCCTGCCTTGCAGGGCAGCTTGGGGAATTTCTGGAGGAGGAAGTGGCCGCAAGCCTAAAGGAAATTGCATCCTGCGTCAATGGCACCAAGGAAGCAGAATTTGATTTAGTCTTTGACCCGACGCTGGTACGTGGCATGTCTTATTACACAGGGACGATTTTTGAAATTGCCATGCCGGAATTTGGCGGAAGCTGCGGCGGCGGCGGCCGTTACGATAAAATGATTGGGAAATTCACCGGAAACGACGTCCCGGCCTGCGGGTTTTCCATTGGGTTTGAGCGGATTATCCTGCTGTTGCTGGAAAGTGGGTTCCAAGTGCCCGGGCAGTCGGAGAAGCTTGCTTACTTAGTTGAAAAAAATTATCCGGAAGAAAAGCTTGCCCAAGTCATTGCAGAAGCCCAAAAGGAGCGCAGGGCAGGGAAACAGGTGCTGGTAGCCCGGATGAATA